>Ga0307416_100000096_pt1 | contig 58513 bp, 54 predicted proteins | sample DK1Cmetagenome_2_FD_203821 | JGI IMG/M metagenome (GOLD analysis project Ga0307416, IMG submission 203821) | Maize rhizosphere microbial communities from greenhouse at UC Davis, California, United States - DK15-C-3 | ecosystem: Host-associated > Plants > Roots > Rhizosphere > Soil | place...
TACCCAGTAGGTACCGGAGGGGAGGTGGTCGAATTGAGACGAGACGCGAAATAGCTCCTGACGAGGTGCTTTACCTGGTAGCCCCGACGGGATTCGAACCCGCGCTACCGCCTTGAGAGGGCGGCGTGCTAGGCCGCTACACAACGGGGCCCTAGCTCATGATCATCAACTTGATGAGACCGCCGAAGCCTACCAACTCCCCTTGTCGTACGGCGAATCATGGGCTTCTGCGTCGCTGGGGTACTAGGACTCGAACCTAGACTAACTGAACCAGAATCAGTCGGGCTGCCAATTACCCTATACCCCACTGGCCGTGCCGCTGGGCCGTCGTACCCGCCCAGGCACGAGGACAAACCCTACTGTAAGCCGCATTCCCGCCCAAACCGGTTGCGGAGTGCCGGGGGATCGGTCAGCGCAACTCTGTTGAAGTCAGAGCTACATGGGTTCGCAGCTTCATCAGCCGCGACAACGCGTACGCCAGCACGGCAAAGAGCGCGAATCCACCTACGTCGAACGCGGCGTCCACCCAGCCGATTCCCTTGATTGCCTTGAGGGCTGCAACCGATGTGGTCAACCCGGCGATCAGGTATGCGAACACATTGTTGATCACGTGCGCTGCAATACCGGCCTCGAGCCCGCCGGTGCGCCACACGAGAAGTCCAGCCAGCAGGCCGAAGGCAAGCCGGTCGACGAACAACGGCAGGTTCTGCGTGCCATGCAGCAGGGCGAACACCACCGCGGACGCAACCACACCGAACCACGGCTTGGCGACCAAGCTCCCGAGCGCCTGCAGCAGATATCCGCGGAAGAAGATCTCTTCAGCCGCTGCCTGGATGGGCGAGCTGAGGAGGATGACAAAGAAGAAGCCCCAAAACCCGCTCTGCTGGTGAATGGACAACTTGTCACCGACAGTGGTGGAGAGCAGCATGACGCCGTTCAAGACGACGGCCGCGATCGCCAAACATCCGAGCAGATAACGCCAGCGGATCCCTGGCCGAACCGAGGACAGCCATCTTGGCCGCATCTGATGGATCAGTGCCATCAGAGCCCATGCAATCGGTATCAGCATGGCGAGGCCAAGATTCACCGCCAGCATGCCGATCGGCAGCTCGAACGCGAAGGCCTTCTCGTAATAGCCCTGATACGGCTGATTCGCAGCGGTGGTTGACCACGACACCATGACGATGGCCTGCCTGACCACTGCAGTCACCAGCACGAACAGCGAGAGTCCAAGAATCACGCCAACTACCGAGCGCCACCACGCATACCACCGGCCACGCAAGATCTGCGGGTAAGTGGCACCTTCCGGCGGCAGGGCGCCCTGCGCCGGAACGGCAGCCGCCTTCGATGGCGGCCGCCTGGCCGATGACGACGTAGCGGGTTGGGCGGACGGTTCGGCCTCCCCAGCTCGTACCGCTGGATTTCCCGACCGACTGCGTAGCTTGGCGCTGGTCCGAGCGGGCACGCCAGATCGCCTCTCTTTGGTCATGATCTTGATCGCCCCGCGTCGACGTGTCGCTGATTGGATCCGGCAATCGCTGGCTCTCCGAGTTCTGAAAGCGCCGCGGCGATCCGAGCCAGCGTTGAAGATCTGCCCAACAGTTCGATCGATTCGAACAGCGGCGGCGATATGCGACTACCAGTGATCGCGGCCCGGACCGGCCCAAAGGCGAGCCGGGGTTTCAGGCCAAGATCATCGACCAGTGTCTTACGCAAGGCTGCTTGCACGCTGGCGTGATCGAAGTCGGATACCGCAGTCAAGGCCTCGTACGCCGCGGTCAACGTCGATATCGAGTCCGCAGACAGGCCAGCATCGGGCGCGATGGTGATCTTGTCGTCCGGCAAGAACAAGAAGGCCAGCATCCCGACCGCCTCGGAAAGGGTGTTGATGCGTTCCTGGATCAATGGTGTTGCGGCGGCAAGCAGGTCTCGCTCCTCCGGACGCGCCGGCTCGCTGATCAGTCCGGCGGCTGCCAGGAACGGCAGCAGATTCTCTGTCAGCTCAGCCGGTGTGAGCATGCGAATATGCGCTGCGTTAATTGCCTCGCATTTTTTGGCGTCGAATCGTGCCGGATTGGAGTTGACCCGCCGGATATCGAAGACCTCGACCATCTCGGCGATAGTGAACACGTCGCGGTCCTCGGCGATGGCCCAGCCGAGTAGCGCCAAATAGTTCAGGAGCGCCTCTGGCAAATAGCCCTTTTGCTGGTATTCGGCAAGCCCGGATCCCTTGTCCCTCTTGGATAGCCGCTGATTGCGCTCGCCCAGCACCGTCGGCAGATGCCCAAAGGCCGGCGTGCGCCCGCTGCCGACCCCGATCTGGTTGAGAGCGTCGTAGAGCACGATTTGTCGTGGTGTCGACGGCAATAGGTCCTCACCGCGGAGCACATGGGTGATCTCCATCAGCGAATCGTCCAACGGGTTCACCAGGGTGTAGAGCGGTTCGCCGTTGCTCCGCACGATGACGTAGTCCGATACGTGAGCAGCCGAGAACCGTACTGGCCCACGGACCAGGTCATCGAACTCGATATCGGCGTCAGGCACGCGCATCCGGACCACGGAGGGGACCGACATTGCCTCCAGTTCCAGGACGCGCTCGTCACTGAGGTTGCGGCAGAACCCGTCGTAACCCGACGGCGAGCCTCGTGCTCGCGCCGCCTCCCGAGCCTCGATCTCCTCTCGCGTGCAAAAGCAGCGGTACGCCAGCCTTGCGGCGAGCAGCTTGCTGACCACCTCGCGATAGATATCGCCGCGTTCGGTTTGGATGTAGGGCCCGTACGGGCCGCCGACGAGTGGCCCCTCGTCCCAGGTCAGACCGAGCCAGGTGAGGGAGTCGTAAAGGACTTGGTACGACTCCTCGAGATTGCGACCGGCGTCGGTGTCCTCTACCCGAAGAACGAAGGTTCCGCCGTAATGCCTGGCAAAGACCCAGTTGAACAGAGCGCTGCGGACGTTGCCGACATGTAGATTGCCCGTCGGCGACGGAGGAAACCGTACGCGTACCTGCTCGGGCGACAGATCACCGAGCACAGCGAAGTCGTCCCGGCTGCTGGTGTCGCCGTATGTCACTGCTCCGCCTCGTTTGATGCCTCTTCTTCGCGCGTACCCGCAACCGGATTGGTGAGAGTGCCAATTCCTTCGACTTCGATACTCACCACTTGTCCAGGAAGCATCGGCCCGACACCGGAAGGCGTACCAGTCAAGATCACGTCGCCCGGCAGCAGCGTCGTAAATGAAGAGATGTAGGCGACCAGTTCCGGGATCGCAAAGATCATGTCCTTGGTATTGCCGTCCTGACGCAGCTCCCCGTCCAATCTGCTGCGGATCGCGAGGGCGGCAACTTCCTCCAGCCCCTGATGGGTGGTGATCCAAGGCCCTAGCGGACAGAAGGTGTCATAACCCTTCGCGCGGGCCCATTGCCCGTCGGTCCGCTGTAGATCACGTGCGGTGACATCGTTGGCCACGGTGTAGCCGAAGATCACATCTGGCACGCGTGAAATCGGCACTTCCTTGCAGATGCGGCCGATCACTACGGCCAACTCGCCCTCATAGCTCACCTCGCGGCTAGCAGCGGGATAGATGATCGGCTCCCCCGGCCCGATCACCGAGGTGTTCGGTTTGAAGAACGTGAGGGGCGTCTTGGGCACTTCTTCGCCCATCTCGGATGCATGGGCGGCGTAATTGCGACCCACGGCAACGATCTTGCTACGCGGGATCACCGGCGCCAGCAGCCGGACATCTTCCAACGCCTTGCGCTCTCCCGTCAGCTTCACCGACATCGCCATCGGATCACCGGTCAAGACAGAGACCGTGTCGGCGTTGGGACCACCGTCTTCGCCAAGCTCCACAACGCCGAACTGTGGGTCCCCACCGGCGATGAAACGGGCAATGCGCACCGAGCCAGCCTAGCGATGTCCCATCGTGCGCACTTGAGCAAGAAGCAAACACGGATCGCGCGCCGCCGTGCTGAGGAGGAGTGAGGGACCTGCTCTTCGTCCCCGAGCGACGACGAAGTAGGCGGCAATCAAGCGCGATCCGCGCCCGTGATGTTTCGCGCCGCCGATCTGCAGGAGGAGCCGACGAAACGCGTCCAGAACAGAGCTGATTGTGCAACAAGATCGTTTCGACGGATCCGACGAAGACGGCGGCTCCCCAGCGAACATCGCAGCGAGCGGAGCGAGCCATTAAACAGAGCGAGCCGTGGCGAGCGAGGCAATCACATACGGGCAATAGCAAGCTCAGAGGCTGACAAGTTGGAGGTGTCCTCGGTGTGGATGAGACCGAAGAGGTATGCCTCGCAGAGCGCCTCCCAGGAGGCCTCGATGATGTTCTGGCCGACGCCAACCGTCGTCCAAGCACTCAGCCCATCAGTGGTCTCGATGAGCACGCGTACGGTCGCATCGGTGCCGTGACCTTGATCAAGAATCCGTACCTTGTAGTCGATCAACTCAAACTTCTCGACGGCGGCGTACGCGGGCAGCAGCGCGTTGCGAAGCGCCTGGTCAAGGGCGTTGACCGGGCCATTGCCCTCCCCCACCACGCGCTGGCTCTGGCCCTTGGCTGTCAGCCTTACCGTGCATTCGGTATCGGTTTCTTGATCATGTGTCGACTGGGTGAAGACGCGCCAGGAATGCACCTGGAAGTACTCGGGCAACTGCCCGAGCTCCCGTCGTAGCAGCAGCTCGAAGCTCGCATCTGCTGCTTCGTAGGTGTACCCGGCTGCTTCAGCGTCCTTCACCCGGTCGGTGATCCGCGCCGCGAGCTTCCGGTCGGATAGGTCGAATCCCAGTTCCTCCCCCTTGATCTGGATGTTCGCCCGACCTGCCATGTCGGAGACGAGCATCCGCATGTCGTTTCCGACGAGGGCAGGGTCGATGTGCTGGTAGAGGTTGGGATCCACTTTGATCGCGCTGGCGTGCAGCCCGGCCTTGTGGGCGAAGGACGACAAGCCAACATAAGGCTGACGAGCGCTCGGTGGCACGTTCGTAACCTCTGCGATGGCATGCGCGAGACGGGTTGCCTCACGCAGCGAGCCGGCCGGAAGCAGCGGCCAGCCGTACTTCAGTTCCAAATTCGCGACCACCGAGAGCAACTCAGCATTGCCGGTGCGCTCCCCGTAGCCGTTCACAGTTCCCTGAACGTGCATAACCCCGGCGTCCACCGCTGCCAGCGCGTTGGCGACGGCGCAGCCTGAGTCGTTGTGGGTATGGATGCCGAGCGGAACTCCAACCTCGGCGGTAGCCGAGACGATTTCTCCGATCCACGATGGCAGCATGCCGCCGTTGGTATCGCACAGAACGACGACCTCGGCCCCTGCCTCGGCTGCGGTGCGTACGGCCTCCAGCGCGTACGAGGGGTTCTCGCGGTACCCGTCGAAGAAGTGCTCGCAGTCGACAAAGACGCGCTGACCCTCGGCACGCAGATGTTTGATCGTGTCGCCGATCATGGCGAGGTTTTCGGCCAGTGTGGTACGCAGCGCCTGCTCGACATGCCGATCGTGACTCTTGGCGACGATGCAGGCTACCGGTGCTTGCGAATCTCGAACGGCCGCCGTCATCGGATCGTCAGCGGCCTTCAGCCCGACCCGTCGGGTAGACCCGAAAGCCACCAGCTCGGCATTTCTGAGCTTTAGTGCTCCGTCGGCCATCGCGCTGAAGAACGCGGTGTCGTTGGGATTTGCACCCGGCCAGCCGCCCTCGATGAAATGCACGCCCAGCTCGTCCAGCAAAGCCGCAATGGCCAACTTGTCCGGCACCGAGATGTTAAGTCCCTCCTGCTGCGAGCCGTCGCGCAGCGTGGTGTCGAAGACGTGGAACTCGGCCGGCTTGGGCCTTGGCTGGGGAGACATTCGGATCCTCAGGTCGATGGTTGGATGTCCTGCTATGTCCTGGCATGAAAAAACCTCCCGTGTTTGGACAGGAGGCTGCGCGCGCTGAACGGTGCTCAGCGCGCTAACAAATAATCACCACCAAGAACTGCATGTCGAACAGTGTTCCCTAGATCTCACAAAATTGCCAGTTTTATGACGAGTTGTCCGCATCAATGGTCGCCGGAGCGGCCAACGGCGCTGACAAGTCGGCGGTAATTAGACGATGCGGCGCATCCAGCCGTAGCTGTCCTCGGTTCGGCCGTACTGGATGTCGAGTAATTTTTGCCGGATAGCCAGCGTCGTTTCGCCGCTCTCACCGGAGCCGATCTGGTACGCGTCGGCGTCGTTCTTCAAGATGCCAATCGGAGTGGCCACCGCCGCTGTGCCACACGCAAATAGTTCGGTGACCTTGCCGGATCCGATGCCCTCCAACAACTCCTCGATCGAGATTCGGCGCTCAATGGGTGTCAGTCCGAACTCGGGTGCCAATGTCAAGATCGAATCCCGGGTCACTCCCTCGAGGATCGTTCCTGTCAGCTCCGGAGTGAGCAATTCGTGGTCTGTGGTGATCATGTAGACATTCATGCCGCCCAGCTCTTCCAACCACCTGTGCTCGGCCGCATCGGCAAACATCACCTGATCACACCCGTGCTCAGCAGCCTCCTGTTGAGGCAGCAAGCTTGCCGCGTAGTTCCCGCCGCATTTGGCAGCACCCGTGCCACCGGGCGCGGAACGCGCATAGGTCGTAGAGATCCAGATGCTCACCGGCGTAACTCCGGAGGCGAAGTACGAGCCGGCTGGGCTGGCGAAGCAGCAATAGGTGACGCGCTTCGCAGGCCGAACGCCGAGAAAGGCCTCCGTGGCGAACATGAACGGACGCAGATAAAGACTCTGCTCTGGTGCCGTTGGCACCCACGCGATATCCGCGGCGACCAACTCCTCAATGCTGCAGAGGAAGTCCTCGGCAGGCAGCGTTGGCAACGCTAGGCGGTGAGCTGAGCGGGTCATCCGTGCCGCATTCTTCTCGGCGCGGAAGGTCCAAATAGTGCCATCGGCGTGCCGGTACGCCTTAAGGCCTTCAAAGACCTGCTGTGCATAGTGCAAGACGGCAGTCGCCGGGTCCAGCGAAAAAGGGCCGTACGGGACGATGGCCGAGTCGTGCCAGCCGTCAGTGGCGGTCCAAGTCGCCACGGCCATGTGATCGGTGAAGTACATCCCAAATCCGGGATTTGCCAGTATCGCGGAGCGTTCGCTCTCGCTGCGCGGCTTGGGATTGGCCCGGAGTTCGAAGTGGAGGCTCACACTTGTCGCTTTCGGTCGGGGTGTCGGACGTTGGCATCGGCACCGTCATAGTGACAGATGTCGATTGCACTCTGACGGGCCGCCAGAGTGCAATCGACTGCAGGAGCTCGCGGCCGTGCCACGTGCAGAGCCGGCTGCTGTTCGCGAGCGACGAAGGAGGCGCACCTGCTGGCTGCCCGTCAGAGTGCAATGAACACTGAGATCTGATCTTTGCTCTAAGCCGGCCAGGGCTACGATGCGCCGGTGACCGACACGCGTATCGTCCCCGGCAACGATGTTCCGGCGTCCCGCACCCAGACGTTCAACTTGGCTGTCATCGGCGGAGACGGAATTGGTCCCGAAGTGGTGGCTGAGGGGCTGAAGGTGCTCGACGCCGCGGTAGGGCCCGGCGTGTTCAGACCAACCAGTTATGACCTGGGAGCATCCCGGTGGCAGCGCACCGGCGAGGTACTTCCGGATGCTGTCTTGGACGAGCTGGCTGCCGCCGACGTGATCTTGTTCGGTGCGGTAGGCGCCGCACCTGGCGCGACCGATGTACCGAGCGGACTGCTGGAGCGAGGGCTGCTGCTCAAGCTTCGCTTCGCGTTCGACCACTACGTGAACCTGCGGCCAAGCCGGCTCTATCCCCGCGTGCCGACGCCGCTCGCTGAGAGGGTGATCACCGGTAAAGATGTCGACTTCCTCGTGGTACGTGAAGGAACCGAGGGCTTGTATTGCGGCAATGGCGGCCTGGTACGTGTCGGCACGCCGCAAGAAATCGCAACCGAAGTGAGTGTCAATACGGCGTACGGGGTGGAACGCGTGATCCGCGATGCGTTCGAGCGTGCGACCAGACGCCGCCACAAGATCACGTTGGTGCACAAGCACAACGTGCTCGTTAATGCCGGTGGGCTGTGGAACCGCACCTTTCAGAGGGTTGCCGCGGAGTATCCCAGGGTGGCTACCGACTACTTGCATGTTGATGCCGCAACGATCTTCCTGGTCACCGACCCTGGGCGTTTCGACGTCATTGTGACCGACAACCTCTTTGGCGACATCCTTACTGATCTTGCCGCAGCGGTCACCGGTGGCATCGGCCTGGCAGCCAGCGGCAACATCAACCCGGACCGACGCTTCCCGTCGATGTTTGAACCGGTGCACGGGTCGGCCCCCGATATCGCCGGGCAAGGCATCGCCGACCCGACGGCGACAATCCTCTCTGTCGCCTTGTTGCTGGATCACTGTGGGCTCTCCGAGGAAGCGGCACGCATTGAACGCGCGGTCATTTCCGACATCGCCGCCCGTACGCCGGGCTGGTCACGAACGACAAGCGAGATCGGTGACGCCATCGCCAGGGTGGTTTAGATCATCTAGGGCAATGAAGCTCAGGCGGCCGCGGCGGTAGGCTTTTGCGCCCGAGCCTGAAGAATCGCCGGTACGACAGAATGCTCCTTGCGTGCCCGCCGACGCGGTTGGTCGGCAAGTACCTGATGCTGGCGATCAGTAGCAATCGTCCATGCGTCCGGATACATGTCGTACATCATCTTGTCCTGAGAGTAGCTGGAACCAAACGACAAAATAGTAGGACGTCCAACTATCTATCGGCCATCTATTTAGCCTCCCTATTCCACATCCTGGAATGCCAATGAGGCTGCTGCCACACTGTTGAAGTGAGCGCTCCACCCGAGCTGCCCGAGCTGGTGATCAGGGCACTGCGAATGTCGCTGGAGCGCGGCTATATGCAGGCGTCACGCACTGAGACGGGCCGTCTGCTGGCAGCGCTGGCTGCTACCCGAACCGGAACCATCGCAGAGTGCGGGACCGGGTGCGGAGTCGGTGCCGCTTGGCTGCGCAGCGGCGCACCCAAGACAACGCGGGTGATCACCGCCGAGCTCGATCCCGAGCTGGCCCATGGCGTGATGGATATGTTCGCCGGCGACGACATCGACGTCATGCACGCCGACTGGAGCAGCCTGGCCGAGCACGCGCCCTTCACACTGATCTTCATGGATGCCACCAGCGCGAAGGACTGGCCGCGCGAAAAGATCGTCGAGCTGCTCACCGAAGGCGGCATGATCGTCGTGGATGACTTCACCCCGTGTCCCACCTGGCCGCCACTGGATGGCGGTCGGGTTGACACGCTGCGTCTGGACTGGCTCTCCGATGAACGCTTCACCAGCGTCGACGTGATGGTTGCCGAGGACACATCTGTGGTGATCGCGGTCAAAAAGCAAAACCCTGCCTAACGCGTCGATTGTGATCAAATTGATGCCGGAGGTTTATATACGTCCGCTACAGGGTCGCGGCACCCTTTTGCTATGGCCCGGAGACGCTCTCGGCCTGCTAAGGGCCGCCAACACCAAGCCCTACGAATCCTCGGGGGCACGATTCTCATGCTCGGATCGGTGGCGGTGGTATTTGCGATTCTTACCCAGTACGCCGGTGCTTGGGGCGTGCCATACTTCAGCTTCACTACTGACCGTGGCTCGACTTGCAAGAACGGACTGGCCGGCTACACGTGCTCGGCAATGACTCTTGCCGAGGTTGAATACATCGGCAATGTTGATCTTCCCGACGATAGCTCCGTAGTCGCGGGCACCTACCGCTCCACCCACGATTACCAGATGGAAGCGATCATCGAGGTGCCGTCGGTGTCTGCCGAGCTGGCGCTGGCCAGCCTTAACCAGGCATTCGGGGACTGCATTAAAGAGCTTCCCTCACCGGTGAGCACGAAGGGCATGCGCCACAACTGCGTCATGGCCAATGCAGATGCTGTCGACGAGTCAGACGAGCCGAGCAGCCGTCTCTACATGATCGGTACCGGAGTGCGCAAGGATGGGACCCGCGTCATCGGCATGGTGATCAAGTCCCGTTAAAGGTCGGGCCTTCGCAACAAGATCAACGCGTTTCCAGCCGCAGCCTTTCCCAACGGGTGATGGCACGACCCGCGGGTCCAGAACGCTGACCCAGAGCAGCGCGCGCGGTGACTCGGCGGTCGTACCGGCGGGGCTAAGATGCCCTGAATCTCACCCGCCGCCAAACTGGACAAGTCCGCCCAACTCTCACCACCCCCCGCCGGTGCGACCGGCGAGACGCCGCGGAAGCGACCACGCGATGGGAATTAACGGGCCGCGGTGCCCTCGACGTAGTCGTCGTCGTGAGTCTTGACCCATGACATGAGCTGGCGCAACTCGCGCCCGACCGCTTCGATCGGATGCTTCTCTGCTGCCTCGCGCAGGGCTTTGAACTCCGGTGCCCCGGCATCCTGATCTTTGATGAAGCGCTCAGCGAACGAGCCATCTCGGATGTCGGCGAGAACACCCGTCATGCTCTCCCTCACGTGTGAGTCGATAATCCGCGGGCCCGAGACGTAATCCCCGTATTCAGCGGTGTCGGAGACGCTCCAGCGCATCTTGGCAATGCCGCCTTCATACATCAAGTCGACGATGAGTTTGAGTTCGTGGAGGCACTCGAAATAGGCCACCTCGGGCTGGTAGCCAGCCTCGGTGAGGGTCTCAAAACCTGCTGTGACAAGCGCCGTTACGCCGCCGCACAGCACAGACTGTTCACCGAACAGGTCGGTCTCGGTCTCCTCGGTGAAGGTCGTCTTGATGCCACCGGCACGCAGTCCACCGATTGCCTTCGCGTACGAGAGCGCGAGATCCCATGCCTTGCCCGATGCGTCTTGCTCCACGCCGACCAAGACCGGGACACCGCGGCCCTCGGAGTACTCCCGGCGCACCAGGTGGCCAGGACCCTTCGGCGCCACCAATGCAACATCGACGCCCTCGGGCGGCTTGATGTAGCCGAAGCGAATGTTGAAGCCATGGCTGAAGAACAGCGCATCGCCAGGCACCAGGTTCGGCTCGATAGCTGCGGCATAGACCTTGCGCTGCGCCGGATCCGGCGTCAGCACCATGATCAAGTCGGCTTCCTCGCACGCCTCGTACGGCGCCAGCACGCGGAGGCCCTGAGCCTCCGCCTTCGCTCGGCTCTTGCTGCCCTCCGGCAGGCCGACCCGTACGTCGACGCCGGAGTCGCGCAGCGACAGAGCGTGAGCGTGGCCCTGACTGCCGAATCCCAGCACGGCGACATTCCGTCCCTGGATCAACGACAGGTCGGCATCGCCGTCGTAAAACATCTCCGCAGGCACTTCGTGGTCTCCCTTAGTGAGTGTGGTGCTGGTGAAAGTTAGCGCACCAGATCTATCCGGTGTTAACCGCCCTGAGCCGCTCGCCGCGCTGATTTCGGTCGGTAAGGGATCGATTGCCGCGGCCGAGCGCAACAAGGCCTGACTGGACGAGCTCACGAATCCCGTATGGCTCAAGCAAATCGAGCAGTGCTTGTAGCTTGGCGGGACTGCCAGTTGCTTCGACGGTAATGATCTCCGAAGTCAGGTCGACCGCCTTAGCGCCGAAAAGCCCAATGATCTCGATCAGTTGGCTGCGGGTCTCCGCTGTCGCTCTAACCTTGACCAGCACAAGCTCGCGGCGTACTGCGCTTTCCTCAAGCTCGACGATCTTGAGCACCTCGATCAGCTTGTTCAGCTGCTTGGTGATCTGCTCCAAAACCACGTCCTCCACGTTCACCTGGAGAGTGATCCGCGACATCTCAGGTGATTCGGTTGGTCCCACCGCGAGAGATTCGATATTGAAGCCCCGCCGGGCAATCAGGCTGGCGATCCGCGCCAGTACGCCTGGCTTGTTTTGCACCAGCACGCTCAGAATGTGGGTATTGGCAGCCGCGGCCATCACAGTTCCTCCTGATCCCATGCCGGCGCCATATCCCGAGCGACCTTGATGTCGTCATTGCTTGTGCCAGCGGCAACCATCGGCCAGACCATGGCGTCCTTGTGCACCACGAAATCCACGACAACCGGCACATCGTTGATCGAGTTCGCCTTTTCGATCACCGCGTCGACGTCGCTCGACTGCTCCGCCCGCAGGCCTACGCCTCCCATGGCTTCAGCCAGTTTGCAGAAATCAGGGATCCGGTGGGTGTTCAGATCCGTATTCGAGTAACGGCCTTGGTAGAACAGCGTTTGCCACTGCCGGACCATGCCGAGGCTCTGATTGTTGATCACTGCGATCTTGATCGGAATCCCTTCCAAGGCGCAGGTCGCGAGCTCCTGGTTGGTCATCTGGAAACAACCGTCGCCATCAATTCCCCAGACGATCTTGTCCGGCCGACCCACCTTGGCGCCCATAGCCGCCGGCACGCAGTAGCCCATGGTTCCCAGGCCGCCTGAGTTGAGCCAGCGACCGGGTAGTTCCCATGGGAGGTAGTGCGAGGCCCACATCTGATGCTGCCCGACGCCTGCCGCGTAGTAGGCGTCCGCACCCGTGATCTCACCGATCCGCTTGATCACATACTGCGGCGACAGGGTGCCGTCCTCCGGCTCGTCGTATCCAGTGGGATAGCGCCGCTTGAGATCTTGCAGATACCTGACCCATTCGTCGATTACCAGCCGGCGCTCGCGTTTGAGAAGGCTGATCAGCTGGGAGATCACTTCCTTGCAGTCACCGACGATGGGCACATCCGCAACGCGGTTCTTGGAGATCTCGGCGGGGTCGATATCAGCGTGAATGATCTTGGCCAACGGAGCGAAGGTGGACAGCTGGCCGGTCACCCGGTCGTCGAAGCGGGTCCCTAGCGCGATCAAAAGATCACTGCGCTGCAGGGCTCCGACGGCGGCGACCGTGCCGTGCATGCCTGGCATGCCCATGTTCTGCGGATGGCTATCGGGAAACACCCCTCGCGCCATCAAGGTGGTGACCACCGGAATACCGGTGAGCTCGGCCAGCTCCTTGAGTTCGGACCAGGCGCGTGCCTTCACAACGCCGCCGCCGACGTACAGCACCGGTCGACGCGACTCGGCAATCAGCCGGCCAGCTTCTCGGACCTGCTTGCCGTGCGGCCGCGTCACTGGCCGGTAGCCAGGAAGATCGAGCTGGCGCGGCCACTCGTAGTGCGTCTTGGCCTGGAGGGCGTCCTTGGTGATGTCGACCAGCACCGGTCCTGGCCGGCCCGTTCCGGCGATGTGGAATGCCGACGCGATCGCCGAAGCGATGTCGGCCGGCTTGGTGATCAAGTAGCTGTGCTTGGTGATCGGCATGGTGATGCCGCGGATGTCGGCCTCCTGAAAGGCATCGGTCCCGATGGCCGCGCTTCCAACCTGTCCCGTGATCGCCACAATCGGCACAGAGTCCATGTGTGCGTCGGCGATCGGCGTCACCAGGTTTGTCGCGCCTGGCCCGGACGTCGCCATGCAGACGCCGACCTTTCCAGTAGCCATGGCATAGCCTTCGGCCGCATGGCCGGCACCTTGCTCGTGGCGGACCAGAATGTGCCGGACCTTCTCTGAGTCGAACAGTGGGTCGTACGCCGGAAGGATCGCGCCACCTGGAATCCCGAATACCACATCTGCTCCGACGCGCTCGAGCGATCTGACGAGAGACTGCGCTCCGGTCAGCTCATCTGCATGGTCGTTGTCAGACATCTCGGGTCTCCTTGCCCTGACGATCCCGCCCGTTGGATTTCGGCCCTTAGGGGGATTCCGTTGTGGATGTTACGCCTGCACCCCGCAAGTCCTCGTACCAACAAAAAACCCCCGCTGCCGGGTGGCAGGCGAGGGGGCGCGTCGGGATTGAGTCGTTGCTCAGCCGACACGCTGACGTACGAGGAGAAGCGCTCCTGCGATATGCACGCCGTAACAATAGCCGCCTGGGGAGGCCAGTCAATTCAGCCCGGCGCTATGTCTTGCGATCCGGAAGGACGGTCGGGCGCCCTAGTAAAACGCATGTCTGGAGCGACGTAGTGTCAGTGGATGCGCCGTGCCGTAACCGCGCTCTCCCTCGTCGTCGTGACGCTCGGATGTTCCGGGTCGCCGCCTGCCCCTTCAGCTGCCGACTCGTCACCCAGAGCCGCGTCGACCTCACCGCTAGGCACGCCGAGCTCGGCAACCCCATCCCCGGAACAAACCGCTGTCAAGACCCCGGCACCCTCGCCGACTTCCCGGCCCACGATGGATGCGCGCGCCGCACTCCGCGACATCCGCCATTTGGCGTTAGAGATCGGCCCTCGTGAGGCAACCTCCCGCAACTTTGCTGAGGCGGCCAGATTCGTCGAGAGGCGGCTCGAGCGGATGGGCTACCACGTACGGCAAACCAAGGTCAAGGTGCCCGCTGGAAGCTCCTGGGGGACGCCCGTGCGCAGCGGAACTTCGGTTAATGTCATCGCCGAGCCCAAGGGCTTCGACGCGAGTGAGCCGCATGTTGTGATCGGTGCCCACTTGGACACCGTGCCTGTGGCTCCTGGAGCGGAGGACAACGCATCAGGAATCGCCGTCATGCTTCAGCTGGCAGCGATGGTGAGTCAGCGGCCGGCCGCAATGCCGGTGCAGTTCATCGCGTTTGGTGCAGAGGAACCGCGTGGCAGCGGTGATGCTCTCCACCACTTCGGCTCCCGGCAACACGTGGCAGATCTCGGTCGCGCCGAGCGCCGCGCGACTCAGGCGATGGTGGCACTGGATCGGGTCGGCGTACGCGCCAGCTATGTGCCGGTCTGCACAGCGAACAGCCAAGGCAATCGGGTCCGAAATGAGTTACGCGCCGCCGCCCGCCAAGCCGACATCCCGACGCGAACGTGCACCAACTTCGCAAGCGATCACTGGTCCTACGCCAAAGCCGGCATACCCGCCATCAGACTCGGAAGCATTCCGTACTCCGGTTATCACTCACGAGGCGATGTGCCCAGTGTGGTCGACCGGCGGCAGCTTGAGCGGGTCGGCCGGGCGGTGTGGGCCTGGTTACAGGCCCTGAACTAGCGAAGAAGATCATTGCGCAAACGGGCCGCGGCTACTGCCCCACAGGTCAGCGAGGATGCCCCTCGAGCGGTCGCCGCCTACAAGCCTTGGCGTGAAGCTGTTGTCGATCACATAGGGCACTGGCTCGACGGCCTTGATCTTATCGGCCCACAGCACTATCTCCAGGAAGATCCCTTCCCGGGTCTTGGTCTGGAAATCCATGTCGAAAACGAAATTGCCGAGCGAATGCACCACGACTGCAGAGCCAGCCATCTGCATGCCTTGCACCCAATGCGGATGCCCGCCGATCACGAGATCGGCACCGGCATCGGCGAAGGCCCGTGCGGCGATGCGCTGGCTGGACTCTGGACGATGGGTGTATTGAGTTCCCCAATGAGTGAGCACCACGACGACATCAACCCGGCTGTCCAATGCTCGGACGTCGGAGGTGATCCGTCGCAGCTGCGAGCGATTTACCGGTCCAGTACGCGGTGGCATGTTCAGGCGATTGGTGCCAGCGCGGCTGCCGGTTGCCGCGGGACTTTCACCAATGGAGTCGACGGCCAGAAAGCCAATTCGTACGCCGTTTCGCTTGATGATCACCGGGCGACGGGCTGCGGCCAGGTTTCGGCCAGCCCCGACGGTCTGGATGCGGGAAGAGTCGAAGCGATCAAGGGTTTGGCGCAGCGCCCGATCCCCGTAGTCACCGACGTGATTGTTGGCCAGGGACAACAGGTCGAATCCAGCAGCTCGCAGCCCCGACGCGACCTTAGGACTTGCTGCGAAGGAGTCGCCGCCCTGGGCTGGTGGCCCTGCGGTGGACAAGGTCGACTCGAAGTTGCCGACTGTGATCTCTGCGGCAGCCAATCGCTTTGCCAGAGGCTTGAGCGGCGCACCGGGATCAGCGCGGTGGCGATCACCGACCCGACGGCCAAGCATGATGTCGCCGACGGCGGCAAGTGTGGTGACTTCGGGTACGGGTCGTGCGTAACGAACGCGCAATGGATAGCGCTCAGGCTCGCGGAGGGGATGACGCCCGCCGACCGTCAACACCTGGACCCTAGCGTCCACGGCATCGGCCGGCACAATGCCGAGCACGTCCCGACTGCCGCGCACTGCGCTTAGCACATCCCCAGCAGAGCGCTCGTCTGTGGTGAGGACACGCATGCGCCCACCCGATTGGCCAATGGCTGACCAGCGAGTCGCTCCGGAGGCGACTATTCGACGAGCGTCAGCCACGGCCACATCAGCAGTTGGTCGGGTGGCGTGGACGACCAGTGCCACCGGCATCCAGTGCATCTGTGTTGGCGACTGCGACGGAGACGTCGCCGGCGAGGCCGAAGTAGATGCCGGCGATGATGACATCGAGATTGGTGATCTGTCCTGGGCCGCCTGGCAACCGGCCAGGAGGACTGCAAGCAGGACTGCCGCTCCCGCCCGTGCTCCCATTTCGCCAGCGTAGAGGGCCTGATCACTGCACGGGTCAGGTAGGGCGCCTGGCCGTCGGCCCCGGCACGGTTCTGGTTCCAAGCAGTTTGGCGTGAATGTCGCCCGGGAACCGGACGGTAAATCGGGTGTCGCCTATCCAGCCCTTCAGCTCCTCGATCCGTTGGTCGATCTGGCGGCGCCGAGCTGCCGCGACCCGCTCGAAGTAGTGAGTGTGGATGCTGCCGTCCTTTGCCTGAGCCCAGGCGCCAACAACGCGGCCATCTACCCAAAGGCTTGGACCGCCGTTTCCGGCGCGGTCGAACACCTCCATAGACGTAGTCGGGAGATACCAGTCCCGCTGCTTCCAGCCCATGATCGTGGGGTCCAGGCCCGGTAGTGCGGCGACCCAGGGCTCGATCGGCACGAGCGGTGGGTCGTCGGCCGCGAGCCAGCCAGGCCCGGCATCAAGCTCAACTTCCACCGCTGCACAGTCGGTCAGCGCCTGCTTCGTCCGCTTCAGCGTCCAGCCCATCCACCATTGCAGGTCCGGGGTTGTTGCGGGGCCGAACCGCTGCAGCCATCGGTCGGCTAGCTCTTTGGATGCTTGACGCGGATCAAGATCTCCAAGCCCGCCGGGCAACCACGATTCGACGTCCACGTAGCGATAAGCACCATTGATCCAGTTGCTCGGCTGCCCTCGCAGCATCTTGCCGTCGAAACCGAGAATGTAGAGCACCCGGCTGTGCGCCGACTGCACTCCGGCGTACGTCTTGCCGGGCGAGAGGTGCAGTCGCTGGCGCAGCGCCTCACTTCTTTGGCCAATCTCTCGTGCCGTGCTGGGCCCATGCTCGCGAAGATCGTCCAGCACCTGCTTCTCCGCGTCGGCCAACCATTGCTCAGGGTCCTCAACTCCGCCGGCAGCAAGCAGTTGGCAGGTACGCCTGCGCTCGGTGGTGAGTAGGTCGCGAGTCGCCGAGGCGTGAATGAGCCGTACCACCGGAGGGGTAGCCACCCACAGCGTTCGCCGCATGCCGTGGTGCCGGATCAAGCTGCGATCGACGTAGAGTGCCCGCTCTACTGCCTGAATCGAGGGATGAGCCATTCGTGCCGTTGCCGACAGGAAGACGGTGACTGGATCCGAAGAGTGCAATGCGACCAGGCTGTCGGCGATTTCTGGGAGGTCGTCGGTCCAAGTACGCGGCAGCAGCAGGTGCCGTTCGGCAAGCCGTGCGCGTCGCTCCTCAGCATCGATGTATGCCGTCACGCCTCGACGGTAGCGATTGGTACCGACAGCAGCCGGTTTTCTGGATCTGTCCGTGTACAGACGTTCGGCTGTCGGGCTTACCCGCCGTCAATCACCGCGCGGTTCGACGATCTTCAACGCCTCGAATCGACGAAAATCACGATCCAGAGTCGCGACCGGGGCTCCAAGACTGAGTGCGACTGATGCGATGTAGGCATCGGTCACGAGGTTCCCGCTGACTTGCTGTGTACGGCAGACATTGCCGAAGATGTCAAGCACATTCGGTAGGGCAGGCACCGCCATATAGCTGGGCTGCGCACGCAAGGCGTCCACGAAGTCGAGGGCGTTATGAACGGTCGCGGGAATCGTGAAGATCCGCTTACTTGTCACCACTCTGACGAAACCTGCCCAGACCAGATCGGGAACGACGAGAGACTCCAACGATTCAAGCTGTTTATCGAACCAGGGGCGAACGATGGCGTGATGAGGATGGTCGGGGCGGAAGGTTGCGACCAGCATGTTGACATCGGCGACTATCACGATTGGTGCTATTCCTCGTCGAGCGCATCCAACAGTCCGCGGTTGGAAGAAGCGTCGACACCTGGAACCAGGCCGGTTCCGGAAGTAAAAACCGGCACTTTGGGTGGCTTGCGTGAGTCCCTGCTGGCGCTGAGATAGTGCTGAATCGCAGTCTCGACGAATTGGCCTAGCGTCTGATGACGCTCGTGGGCACGCAGCTTTGCCAGTTCAAGCAATTGATCATCAATCGAAACCGTTGTTCTCACGGCTCAAGTCTAGCATCAGATGCATCGTACCACTGCATCAAGTGCATCAGCGGTTGAGTCGTCCGGATTAGCCGCAGATAGCGCCGACGTTGGCCGAGCGAACCAGCTTGACGTACTTGGCCAGCACTCCGCGCGGAGCGGGTCGTGGTGTCGGTGTCCATATCTCGCGCCGGCGCTGGAGCTCGGCCGCGTCGAGAGTCACATCAAGCCGACCGTTCGCGACATCCAAGACGATCTCGTCACCGTCTTCGAGGTAGGCAATGGGTCCGCCGTCGGTTGCCTCCGGCGCGATGTGCCCAACACATAAACCGGTGGTTCCTCCAGAAAAGCGCCCGTCGGTGATCAACATGACGTCCTTGCCAAGACCGGCGCCCTTGATCGCAGCTGTGATGGCCAGCATCTCCCGCATTCCAGGGCCGCCTTTGGGTCCTTCGTAACGGATCACGACGACATCGCCAGCTGTGATGACGCCGTTCTCTAGAGCATCCATTGCTGCCCGCTCGCCGTCGAAGACGCGCGCGGTGCCCTTCCACACCTCGGTGTCGAAGCCGGCACTCTTGACGACGGCACCCTCCGGTGCCAGTGACCCGCGCAAGATCGTGATACCGCCCGTGGGGTGAATCGGGTTGTCGAGCGCCCGAACGATGGTGCCGTCCACATCAGGCGGTGCGATGTCGGCGAGGTTTTCCGCCATCGTCTTACCCGTGACGGTCAGGCAGTCTCCATTGAGCAGGCCCGCATCCAGCAAGGCCTTCAACACTACCGGCACTCCTCCGACCCGATCGACATCGTTCATCACATACCGACCGAACGGCTTGAGGTCACCCAAGTGCGGCACGCTGCGACCGACCCGCACGAAGTCGTCGAGGGTGAGATCGACATCGGCCTCGTTGGCGATCGCAAGCAGGTGCAGCACCGCATTCGTCGAGCCGCCGAACGCCATGGTGACCGCAATGGCGTTTTCGAACGCGCTCTTGGTCAGGATCTGGCGAGCTGTGATGCCGCTCCGCAGCATCTCCACAACCGCCATCCCGCTCTTACGCGCAAATCCGTCGCGGCGACGGTCAACAGCCGGTGGTGCGGCAGAGCCGGGAAGCGACATGCCGAGTGCCTCCGCAGCACTAGCCATGGTGTTAGCGGTATACATGCCGCCGCATGCACCCTCGCCGGGACAGATCGCCTTTTCGATCTTGGCGACTTCATCGCGAGTGATCAGGCCGCGGACGCATGCACCGACTGCCTCGAAGGCATCGATGATCGTCACTTGTTTATCGCCGACATAGCCCGGCATGATCGAGCCGGCGTAGAGGAAGACCGAGGCAAGATCAAGACGAGCAGCCGCCATCAACATCCCAGGCAGCGACTTGTCGCAACCTGCCAGGAGCACCGAACCGTCCATCCGCTCTGCGAGCATGACTGTCTCAACCGAGTCCGCGATGATCTCCCGGCTGACCAGGGAGTAATGCATCCCCTCGTGGCCCATGGAGATGCCATCGGAAACCGAGATGGTGCCAAACTCCAGCGGATAACCACCCGCGGCATGCACGCCGTCCTTGACCGCCTTGGCCAACCGGTCCAATGAAAGGTTGCAGGGCGTGATCTCATTCCAGCTGGAGGCGACGCCAATCTGCGGCTTCACCCAATCCTCATCAGTCATGCCGACAGCCCGTAGCATGCCGCGAGAACCAGTGGCCTCCAGGCCGTCGGTGACAACCCGCGAGCGAGGCTTGATGTCAACACCGTCAATGGACGTCGGCTCGGTTCCTTGGGTGGTGAGGCTCTGCTGAGTCATGGCGGTCAATCTACCGGCGGCCCATCGATGGGGTCTCATCCGCCGTAGCGGCGGTTAACAGCCGGGAACCGGCCGTTGCCGGCAGCGCGTCCATCTGGCCCGTACGACGCATTACCTGCCAGCGAAGCCGTAACCCGTACAGCGCGCTGGCCATGGAATGAATCCCGACGAAGTACATAAGTTGCCGATAAACGAGCTGTTGCAACGGAAGGCTCCACAGCGGTCGAAGGCGTTCATTGTCGAGCCGGAATGCGTATCCGGCGCTGATGAGCTGCATCCCTGCAAATGCCAGCCATACCCAGAGAATCGTCAGCGATTTGGAAGCGACAATCGCGTAGACAGTGGCAACGTCGATGACGGGGGCTATCAGAGGAAGCAGAATTTGGAACGCCAACAGGTATGGGAGGCCTCGGCGTCCGAGCTTGCCGGCACCGCCTCGCTGGCGAACGGCACCCCGGTGCTTCCACATGGCCTGCATCGTCCCGTAGCACCAGCGGTATCGCTGCTTCCACAGCTGCCCGAGGGTGGTTGGTGCCTCGGTCCAGGCCCGGGCGGTCGGTGCGTAGGCCACACGCCATCCGGCCCGGCAGATCGCCATAGTCAGGTCGGTGTCCTCGGCCAAAGTATCGTCGCTGAGACAGCCCACGCTTTCCATGGCCTCACGTCGAAACGCCCCAATGGCACCCGGCACCGTTGGCATGCATTGCCAAACGTCGAACAATCGACGGTCAAGATTGAACCCGCTGACGTACTCGATGTGTTGCCAGCGGCCAAGCAGCCCACGCCGGTTGCCGACCTTTGTGTTGCCGGAGACGGCGCCAATGTCGGGTGCGGTAAATGGCGCCACTAATGCGGCCATCGCCCCCGGCTCGAAGACGGTGTCGCCGTCCACTAATACGACGATGTCGTGTCGAGAGCCGCGGATGCCGGCGTTCAGCGCGGCCGGCTTGCCCGCATTGGCTTGCCGGATCAGCCTGACATTGGGCAACGCTAGGCCAGCAACGACATCCGCTGTGGCATCGGTTGACCCATCATCGACGACAACGATCTCCAAGCCGGGGTAACCGCTGGCGGCAAGAGAGCGGACCGTTCGCGCAATTCCAAGCTCTTCGTTGTACGCCGGAATGACCACCGAAATAGACGGTGGACGTGCTCGTCGAGCGCCGGGCACGATCGGCGGCTGCCGGGAATGACGCCGGGCCATCATGACTAGCACCAGTGTCCGGGCCATCGCTAACACGGCCAGGATGATCAAGGCAAACTTTAGAAGCCAAACGATGAGCTCAGAGGCATTGACGAACGCGCTGAGCACGCTGCCTTGAACGCGCGCCGACATCGCGGCTGGGTGCCACGGCGAAGCGGCCCCGACGGCAGTGCTGACTGTGTCGAATGTGTAACCCCGCTGCTGCAGTTCGGTGATCAACACATCGAGAGCGGCAACGGTTTGGGATCGATCACCGCCTCCGTCGTGCATCATGACCACAGCACCATGTCCGTGCTTTGGTAGCCCCGCGGCCACTATGGCCGATACTCCTGACCTTTCCCAATCTTTGGTATCGAGATCGGTGAACACGATCCGGTAGTTCTCCGCTGCTTGCATCGCCTGCCACTCGGGTGCGGTGACTGATTGCACTTCTGAGGAATAGGGCATCCGCAGCAGGTCCGTCGTCTGCCCGGTTGCGCCAGCGATCGCGAGCTGCGTCAAGTCGAGCTCCCTGTGGTAACGGCTCTGCGAGGTGTCGGCCAGATTGACGTGCGTGAAAGTGTGCACTCCCACCTCATGACCCTCGACGTGCATGCGGCGGACCAGATCGGGACGATCTGCGACTCTGCTTCCCACCACGAAGAACGTCGCTTTGATCCCGTGGTCAGCTAGGACATCGAGGATCTTCTCAGTCCAAGTCGTGGGCCCATCGTCAAATGTGAGCACGACGTGCCTGTCGGGAACAATGAGGCCGGCCGCGTCAGGCTGCGCAGGATCCACGATGGGTCCTCCGCTCAGAAAATTTTTGGGCACCGCACCGGAACTGGGCGTATAGGAAGGGTTCTGTGCACCTTCGCCGATCACGCCATGGATGAGTCCAGACACCGATAAGGACAGCGCGAGGAGGGCCATGAGGACGGCGAGCACAGCCCAGTGCGCCCGGGGCTCACCGCCCTGCCCAGGGCTACCCATGGCTCAGGGACTCTTCGCCTTGGAGCCGGGTGAGGCATGGCTACTCGCGCCGACGCCACGCCCCTGCTTCACCGCTGAGACAACCTCGCGGCCGGAGCCAGCGGTCGCCCTTGCGTCAGCCGCTTTGGCCGGCCCTGATGAGGTTTTTGTGCTCACACTGGTTTTTTTCGCGCTCGCCGCGGCGGCGGTACGCATCGACTCGGACACCACCGCATTCGCACCGGGCGTGGCACGACCCGCCGTGGCGGTACCCTCGTCTGTCGGCTGAAGGCTTTCCGAAGTCAGATCCGTTGCCGAGGTCTGGTCGCTGCCATCTGCGGTGGCTACATCCTCAGCCACCTTGATCCCTGGACGGCTTTGATTCAGCGTCGGCGATACCAGCCGGTCGAGCCCGGGCAGGGCGATATGCGTGGTCATGGTTAGCGCGAGGGCAGCGGACAGCACACCACAGACCGCGACCACGATCCGTCCGGTCCACAACAGGACCACTGCTCGCCGCCCCGACTCGTCGCTAAATACCGGCGCGGTCAAGACATGCCCATTCCACGTCCCCCACCTGACAACTTCCCGACCTGACTTCGGGACCGCAGGTCATGCTAATTGCGTGCGGGTACTTTCCACCAGTTGCCCGGCCAAACCAACCACCAAGATCACACCCAAGGTGGGGCCCAGATCAGCGACCAGCTGCTGCAGAAGGTCGAAGTGCCGCTCTCGTCCGCCGGCGTACGGGAGAACAGCTAGCGGCAGACAGATAGATACCCATAGCACCCAGAAACCGCCGACATACCGAGCCCATCGAGGTACGCCCGCTGACAGCACGGCCACCGCCATGGGCAGAATCCAGACGTAGTGATGGGTCCACGACAGCGGCGATGCCAGGCAGGTGGTGAGTCCCACGAGCGCGACCGCAAAGACCTTTTCGTTCTCCCGCCACCAATGAGCAGCCACCAGGCAGCCCAGCACAGCCAACACGGCGGAGATTGCTAGTCCGATCAGCGTGGTGGTCCGGGAGGAGTCCCAGAGCCGGAAGAAAACACCTAGCAGCGACTGGTTCCCCGCGTACAGCGGTGAGGCGGTACGGGTTTCGCCGCCGGACAGGCCGCCGAAAAAGACCAGTGTTTCGCGGAAGAGCAGGATCGCTCCGATCGCGGTAAAGATCGCAAAGCTGATCATTGCGGTGATCGCCACCCGACTCTTGCCGATCAAGAAGGCGAAAACTACAAAAAGTGCTGGCGTGAGCTTGATCGCCGCCGCCAATCCGATCAAGGTCCCCTGCGGAATACGTCTCCGCTCGCCCGGCGCATCCGGCAGTAGATCGGCAATCACCAACGCCATCAGGATGGTGTTCACTTGGCCGTAGCCGAGCGTGGTCCGAATCGGTTCCATGGCCACCAGCACCGCAATGCCGATCAGCCCCAGCTTCCAGCCGCGTGGGGCACCGCAGCGTTTCAGTACCGACTGCTGGGCCCACACCAGGCCCCCGGTCCAGATCACCTGCCACAACACGTACGGGCCGAACGCTAGTGGGGTCAGCAAGATCGCGGCGATCGGCGGATAGATGAAGTAGAGATTCCAGAACGGCGTCGTGGTAGCGAAGATGTCCTTGCCCGCCAGCATGTCCTTGACGGCATAGACATAGACCTGCAGGTCGATCGTGGAGGGGTGCCAAGGGAGCAGCCTGCCGTACTGGATGATGTAGGGCAAGATCAACAGGGCGACCACAAAAGGTGGAAGAAACTCCGCTGCCGCACGGGCGAGCCGCCGGCTGACTGATGGTGATGTTGCCGGTGCCGAGCGAGTCGGCAGGCTCACGCGCCCGCCTGGATCTGGCGATACACCGAGTCCAGTTCACCATCGGGCACAAGACCGCTGTTCACCAGCCGACCCAAGCCAGGCTCATCGGCATATCGCGGGACGACATGGACATGAAGATGGAAAACCTCCTGCCCTGCCACCTCACCTGTAGAGGACAGCACATTGATCCCGTCCGCAGCCATTCGGTCCACGAGCAGCCTTGCGACAGCTTCTACGGCTGGAGCGATTTCGGCAAACGCGCCAGCTCCGTTGATCATGTCTGGCACATGCCGCTTCGGGACCACCAAGGCGTGGCCACGATGCCAGGCACCGATGTCGAGAAAGGCGATCGCCCGATCGTCGGAATATATCCGTCGGGACGGCACCTCTCCGGAAATGATCTTGCAAAAGATGCAATTGGGATCAAGAGTCTGCGATTCCGGCGTCTCGAAAGGCGTCATGTGATGATGTTCTCCAGCTCCTGGCCAGCGGCGAATCGGCGCAGCTGGGCGGCAATCAAGCGGTCAGCACGTGGAAAGAAGGCGGTGCTCGCGCCGCCGACATGCGGTGAGATCAATACCCCGGGCGTACGCCAGAGCGGATGCTCAGGTGGCAGCGGTTCGGGATCGGTAACGTCGATGGCTGCTCTGATCCTGCCAGTTGACGTCTCTGCCAGCAGCGCATCGGTGTCGACCAGCTTGCCGCGGGCAATGTTGACCAGTACGGCCCCGTCGGGCAAGGCGGCGAGCTCCTCGTTTCCGATCATGCCCTCCGTTTGCGCCGTGTGCGGCGCCACTACAAAGATCACGTCAGCGCTGGGCAGCAACTCCGGCAATTTGTCCATGCTGTGCACCAGGACCGGTTCGGTGCGCGGCCGCCGCGCCACCCGCGTGACCGATGCGATCTCGAAGCCGGCAAGCCGACGTTCGATGGCAGCGCCGATGTGGCCGTATCCGATGATCAACACTCGCTGATCTGCCAGCGAGGTGCCAAAGCGAGAATCCCAGGTACCGCTCGGCTGGTTGCGTGCGAAGTGATCAAGGTGCCGCCCGCTTGCTAGCGCCAGCGCGACGGCCAATTCGGCGGTGCTGGCGTCGTGAACGCCCGCGGCATTGCACAAGATGACGCCATCGGGCACATAAGGCAGGAAGTTCTCCACACCCGCAGTCAGGGTCTGAATGACCCTGAGTCGCTTCATGTCCTCGACCCGATCGAGGACCTCTTCGCCTTTCATATAGGGCAACACGTAGAACTCGACGTCGCTGATCGAGTCCGGCCAGCTATCACCGTCTGCTCGATAGAGATCGACATTCACACCGTCGGGAATCCCGCCAAGTCGGCGTTCGGCTTCTGCCACGCTGGCGTACGGCAGCCAGACAACTCTTGTCATTTCTGGCCTTTTGGTCGGGGCACCCGCTCAGTGTCTCGCTGTCGGAGCAAGCGCGGGGCGACGTACCGGAAAACCGGCTACCTCGATTGCCGCTTTCACGTCAGCGATGCGTAACGTGCCGAAGTGGAAAACAGATGCGGCGAGTACGGCGTCGGCGCCTGCGGCGATCGCCGGCGCGAAGTCCGTTACTTGGCCGGCTCCGCCGGATGCGATGAGCGGCACGTCCACCTCGGCGCGTACCGCTCGAATCATCTCCAGGTCGAAGCCTCCAGTGGTGCCATCGGCGTCCATGGAGTTCAGCAGAATCTCGCCGACGCCCTGGTCAACTCCCCGGCGGGCCCATTCGACCGCATCGAGACCTGCGGCGGTCCGTCCTCCATGAGTGGTCACCTCAAAGCCCGACGGCGCCCAGTCAGCGCGGCGAGCATCCACCGACAGCACCAGGACCTGGTTGCCGAACCGTCGAGTGATCTCGCCAAGGACACCGGGCCGTTGGATGGCGCCAGTGTTGATCGCTACCTTGTCGGCGCCGGCGCGGAGTAATACGTCGACATCATCGGCATCGCGGACTCCGCCGCCTACGGTGAGCGGAATGAAGACGGTTTCGGCGGTCCGTCGCAGCACCTCGAGCGTGGTTTCCCTGCCCTCCGCCGATGCCGAGATGTCGAGGAAGGTCAGCTCATCTGCGCCTTCGGCGTCATAGAGAGCAGCCAGCTCTACCGGATCGCCTGCATCGCGCAGAGCAACAAAGTTCACGCCCTTTACGACCCGGCCATCGTGAACATCGAGGCACGGAATGACTCGAACAGCGACCGTCACGTCAGACACTTTAGACACCGATCGCGCACACGGATCGCGCGCCGCCGTGCTGAGGAGAAGCGAGGCGACACGTTTTTCGTCTCCGAGCGACGACGAAGTAGGCGGCTACAAAGCGCGATCCGCGCCGAGCGAGCTTGGCGAGCGAGGCAATCAAATACGGCCGGTGGGCCGTCCTCAGCAAGCACCCCGTTACGCTGACGATCATGCCCCAGCTCGATGACAGCTTCGTTGCGCTGCCGTTGCAGGCACTGAGCGATGCCGCACTCTCCAAAGCCAAGGACTTGGGCTGCGACCACGCCGAGGTTCGAGTCGAACGGCTGCGCATGGCCTACCGGAGCTTTCGTGATCATGCTCTGGAGACCAGTGCCGACAGCCAGGTCCTCGGTCTGTCCGTTCGTGTGGTCCACAACGGTGTGTGGGGGTTCGCGGCAGATATTGCGCTCTCGTCCGACTCGGGGGCCCGGCTGGCCGAGCGCGCAGTCGCCACAGCAAAGGTTTCCCGCCCACTGACGCCGTCGTCGGTAGAGCTTGCTGGTGAGCAGGTCTACGCCGACGCGACTTGGGTGTCGGCGTACGAGGTGGATCCTTTCGAGGTCGACGAGGCCACCAAGACAGGTCGCCTTCTCGGACTCAACGAAGCGCTGCTCGCGGCGCCGGGCGTCAACCATGCCAATGCGAACCTCGGCTACGTTCACGAAAATAAGCACTTCGCGAATCTCGCCGGCACCAGCACGACGCAGCAGCGTGTCCGGATTCAGGCCCAGCTAACCGCTGTCAACGTTGGTGATCATGGTTTCGCGACGATGCGCACGTTGGCACCACCTACCGGCCGCGGCTGGGAGTACCTGACGGGAACCGGCTGGGATTTCGACGCTGAGGTGGCCGAGATCCCTGAGCTATTGGCGGCTCAGGTGGCCGCGCCCTCGGTGGAAGCTGGCCATTACGACCTCGTCATTCATCCCAGCAACCTCTTCCTGACCATCCATGAGTCGATCGGCCACGCCACCGAGCTGGACCGAGCACTCGGCTATGAGGCCGCGTACGCCGGCACGTCGTTTGCCACCTTCGATCAACTTGGCAAGCTGCAGTACGGCAGCGAGGTCATGCACGTCACCGGCGATCGGTTGGTTGATCATGGCTTGGCAACCATTGGCTACGACGACGAGGGCGTCGCTCAACAGCAGTTCGACCTGATCTCGGGCGGGATCTTGGTGGGCTACCAGCTGAATCGGCAAATGGCTGCAGAGAAGGGATTCGGCCGCTCGAACGGATGCGCGTTCGCCGACTCGCCCGGCCACATTGCGATGCAACGCATGCCCAACGTTTCGCTGCAGCCAGCGCCCGACGGCCCGAGCACCGAAGAGCTGATCTCTGACGTTGACCACGGCATCTACATCGTCGGTGACAAGTCCTGGTCGATCGATATGCAGCGCTACAACTTCCAGTTCACCGGGCAGCGGTTCTTCAAGATCGAGAATGGCAAGTTGGCTGGCCAGCTTGCCGATGTTGCCTATCAGGCGACGACTACCGATTTCTGGCGCTCCATGGAGGCCGTTGGGAACGCTGAGAGCTATGTCCTCGGTGGCGCCTTCAATTGCGGCAAGGGTCAGCCCGGCCAGATTGCCCCGGTCTCGCACGGCTGCCCGTCCGCGCTGTTTCGTGGGGTCAATGTGCTGAATACCCAAGCCGAAGGAGGACAGCAATGAGCATCCAGCCGCAGGATCTCGTCGAGCACGCGCTCACGTCCGCCACCTTGCCAACTGTTGCCTGGGTCACCGAACGGACCGAAGCGAACCTGCGCTGGGCTAACAATGCGCTCACCACAAACGGAGAGATGCGGAGCAGGCGGCTGACTGTAACCGCGACTGCTCAGGTCGAGGGTGGCACAGCCGCCGGCACGGTCAGCCAAGAAATCGCCACAACCGATGAGGTAAGCGCAGTAGTGACTGCGGCCGAGCAACTCGCTCGCACCGGTCGGCCCGCGGAGGACGCTGCCCCCATGGTGGAGAACTATGCCCACAACGATGTCTGGGAAGACCCGCCGGCGACGACAAACATCGACGTACTCGAGAACCTCGCGAAGGGACTCGGGGTCGCCTTCGACCGTGCTGAGACCGCTCGACAGCTGCTGTTCGGCTTCGCCGAACATGCGGTTGAAACCACCTATCTGGGGAGCAGCACCGGGCTCCGGCGGCGCGGCGTTCAGCCCACCGGACGGCTTGAGCTCAACGCGAAGACAGCCGATCGGACAGCGTCAGCCTGGCTGGGCCGGATGACGCGAGACTTCTTTGACATCGACGTCGCCGAGGCGGCCGAAGTGCTGAGCACCCGGTTGGGCTGGGCATCAAGAAAGGTCGATCTGCCTGCCGGACGCTATGAAACCTTGCTGCCCCCTGCCGCAGTGGCCGACTTGATGATCTATGCGTATTGGACCGCCAACGCCCGCGATGCCGAGGAGGGTCGTAACGTGTTCGCCGCTGGCGAGGGGGCGACCAAGATCGGTCAGCGGTTCTCAGAGCTCCCGATCACACTTCGATCCGATCCGCTCTATCCCGGCATTGAGACCATCCCGTTCATCAACTTCACTTCCTCCCCCGACGACACTTCCTGGGCATTCGATGGCGGATTGCCGATCAACGCGACGACCTGGATCGATCGTGGTGTGCTTCAGGAGCTGATCCGCAATCGTGGCCATGCCGAACGGACCGGCGCCCAGCCGACCCCGCCGGCGGACAACCTGATCATGGACGGCGGCGGCACTGCCAGCCTGGGCGACATGATCAAGGGCACTAAGCACGGCTTGCTGCTGACGTGCCTGTGGTACATCCGCGAGGTCGACCCGGAGCGGCTGCTGCTGACGGGGCTTACCCGGGACGGCGTCTATCTGATCGAGGACGGCGAGGTGGTGGGAGCGGTCAACAACTTCCGGTTCAACGAATCGCCGATCGAATTACTGAGCCGCCTCAGCGAGATAGGGGTTGCCGAGTTGACCTTGTGCCGGGAGTGGAATGACTACTTCAACCGTACGATCATGCCGACGGTCAGGGTGCCGGACTTCAACATGTCGACCGTTAGCCAAGCCTCCTGAGCGGAAGCCCTGAGCGTTGCCTCACGTGCTGCGGTGGCTCATCGGCCTAGCCACCTCACTGATCGGCAATCACATCTATCTGGTGACGCTCGCCTGGGTCGCGGTCCAGACGACCACGCCATTGAACGTCGGTTTGATCTTGGTTGCCGGCGCCATCCCACAGGCCGCCTTGCTCCTCGTGGGCGGAGTCTTCGTGGATCGGATCGGGCCTCGGCCCACCATCATTGCTTCAGACGTATTGCGGACCTTGATCATGATCGTTTTTGCGATCGTGGTCGCCGGTGGCGATGTGCGTCCGCTGCTGCTGGCCGTTCTCGCTGTGATGTTCGGCTTGGTCGATGGTTTCTTCCTGCCGGCCGTCAACACGGCCCCGAGGTACCTGGTATCGCGTGACAAGATCACCCGTGTCGTCGCCGCAAAGACCATCGTCGCCCGAGGAGCAGAGTTCGTCGGCGCACCGCTGGGAAGTTGGCTGCTTGTCGTTGCGAGCGCCGTCGCTGCCTTCTGCGTTAATGCGGCCTTATTCGCCGTCTCGGTTCTGTTCTTAGCCATCACCCGGATGGCCCTTCCGCCGGACGCGACAGGGCAGAACGCACCGTCGGATACCGAACCGGAAACCGAGCAGCCCGCGGGTTCGGTATGGGCTGACCTGCGCGCCGGAATCCGGTTGATCCGTGGTTACCGGACACTGACCACGCTGCTGATAGTGGTCTTCGTCACCGAACTAGGGTTCAGCGGGCCGATGATGGCTGGAGTGCCGCTGCTGGCAAATGAGACAGGTTGGGGCGTGCGAACCATCGGTTGGGTCTTGGGTGGCTTTGGACTAGGCGCCGCGGCCGCAGCCGGTTTCCTGCTCTGGCGTAAGAAGGTACGCAATACGGGGCTTGTCGCGTTGTCCGGCCTCGTCGCCATGGGTCTGAGCGTGCTTGGGCTAGGCCTGCTGCCCTCGCTGGGTCTGTCAACTTCAGCGGCCTTCACTGTCGCTGGATTTTTCGGACTTACGTCGGGCATCGGCGCCGGGTTCTACGGCACCCTCGTCGTCTCTGCGGTGCTGCAGCTTGCTCCCGCCGGTCAGATCGGCCGCGTAATGGGCGCGCTGTCCTTTGCCAATATGTCCGCAGTCCCCATCACGTACGCGTTGACCGGCCTAGTGACCGAGGTGTCCAATGCCCGGATTCCGTTCCTTATTGGAGGCTCGCTGATGCTGCTGGTGGCGGTCGTGGCTTTCGCGACGCCGGAGGTGCGACGTCTAGCGATTGATCACAGGGATCCGTCCGCACCCGGTTCGGATCAGAATCTCTCCGCCGCAGCCGACAAGATTCCAGCTACGGAAGATCGACGCCAGTTAGGTCGTCACCCTCGTCGGCGTCTATCTCCGGAGCGTAGGTGACAACTCCGCGACGCATGGAACGGACCAGCAGCTGGGCAGTGTCACGGAGATCGCCGGGACCGGCGGCATCGGCAATCTGTCCGGCGAAGTCGGCAACCTGCCTGATCCAGCGGACGAAGTCTCCGGCGGTGAAATCGCTGCCGCGCAGCACCGCCGACAATGTCCTGCCGGCAGCCCAGCCGTACGCGACCTCGCTGAAGCCGATATCAGGTTCTGGTCCGCGGTTCAGCCGGGCGTCACGCTCGACCAGCGAGACCTCGTGCCAGATCCGGCGTACCTCGATCATGGCGGCATTGGTTCGAGCGTCAGGCATCCGTGGACGGTGCCCTGACTCATCGGCCCTTCGGGCCTCGAAGACCAGTGAGGACAAAACGGCTGCCAACTGGGGATGAGTCAGGCCGTCGAAAACTCCGGCACGTATGCACTCCGCAGTGACCAGATCCAGCTCGGCATATATCCGGGCAAGCATCCTTCCGTGGTCGGTGACCTCGGTTCCACCGTCGCCGGCAAGATAGCCAAGCGACTCCAGCACCAGGCAGATCCTGTCGAAGTGGTTGGCGATGGTGTTACTACGCGAATCCATCCTGGTCTGCAGCCGGGCGGTCTCACGTTCTAGTCTCAGCGCGCGTTCAGCCCACCGCGCGTGAGCCTCTCGCTCGGGGCAACGGTGGCAGGGATGCTCCTGCAGGGCAGTGCGGCGTTGATCAATTTGTGCCTCAATGGTCGGATCGATGCCCGCCATGCTGCGGCGCTTCGGATCAAGATCGATCTCGCTGAGCCGGGTGCGTAGAGTCGCGGCCAAGTTACGCCTAGATGCCGCATCCTTGACATTGAAGTGCTTGCCGATCTTCATACGTCCTGCCACCAGTGGCGCCGTGGGAAAGTCAGCGATCGCCAGCCTACGCACATGACGATCCTGGGTCAGCACCAGCGGGCGTGGCGGTTGATGATCATGACGTACGCCCGGATCGATGATCACCGCCCAACCCTGACTCTTGCCACTTGGCACCCTGATAATGTCACCGGGTTTCAAGATCGACAGGGTCTGCAATGCCTCCGCTCGGCGATCTGATCGCCGTTCCCGGGCGGCGGCTGCCTCAAGATCAGCAATTTCGGCTCGGAGGCGCGCATACTCTGCAAAGTCGCCGAGCTCGCACTCCGCTGCCGCCCAATAGTCCGCGATCGCCGCCTCGTTTCTAGCCAGTGTGCGGGCCGCGCCGACGACCGAGCGGTCGGACTGAAACTGTGCGAAGGACTGCTCGAGCAATGTGCGAGCTCGTTCGCGCCCGACGCTTGCCACGAGATTGACTGCCATGTTGTAGGTCGGGGAGAAGGAGGACCGCAACGGATAGGTCCGCCGCGATGCTAGCCCAGCGACAGCACGAGGATCGAGTCCCGGCTGCCACAGCACGACAGCATGGCCCTCCACATCGATGCCACGGCGTCCGGCCCGACCAGTCAGCTGCGTGTACTCCCCTGGCGTGACATCAGCGTGTGTCTCGCCGTCGAACTTGACGAGCTTCTCCAGCACTACCGACCGAGCCGGCATGTTGATCCCTAACGCCAGCGTCTCAGTGGCGAAGACGACCTTGATGAGTCCCCGGACGAATGCTTCCTCCACGCACTCCTTAAAGGTGGGCAGCATGCCGGCATGATGCGCCGCCACTCCCCTGCTGATGGACTCGGCGAAGACGTCGTAGTTTAGGGCATGCAGATCGCCGCTGGATAGTCCGGACACGTGTCGTTCCATGATCGCGGCAATCTGTTGCCGCTCGGCGGTTGTCGTCAGCCGCACGCCGGACTCCAGCAGTTGCCGAACAGCGGCATCGCAGCCAACCCGGGAAAAGATGAAGACGATAGCCGGCAGCAGCTCCTCATCGTCGAGCAGCTCGACAAGTTCTGGCCGGCTCGGTACCCGCAGCGAACGGGGTCGGTGGCCCGCGCTGCCGTAACGAGAGCGATGGGCCGCACCGCCGTACGCGCCGCTGCCATAGCTCACTGTGCGCCTGCCGCGGCCACTCTTGCCACGAGGTCGGCGGGCGTCGTCTCGGACGAACCTCGACTCTTCCCGTGCGATCTTGATCAATATCGGATTGACATCCACCTTTGTCTCGCCGGGCAGCTCACGAGCGGTGGGTGCCACCTCGGCGAACAGATCATGCAGGCTGTGGCCGACCAGGACGTGATGGTAAAGGGGTACCGGACGGCGTTCAGAGACTACGACGGCCATTTCGCCCCGCACCTCAGAGAGCCACTCTCCGAACTCCTCGGCGTTGCTCACGGTCGCCGATAACGCCACGAGCTGAATCGAGTCGGCCAGGCCGATGATCACCTCTTCCCAGACTGCACCGCGAAACCGATCGGCCAAGTAGTGCACTTCGTCCAGCACGACGTAGCCCAGGTTGGCCAAGGTGGACGACCTGGCGTAGATCATGTTCCGCAGCACTTCGGTGGTCATGACCACGATCGGCGCCTCGGAGTTGACGGAGGTGTCTCCGGTCAGCAGTCCGACGTTGCCAGCGCCGTGCCGGCGAGCCAGATCGGCGTATTTCTGGTTCGACAGGGCCTTGATCGGCGTGGTGTAGAAGCACTTGCGGCCATTGCTGAGCGCCAAGAACACCGCGAATTCGCCCACGATGGTCTTGCCGGCGCCTGTCGGCGCCGCCACCAGTACCCCGGAGCCGGCCTCGACGTGCGCGCAAGCCTCCCGCTGGTACTCATCGAAACCGAAGGGATAGTCGTCAGCAAATGCTGCCAGCAGCGGCGAGCTCTGCCTTCGCCGGAACCGGGCGTACGCCTCCGCGGGCGTGGGCAAGTCGGAATCGAGCTCTTCAGCGTTGGACGCCTCAGACTTGGGCGAGGAATCGACCATGATGCGGCCCAAACTACCCAGGAACGAAGACCGATAGCGCTTGCGGAACGGAGCAGACCGTCAACGGTGCCGCGGCGATCATTTCGCCGTCGCCAAAGCCGACTAGGCCGGGGCCCTCCACGGTGACCTCTCGTGCCTGAAGCAGTTCCACGCATGAGTCCCGGACGAAGGTACCGGAGTACATCTCCGGGAAGAGCCTCAGGAGCTTGAGCCGACCTATCGGATGGACGATGGTGACATCCAGCAGGCCGTCGTACGGGTCAGCCTTAGGGCAGATCAGCATGCCACCGCCGTACGAGCTCGTGTTGCCGATGGCCACGAGCATGGCCGCGAGCTCGCGGACTTGGCCGTCGAGCGTCAGCCGGTAAGGCAGCGGCGAAAAGACCCGCAGCTCAGCCATGACCGCTACCGCATACCGGGCAGAGCCACGTGGCCACGCCATCTGATTGGCGCGGCGATTGACTAAAGCATCGAAGCCTGTGCCAAGCACCGCTCCCACGTAGGTATCACCGACCCGAGCAAGATCGATGATTCGAGTCACACCGGCGGCAATGACAGCTGCCGCGGCCACGGCGTCCTGGGGGTCCAAACCGATACCGCGGCATAGATCGTTGCCGGTTCCGGCGGGAATGAGCCCCAGCGTGATCCGGCTGCTGCCGGAGGGATGCGCCGCTGCAATGGTGTTGATTCCGAGATGCATCATCCCGTCCCCGCCCATTACGGCAAGCACGTCTACGCCGTCGTGGACGGCCTTACGCGTCAGGGCTCGTGCCTCGGCAAAGTCGCGACTCAACAGGATCTGCAGCTCCGCGCCGCCATCACGAAGCGTGCCGGCGACCTGTGGAAGCACTTCGAGCGCACGGCCTTTTGCAGCGGAGGGATTGACGACGAGCCGGATCTGGCGCGTCACCTCGGTTGCTCGGGGTCGCCGCCGGTATCTTCGCTCAGCTCCCGTAGCGCCTTGTCATCAGTGACGGTGTGCCGAACGATCAAATCGTCGCCGAGGAGCGCCGCCTGACGTTCCTTACGACGGTCCAGAACATGGGCGATCACCTCTGCTGCGAGGAACAACAGCGCCATCGGCGCCGCTACGGCAAGCATTGAGAAGGGATCAGTGGAGGGTGTGGCGACAGCGCCGAACACGAAAGTGCCGAAGATCACCAGACTGCGGTACTTGGCCATCTGCTTGGCTTTGATCACTCCCACGATGTTCAACATCAACACGATCAGCGGGATGAGGAAGCCGAGACCGAAAACCAGCATCAGGCGTAGCAGGAAGGACAGATAAGCATTGATGTCCTGCAAGTTGCTCACCCCGGCCTGGGTGAAGCTGAGAAGCACCGTAATGGCCTTCGGCAAGACGAAGTACGCGACCAGCACACCGGCAACGAACATCGGCGTCGCTGCGGCGATGAAGATCAGCGCCCACTTCTTTTCCTTCGCTAGCAGGCCAGGGACCACGAACGCCCACAGCTGGTAGAGCCAGAAAGGCGCCGTGACGATCAGGCCGGCCAACGCTGAGACCTTCAATGACAACGCAAGCGGCGACGTCAAGTTGATGTTGACCAAGAGCGTCTGGGTCTCTGGATTCTTGACCTTGAGCGCTTCGATGGCTTGGAAGTACGGCTGCTGCAGTATCTCCAGAAGGTCGTAACGGAAGAACCAGGCCACGATCATGCCAACGAGGATCGCCAGTATTGACACAACCAGCCGGTAACGCAGTTCGCGCAAATGCTCGAACAGCGTCATCGTGCCGTCGGGTGGCACGGGTGGCGGCTTGAGCCACTTCAAACTGAAGTGGATGGGCCGGCCCTTGATCGTTAAAGACACGGGAACTTTGGTAGTCGGTTTTGAGCTTCGAGCGTCGGCATTGCGCGAGAAGCTACTTCAATCGTCAGGTGTCGTTGCGGCTATCGGTGGCGGAGGGATCCTGGTTGGCCCGCGGGGGCTGCTGGTAGCTGGCGCCACTCGGAGGCTGCGAGGAGGCGTTTGTCTGTGGCGGCTGCTGGTACTCGCTCACTGCCGGCGCACTCGGGCCAGGCGCCGGGTTGGGCGGCAATTGCTGGCTGTCGTCAGACTTAAGGCCCTTGGTCTCCTCCTTGAACTCCCTGAGCGCCCGACCGGTGCTCTTGCCCAAGCCGGCCAGCCGTGCCCCGCCGAACAGCAGCAGTACAACGGCCAAGATGATCAATAGCTCGGGGACGCCAAGACCGAGTACGAGCGGAGTCATGATTCCTCTTTTCCTGCAATCAATGTTGAGCGGGGGAATGGATCCCTTACCCGCGCAGCTGAGCGGGGTGTTCGCAGTCATCCTACGTCGCGGACGCCTGACCAACCTCTGTACAGATCGCGAGCGTCGGGATGGTCAGCGCGATTGCGCGAGCGATCTCAAGGCTCGATCGTGCGCCCGTTTCGCCAGTGAGGCTGCGCAGCGGGTTCAGGAACACTGATCTGCGCAACGAGATCGGCTAGCTCGGCGCCTCTGGTAGCCAGCATGTCAAGCTCGCTGAACAGGTCGCTGGCCTTGTGTGCGAGCCATACGGCGTAGCTGATCAGCATGATGAGTCCCGCAAGCCCGATGCCGACGAAAACGATCACCCAAATCACCCCTGAACCCTACCGTGTCGAGCTTTGTCCGAGCTGACCTCTCAAAGAGCCCAGGTCGAAGACTCCCGCTGCTGACGCCCCACATTCTGGCTTCACGCCCCACCTATATGTGGAGCGTGAAGCCACAACGTGGGGCGTGATGGGAGAACGAAGGGCGTCATGCAGCCGCCATCTTCGAACTCCACACGCGAGCGCAGCGATCAGCAAATCAGGCGGTCAGGTGCTGACCGAGCAGTACGGCGTACTGGTCGAGCGCCTCCTGCGCCGCTTCGGCGGCCGAGTCCCCAGCGCCCTCGGGTGAGAGCACTCGGGCTCCGCCCTGGAGGCGGAGCAGTAAGCTCCGCAGCCAGGCTTGGTCTGTGACGTGCAGCGAGACGATCAGACCGCCGCCGGGTCGAGCCGTAACAGACTCCGTCGGGTAGTACTCGGCAATCCAGGCTGCCCACGGCTGCAACTCCAAAGTGACCAGTGGGGCGTCCTTGAGCGCCTCCCACCAGCCAGTCGATAGATCCTTGAGCTGAACGTCGTGCGACGCCTCATCGATCGACGTGACCTCGACAGCAGCGATTCGATCAAGCCGAAAGGTTCGCAGCGCGTTGGCCGAGTAGCACCAAGCTTCCAGGTAGCCATATCCCTCAAGCACGAAGACGCGTAGCGGATCGACCATGCGTCGGGTGGTCTCCGCCCTAGAGGCGACGTCGTAGGTTAGATCCAGCCGCTTACCGCGCTGCAGGGCGTCGTTCACGCGAGCTTGGATGTCGTCTCGAGCGGCGGTTACAGCGACCGTAGCTTGCTCTGTGGCCGGCACGTTGCCAGCGGCAGCCTCCAGCTTCTTCAGGGCGCGGTCGACGGCGTCCCGCTTGCCGGGGCCGGCGATTCCGCGCAGCGTACGCAGCGCTAGTACCAGCGCGAGCGCTTCGTCGGCAGAAAGCCGCAACGGTCGAGTCAGGTAGTCCGCATTGCTCAGATGGATGACGCCCTCACCGTCGACGGCATCCATGTCGATGTCGATCAAGTCGCCGGGAGTGAGCCCCGGCATCCCGCACATCCAGAGCACATTGAGGTCTTCACGTAGCGTCTTGACGCTGATGCCAAAAGCCGTTGCGACATCGGTCATCGCAACACCGTCGTGTTCACGAAGATACGGGACCAGACTGAGCAGCCGCCGCACCTGAGCTCGTGACGTCATGCCGCTCTCACCGATTCCACGACGGCGGTTAAGCCGCGCACCACCAGTTCGCGCAGCTCTGCCGGTTCCAGAACCACGACATCAGCGGCGTGCTGAGTGATTTCCTCCGCCGCTGAGTGCAGGTCGCTGAAGCTCACTGCGTACACCGCGAAGCCGGCTGGAAGATCGAGATCGGAAACCGCCGATTCACCACGACGTGCCAGCGCGGGTGCCTTGCCAGCTCGAATGGCGAGCAGTGCGGTCTCGGTCCGCTCCCGCGGAGCAAGGGAACGCGCGAGGCTGCGCAGATCAAGATCGGCCGGCACCTCGTACGCTCCGGCGCGCGAGACTCTCCGTGGCAGCTCGGTCATCCGAGACAGCTTGAACATTCGGGATGCTTGGCGATCGACATCTCGACCGATGACGTACCAGCGGCCTTTGGATGAGGTCAGGCCCCACGGTTCGAGGGTTCGGGGATTGCCGTCGCGATAGGTGAAGCTCACCCGAGCTCTGTCAAGCACTGCATTCCACAGCACGTCAAATCCGGGCTCCGACACCTGTACCGAGGGCTCGAGTGAGGCAAGCAGTGAGGCATCCGGCTCTACACCGGCGGCACGCAACTTGCTGATCGCGCTTCTGGTCGACTCTGCCATGCTCGCGTGCTTCCAGACCCGAGCTGCCACGCCAACCACCGCGGCTTCCTCGGCGTCCAGATCGATCGGCGGCAACGCAAACTCTGAGGACAGGATCCGGTAACCCTGCTCATCATCGAAGAGCGGATCGAAACTGCCAACCTGAATCGGCACTCCAAGCGAGCGGAGTTCATCCTTGTCGCGCTCGAACGTGCGCTCAAAGGCAGCGTCGCTGAGATTGTGGTAACCCTCGACCGCCTCACGAATCCGGCTCTTGGGAAGATAGCGGCCTGATACCAGCAGGCAAATGGTGAGGTTAAGGATTCTCTCGGTCTTGCGGGGTGGCATTTGGGTGGCGATTACCTTCTGACGGGCGACTTTCTCATTGGCACTTTCTCACCGGGGCGTCGATGAGCACGGTACCAGCAGATGTTCGGTATCCCGGGTAGCTCGGCGCGCCCCCGCCCGGCGCTTCCGCACACCACCGGCGCCGGCCGCTACGCCCCCAGTCCAACAGCTGAGCTGCATCTCGGAAACCTACGCAGTGCGTTGCTTGCCTGGCTCTTCGCGCGATCGACTGGGCGACGTTTCGTGCTGCGTATCGAAGACCTCGATCGGTCACGAGTCCGTCCAGGCATTGCCGATCAGCAGCTGGCTGACCTCGCTGCCCTAGGTCTTGGGTTCGATGGCGAGCCGGTCGTGCAGTCTCGGCGATCGGCCGCCTATCAGGAGGCCTTGGATAGGCTCGTTGACAGGACCTATGAATGTTTCTGCAGCCGGCGTGAGATTGCAGGAGCGGCTTCAGCACCGCATGGCAGCGTGCCTCGATATCCCGGCACCTGCCGGAATCTCACTGAGGCTGAGCGCGCCACTCGGAGGCTGACGCGACGGCCGGCGTTGCGGCTGCGAGCGGAGGGCGCCCGACAGACAATCCACGACGTGTTGCATGGTGACGTCACAGCCGAGGTTGATGATGTCGTGCTCCGCCGCAATGACGGTGTTCCGGCTTACAACTTGGCGGTGGTCGTGGACGATGCACTCTCCGCCGTCGACCAGGTGGTACGCGGCAACGATCTGCTTCCAGCGGCGCCGAGCCAAGCCTTTCTCGCAAGATTGCTCGGGCACCGACCGCCGATCTACGCCCACGTACCGTTGGCCGTAAATGCGGAGGGCCGTCGACTGGCAAAACGAGACGGTGCCGTGACCCTCTCCGATCTAGCCTCTGAAGGTCTGGACTCCGCCGCCGTCCTCCGGTTGATCGCGGAGTCGCTGGATCTGGCAGGTCCGGGTGAACGTGTTACGGCCGACGCATTGCTTCAACGATTCGATCCTAAGCGCCTGCCGCATCAGCCCTGGGTTGTCAGCGGGGGTCTAAGGTCAGGCACGTGATCATTTGGGCTGACGGCATAGTGACCGGCCTGCGCGCTCAGTGGAAAGGAGCCATCGAGCTCACCGTCGCGCGCCGCGATGCCGCGGAAGGATCGGCCGTCCGTGCGCTGGCCTACACCGACCTCATGGCTCCGCCGGCCGTCGGTGATCGTGTGCTGTTGAATGTCGCCGCCCTCGATCGCGGTCTGGGCACCGGAGGCTATGCGCTTGTGATCGCAGTCTTGGACGCTGAAGGTCAAGTGACCGCCCAGCCGCCGCAGCCGGTCGGGCACCTGGTCAAGGCCCGTTATCTGCCGCTGCAGGCCATGGTGGCGGGAGCCGATGAACAGGGATCCGCACATCATGAGCTGCTGGCCGAGGCTGACTCGATCAATGGCATGCCCGTGATTGTCGCCGACCTGCACTCCGCACTGGCGCCAATCCTGCTGGCGATCGCCGACGACCGTCCCGGCACTCGGGTCGTCTACGTGATGAGCGATCAGGGCGCCTTGCCGCTTGCTTTCTCACGTTCCGTGGCTGAGCTTCGCGCTAGCGGCTTGCTCGCCGGAACCGTGACAGTTGGTCAGGCGTTCGGCGGCGATCTTGAGGCCGTCACGTTGCACTCGGGTCTACTCGCGGCCCGGCTGGCGCTCGACGCCGAGTTGGTTGTCGTGACTCAGGGGCCGGGAAATCTCGGCACCGGCACCCGCTGGGGCTTCTCCGGCGTCACTGCCGGGGAGGCCATCAACGCTGCCGCCATTCTTGGCGGCCGACCAGTAGGGACCTTGCGGATCTCCGCAGCTGATCCCCGGGAGCGACATCGCGGTGTCTCCCATCACAGCCTTACCGCGTACGGGCGGGTTGCACTCTGTCGCGCGGACATCGCCGTTCCAGATCTGACGGACGACGCCTCGCCCGCCATCGCAGAGTTGGCAGCGGCCGTGCTTGCGGAATCACATCAGCTGTCGTCGCGACACCGGTTGGTCATAGTGAATCTTGCCGGCCTCAGAACTGTTCTGGCGGCATCCCCGATCCAGTTGTCGAGCATGGGACGGGGCCTGGATGACGATCCTGTGTATTTCCTGGCAGCAGCCGCTGCCGGCCGCCACGCTGCCACACTGCTCGACTCGTGAGATTCACTGACCCTGCGCAAAAAGCAAATCGACCAGGATGACAAGCGTCTCGCCGGGCTTGACCGACGGTGTCGCATTGCCATCTGGATAACCGTCTGCTGGCGGAATGACTAACAGTACGCGGCTGCCCACCGTCTGACCTTCAAGGCCCTTCGCCATTCCTGGAAGCAATCCGGACAGCTCGGTGGTAGCCGGCTTGGCCCCGTACGTCTGCTCCAAGACCTTGCCATCACTCCAGCGCACCCACAGGTAGTTGAAGGTGATGGTGTCGTTCGCGGCGACCTTCTTGCCCTTGCCTTTAATCAGCGGCTGAACTTCGAGGGCGGTAGGCGGAGCCGATTCTGGAATGGTGATCTCAGGCTTTCCACTGTTTTCGGTCACTGTTGGAAGGCCAGCCTTTGGCTGCACGGTGGCTCCCTCTGGCCCGCTTAGCTGGCCACCGACCACGTCGACAACAAAGATCAACGTGTCGCCAACCTCGATCCCAGCTTGCGGGTTGCCGCCCATCGGGTCGTAGCCGTCCTTGCCCGGCATTGCGATCAGTACCCGGCTTCCTTGTCGCTGTCCGACAAGGCCCTTGCTGAATCCAGGAACAACTTGCGCCAAGCTGAATGCGATCGGCTGCCCGCGACTGAACGACTCGTCGAACGTTTTGCCTGTTCGCCCGTTCACCCCGTAGTAATTGACCTCGACGCTCTGGCCTTCCCCTACGACCGGTCCATTGCCCGCGTCCAGCACCTTGGTCCTGGTCTTGTCGATGGCCCAGGGTGAGTCGACCTTGACCTTCGGTGCCTTTCCGAAGCTTCCGCTGACGCTTACCTTGTCAAAGTTGTCCGACGCCTTCACCGACTTGGGCTTCGGTGTTGACGTTGGCGTCGATGAGGTTGACGGGCTGGCGGAGGTGGGCGTCGCTGCCGGCGATGCAGCAGCTGGATCGGCGGCAGGTTTGTCCTTACTGCAGCCGAAAAGAAGCAGCAAGGATGACGCAAGTCCAACGGCGACTGTGACTCTGAGCGGAGTACAAGGCACCGGAGAAGGTTACAGGCTCAATCCGTCAGGCCTGAGCCTGCTGAAGAGCCCGGCGTGCCGATCTACCGATTCGGGGCAGATATGCGGACTGAGCTCGTCGGATCGCGCGCCGCCGTGCTGAGGAGGAGCGAGGGGACATGCCTTTCGTCCCCGAGCGACGATGAAGTAGGCGGCTGCCAGGCGCGATCCGCGCGGAGCGAGCGTAGCGAGCGGAGCAATCAAACTTAGCCACGCATAGAAGCGATCAACCGCTCCACCCGGTCGTCGGTTGCAACGAACGGATCCTTGCAGAGTACGGTCCGCTGGGCCTGATCGTTCAGCTTGAGATGCACCCAGTCGACGGTGTAATCGTGACGCCCCTCCTGGGCGGCGCGGATGAAGTCGCCACGAAGCTTGGCTCTCGTAGTCTGCGGCGGCACCGCCTTCGCCCGGAAGATCGCCGGGTCGGTGGTCACCCGGGCGGCGAGGCCACGCTGCTCCAGCAGCGAGAACACCCCGCGGGATCGCCGGATGTCGTGGTAGGCCAAGTCGAGCTGGGCTATCCGGGGGTCGGCGAAGCTCAGCTTGTGCTTGGTCGAATAGCGATCAAGCAGTTTCAGCTTGATCGCCCAGTCGACCTCGGTATCGATGAGCTCCAGCTTGTCCTCAGCGACCGCCCGCAGCGTACGCTCCCACAGGTCGAGCACACGATCGACGACTCGGGTGCCCAGGCTCTCTCGGCGTACGAATTCGGAGACCTTTTCGTAGTACTCCGTCTGCAGCTCGAGCGCCGATACCCGCCGACCGTTCGATAATGCGACCCTCACGTGACCCGAGCGGTCGCGACTCATGTCACGGATCGCGCGGATCGGGTTCTCCAGCGTGAAGTCGCGCATCGGGACGCCGGCCTCAATGAGGCGCAGCACTAGCTCGGCACTACCGACCTTCAGCAACGTGGTCGTCTCGCTCATATTCGAGTCACCCACGATGACGTGCAGCCGCCGGTAGCGCTCCGGATCGGCATGCGGCTCGTCACGGGTATTGATGATCGGCCGACTTCGGGTAGTGGCCGAGGACACGCTCTCCCAGATGTGCTCGGCGCGCTGGCTCACGCTGTATTCCGCACCTCGAGCCGTGTGCAAGACCTTGCCGGCCCCACATACCAGCTGCCGTGACACCAGGAACGGCACTAAGACGTCGGTGATCTTCGAAAAGTCACCGATCCGGGAGATCAAGTAGTTCTCATGGCAGCCATAGGAGTTGCCGTGACTGTCGGTGTTGTTCTTGAACAGATAAATATCGCCGGTAATGCCCTCGCTCGCCAACCGGTGCTCAGCGTCGACGATGAGATCCTCGAGGATCCGTTCGCCCGCACGGTCGTGGTTGATGAGCTGGACCAGATCGTCGCATTCTGCGGTCGCGTACTCCGGATGGGAGCCGACGTCGAGGTATATCCGAGATCCGTTGCGCAGGAAGACATTGCTGCTGCGCCCCCACGTCACGACCCGCCGGAAGAGATAGCGCGCAACTTCGTCCGGAGTGAGCCGTCGCGTGCCGCCAGAGGTGCACGCGACGCCATACTCTGTCTCAAGTCCGAAGATTCTGCGGTCCACTGCCCTCCTCTACGCGTCCGGTCAGTCCCCCCGCGAACTCAGCCACCGGTTAGGTCCAGCAACCCGCCGAGCTCTTCGCGGGTCAACTCCCGGTACTCCCCGACCTTCAGGTTTCCGAGCCGAACCGGTCCGATTCCGATCCGCGACAGGCGACGGACCGGATGGCCGACCGCTTCCATCGTACGGCGCACGATGCGATTACGACCCTCCAGCAATGTGATCTTGAGAAGCGTTTTCTCTCCGACACTAGAGACGATCTTGGCCGACGTGGGCCGGACCGGCCCGTCGTCTAGGGTGACGCCGCCGCGCAATCGTCTCAATGTTTGCGGACTCATCGCGCCACTTACTTCGACGATGTATGTCTTCGGCACCTGGTAGGACGGGTGAGCCAGCCGATGGGCGAACTCCCCATCATTGGTCAAGATCAACAGACCTTCGGTGTCGGTATCGAGCCTGCCGACGTGGAAGAGGCGCTCCTTTTTGAGCGACCGCTTAGCGCCTTCCGCCAGCACGTCGGCGATCGTCCGCCGGCCTTCAGGATCCTCCATGGTGACAACGACGCCACGGGGCTTGTTGAGGGCAAGGTAGAGATGGCGGCGCGGCGGCGGGATACGGGCACCGTCGACCCGGATTACATCACGGTCCGGGTCGACCCTGCGGCCCTGCTCGGTAACGACCTCGGCGTTCACTTCGACACGCCCCTCGCCGATCAAGGCTTCACAGGCACGGCGGGAGCCTATGCCGGCTTGGGAAAGAACCTTCTGGAGGCGTACGCCTTGTTCAGGCTCACTCACTGATGCGACTCGGGAGGGGGATGTGGCGGCACGTCGCCAGTCTGCCCCTCGCTGGGCGCCGCCGGAGCGGCGGCTTCGGCCAATTGACTGAGTTCTGCCTCCAACTCGTCCACGTCGGGGAGCTGGGGAGCGAGCGGCGGCAACTCATCCAGGCTCTTCAGGCCCATTCGCTCCAGGAAGTAGCTGGTGGTGACGAACAGTACGGCGCCGGACTCCTGGTCGTGACCCGCCTCCTCGATTAACCCGCGTGCCAAAAGCGTCCGCATCACGCCATCAACATTGACTCCACGAACGGCCGATACGCGCGCGCGGGATATGGGCTGGGTGTAGGCAACCACGGCGAGGGTTTCCAGGGCAGCTTGGGAAAGCTTGGATTGCTGGCCCTCCAACACGTATTTGGTGATCAGATCCGCGTACTCCTCACGGGTGTAATACCGCCAGCCGCCCCCCACCTGCCGCAGCTCAAAACCACGACCGGTTTCGTCATAGAAGGCAACCAACTCGGCCAGCGCATCGGCTACGACCGACTCCGGCATTCCGACCGCCTGTGCCAACTCGAACTCGGTTACCGGCTCGGCAGCGAGTAACAGTAGCGCCTCCAGCGCTCCTGCCACACTCGCCGACTTGTCAGAATCCAGTTCTCCTATAGCCCAACTGGATTCTGACGAGTTGGGATTGTGGTCGCTCATTCGTCCACCTCGGCCTGGTTTGTCGCTTCGTCGAACTCATCCGAGATGGCCCATTCGCGTTGATCACCGCCGGTCCAGCGGACGGTCAGCTCACCGAATGGAGTCAACTGCTCGAACGCCACAGCGCCGTCCCGGAATAGCTCAAGCAGCGCAAGGAACCGTGCGACTGTAATGAGCATCGTGGACGAATCACTGGTCAGACCACGAAACGTCATGGCGCGCTGCTGACGCAGCCGTTTGACCAGAACTGTCGCCTGCTCGCGTACGCTCACCGCCGGTGCATGCAGGTGGGCAAGGGACAACACGCTCGCCTGTTTGGGTGCCATCGACTTAGCTGCAAGGGCCGCAAAACGAGCCGGGGTGATCGAGATGGTTATCTCGGGCAGCAGCCGGCCGAAGCGTGGCTCCATCCCAACCTCCCGCGGAAACCGGCGACCCTCGACCTCCAGAGTCGCCACTATGTACCTGGCTACGCGCTGAAAGGCGCGATACTGCAGCAGCCGTGCAAACAGCAGATCGCGCGCTTCCAGCAGGGCGAGGTCCTCGGGATCCTCCACCTCCCCGGACGGAATCAGCCGGGCAGCTTTAAGGTCCAACAGCGTCGCAGCGACCACGACGAACTGGCTCGTTTGATCGAGATCCCACTCCGAACCCGCCGCCTTGATGTGCGCGATGAAGTCATCGGTAACCTGCGACAAAGCGACCTCTGTGATGTCCAACTTGTGCCGTGAGATCAGCTGCAGCAGCAGATCGAAGGGCCCGTCGAAATTGTCTAAATGGACCCGAAAACCCTCGGCCTTTGGCGAGGAACCGCCATCCTTCGCAGGACCGATCTCGTGCTCTGCTGACACGGTAACGGTCACGATGCCGACAGCCTGCGGATCAGCTCGGAGTCGTCGGCGTTCGCCTCAAGATCAGCAAGCATCGCTGCGATCGCCTCCCGGACGATGCGGCCCCGATCGACCGCCATGCCATGCCGAGCACGCAGCGTCAATCTCGCCTGCTCCAACGCAAGCAACTCCTCTGCGCTGACATAAACGGTGATCTTCTCCTCGTGGCGAACTCGACCCGAACCCCGTCGGTCGATCGGCTCGGCGGCCAGATCCGCAGCTACGCTACCCGGCATCGGGCAAGCACCTCACGGGCAAGGCTGCGGTACGCCTCGGCTCCTGCTGACGTGGGGGCGTAAGTGGTGATCGGCTCTCCCGCCACCGTCGTCTCGGGAAACTTCACCGTGCGCCGAATCACGGAGTGGAAGACCTGATCGCCAAACGCCTGAACAACCCTTTCGAGCACCTCACGGCTGTGCAGGGTACGTGGGTCGTACATCGTCCCCAAAATGCCCAAGATCTCCAGCTGCTGGTTGAGCCGATCCTGCACCTTCGCAATTGTGTCGGTAAGCAACGCAATGCCGCGTAACGCGAAGAACTCGCACTCCAGCGGCATGATGACCCGGTCCGCCGCTGTCAGTGCGTTAATCGTCAACAACCCGAGCGAGGGAGCACAGTCGATCAGGATGACGTCATACCGGCTGCGCACCGCTTCCAGCAGTCGCAGCAGCGTTTGTTCCCGCGCGACCTCCGAGACCAGCTGAATTTCGGCAGCGGAAAGGTCGATGTTGCTGGGCAAGATGTCCAGCCCGAGAACATTGGTTGGGCCGATGACATCGTCGATTGAGATGTCTTGGCCCATCAGGAGGTTATAGATGCTCGCCGGGAGAGTGTGTGGATTGACGCCCAGCCCCACCGAGAGCGAGCCCTGCGGATCGAAGTCCACGAGCAGGACATGCCGGCCGAGCTCAGCGAGGGCAGCGCCGAGATTGATCGTCGTGGTGGTCTTTCCGACACCGCCCTTTTGGTTACACATCGCGATGATCATCGCCGGCCCATGTTCGGTCAGCGCAGGAGGTTCCGGCAGATCGGGCCAGGGTCGGCCGGTCGGACCTATCACCGGCTCGTCCTGGACAGCTTGCGCGATGCCATGAGGTGGCGCGGGCACGACAAAGTTTTCGTCGACCGGTGAGCGCTGATCTGAGCGGTAAAGCGTGTCGAGGCCGTTGTCGCCGAGATTAGGGGCGTCGAGATAATGCTCTTCGCCGAGGTCGGCTACTACACTGCGCGCGGATGTCATGCCATTGCTTGCGGGGACAGTGGTCCTTGAGGCGTTGTTCGCGGGGGCATTACTCGCGAGCGACTTGATCACAGGGCCATTGGTTGAAGGGCCGTTGGGCGGAGATTCGCCGCCCCCGTGGAGCTCCACTCCTGCCTCCTCTTTGCCGGACGGCTCGACCACGTGGGTTGCGTTCCGCCGCAGCCTACTGCCGCAAAGCAGGAAGCCGCTTTATCGACACGACACTAATACGCACGAGGATGTGAAGTGAGGAAGACTTCCCGCAAATGATCGATGGTTACCAGCGTGTAGATCTGCGTCGTGGTGACCGAGGCATGGCCGAGCAGTTCCTGTACAACACGGATGTCCGCGCCACCATCCAGCAGGTGGGTCGCGTACGAGTGACGCAGTGTGTGCGGAGAAACCTCTGCTGTGATGCCGGCTTTCTCGGCAACGGACCGCAAGACCGCCCACGCGCTCTGCCTCGATAACCGGCCGCCTCGTGCGTTGACGAACACTGCTGGCGTTCCACGGCCACGCGAGACAAGCAGCGGACGCCCGCGTACCAGATAGGCGTCCAGTGCACTCCGTGCGTACGAGCCGACCAGCACGATTCTTTCCTTGTTGCCCTTGCCGAGTACCCGCAGTCCCGGTGCCGGCCCGTCACCCGGCGTCCGGAGGAGCCGATGGACTTCATCGACGTCGAGCGCTATAGCTTCAGAGATCCTCACGCCGGTGCCATAGAGAAGCTCGAGCAGTGCCGCGTCACGTAGCCCAACCTCGGTGTCGGTGGACGGCACCGCCAGCATCGCCTGCACCTGCTCCAAGCTCAATGCTTTGGGCAGCCTTAGAGGTGGTTTTGGTGGCCGAACCGTCCGCGCTGGATCCTCAGCAGTCAAACCTTCAGCGGCCGCGAATCGGTGGAGGCTGCGTACCGCGATCACTGCCCGGGCGACACTGGCATTCGCCAGGGGCGCCTCGACCCAGCCGTCACCGTCGGCGCTGGCGACGCCCTCGCGCAATCGGACCGCGTAATTCCCGATCATGGCGCTGGTCACCCGAGACGGATCGGTGACGCCGAGCTCGGCTAAGTAGTCGGCGTAGCGATACAGATCCCGGCGGTACGCCGCAACGGTATGCCGCGACATGCCGCGCTCAACGGTGAGATGGTCGAGATAAGCCTGGATGAGGTCCCGCACCCTATGTGAGCCCCTCAGCCGAGAACGTCGGCAAGCTCTCGATGCTTCAGCCCATGCGCCTGAGCCACCGGACCGTTGGTGATTATGCCATCGTGAGTGTTCAAGCCATGCGCGAGTGCTGGATCGGCCTTGAGCGCGTCCCGCCAACCTCTGTTGGCCAGGCTCAGCGCGTACGGCAGGGTGACGTTGGTCAGCGCATACGTGGAGGTGTTCGGCACCGCCCCCGGCATGTTGGCCACGCAGTAGAACACCGAGTTATGCACCCGGAACGTCGGCTCGGCGTGCGTGGTGGGTCGGCTGTCCTCGAAGCAGCCGCCCTGGTCGATGGCGATGTCGACCAGTACACTGCCTGGCCGCATCCGGCAGACGAGCTCGTTGCTGATCAACGTTGGCGCCTTGGCTCCCGGAACAAGTACCGCGCCGATTACCAGGTCAGCATCCAGCACGGCCCGCTCGATCTCGTAGGTGTTGGATGCCACCGTCTGCAGATGGCCCTGGTAGATCCGGTCGGCCTCGCGGAGCTTGTCGATGTTGTTATCCAGAAGCAGCACCTCGGCCTGCATGCCGAGCGAGATCGCGGCCGCGTTCATACCCGAGACGCCGGCGCCGATGACGACTACCTTGGCGGCATAGACGCCCGAAACACCACCCATCAGAGTGCCGCGCCCACCGCCTTGGCGCATTAAGTGATAAGCCCCGACCTGAGGCGCCAGCCGGCCAGCCACCTCGCTCATGGGCGCGAGCAGCGGTAACGTACCGTTGCTCAGCTGCACAGTCTCGTACGCGATACCGGTGACCTTCCGATCCAGCAAGGCCCGAGTGCAGTCGCGGCTGGCTGCCAAATGGAGATAGGTGAATAGCACCTGACCGGGTTGCATGCACTCGTACTCGATGGCAATGGGCTCCTTGACTTTCAATATCAGTTCCGAGTCCTGCCACACATCCTCAGCACTGGAAGCGATCTTCGCGCCGGCGGCTGTGAACTCATCGTCGGTGATCGATGAACCGATGCCCGCGCCGGACTGGACAAGCACATCGTGGTGATGTCTGGTGAGTTCGTGGACCCCAGATGGCGTAATGGCGACCCGATATTCATGGTTCTTGACCTCAGTAGGCACGCCGACTCTCATGGATCCTCCTGATCGAATCTGGGCGTCCTCCTGACTGATCTGGGCGCTCACTTTGATCATGCCACGCAGTGACTCAGTATTCGGCGAGTTGTGCGACTGGGTGCGTTGGTAAGGATGAGCAAGGCGTCAGCCTGCTGGACCGAGCTCACCACCCAGCGTGGTGTCTCGGCGGAAGCCCAAGCCGTACGCCTAACTGCTGGCAGATCGCAGGTTCCCGGGCGGAAATTGTGCAACTTGCCAGCGCTTAGTTATCCGCCAGGGTCTCTCGCGCCGGCCAGGCGGCATTAGCGGGGCGAAGGCTCTTGAACCCGTCTCGCTCTCGGGCGGTCCAGGCGGCGAGTACGCCCGAGACGACGGTCGGGTTGTGTAAGCGGCCGTCGAGTACAGCCTCAACCAGATCTTCCAACAAGGCCCACACGGTGTCCATGTGCGCTTCCTCGCCCTCGCGGACGTACCCATCAGGGCCGTCGACCGCCTCCAGATCTCGAGCCAGATAAATGCGCAAGGACTCACCAAGGATTCCCGGCGTGGTGAAGAGGTCGACTAGCACAGCCCAGCTGCGGGCGGCAAGTCCGGCCTCTTCTGCCAGCTCCCGCTTAATGGTCTCCAGGTAACCCTCGCCGTGCACATCGAGCAGTCCAGCTGGCGGCTCGATGAGTCGGTGGTGTACCGGATGCCGATACTGCCGCACCAGAGCCACCCGCTCATGATCATCGAGTGCGATCACCCCAACGGCGCCGGGGTGTTTGAGGTATTCCCGCTCGATCAACTCGCCGTCGGGCGTTCGGACTTGATCTTGCACATAGCTGGTGATCTTGCCCTGGGCCAGCACAGTCGATGACTCAACCGGCCAGGCAAGTGGCACGTCGGTCAGCTGATCGGGGCCGAGGATGATCATCGATGGTCGTCGTCCACCGGCAGCCGGGTTGCCAGTTTGCGATCGAGCGCCGCCTCGACGAGACCAACGAAGAGTGGGTGCGGCCTGGTTGGCCGTGACTTCAGCTCTGGGTGCGCTTGGGTTGCGACGAAATACGGATGGATTTCACTCGGCAATTCGATGAACTCCACCAGCTTGGTGTCCGGCGAGGTGCCACTGATCACCAGGCCGGCGTCCTCCAGCCGTTCCCGGTACGCGTTGTTCACCTCATAGCGATGCCGATGCCGCTCCTCGACGTGGCCCTGCCCATAACGCTTGGCGACGATCGAGCCCGGCAGGAGTTCGGCCGGGTAGGAACCCAGCCTCATGGATCCGCCAAGGTCGCCGCCGCCGTACAGAATCGCTACCTGCTCAGCCATGGTCGCGATCACCGGATGCGGCGTTTCGGGCGCGAACTCGCTGCTGTCGGCTCCATCCAGGGCAGCCATATGGCGCGCCACCTCGATCACCATGCACTGCAGGCCCAAGCAGAGTCCCAAGATCGGGATCTGATTTTCGCGTGCATAGCGAATAGCGCCGACCTTGCCTTCGACGCCACGTATGCCAAAGCCACCGGGTATGACGACGCCGTCCACCTCGCTCAGGATCCGGGCGGCGCCCTCCCGAGTCTGGCAATCGTCCGATGGCACCCAACTAATCACCACCCTGGCGTGATTCGCAAAACCGCCCGCTCGCAGTGCCTCGCAGACCGAAAGGTACGCATCGTGAAGATCGACATACTTGCCGACCAGGGCGATTGTGACCTCTTCCTTCGGGTGGTGGATGCGATCAAGCAAGTCGTTCCAGCGCGTCCAGTCCACGTCACGGAACCGCAGGTCCAGCCGGCGCACCACGTACGCGTCCAAGCCCTCTGAATGCAGTACCTTCGGGATGTCATAGATGCTGGGCGAGTCGATAGCCGCCACGACGGCGGACTCATCCACGTCGCACATCAAGGAGATCTTGCGTTTCACCGAGTCGGGAATGTCTCGATCCGAGCGACATACCACAGCATCAGGCTGAATACCCACCTGACGCAGCGCCGCAACCGAGTGCTGGGTCGGCTTGGTTTTCAGCTCACCACTAGGACCGATGTAGGGGACCAAGGAGACATGGAGGAAAAACACGTTCTCGCGGCCGACGTCGTGGCGCACCTGCCGCGCCGCCTCCAGGAAGGGCAAAGACTCGATGTCGCCGACGGTGCCACCGATTTCGTGAATCACGACGTCGATGTCCGGCCCGCCCATGGCCATCATCGATTCCTTGATTTCGTTTGTGATATGCGGAATCACCTGCACGGTGTCGCCGAGGTAATCGCCTCGCCGCTCCTTGGCGATCACCGAGGAGTAGACCTTGCCGGTAGTGATGTTTGCCTCGCCAGACAGGTTGACATTCAAGAAGCGCTCGTAATGTCCGACGTCAAGATCGGTTTCGGCGCCATCCTCGGTGACGAAAACCTCGCCGTGCTGGAACGGGTTCATGGTCCCAGGGTCGACATTGAGATAGGGGTCTAGCTTCTGCATAGAGACGCTCAGCCCGCGAGCGACAAGCAGGTTGCCAAGACTGGAAGCCGTGAGTCCCTTACCGAGTGAGGAAGCCACGCCACCGGTCACAAAGAGGTGTTTGGTGAATTTCTCCCGGTATCCCACGGGCCTCCAGCTTACGTCGTGGAGCGCTATCTCACGGTGAACCCGCCGGAGTCGTCCCAGAAGCCTTTGTACCGCCGTCCTCGGGTGAGTTCGTTGTAGGTCCGCGCCAGGTCATCAGCGACATCGTCCTCGTCCGGCCAGTTGGCTGCTTGACGCAGACCCGCTTCCCTCAGGCGAACTTTCTCAGCGGGATCGTCGGCAAGCGCAATGAGCTCCCGCGCCGCCGTTGTGACATCGCCCGGTGCAACCAGCACCGCCGCCGATCCGACGAGTTCTTCAATACCCCCTACTCGAGTGCTGACCAGCGGCAAGCCGGCCAACAACGCCTCCTGCGCCACCAACGCTCGGGCTTCCCACGTGGAGGTCAACAACGCGACGTCAGCCGCCGCGAGTAACGAACCGATGTCATCGCTCCGGCCCAATAACTGCACCTGCAGCCACTCATCAGTGATGCGGCGCTGCAACTTGTCGCGCTCGGGCCCCTCGCCAACGATGACAAAGCGCAGGTCGCGCCGGTCGCGTACGGCCGCTGCTATGTCGAGCACCATGCCAAGGTTCTTCTGCGGGGCGAGTCGGCCGACGGTGAGCACGACAGTGTCGTCGTCGCCGGCACCGAGCACCCACCGTTCGTCTTCACGACTTGTGGTGGCCGGTGGCACCACCGGAGCCGCGACCGGAGAAACTCGCGCATTTCGGGCTCCGAGTCTCCGGGCCTGAGCCACCAGATCGCGGCTCGCACCGAGTGTCAAGTCCGCGCCCATGGCCACCGCTCGCTGCATTTGGCGGGCCGCCGACGGCAGAACACCATCGCCCAGCACCGCGTTATGCCAGGTCACAATCAGCGGTACGCGATACATCCAGGCAATCGGCAAGCCCAGCCACCCGGCCTTGAGCCCATGTGCATGGATCAGATCAGCGCCAATGAACCGACGCGGGCTTCCCAGCGGCCAGACATCGAGATCAAGCTCTCTAAAGCGCTGAGCCTCAGTCGTGGCTTTCGGACAGAACACCCGAATCTGATGACCACGTTCCTCGAGCCTCGGCGCGATGCTCGCCACATGACGCCCGATCCCACCGGTACTGGTCGTCAGCAACTGCGCGACCTTCACTCCGAACCGACTTCCGCCGACGGCGTACGCCGCCGTAGCGCCCACATTTGGGCCAGCAGCGAGGGTGCGAGAAGGCGCAGCATCGCAGCAAACACTAAAACGGAGAGCATCGCTACCAAGCAGGCACCCAGCACCGCCACCACAATCCCGACCTCAGCCAGCAGCCAAGAACAGGCCGCTCCCAGCACTCCAGCCGCCACAGCCGCCGCCAACCCAACCAGCATTGGCCTGCCGAGGCCGATAGTGGCCATGCCGGAGCGCCGCAGCAACAGCCATCCCATAGCGGCTCCGAGAATCATCCCCAGCGACACACTCCCCGCCAACGCAGGAACCAACCAGCGACCGGGAACCACCAGGCGCAGCACGGCCACGCTGATGATCACCGCAGCCCATGCGGTGGCGTTGGCCAGGCCTGAGGCTTTGCCGAGGTGCTGCGCCAGCAGCGTGCGGGATGCCAGGCCAAGCAAGGTGAACCCGACCACCGCTGGCCCGAAGGCGACAATCGGCCAGGCTAGTGCGGCCGTACGCCCCGAGCCTGGCCCGAGCACGAACACCCGTGCCACCGGAATTGCGGTCGCTACCAGCAAGGCGGCGCCCAGCCAGGCCATGAGAACGGTGGCTGGACCAGTTTCGACAAGCACCCGGCCGACGTCGGCTTGGCCCTGTTCTGCCGCTGCGGCCAGTCGTGGAAAGCTCAGCTGCAGCAGCGGGGCGGCCAGCACGGCGTACGGCAGCAGGTAGATCGCATTTGCCCAGGTGAAACGTGTCAGCGCGCCTTGATCACCGGTCTGCTGGGCTGACCAGTTGATCAACAACACACTGAGCTGCTGCATGATCAGCCCCGCGATGCCCGCAGCGGCAATGGTGATGATTACCGAGCGGTCGCCCTCGGCAAACCGCAACCGGGGCCTGAGCCGTAAGCCGATCCGGCTCAGTGGCACCAAGGTGCACGCCGCTAGCGCAAATACGCCTAGGGTCGTGCCCCAGCCAAGTGCGGCGAGGGCCTGGTTGGTCAGCTGAGTCGGATCGTCGTTGGCCGACGGAATGGAGAGAGCCGCGTAGCTGAGGTAGGCGATGATCACGACCAGGCTCGACAGCAGCGGCGCCGCTGCAGCGGCCAGAAATCGATGATGAGCCTGCAGCACCCCCGCGCTGACCACCGCCAAGCCGTACAGCCACACCTGTGGTGCAAACATGACGACGAGCGCGGCGAGCACATCGGCGCTGCCGGCACAGTCAGCCTTGGCAAAGGCTGCAGCAAACACGCGTGCGCCCAGTAACACCGCAAGCCCGGCTGGTGTCAGCACCAGCAACGTCCAGGTGATCAGTGCCGACGCAGTGCGTGAAGCGTGCTGCTCTCGACCGGCTCCGAGGTGCCGCGCAACGACCGGAACCACTACGCCAGCGAGGACCCCGCCGGCCACCATTTCGAACAGCACGTTCGGCAGGCTGTTGGCGGCGTTGTAGGTGTCACCGAGGCACGTATCACCGACCGTTTTGGAGAACACCACCGATCTGCCGAATCCAACAAGCCGAGCCGCAAGAGTAAGTCCGGCGACGCCTGCAGCGACTGAAGCCAGACCCGCTCTCACCCTGGGCGCCCAAGTTGATCAAGGCGGCGGAGCAGTGGGGTGCGCTCGATGAGAGCTGTGAAACTAACCCGCTCGCTGGCCAGATTTAGGGCGGCGACCGCGGCCAAGGACAGTAGTCGAAACTGCCATGGCAAAGTCTGTGCCGCAGCCGTTGCCACCGCAGCACCGAGAGCGTTGGCACCGCAGTCACCGAGCATGGATCGGCCGACCAGGTCGGTGGGCAAGCTGCCGGCAGCGGCGCCGACGGCCGGTGCCGCGCCGGAGGTGACAAGGCCGACGCCCAACAAGATCGTCACTTTGGCGGCCCGGCCGGGTCGCAGATCGAGCAGATTGATCAAATTCGCCGTTGCCGCGATCAGTGCCGTATCGAGCAACCCGTCCAAGACGCGGAATGTCGGCTGTATGCGGCTGTGCCGAGCGCGCTGCACAAGCGTCGCTGCGGCAGCCGCGCTCAGGCCGACTCCAATGACCTTGATCATCCCCGTGGTCAGTTCGCCGGAGCGCAAAGCGCCGAGATGACCGCGAAAACCCTTCGCCTGAAACGATCCGTAAAGATCGTCGTACGCTCCAACAAGACCGGCGCCGACGCTGGCGACAATCACCGGCACGCTCCGCCGCCCTGAAGGATCAATAAGCCGATCGAGGCAGGAGCCGGCAACAAGCGCGGCCACGGCGATCGGACCTTCTGCGAGAGTGACCCGAGCGCCGGCGTAATTGGTCCGGACCAGGCGCGACGGCGCACCGAACTTGGTGACTCTGTGATTGCCCGCAGCCGCCAGCCAGGCGGCCGTTACACCAGAGGCCGCGCAGGCCAACAGGCGGTGCACCGCTATCGCACCGGCAGCTCGGGTAACGGGGCATCCGCCTTGGCCAGTGCACCATAGTGCTGACTGGGGCGTCCCAGCAGTCGTTCCTTGCCCGCGAGTACGACGGTCGTCACGCCGCTGCTGAGGTCGGCCACATCCACAGTGCTGAGGCTATCCACGGCGGTTGGGTCTGAACGTGCGGCCAGCACATCGGTGCCTTCGATGTCCTCGCTGTTCGGGCCTGCCAGTACGACACCCGCGCGGGTCGTTAGACCGACATCGAACTGAACGTGCGCGGCAAGCTCCTCCGGCGTCGGTCGGGGTTCGGATGCCCGGGCCGTCACCACGATGATCAGCTGCGCCTGGGCCGCCGCCTCCTTGCTAATACTGACCAGTCCGCGTTTTTCGAGTGACTCTCCTACGGCAATCGCCAGCGCGTCGCGATCTTCCACCTCTTTGGATCCGATGGATCTGCCGAGGGCGACCCCGAGCCTGGTCGCTGCGGACATGGTGTCGTTCAGAGCGAGCGGACCAACGTAGTTGGACAGAGCATCGGTGACATCCTCAGATCGTGCTGGGTCAAATGCTTCTGGATTGACCTTGACGTCGCGTACCACGGTTCCGCCCGATGCCACAACAGCGTTGGAGATGGTCCGTAGCACATCAGTCGGAGCCTCTGGCATGGCAACCATGGCGACGCGCTGGCCATTCAGCACACCGGCGGTCACAGCCGCGCCGACCTGCTCGTCGTAGGCGTTGCGGTAGTCGTCGAGCGCCTTGCGTCGATCGAGCTCGGCACGCAGATCGGTCACTTGCTTACGATCTTGCGCGGCTTGCTGCAGCAGTCCCTGGTCGACCGACGGGCTTAGCGACACACCCACCGCAATACCTACGGATAAAGCAATGAAGACCGCCATCAACGACACGATGTGGTAGCGGAAGTTGATCAAGACACAGCTCGCCGGTGGGGCCGGAGGTCGCTGCGCTCCCGCAAGTTTTTCATGTGAGGAGTTCCTTTATCCAATAGATCAGATCCCGGATCCGGGCAACGATGACATTGCCAAAGGCCCAGCCCACATCGGTGACCAAGAGTGCGGTGAGGAGTGCGACCACGCCGGACAGTACGAACAAGATCAGGTGCCAGGTCTTGATCTGGCTGCGATAGATGCGCGACACCCCCTTGGCGTCCACCAACTTAGGGCCTACCCGGAGTCTGGTCAGGAAAGTTGAGGCCATTCCGGCTCGACCCTTGTCCAAGAACTCGACCAGTGAGGCGTGAGTGCCAACAGCCACGATCAAACTCGCGCCCTTCGAGTCGGCGAGCAGCATCGCGGCGTCCTCGCTGGTACCCAGGGCCGGAAAGACGACGGCCCGCAAGCCGAGTTTCTCGATCCGCTCCAGCCCCGGTGCTCGGCCATCGTGGTAGGCATGCACCACGAGTTCTGCGCCGCACCGCAACGTTTCATCAGAGCAGGAGTCCATGTCGCCAATGATCATGTCTGGCCGGTAGCCGGCCTCGATCAGCGCATCGGCCCCTCCGTCGACGCCCATCAACAACGGCCTGTACTCGGAGATGTAAGGACGCAGCGCGGCAAGGTCGTGACGATAGTCGTAGCCGCGGACCACGATCAACACATGGCGGCCTTCGATGTCGGTCGCCACGTCTGGGACGCCGACACCCTCGAGTAACAGCTCCTTTTCCACCCTGAGATAGGTCATGGTGTTGTCAGCGAACGCCTCGATCTGATCGGCAAGGCCGGTGCGGGCGTACTCCAGATGGTCTTCGAGGATCTCGGTGGTGTAGAAAGTGCCGTCGGCCACCACATGGCCTACCGCATCCAGAATCTTGCCGCCGTCCAGCGTCAGCCGATCGCCCTCGTGAACGCGGCTGAAGATGTGGTCGCCCACGTTGTCGATCAGCGGAATTCCGGCCTCCAACAAGATCCCCGGTCCCAGGTTCGGGTAACGACCCGACACCGAGGACACCGCGTTGATCACCGCTGCGGCGCCTGCCTCTACCAATGCCTCCGCGCTCACCCGATCGAGGTCGCTGTGATGGATGATCGCGATCTCTCCTGGGCTTAGCCGTTTGGTCAGGCTCTTGGTACGCCGATCGAGGCGCGCCACACCCCCGATTTCGGTCGGTGTTCCGCGTTTGCGCAGCAAGGTGGGAAGTCGCATGTCGGGGTCCATCCTTCCACCCGTGCTGCAACGGGTTCATCGAACAGATAGATCCCGCATTAGTGAGGCAAGTCGGGTGCCGTGGTTCGCCGCCGCTGCGTATCGGTTGCGCTGCGCAAGGCAACAAGGGCCTCTCTCGTTATCCGCCGCCGTCGTGCCGAAGCCGGTAGCCGAGCCCGCGAACCGTCTCCAGCGACCGTACGCCGAACGGCCGGTCAATCTTCTCCCTGAGATAACGGATGTAGACCTCGGTCACGTTCGAGCGGTACTCGTGGCCCATGTCCCAGGCGGCGTCAAGCAGCTGGCTATGTCCGAGGACCTGGCCTGGACTGCGCATGAAAGCCTCCAGAAGTGCAAACTCCCGAGTGGAGAGCCGAAGCTCCTGATTGCCACGCCAGACTTGGGCCGAGGCGGGATCAAGACGTAGCGAACCGACTGTGAGGATCATTGGCCGCTCGGTCGGCTCGTGATTGGACAGGGCGCGGAGCCGGGCCAGCAGTTCACCAAACGCAAAAGGCTTGGTGAGATAGTCATCGGCGCCTGCGTCGAGTCCTCGAATCCGATCATCGATCGCTCCTCCCCGGGCCGTAACCATGATGATCGGGGTCCAATCGCCAGATGTTCGAAGCTGGCGACACGTCACGAAACCGTCCTCATCCGGAAGCACGACGTCCAGCACAACGACGTCGTACGGCGTGTCCGCGAGCATGGCACAGGCAGCGCGCGATGTGCTTGCCACATCTCCGATTACGTTGACGGCGCGTAAGGACCGTCGGATCGCGGCCGCCATGCGTACGTCATCTTCGACGACAAGCACCCGCATGCAGCGAAAGCTATTCAGGCACAGATGAGAGCCTCATGAGACCGCGCCCCCTTATAGGGCGGCGCTCGCGCATCGCGCCTCCTATCCGATGATGTCGTCCCTCTTCGCGGACCCTACGGGTAATGCCCCAGCCGACTGAGATCGCCAGCCGGGCCCGCTCATCGATCCTCCATTCATCGGGGCGCGATTCCCGACGCTCGCGCCCCCTAATGTCGGCGCTCGCGCATCGCGCCTCGTATCCGATGATGTCGTCCCT
>Ga0307416_100000097_pt1 | contig 56862 bp, 61 predicted proteins | sample DK1Cmetagenome_2_FD_203821 | JGI IMG/M metagenome (GOLD analysis project Ga0307416, IMG submission 203821) | Maize rhizosphere microbial communities from greenhouse at UC Davis, California, United States - DK15-C-3 | ecosystem: Host-associated > Plants > Roots > Rhizosphere > Soil | place...
AAGAGGAACGTTCAAGATGAACGCTGTCGAAGGGCGATGCCCGTCATTTGTTGGCTAACCAACTCCTGACACAGCAAGAAATTAGCGAAGGAGACCAAATCGTGTCGAGCCCCCATGGCCGGATTGTCACCTTCTGGACATGTCAAAAAGTGGACATTAGGCCGGGATGGTTGGATCTCGAAGCAAGCCCCCCAAGTGACTCCTGCTGCATAGCGCGGACCACGTTACAACACTTTGCTAGGCGCCGAGAAGTCCTCTTATTTCGTCTGCTGTCAGCTCGGCCCCGGCCAAAGCTTCGCCACCGACCACTGAGGAGAAGAGCTCTTCTTTGCGGGCTTTCAGATCCATCACCTTCTCCTCGATGGTGTCCTTGGCGACCAGCCGGTAGACCATCACGGTCTTCGTTTGCCCAATCCGATGGGTCCGGTCCACCGCTTGTGCCTCGATGGCTGGGTTCCACCACGGGTCGAGCACAAAGCAGTAATCGGCCTCCGCAAGGTTGAGACCAAACCCGCCGGCCTTCAAGCTGATCAAGAACACCGAAGCGATCTTCTCTCGAAACCGCTGAATCACCCGATCCCGATTGCGGGTCCGACCGTCCAGGTAGGCGTACGGGATATCCGCATCGGCCAGCCGGCCACGGATTCTGATCAAGAAAGTGGTGAATTGGCTGAACACCAGGGCCTGGTGGCCTTCGCCGACCAGCTCGCGCAAGTCCTCGAGTAGCACTTCGGTCTTGGATGCCGGCACCCCTGCGTTGGCTTCGTCGACCAGCGCGGCGTCAAGGCTCAGCCGGCGTAGCAGCGTGAGCGACCGGAGCACCGTGAAACGATTCCGATCCAGATCCTCGATCAAGCCAAGCACCTTCTGACGCTCTCGCTGGAGGTGCGTCTGGTAGATCCGCCGGTGGCGCGGATCCAACTCGACTTCGACAATTTGCTCCTGCTTGGGCGGCAGCTCCGCCGCGACGCTCTCCTTAGTGCGCCGCAGCATCAGAGGCCGGATGCGGCGCCGGAGCTGGTGCAGTCGTATGGCGTCTTTGTTACGTTCGATGGGTCGCCGGTAGTACTCCGAGAACCGGTCAGGATCACCGAACAGCCCCGGAGCGACAATCGACAACAGCGCCCAGAGGTCCATCAGGCTGTTCTCCAGTGGCGTTCCGGTGATCGCCAGTTTGAATGGTGCGGCGAGGCGGCGGGCGCATTGGTAGGTCTTCGCCTTGTGGTTTTTCACGAACTGCGCCTCGTCGAGGATTACTCCCGACCAGTCCAGCTCGGCCAGTTTCTCGTTGTCGATCCTAAGCAACGCATAGGACGTGATCACCAGGTCCGCCTCAGCCGCCGCTTCCCCATACGGGGCGCCGCGCTTGGACTCGGATTCAGTCAGGCAGACCACCCGCAGACCCCGTGCGAATCGGGCTGCTTCGGCGTACCAGTTCGAGACCACGCTGGTAGGCGCGACGACAAGGAACGGGGGCTGCTCCGGGCAGACCTCACGCGCATGACAGATCAGTGCAAGCGCCTGCAGGGTCTTACCAAGCCCCATATCATCGGCCAAGATGCCGCCCAAGTGGTGACGCCACAAGAAGCTCAGCCACCGGTATCCAGCAAGCTGATACGGCCGCATCGTGGCCTGCAGCGTCGTCGGCACCGGGACTTCTTCGATGGAGGCGACATCGGTCAGTCCCCGTACGGTCTGCTCCCAACGCGCCGATTGATCGATGACAACGCCTAGGTCTGTCAGGTCCTCCCAGAGGCTGGCCTGAAACCGGCTGATCGACAGTTCCGGACGATGATGATCTTGCAGGCCTTTGGATTCCTCGATCAGCTCACGCAGCTGCGTGAACTCCGGCCGGTCCAAGGAGAAATAGACGCCGGTATCCAAGATCAGAAAGTCCTGCCCTTCAGTAAGGGCGACGAATAGTTCCTCGAATGGCACCACCTCGCCGTCGATCGAGACCTTGACCCGCAGATCGAACCAATCGGCAGAGTCGGCGCGTTCTGCTGCCGCTACTTCCACGCTGGGTTGCGAATTGCTCTTGCGATATTCGCGCACCTGGCCCTCCAGCCTCACCTGCACGCCAGCAGACCCCAGCTGTGGCAGCACTTGCTCGACAAATCCGAGAGCCGCGCTGCCGTCAAGGAGTACGTGGGCGGCCGGCAGTTGCGGGAGTTCGGAATTCGGGTCAGCAAGCTGCGGAATGTCTTGGTACGGCAGCGGCAGCCTGGCCAGCTTGCGCCGCTCCTCGGCGATGTCACGGATGCTATGCGGATCGACGGGATCGTCGATGGCGTACGTCGCAAGCCCGGAGGGGGCGTCGTAGTGGACACTCCAGTCGAGGCGCACACGATGCTCCGGCCGGAAGTGCACCGTGAGACCTAGAAACGGTTCGACGTAATCGGGAAGCCGTACCGATCGGTCGGCGGACGCGATGTTGATCTTGGTAAGTAGCCGGGGCACGAAGTCGCTCAGGAAGCGATCTTCGTCTTCGGCCGGAATCGGCACAGAGTGCGGATCCACGAGCAGCTGCCGCAGCTCTCGGCTTAGCAGTTGATCAAGCCGAGCGACCAGCAGCTCCTGCACGCCTCCGGCCTCCTCGCCGATGTGGAAAATGCCGTGTGCCGGGTCCCCGAGGACGCCGACCGATGACACTTCCAGATCACGATCGTCAAGCAGTACTCGCGGCCCGACCATCAGTCCAAGGTTTGGATCGCGGCGAGCATCCAACATCACCGAGGCCCGGTGCTTGCTGCGCAATGGTCCAAACAGCGGCTTCGCGGCGAGAATCGTAAGGCCAATCGCGGCGGCTTGGTCGAGCAAGCCCCAGAGAGCGCTGCTGACTGTAGCCAGGGACAGCCAGGCGCTGCGCGGGACGGCATACCGGGCGGTCGCACCAGCTGCGGCCCGGAACTGCAGCAACAGCTCCCGCTGCTCGGGGACGTAGGACCGCGCCACGAAGTCAAGATCATCCCAGGAGATTCCCGAGCGCACCCAACCGCCGCTACGACTCCGACGGGCCGGGCGGATTCGCAAATCTTGACGCCCGAGATAGCCGCGATACGCGGGGATGCGTTCCACGCCGAACTCCAGCGCCAGTGAGGCGACATCGCTAATCGGCGGTGCCGGCGAGGCGGCCAGGAGCTTCTCGAGAGTTCTCTCCCACTCGGGCCGTTCTGGGGCTTTGCCTGCGATTACATGGCGGGCGACGATCAGTACGGCGGCGGCATGTTTGCAGTCCATGGCCACCGGGCAGGTGCACTGGCTGCGATAGACGCTAACGCTGCCAGATCGTGAGCTGGCCAGGAACACCGTGACGGAGTAGTCGTCGCGTACGGTGCCTCTCACCCTGCCAGTCACCCGGAGCGTCTCAGCGTCGAAGTCAACGTCGTAGACATGGCCGGATCTGGCGTAGACCATCGCGCGAGCGAAGGCCTCGTGGCCGACCATCTGGATGATCGCCTCATTTGTAAGAAGCGAATTCCACGATGCAACCACGCCTTGCACCTTAGTCGCCACCACTCACAGGTTTGATTGCTCCGCTGTTAGCTCGGAGCCGCCGTCTTCGTCCGATCCGACGCAACGATCGTGTCGCAGAATCAGCTCGGTTCTCGACGTGTGTCGTCGGCTGCTCCTCAGCACGGCGGAGCACGATCCGACCAAGCGTCCCAATGCGTTGAGTGTGACCCCGATGGTCGGCTATATGGGGAGTGCGACAGGATGTCGAGAGCGTCGTCTCAGACGCCAACAACGACGTAGGAGGGGTCAATGACTGAATCAACGCAGGGTCGTGACGAGGGTCTGGAGGGTCCGGCCGACGGCGGCGCCGATGGGGTCGCGGGTGTCCGGGATGGAGGCGCTGATGGCGCTGCAGACAGCGGCGGCTTTGGTGTCAGAGGCACCGGCGGTGCCGATGGTGGCGCTGACGGCGGGGCTGATGGTGGCGCAGACGGTGGCGCTGACGGCGGAGCCGATCGTGGCGCTGACGGCGGTGCCGATGGTGGCGCTGACGGCGGAGCCGATCGTGGCGCAGACGGCGGAGCCGACCGTGGCGCAGACGGCGGGGCTGATGGTGGCGCAGACGGCGGCGCCGACCGGGGAGCCGATGGTGGAGCCATTCGCTGACGCCTAGATAGAACCGATCTGCGTGACGACTTACGACTCAGCAGGACAGCCGGCGTCCGCTGGATTCGCTGAGGACTGCGTTCTCACGCGGCTGATTGCGGTCGACCATGATCAGTTCGCGACTCGTTACTGGGGACAGCAGCCATTGCTGTCCCCAGCTGATGCGCTTCCTGCCGACGGCTTTGCCGAGCTTCTCGACGCGAACGCAGTCGACGAGCTGGTCTCTCAGCGAGGTCTGCGGACGCCGTTCCTGCGTGTTGCCAAGAACGGCGCAACTCTTGCCGAAAGGGCGTTTACCGCACCTGGCGGCGTTGGCGCAGGAATTGCCGATCAAGTCAGCGACGACAAGCTCGTCCGGCTCTTCGCCGATGGCTCAACTCTGGTGCTGCAGGCTCTGCATCGCGTCTGGCCGCCCATTCTGGGTTTCTGTCAGCGGCTCGCGGCCGAACTCGGCCACCCCGTCCAGGCGAACGCGTACGTCACTCCGCCCCAGAACCAAGGCTTCAGCGCTCATTACGACGTTCACGACGTCTTTGTCCTGCAGATCGACGGCGAGAAGCAGTGGCGGATTCATCCGCCGGTCTTGGAATCGCCACTGCGTGACCAGCCGTGGAACGATCACAAGCCAGCTGTGGAGAAGCGGGCGCAAGAGCCGCCGCTGCTGGAGGCTCTGCTTCGTCCCGGCGACTGCCTCTATCTCCCGCGGGGCCATCTTCATGCCGCGACAGCGCTGGGCGGCGTCAGCACCCACCTCACGCTGGGTGTGCATGTCTGGACCCGTTATGCGCTCGCAGAACAGCTCCTGCAGCAGGCACTGCAGACACTCGCCAGCAATCCCGTCGTCCGTGGCTCACTTCCGCTTGGCGTTGATGTGGCCGACCCTGGTGATCTGCATCAACATCTGGAATTGATCACTACTGCACTGGCCGAGGCCGTCGATCGGATAGATCTCGATCAGATGTCGCGCTCACTGCTCCGCACTGCTCGCAGCAACCAGCGTGCAGCGCCGATTGGACCGCTGAAGCAACTTCGAGATGCCGAGGCAATCACCCCTGGCACCCAGATTGTGCTCCGCCGGCATCTGATTGCCTCTCTCGATCACAGCGGGGCTGACGTCATGCTGCGCAGTCGCGCCGGCGACCTGGCAATGACTGAGTCTGATGTCGCGCCGCTCAAGACTTTGCTGACGACGGGTGAAGCGAAGGCGGGCGATCTCGGACTTGATCTTGCCCGCCGGCTACTGCTCGCCGGCCTGGCCATCGTGGAGTGAAGCGGGCGCAGTCGGCGTTCCGCTGCGCGGACGCAGCGCGGAAGCGAGCAGATCCGCTGGCTGGTTCGGCGCCGCCGACCCGCCGGTGGCTGTTGCTGGAACATCCCGGTCCTTGGCGGATCGAGGCAATCGCCGGTGCCGGAATCGACCCTGATGTCCTGTCGACGTTGACCCGGAGGGCCGGCTCAGACACCCGAATCTTGCTCGTACGCCGACCCGGTCGAATCGATCGGCAGGCACCTCGTCAGTGGATCCTCGCCGGACTTGATGCGGCCACCGTGACCGGTCCCTGGCGGCAGGACCGAGATCTGCTCGTCGCAGCCGACGTTCTGAGGGGCAGTGCAGCGAACGCGAGTCAACGAGAGCAGCCGATGATCTTGGTCTGCACCCACGGCGTACATGATGTTTGTTGCGCTCTTCGTGGCCGACCGGTTGCCGCGGCGCTGGCTTCGCGGTGGCCCAATCTAGTGTGGGAGTGCAGTCATATTGGTGGTGACCGGTTCGCACCAAACGTGGTTGTCCTGCCCGATGGCTTCTATTACGGGAACCTTGATCCCGAGGATGCCGTGTCCACGGTGGAAGCTCATTTTGACGGCGCAGTGCTTCCTGATCGGCTTCGTGGCATGACGCGCTTTCTGCCGCCGGTTCAGGCTGCCGCAATCGCGGCGTACCAGCAGTACGGTCCTCTCAGGCCCGTGGACGTGACCGTACGCGGCACCAAGCACATCGGGCCGCACCACGGGCACGGGTCAGAGACCTTCGTCGAGCTTGTGATCGAACCGCTGCAGCAGATGGTGCGGGTACACGTACTTTCGGTACGCCGCCCGGACGCACAGCTGACCTGTCGCGCGGTGCATGAGACCCCTGCCACTGAGTACCGGGTCATCGACTTCACGCCGGCCTGACACGCTCCACGGTCGTACGGTAGGCGCGCCGCCCTCGCAATTGGTCAGAAGCGACATTGATTCGGGCGAGTGCGCTGTCGTTTGCGACCACTAGAGCCACCATCAAGAGTGACCCCAGTGCAGTCCTCCTGGACAGCGCCATACCCCTTTATGGTGCAATGATCGGTTCCTGAACCCACATAGACCGACAGCGGCAGTGCGCAGTCAACGATCTCAAAAGGGAGCATGATGGCGAAGTTGATCTACGCGGCGATCAGTTCACTCGACGGATATGTCGCAGACTCGGAGGGCAACTTCGACTGGAGTGTCCCCAGCGAAGAGGTGCACCGATTCGTCAACGGTCTGGAGCGGGAGGTCGGAACCTACCTCTACGGGCGTCGGATGTATGAGGTCATGCGCTACTGGGAGACCGCGTCCACCGGGAATGGCGAGCAGTCAGCCGGGCAGGAGTTTGCCGAGAGCTGGCAGGCATCTGACAAGATCGTCTATTCCAGGAGCTTGCAGCAGACCTCCACAAGCAGGACCAGGCTGGAGCGAGAATTCGAGCCTGGTGCGATTCAGCAGCTGAAAGCGCAGGGGACTCGTGATATTGCGGTGAGCGGTCCGACACTTGCGGCTCAAGCGCTGAGGCACGGGCTGGTCGATGAGATTCATCTGTTCCTCTCCCCCATCCTGATTGGAGGTGGCACGCCGGCGCTCCCAGACAACCTCCGGCTGCCGCTGGAGTTGCTGGATCAGCGTCGCTTCGGCAACGGCGTGGTTCATCTGCATTACCGCGTCGCTCCGTGATTTTCGAAAAGTCCGCATTTGTCGGAAATTGGACCATGAGTTGCCCGATCTGCGCTCCAAAACTCCGCATTGGTCGGAAATTTAACGCAGCAGGCTCAGCCGAAAAGTAGGGTCCGGCGATCTGCGCTGCGGAGGGTGCGGCCGATCACGACAGCGACCATGATCACGATGCCTAGCAGCGCCGCATTGCGTACCGAAGTGGATTGGGTAGCTACCGCCACCGCAAACAACGCCCAGCAAGCAGTTAGCAAAAATCCGAGAACGGCAACCAGCCTGCCCACAACGAAGAGCGACATGATCAACGCGCTCACAACGAGCACTACACCAATTTCATTCACCCAACGTGCAGAGGCGGGCATCCCCCAGGACCGGAACGTGGCGGCAAAGCCGGCGGCTGCCGCAAGGGTCGCCCAACCGAGGTAGATCATCACCGGCAGTCGCAGCAGTATCTCCTCCGCGATGTTGGGCGCTGGCCCGACAGCCAAGAAACCCCGAGCAGCAACGACGAGATAGCCGACCAAGATCACGATCAACATTTGGGCAAGCCAGAGGCTACGGGTTCCGAAGGCGGGAACCCAGAGCGCGGCCACGGTAAACGCGCCGGCTAACCACCAACCGGTCTGCCGATGCACCGGACGCGCCTGCTGGCCTGGCAGCAGCTGATAGATCGCAAGAGCGATGCAGGCTGCGTAGATCAATCCCCAGATGCTGAATGCATAACCGGCCGGGGTGATTGGGGTGACGTTAGCGTCGGAAATCACCCCGGTGTTGGAGCCCCGTCCGAGCAGCCAGTTAGTGAGCGGAGCCGCAGCCGCCTGAAGCACTGCGGTTACGGCGACGGCGATGACGCGTGCGCGGTCACTGGTGCGAGCCATGGCCCACATTCTGCCTGCCAAACTCCACCTTCAGCCGTCGATATGACGCGCCAGCAGCGTGAGATCGGCTGCACTTGCCCGCCCGCCAGCGGTTTTGGCTTGATGCCAGTACGGATATGGCAGCGGTTGCGCGCTGACCTTGTCCAACCGATCAATCTCATCCGCCGACAACGTCAAGTGCGCCGCAGCGAGGTTGTCCGCCAACTGCTCCTCAGTCCGCGCCCCAACGATTACCGAGGTCACCGCCGGCTTGGCCATCGTGTACGCCAGCGCGACCTGGGCAGCTGAGACGCTGTGGTCGGAACCTATTGCTACCAGTTCCTCGACGGTGTCATAGAGCTTGTCCTCGTCGTATACCGGCGGCTCACTCCAGTCGCTCAAATGCCGACTGCCGGGCGGCGCATCCGCGCCCCGGCGGTACTTGCCAGACAGCAACCCTCCAGCGATCGGGCTCCAAATGAGGATGCCCAGACCCTGATCAACAGCCAGCGGTACCAGCTCGTTCTCGATATTACGAGACTGCAGCGAGTAGTAGAGCTGCTCGCTGACGAACGATGTGAGACCGTTGCGGTCGGCAATCCACAGCGCCTTCATCAGGTGCCACGCGGAGTAGTTGGAGCAGCCGATGTAGCGCACTTTGCCCGATCTGATTAGGTCATCGAGGGCCTGGAGGGTTTCCTCAAGCGGAGTCCGCCCGTCCCACCCGTGCACCTGGTAAAGATCGATGTAGTCGGTGCCAAGGCGGCGCAGACTGTCCTCAGCAGCACGAATGATGTGATGCCGGGACAGCCCGGCGTCATTTGGGCCGTCGCCCATCGCTTGCCGCACCTTAGTGGCGATCAGCACCTCGTCCCTGTCTGAGCCGAGCGCCTTGGCGAGGATCTCCTCAGACAAGCCGTTGGAGTATGAGTTCGCCGTGTCGAACAGGTTGACGCCGGCGTCGCGCGCCAGGCCTATCTGTTTGCGCGCCCCTTCGACATCGATCTGCCCCACAGGTGTAGCCCACCCAGTTCCGCCAAAGCCCATGGTGCCAAGAGTGATGGTTGAGACACGGAGGCCGGATCGGCCGAGATATCGATACTCCATGCCGTTGGAGTCTAAGGCCATCCCCGCCGCGAACGTTGGCTGGCTGGACCGTGCGCCTAAAACAAGATCGGAGAGTCTGCGAGACTACATTTCTCCGGCGGCGACATTGATGATGTTGCCGTCCGGATCCGTAAACCAAACGGCTTTCATGGCATTGCCCATTGAGGCGACGCCATCGTTCCAGTCCAGGCCTTCCGCTTCGAACGTCTGGAAGGTAACGCCCTTGTCGCGTAACGCAGCAATCTCTTGATCAAACTCCGCCGTGGCAACGTTGAAGCTCACTGCCGTCGCCTTATTGGTGCCGGCGTACTCGGATTCGTAGACGAACATGGTGCCGCTACCGCACTCGTACGTCACGCCACCCATGACGTCACTCTGCGGCGTCAACCCGAGTGTGTCCTCGTAGAACCTTCGCGCCTTGGACAGGTCTGCTGTCGGCAACGTGGGCACAGGTGTGGCCTCTGACAACATCGGATTCCCTTTCTTCCTTAGTTGCGTCTGACGGTACGCCGAACCGAGGGCTTGCGCTTCTGCGGTGCGTTGCCGAAACCTAGGCCGGCAGGGGTTCCGGCTCCGTGGCGGCAGCTTCTGGCTCCTGCTCCCTGGGTGACTTGCCGAAGCGCAGGTACAGCGACGGAGTCACGAACAGATTGAGCAGAGTGGAGGTAACCAGGCCACCAACGATGACGATCGCCAATGGATGTTCGATCTCCTGACCCGGGCGTTCGCCGAAGATGATCAGCGGAATCAGTGCGAGGCCGGTGGCTAGCGAGGTCATCAAGATCGGCGACAGTCGTTCTCGAGCGCCACGTATTACCAGGTCACGACCGAAGGCCATGCCCTCTTCACGCTCCAGATGCTGGAAATGGTTGATCAGCAGAATTCCGTTTCGGGCAGCTATCCCGAACACCGTGAAGAATCCGATCAACGACCCTAGCGAGACGATTCCACCACCGAGGAATGCTCCGATTACGCCACCGACCAAGGCCATCGGCAGAGTCAAGAAGCTCAACAGGGCAAGGCGCCAGCTGCCGAAGGAGGTCTGCAGCAGCAGCAAGATCGCCGCACCGGCGAGCACCGCAGTCACCAGCAGAATTCGCTGGGCCGACTCTCGCTCCTGCCACTCGCCGAGGATCTCAGCGTGATATCCCTGGTCGAACTGAACGCCCTTGAGCTTTTGCTCGAGCTCACCGACGACCGCACCTAGGTCACCTTCGAAGGTCGCCTCGATGTCGAGCCGACGAGAGTCGTTCTCGCGGTCGATTGCATTGGGACTGGGTTGCAATGAAACATCGGCAACGTCCGCGAGTCGCACGGTCTTTCCCGTTGGCGTGTCGATGCGCATGTTCTGGATGTCTTGCACGCTGGTGCGGGTTTGCGGCGTGCTCCATACCACGACGTCATACGCCTTTCCAGCACGGAAGATGTCGCCTACCTCTTCGCCGGCGACCAAGGTTGCGGCGGCTCGGCGTACGTCTCCTGGCTTCAGGCCATATTTCTCAGCTTTGGCCAGATCGACCTCCACCTGAAGTTGCGGGACATCGGTCGATATGTCGGTGTGCTCGTCCTGAACGCCCTCGATGCCGCTCATGATCTCCTCGATCTCAGCGGCCTTCTCACGCAGCACCGTCAAGTTCTCACCGAACACCCGAACAACTATCGGCTCCTTGCCGCCGGAGATCACTTCCTCGATGCGTTCATCGAGATAGGTCTGAGTCTCGCGAAACAGACCCGGATAGGCGTCGTTGACGTCTTCGATCTCGTCGAGGGTGCTGTCGTAATCGACAGAAGGATCGATGCTGATCCAGTTCTCGCCGAGATTGACTCCAGCGACCTCCTCACCAAGGAAGGCCTGGCCGATATGGGCTCCGAAGTTGCGTACGCCCGGAATCTCCCGGAGCTCTTTGCTGACCGCCAAGGTGGTGCGCCGCATCTCATCCGCGGAGGTCCCAGGCTGGCTGACCCAGTGCACCAGAAAGTCGCGTTCCTTGAAGCCTGGAAAGAGCGATTGCCCAAGGAGCGGCGTCAGTGCAATTCCCACCACACTGAGCAATGCGAAGGTCGCGTACGCCCAGCGAGGCCGGACAACGATCCGGGACAGTCCTGCGGTGTATCCGCGTTGCAGGACCGCGACGACCGGCGAGGTACGCCGTTCGATCTTGGACCGGCCGAGCAAGATCAACGCCAGGGCCGGCGTAACCGTGAGTGCGACGAGCAGTGAGGCCAAGATCGCCAGCGTGTACGACAGTGCGAGCGGGCGGAAGAACGCACCTGTCAGCCCCTGCAGCAAAAACACTGGGACAGCCGCCGCCACGATGATCATGGTCGCGTAGACGATCGGGCCCCGCACCTCCAATGACGCGTTCAAGATCACTGAGGAGGTTGAGCCTTCGGCACCCGACAACCTATGTTGCCGCAGCCGTCGGACGATGTTCTCAACGTCGATGATGGCGTCGTCAACCACCGCCCCCAAGGCGATCACCAGTCCGGCGAGGGTCATGGTGTTGATCGTTTCTCCGCGCCAATACAAGACCAGCAGGGTCGTCATCAAAGAGAGCGGGATGGTCAGCACGCTGATTAAGGCGACCCGCCACTCGAACAGGAACAGCGCCAAGATCACGATAACGAGGATGAATCCGAGCACAAGAGCTTCGGTCAGGTTGTGAATTGAGGCCGTGATGAAATTGGCTTGCTGGAAGATCGTGGTATCGAACTGCACCCCTGGCAAGCCGGGCTCCAATGAACGGATGGCCTGCTCAACGCCCTTGGTCATCTCGACGGTATTGGCCCAGGGCAATTTCTCGACCACGATGAGCAGGCCAGGACTGTCGTTGATCACCGCGTCGCCAATCAGTGGCTGGTGATCTTCGACAACGCGGCCGACGTCGCCGATCTTGACACCTTTGCCCGTGCCGTCAGCGTGCAGCGGCACTTTCGCAAGATCATCTGGAGTAATGATCGGCAGCACGTTGCGGACGTTGACCCGCTGGTTCGGAGTTTCGACCATGCCGCCGGTACCGATGATCGAGCCGCTGGAAAAGCGCAGCAGACCAGAATCGACGGCGTCGGCCGTCGCTTCCATGACCTCGTTCAGCGCGACGTGCTGTGCCTCCATTTTGGGCGGCTCAACTTGCACCTGCATCATCTGCAGGCGCTCGCCCCAGAGGGCAACGTTGGCTACTCCTGGGACCTCCAGCAGGCGTGCCCGAATGGTCCAGTAGGCCGACATCGACATCTGGATCAGCGAGTGGTCCTTCGATGTCATGCCGATCTGCATCGCCCGGCCGGTGGCTGAGACGGGTGCCAACATGACCGGTGGCGCAGCCCACGTCGGAAGTGTGGAGGCAACCTCCGTCATTCGTTCCTGCACCAGCTGGCGAGCCTTGAGTTCATCAACGTCGGACTTGAAGATCAGCTCGATCGCCGACAACTGCGGCACGGACTTGGATCGCAAGTCATCCAGACCCTCGACTCCATTGAGTGCCTGCTCTAGCGGCACGGTGACTAATTGCTCCACGTCAGAGGTCGACAACCCCAGGCAGGCCGTCTGAATGACCACCCGAGGAGGTGCAAACTCCGGAAACGCGTCAACCCGTGTCGAGGGCAGCGTGGCAATGCCGAAGACCATCAGCAACGCACCGATCGCGACGACGAGGAAGCGGTAATTCAGGCTCGTGCCGACGATCCACCGCATCAAGGTCTTACGCGGCTGGGTCTGTGTCTGGTCTGGCTGGGCCATCACTCCTCACCGCTGATCCCGGCCTCGGCGCCGACCAGCTCGGGCGCACCCACGACAACGACCTGGGTTCCCACTGGTGGTCCGCTCTTGAGCTGGACCGTCTTGCCCGTAATCGAGTTGATCACTATCGGCACTCGGACGTAGGTCCGCGGTGACGGCGAGGAGAACGCCCAGGATTCGCCATCGGCGTCATAAACAACGGCGGAGTAGGAGATGGCCTCCGTCACCCCGGGCTGACCAGTGACTGGCCGGACGGCCTCAGTACGGATTCCAAGCCGCTCCTCGGCGCGCTCGCTCACCGTCAGACGCGCCGGTTGGTCTTCGCCGGCTGACTCGACAGAGACTGCGGTTTCGGCATTTGACTCGTTCGAGGCCCCCGCCTCGCTGCAGCCACTGGCGCCCAGAGTGATCATCGCGAGAGCCGTCAAGGAAGCGGCAGAACCACGTAACTTCATGAGTTCACCTCAGTTTCAGATCCGGATGCAGGTGAGGTTGTGGCCATTACCGGACGCCCCCTCAACAGCGCCCGGTTGGCGATTGCCAGGTAAACGGCAGGCACGGCGATCAGCGAGACAGCCGTGGCTGTCACCAATCCGGCCAGCATGCTGACCGCGAAGGGATGGAATGCTTCTAAGCCGGCCGTCGTGCCCATAACTGCGGGTGCCACCATCAGTGCCGCCGTCACCAGCGCGACTCCAATGACCGATGGCGCAAGCTCGCGTACGGCTTGCCGAACGGAATCGCCTGGACTGGCTCCCGGCTCGGCGCCTAATTCGCGGGAGCGGCGCACGAAAACCAGGGCTTGACGGATGGCCAGCGCAAGTACGGCGAAGAGCGCAGCCAAGACGCCAATCGATCTCACGCCACCTACGAATGGCGCCACCAACACTCCCCCGACCACCGCGATTGGCAGCGTGATCAGAAGTGCGCCTGCCAGCTTCCAGCTTCCCGTTGCCGCCTGCAAGATCAGGAAGCTCAGCAAGATCACGACTGCGGCGATCGCAGCCACCCGGACATGGTTGGCTTGCTGCTGCGACGCATCGCCGAGTACCTCAGCGTGGTACTCGTATGGGAACGACATACCGCGCAGTCGGGACGTCACGTCCTGTGTCACATCGGCGGCGCTGCGCCCGTTGACCACTGCGGTCACATCGACGCTGCGGGAAACGCTGTGGTGATCAATGGCGACGGGATCGGGCGCAATGCGCACCTTCGCGACGTCTCCAAGGCGAACTTGCTGCCCGGACGGGGTATCAATACGTAGCTGCTCAAGATCGGAAAGGCTCTGCCTGATCTGAGGGCCGCCCCAGACCACCACATCGAAGACCTTCTGCTCTTCGTAGAGATTCCCGACGGGCAAGCCTGAGATGAGGGTGGTCGCCTCGCGCCGAATGTCGCCGGGTCGTAGACCGTGGCGTTGGGCGGCGGCAAGGTCCACCTCGATCTGAAGGGTCGGCTCGGTGACCTGTGGTTCCACTCTGGGCGACAGCACGCCGCTGACGGTGCTCAACATCCTGCTGACGTCATCGGCTGTGTCGCGAAGGGTTGGTAGGTCGGCCCCGTAGACGCGTACGACCAGCTCGTCCCCGGCGACCTGTTCCCGGGCGGCAGTGACTCGATCCTCGGCGTACGTCCTGACGCTGGTGCGCAGGCCTGGGTACCCGGCGGCGATGTCGCGTACGCCGGCAAGTGTTGCCTCGTAGTCGGCATCGGGGGCGATCGTTAACCAGATTTCACCGGCGTCGACATCGACGATCTCATCTGAGGTAATCGCCCGTCCGACGTGCGCTCCAGCGGACTCGATTCCTGGCGCTCCGCGCATTTCCGCCGCGACAGCAGCGGTAATCCGGTTCATTTCAGGCAGAGACGTGCCCGGCGCGCCTTGGACGCGTACGAGCACGTTGCGATCTTGCAGCGTTGGCAGCACGGGCCCGCTCGGAGCGAGCCAGGCGACCAAGATCGCCGCCACCGCAAGTACGCCTGCGCCCAAGGCGACCCAGCCAGGCCTTCCGAGAGCCGGCGCGGCAACCCGATCAGCTCCAGCGCGTATCCAGCGATCAAGCGGACCTGACCGCAGATGTGCCTGTCCATCACGGAGCAGCAACACTGCTAACGCCGGCGTAACGATGAGCGCGACGACTAGTGAGGTCACCGCAGCGAGCGCGTACGTGGCAGCGAGTGGCCAGCTGAAGGCATCAGATATCCCACCAATGGCTAACACCGGCGCCAAGACCAAGACCGACATCACCAAGGCGACGAGCCGAGGTCCACGTCGGGCGGTCACAAGATCACCCATCACCGAGCTAAGCGCCGGTGTCTCAGCACCGGCCGCGAGTTGTCGGGTGCGTATCGTTGCGACGTCGCCGACGACGTCGTCGACGACCACCGCAACTGCAGCCGCCAGGCCGAGCAGGGTGAGCGTCGTCAACGTTTGACCGCGCAGATGCAGGATCCACGCCACCGACACCAGCGAGAGCGGAATTGCGATGACGGGAATCACAACGGCCCGCCACGAGACGAAGAGCAGACTCACCGACACGACGAGCAGCAGCGCGCCGACAAGGCCGGCGACCCCGAGGTTGCGGAGCGCTGTGGTCATGTAGCTGGCGGGCCGGAACACATGTGCGTCCATGTTGATTCCAGCCAAGCCAGGAGCCATGGCACCGAGAGCCTCCTCGACCTCCTGAGTGACCTCGGCGGTATTGGCGTCGGGGAAGCGTTCGACGACGAGCATCAATGATGGTGCGCCGTCAAGGCTGGCGTCGCCGATGAGTGGCTGGTGATCTTCGGTCACATTGGCCACATCGCCGATCCGCAGCGGCGATTGGGTGCCTTCGACCGTCACATTGGCGAGCTGGTCAGGAGTCGCAATGGGCTGGATGTGCTGCACTCCGAGCCGCTGGTTGGGAGTCTCGACGAATCCACCCGTCCCCGGTGTTGAGGCCTCAACAAAGCTCAAGGGAGACACCCACAGCGCATTACCCGTCGATTCGATGAGCTGGGTGAGAGTCACCTTGTGGGCCTGCAGCCGCTGCGGATCCACCTGCACCTGCAGCTGTCGATCACGCATGCCCCACACCGAGACATTGGCAACACCAGGAATGCTCATCAGCCGAGGTCTGATTTGCCAGCGCGCGAGGACCGACATCTGTATCTCGGAGACATTGTCGGAGTGCATTGAGATCATGGCGATGCGGCTCGTGGACGCGGTTGGCTGGATCATGATCGGCGGCGTGCCGACGTTAGGCAGCGCCTTGGCCTGTGACATCCGCTCCTGGGTTAACTGACGGGCCGCGAGTAGATCGGTCCCAGGCTCAAATTGCAGGTCGATTGCCGATAGACCTGGTATTGATCGTGATCTGATGTGCTTGACCCAGGGAATTCCGTTCAGGAGATCTTGTTCTATTGGAACGGTGATCAACTGCTCGACCTCTTGGGCGGAAAGACCGAGAGCTTCGGCCTGAATCTGAATGTCCGGGGGCTCAAACTCTGGATAGACGTCGACGGCGGCGTTGTGGAGCTGGTACAGGCCAATTCCGAGAATCCCGATGGCCGCCGCCACCATGAGCCGAGAGAACCTCAGCGCTGCACTGACAATCCACTTGATCATCGGGCTCCTTATGGATGGTGAAGGGCGAATCTCCTGTTGACGGTGTCCAGACGCTGCTGGTCGGCAGGACAAATTGGCGCAGATGGACAGAGATAGAGCGACCCCCGAATGGCACCATGCGCAACGCACAGATATTCGTGCGCTTTTACGGTGCAGGCATGCACGCCAGTAGGGAGACAGCAGCAGGTGCGTTTAGTACGGTGCAGCGACAACCGTTATCGGTTTGAGATATTTAGTTGCGCTATTGATCCATTTCCGCCGGAGCCGGTGGGCCACTTCGCACTAGTTACTCGATCTTCGCATCAGCTGCGGCTGGTGCGGAGTCCGAGCAAGTGATGCGGAGTGGAACCACCGGGTCAAGACGCATGCGAGTCTTTATTCAGAGCGGTCAGCAAGTGCACCTCGAGCGGCTCCTGTCTGCCCTTCAGTTGCAGACGACCCAGCGGTGTCGTCACTGCGTCCGGCAACAGAGTCTTGGTATCCGGGCCGATTGCCACCCCACCCGTAGGAGCCTGACCCTCGATGCGGGAGGCAATGTTGACAGCGTCGCCGACAATCGTGTGGGTACGCCCACCCTGGGCACCCAGCAGGCTGACCGAAACGTGTCCGGAGTTGATTCCGACCCGGAAGCGCGGCCATTCCGGATGCTGCTCTGCCAACCGTAAGGTCGCCTCCTGCAACGCAAGTCCCGCACCGGCTGCACGTTCGGCATGATCAGGTTGATCGCCACGCTTGTTGAACGTCACCATCAAGGCATCACCGATGATGCGATCAACATCACCACGGTACGGAGTCACCACTGCCGGAACAGCCACCGCGAAGTACTCATTGAGCATTCGCGCTACCTCGTCAGGCTGATGAGTCTCCGAATATGCGGTGAATCCCTCGAGATCAGCGAAAAGCACACTGATCTCCCGGCTGCCAGCACTGGTTTGCGGAAGATATAGCTCAGCAAATCTCTCCTCGCGCCACGACGTCTGCGCGCTCAAGGCCACCAGTCCAAAAGCCAAAAGCATCAATACGTGCCACTCCCACCACGACAAGTGCCAATTGCGCGCAAAGGCAATCGCGATCATGGACTCCGCCAGCAGGATGAAAGCCGATGGCACAGCCAAGAGGACAAAGGAAGGGTGGCGACGCCAGAGCTGCACGTATCGGACGGCACTGCCGGCGTAAAACAGCACGGCAGGTACGGCAAGCACAAGAGGAAAACTCTCCGCGAACTGCGGCGGCCGGTTCAGTGGCGGCAGCGATGCCAGGGACCACGCCGCCCAGACCGCCATCAGTGCCAGCAGCGCCCACCGAAGGCGTTTCCCGATACGCACATGGCGAACCGCCCTATCGCCTGAAAAGTTCGCGGCGGAGAGCGCCGCGAAGATCGAGCCGATAGCGACACCCACCGGTGTAGCGATCTGGAACCCGGTGTTGCTCTTGCCGAGCAAAACACCCGGCGTCGCCAGCGCGTGCAGGGCGAGGAAGCCCGCAGACGACAAGAACGCGAGCGAGACGTAGAGGAGCCGTGCATCCCCACGCCGTACGGCCGCCTCGCCCGTCGCGTACGCCAGGATGGCGGAGAGAACCGCGGTGATCAAGACCAGCCAGAAGTGCGCCGGATGGTGCTCCCAACGAAGGTCGAGCTCCGGTCGCCAAAGCACCAGAAAAAGACCCAACAGCGGTACAACCAAGATCGCGGCGGTCAGCGCTATTCGCGTTCCCGAGCGCGCGTGTTCAGCCACCTTAGGTCCGCGGTGCGGCGAGGAATTGATGGATTTCGGAGACGACGACCGATCCTTCCCCGACAGCCGACGCAACTCTTTTGACCGAGCCAGCTCGCACGTCGCCGACTGCGAACAATCCCGGGACGCTCGTTTCGTGAGGATGCGGCGAACGTTCCAGTTTCCAAGAAACGCAGGCGGCTGCGTCGGCTCCTGTGTAAAGGAAGCCATGCGGGTCATGGTCCACTTCAGTGGGAAGCCAATCAGTCCTAGGCCTGGCCCCGATCATGACGAATAGGCTCTCCAGCGGGAGGTGCTGCTCTTCCCCGCTGATTCGATTACGCAACGTGACAAACTCCAGCTGTCCGTCGCCGTAGCCGCCGACAACTTCGGTGTTCACGTAGACCTTGATCATCGGCATAGCCGAGATTGCGTCTACCAGGTATGCCGACATGCTGTCGGACAGTCTTGGCCCTCGAACGATCATGTGCACAGATGCGCAATACCGTGCCAGATGCAGCGCGGCCTGACCCGCAGAATTCCCGGCACCGATTACACCGGCACGCAGACCAGCCAACGCCTGAGCAGCCGACACGCTGGCTCCGTAATAGACCCCGTGTCCACTCAGTTCTTCCAGGCTCGGGACTCCGAGGCGTCGATAAGAGACACCCGTCGCGATGACCACTGCGCGTGCGCGGACCTCGCCGACGTTGCCAACCTGAGCCACGAAGCCGCCAGTGGATTGGGGCGTCAGTCGCTCCACTTCCCGAGTGACGACGAATCGGGCACCGAAGACCCATGCCTGCTGATAGCCGCGCTGCACCAGCTCGGCACCACTTAGTCCCCGGGAGAAGCCGAGATAGTTGCGGATCAGGGAACTGGTTCCGGCTTGCCCGCCAATTGCCTCACGCTCTACCACGATCGTCCGGACGCCTTCGGAAGAGGCGTAGACGGCCGCACCCAGGCCCGCAGGTCCTGCGCCGACTACCAGCAGATCGAATTCATGATCAGCATCTCGCAAAGTGGTCGGGATACCCCAGGCCTCGAGGATCTCGGCATCGGTTGGATTCACCATGGTCGTGCCGCCAATGGCCGGCATCCAGACCACCACCTCGCCCTCGGGGTGCCCTATCTCGTCAAGCGCTCGCTGGCCGAGCTCGGAGGTACGGCGGCGAAAGGCGTGTGGTATGCCGTTGCGATTCAGTAGATCGCTCACCGCGTAGGCACGGCCACTGTGCTGGTCTGCGATGACGATGACCTCACGGGAGTTAGTGGGCTCGCTACGTGACCACTCCTGAACGAATTCGGCAATGACACGGTGGAACAGCTCGTCTGGTGTCATCCACGGCTTGAGCACGTAGTAGCTGATGTCGCCCACAGCGATGCTTCGCAAGATCTTGTGTGCGGACTCAGGATGTGCCCAGGCGCCCCACGGTACGAGCAGGGCCCGCCGCGCGTTGGGGTGCAGGCTCCTGGCGGTTTCGAAGATCTTGGCCCGAGCGTCGTCGGGGAACGAGTCGTCTACCAAGACGACGGCTACCCGCTCGTGACGATCGCGCGCCCTCTCGAGTGTCGTTAGAGCGTCCTCGCAGAAAAGCTCCCCCCGTACTCGAAAATCCGATCCGAATGCCCGCTGCAGCTCCCCCTCGATCCTTCCAAGCAGTCGCGCATCCGCGTCGACCGCCAACAGCAGCGGCCGATCACCCCAGTCCCTCACGGCCATGGCATAAGGCTAGGCATTGACTGCTCTGGTGGATATACGGAGGGCCGCTCTCCCCATCGCGAATTTCATTGATCGGTATTTTCAAGGTGGCTCTAAGTTGCGATGCAGCGCACAATCACCAAAGCCAGCGCGCCGCGTCCAACTCCTCGGCAAACTCTTCCAGCAACACGGATTTGCCAACGCCAGCCTCGCCGGAAATGAGCACGAGCCGGCCCTGTTGCACAGCCGCTGGGCTCGGGCCCTGAGCTGGCGCGGGCGTACGAAGGCGTTGGGCTGACTGGACATTGCCCATGCAGCTTGCACTCGAGGTTGCGTTATCTGGCGGCCACGAGGAGCAGGCCGGCCGGGCCTTCGCCTCCGCGTACATGATGTACGGCGACGATCTCCGATTTGAAGAGGCCGAGCGGTCATACGGCGACGCACTGGCCTACTGCGAAGAGCACGACATCGGCACATTTGCGGTGTGTTTGCAAGGGCAGCGCACGGCCGTTCTGGAGCAAAGCGGACACTGGGACGAATGCCTGTCGCTCGGTCATGCCTTGGTCGATCAGCAAAGGCTCTCCCCGTGGAACCGTCTTAGACCACTGTGCAGCACAGCGAAGGTGATGGCTCGCCGAGGTCAACCGGGTTTTGGCCATATCTGGATGAGGCAATGGAGTCTGCGATACGACTCGGGGAAGCTCACTGGATACGACCCGTTGGAATGGCCCGAACCGAGGCGCACTGGCTCGAGGGCCGATTGGACGCGGGCTCTCTCGGAACTCGATCGAGTGCGCTTTTATCGGCTGGTACTGCTGCTACGACACCGCTTGCGGCTGCAGCTGGTGCAACTGCTGTCGATCGCTGCTGGATAGCTCTATGGCTGCGGCGTCTTACTGGGACAGCGCGGCCAGTTGACAGAGAGCCGTTTGCCTCACACATAGCCGGCGATGGCGCGCGGGCAGCGATGCTCTGGGATCGGCTGGGCTGTCCGTATCAAGCTGGCCTGGCGCTACTTGACACCAAAGAGGAGACCCATCTTCGAGAGTCGTTAGCAAGGCTTGTTGATCTTCGTGCCGAGGCCGCGGCTCGGCTGGTACGCCGGACCATGCGTGATCTTGGTATCCGCTCCATTCCTGCTGGCGCTCGTACGGCGGCAAAGGCACACCCGCGCGGCCTCACCGGACGCGAGCAGGAAATTCCGCAACTCCTTTCCGATGGTCAGTCCAACGAGGAGATCTCTCGGAGTCTTTTCATTTCGGTCAGGACCGTCGAGAACCATGTGTCCGCAATCCTCGCCAAGTTCGGAACCGACTCTCGCAAAGGCGCCGCCAAGGAGGCACTAAAGCTCGGCCTGACGCCTCGCGGTCGGTCGCCGATGTTCACGGAATCTAGGTAGTCAGGCCGACAATCTGAGTGATTGACCCTCATGATCAAATAGGTCGTTCGCTCCTACGGTCATCTGAAGTATCCGACCGAAGGAGGAGCGATGCCGCTCTACATGGACGTCCACAGTCTCGATGGTGCAGTGACCTTCGACGATGTGGGCAAAGCGCACCAAGCGGACCTGCAGACTCAGGGCAGCTATGACGTCAGCTATCTGCGCTATTGGGTCGACGGGCAGCACGGCAAGATCTTCTGCCTTGTCGAGGCCCCGGATGCCGAGGCCGCAGCGACGGTCCACCGCCAAGCGCACGGCCTCGTCGCTGAAGAGATCTACGAAGTGCAGGAGGGGTCATGAAACCGCTCCGCACGGCTGCTCTTGCCATCACGAGTGCCGTTGCACTTGCGAGTCAAGCGGTCGCCGCCTTCGGTTGCGAGGGGCACGACGCGGCTGCGGCCTTGACTGCTCCGGCGCATGCTGCCACCGCCGCCTACCAAAGCGTCAGCGTTGCCAAAAGGTCGGGCTATTCGATCTTGGCCGATACGACAGGGATCACCTGCATCGCTGAAACTCAGATGGGAGCAATGGGCGTTCACTACGTGAAGGGCGATCTTGTGAAGGATCCTGCGATCGATGCCAAGCATCCAGAAGCTCTGGTTTACGCACCCGACCGGCATGGCGGACTACATCTAGCCGCTGTCGAGTACGTCGTGATCAAGGCCGAGTGGGAGGCGCACAATTCTCTGGCCGGGGCGCCGCCGTGGGTCAAACCTTCGCCGCCCAATCTCTTCGGGCGCGAGTTCAACTTCACCGACGCTCCCAACCGGTACGGCCTGCCTCCCTTCTACTCGCTACACGCCTGGATCTGGAAGGAGAACCCAATGGGCACCTTCGAGATGTGGAACCCCAGCGTGCGCTGTGAGGAGAGTTAGCCGGCTCTGGATCCCAAGCGGCGGGAGCTTGAGCGGCTCACCCAACTGGTGGAGACGTTCCCGCGGGAACGTCTCCACGCTGAACGGGTGGTTTGGCTGAGTCGGGCCAAGCTCCTTATTGCTGTCTCGGAATGACCGTTAGGACGCGGGCGACATGGGTGCGGAACTCAGACATGAAGTTGCTCAGGAACGCTGCCACCGCCTCGTCGACAACTTCTCCGTCGGCGGTGAAGACCTCAGGTGAATATCGGATATAGGCCTCAGGAGCCGTCATCTGGCGCGCATTGCAGAAGCTAAGGACACCACGCAAGCTCTGCTGAGCGAGCGCCGTACCGATTGCGCCCGCGGACGTCCCGATGACCGCCGCGGGAATGTGATCAAACGAGTTTTGTCCCCACGGCCGGGATGCCCAGTCAATCGCATTCTTCAGCGCCCCAGGAATAGATCGGTTGTACTCCGGCGTGACGAACAGCAAGGCGTCGGAACTGGCGATGGCCTCCTTCAGAGCGGTTGCCTCGGGCGGGTAATCCTCGTCGTAGTCAGGGCTGTAAAGCGGCAGATTGCCGATCGGAATCTCGGTGAACTCCAGATCGTGCGGCGCCAAACGGATCAACGCCTTGGACAGAATCCGATTGATTGACTTCGACGAGAGGCTCCCGACGAAATAGCCGATCTGGTACGGGGCCATGACTTACCCCTTCCTGATTTGATCGAACGGTTCCGCGGCGACGTTGCCAGCTGCTTGCGGGGTCTTTACCCCATTCGGTAGCACCACGATCTTGCCGGTGGCCGAACCGGCCTCCATCTCGGCATGTGCCTCGCGAATCTGATCAAGGCGGTAGACGCGATACAGCGGCACGACGGCCTCGCCTGCCGCCACCGCATCGTAAAACTCCTGTAGCACCGCCGCCGGGAGGTCGCTGGCTTCGCCTGAGTATGCGGTGAGCCTTACGCCGCTTGGGATGTAGTCAATCGGGTAGAAATCGCGCACGATCCACTCGTTGGACAGCATCCCGGTGAAGCACACCACCCCGTGCAGCCGCGTCGCGGCCAATGTGTCGGGAAGCGTCGGGGTTCCGACCAGTTCGAGGGCGGTGTCTACACCATCGGGCAAGATGTCGCGCACCTGCTTGGCTATCGAGCCGTCGTCGATAAGGACATGATCGACACCGATCTTGGTCAGTGAGTCGATCTTGCTTGGATTCCGAGTGGTGGATAGCACAATCATCTCGCGGCGCTTGGCAAGCACAGCCGCCGCCATGCCTACCGAGGAAGTGCCGCCGCGGATCAAGATCGACTGACCCTGTTGGGCATCGAGCCCGATGATCAAGGAGCCGTACGCGGTTTGCAGCATCTCAGGGACTGCACCCAACGTTGCCCAATCCAATTTGCTGCTGAACGGGATCACCTGACTGCTGGGCACGCAGGTGTACTCGGCGTACCCGCCGTCGAACGTTCGGCCCATCCCGCCCATCATGGTGGCGACCTGCTGTCCCACATGAAATTCCTCGCCGGGGCAGGCCGATACGGTGCCGGTCGCCTCGATTCCCAAGATCCGGGGGAAGGTGACGCCCTCGGCAAGGCCGAGGCGGGTGTGCAACTCCGAACGGTTGAGACCAAAGGCCGCGATCTTGATCAACACCTCGCCTCGACGTGGGGTGCGGATGGGAACCTCACGGATGTGGAGAGCCTCCGGCGGACCTGGCGCCTCGAGCACAACTGCTTTCATGATCAAGATGCTGAGCCGCTTTCTTCAGGGATGGTGTTTGGCAAGATGTCGCAGCAGGGCGGCGCCGCTCCAGGTGGAGACGACGATCGAACGCCGCAGGGTGTACAGCGGGGCTTGATGATCAAGCTTCTTCGCCTCGAGCTGGAATGCTGTTCGGTAGCCGGCGTGCCGCAGGTGTGGGAAGGCATTGGTGCTGACGATCCCGTACGGGTAGGCGAAGTGCTCAACCGGCTGACCGCTCGCCTTCCGCAGCGTTGCCCGGGATTGCTCAAGTTGAATCCTCCAGTTGCGACCTGACAGATCGCTGACCGCGTGGTGGTCCCAGGTATGTGAGCCAATCGTCATATCCGCATCGGCCAGCCGCTTGATATCCCGGGTACTCATCCACCCTTTCTTGCCGAGCACCACCGTCATGACGAAGAAGACTCCGGTCATGCCGCGCTTGACAAGCTGGCGCATGCCTTCCCCAGCTTGTCCGGCACTTCCGTCGTCGAAACTCAGTATCACGGGCTTTCGTGGCAGCGCCGCGCCGGTGGTGAGATGCGCGAGGTACTGATCAGGACTGATGGTGGTCCAGCCGCCCGCGTGCAGCGCGTCGAGATGGGCGCGGAAATATCGTGGGGGGCATATCAAAGTGGTCCGGTTGTACTGGCTGTCACCACTTCTCCAGTCGCGCAGCTGGTGATAGCACAACACTGGAACGGTCGCGCGCTTGATGATGGTGCTGGGTACTGGCGGTCTGGATGGGCGTCGGCTGTGGTCTCGGCCGCGTCGAGGTCGTCGCCTTCGGTTGTGACGGCACGTCAGTTGCCTGCGCACTGCTGGTCGTCGGTTGGGTGCCGCTCGGCGTGCTGTCGCTTGCCAGCGGCTTGTCGCACCCGGCGACTATCAAGCCAGCTGTTCCCAACATGCCGGCGAGGAACGTTCGGCGGTTCGGGTTGCTGAGACCACCCTCCATGTCGTCTCCCCGGTAAGCGCGAAGGGCCGCTGTGGCTCCGCCCAACATTTGTGAAGGGCCCAACAAGTGTGAAAGCCGCATCACCGGCCGACGATGTCGGTCTAGCCACGTTCCCGAGCCGCCGAGAAACAGGCTTTCGAGGCCGGTAGCCTAGCGGATTCGATTCGCCAGCCGGCGTTCACGCCTCTTCCAGGATCGGGGGCCGTCCCACATAGTCCCTGAAAAGTTAGCGCCAGTTAAAGCAACACCGCGGCGTCCACGCCTTCAGCGAAGCCGGCAGCCTTCGCTGAAAGGAAGTCTTCGGGGAGTCGACCGCGATGTGAGAGCCGCAGATTCGAGCTCTTAGGCGTTATCAGGAGCACCTAAAACGTAAATATATGAGTGGAGTTCGCCCTCCTGCGTGTGGACCGTCGTCACGACGCGTTGATAACCAGGTCCTTCGAAGTCGTCGAGCCGTGACCAATGTGCCGGGAGATCGGCAGACTCGAAGAGCTGGACATGGATAGCTGGACCTTCCGGGTCAAGGATCAGTGCTGGGTAACCGAGGCCGGCCCCCCAGCCTGCATTGAGCAACCTGCCATGGACGTATCCCTCCAGCCAGCGGCCTTCGAGTCCGTGGAGCTGATGATCATTTGGACGACCTGGGCCGAGGGACCCGTACGTAGCTAGGCGGTGGAGGGCGGTTTTGGCAGCAGCTTCCCGCTTTTGCGAACTGTCAGCATCCATGTCTCTCAAACTATGAAAGCCACAGCCCGGCTGCCACCAGGCGAGGACTCGAATTGTCTCCACCGCGACATCAAGAGGTTGTCGGCGAAACATCGGCCTCAGTCGCGCGGGCCGCTTTGCGTAGCTGAAAGCCCAGCACGATGAAGATGATGCCCCAGATGATGGCCCAGATGCCGATGATCCAGATGATGGTGATCAAGCCGGTGCCGGGCCGGATGAGTACCAAGATGCCGAACAGGATGGCCAGTGCGCCGCCGATGATTCCCCAGACCCATCCGCTGCTGGGAATGCCGCGATGACCGATGGAAGCAATGATTTGCAGGATCCCGATGACGATGGCCCAAATGCCGACCATGATCACGAGGATGCCAAGGCTGATGCCGGGCCAGACTAAGACAAGGATCCCGAAAATGATGCTGATGGCGCCGAGCACGATCCGCCACACCATCGATGATGACCCGCGATGCCGGATCGCCTCGACGATGTCGAAGATGCCGTCGACGCGTACGCGCCGATCACGATAGCCAAGACAAGTGCGGTGGCAATCGGAGCGAAGAGCGCGATGAGACCGAAAAGGATTCCGAGAACTCCGCGAATGATGGCGAAGATCCAGATCTTTCTGGCAAGACTCGAGAAGCCAGCGGCGGTGTTCGGCGGCGTGGTGGCGGACATGAGAATCCCTTCTTGGTTTGGTGACAGCATGGCAGGACATCCTGCTGCGAACGCGCGGCACGCCCTGGGCTACCTGCACCTGCGTTGCGGTCCGGTGTCTGCTGCTCCGCGTATGCCGGGGAAATCTGCAGACCAATCGAAGGTTCCGATTAAGGGTCGTCTGGATTGGGGGCTGCCCTACCGACCGGCCTTCCCACCATCCATCCCAAGCCGCAACGGCTGCATTCGAGGTACGGCCAGTCGTCCATCACGCGCCAAGCCCACCTATGCCCGAGAATGCGGCAAATTCCACGACGAAAGCTGAAGTGTCTGCCCAACGGAGCCCTCCTAGGGGGATGTACGACCGCAAGCCTCACCGCTGGGCTGGAGGGTCACGTGGCGTCGGCCGGTTGCACCACAAGGGGCATCCGGCTGACCACCTCGAGGATGCTGGCCTCGCGCTTCAGCGGCTGCCGTGCGAAGAAGAGCAGGTCGAGGGGATACCAAAGACCGACCCACCCGATGACAAGAAAAACTCCGTTGCCAAGCAGGTCCTGCCAGAACTGAGGAACATCCGGCTCCAGAAACCCGGTGGAGAGCAGCAGTCCAACGAGGAACAGGATCGACCCACTACGCAGTGAGCGAAGCCCCGCCAGGCCACCTGGGTCTCGCGCTGAACCAATGCCAACCGCGCCTCGCAGTAGCGTCGCAGCGCCCGGTCCAGGGTTTCGGCAGTATCGTCGGTGATCTGCTCCGCGGGAAGCGTCACGACGATACGGCCCTGCCGCTGCACTTTCGACCGGCCGAGCAACTCATTGACGATCTCATCGGCCCCAGGCTCCAGCCGTGCGTCGCGCTTCAGCATCGCGTCTAGCTGAACACTGAATAGCTCTGCCGGATGATGCAACGCGACGACGACATCCTCGCTGACCCGCCGCGGATCGCGCTCAGCGCCAGTGCTCATGCCGCCCACCGCCGATCCGCAGTGAAAGTCACGACGACCGAACGCTCGTATCCGAGTGCCGCTAGCTGGTCATGGAGATTCTGGCGCACACTGTCGCTGTCTGTGATCGTACGGACCGGCGAGTCAGCACCGACCACGAAGTCAATTTCAATGTCCATTCGGCTTCCTACCTTCGATGCCCGGAGAAAAGACTCCGAGAACGCGTACCGCTCCTCGGCGGCAGCGACGCACCCGCGGAGCTGATCAAGCACCTGCGGCGCCGGGGCCATCGACAAGATCTCGCGCATGCTGGAAATGATCAGCTTGGTCGGGACCCAGAGGAACCCCAACGACACGAGCGCGACCATGATCGGGTCGATGTAGGCAGCAACGTCGGTACGGCCCGCCGCAACAAGCACATAGGCAACGAGAAAGCCGATCAGCACGCCGACCGACAGCAGCGTGTCACCCAGCCACTCGGCAGCCTCGGCGCGGATGAGATCCGAACCATCCCTGGAGCCCCGCCGCAACACCAGGCCCACCGTCAAGCCACCGACGCTGGCCACTACCGCGTAGACGACAGCCGAGCCGACCGCGATCTCCCGGCCGCCGTTGACGATCTCCAAGATCCCGCCGACCGCGGCGTACGCGCAGAGGGCACCAAGGGTGGCCGCTTTGATCACAACCACAAGCGGTTCGGCGGCATCACGCCCCCACGGGAAGCGCTCGTCGGCCCCACGGCGGGAGAACCGCAGTCCGAGTAGGGCCAGCACGGACAGCCCAATACTGACAAACGAGTAAAGGCCGTCGAAGACGATCATGCTTGACCCGCTGAGGATGCCCCACACCGAGGACAGCACGGCGAAGCCGGCCGACGCCCAGATCGAGAGCATCAGTAGCCGTTGATCACGTACGGGCGTCGCGTCGTCCATGGTCGAAGGCTCTCACCCAAGCCAGCCTGAAGCCAGGTGAACGCGCTGGCGGTACGCCTCAGGTGTCGCCCGTCAGGGCCAGGTCGTTCGGACCCCCGGACCAGTAGTGTGCCAGCATGACCCGGGTGATCGAGCGTTCGGACCGTTGGACGGCAATGATCCGAAGCACTGGCCTGGCCGGCATGGTGACGATCGTGCTGCTGTTCACATCGCTGATTGCGTCCTCGCCCGGGGAACCGCCGTTCATAGCGACCGCCGAACAGGCCCGGGAATACTTCGTCAACCTCAACCGGAGTTGGGTACAGACCACGATGGCGGTGACCAGCCTTTCGGCAATTGGCCTCATCTGGCTCATCATCGGGTGGTGCCTGCTGCTGAGCCGGGCCGAGGGGAATCCGCCGTGGCTGTCAGCGGTCGCGCTGGTGTCCGGGCTTTTGCTGCCTACGTACTTACTGTTGGACTCGAGCTGGAACGTTGCCTCTTTCGGTGCTCGCGATCTCGATCTGGCGGTGGCGAGTTACGCGTTCAACACCGGCAACCTTGGGTTGGCCAACGTCTGGCTCGCAATGGGCAGCTTTGCTGTGTGCTCCGGCTGGGTCATCTTGTCAACCCGCCTGGTCGGTCGTTGGCTTGGCTGGTGGGCGATCGCTAGCGGAGTAGGACTCGCCATCTGTCGCTTCTTCTGGACGTCGCCGATCTGGTTCTTGCCGTACCTCGCCTTCTGGATCTGGTTGATCATCATCTGCATCCAATTGGTCCGAAAGCCGGGCGCTGTGCTTAGGGCGGCGGACGGTCGGGACGGCCAGGACGGTGAACGACCGTGACCACTGTCGTCAGTGCTTCCGCAGAGCCCGGAACTCCCCAATGGTCGGAAATTTGATGCTAGACCGAGTCAGCGCTACAGCACTGCGTCACCCGGCACCAACCACGCTGGACGGCGACGTCATCCGGCAGTTGGTGGTTCCCCGATGATCTCCTCAACCGGCCGCCGAGTCGTTGGCGGCAGCGGCTCCTGCTGGGCCCAGCCGATGCGGAGCACAAGTTGTGGGGAGAGCGTGCCGCGGAGCACTTCGGGAGAGCACCGCGGAGCACTTCCTCCCGCAACGTTTCGCGAGTGGATCCGACTTCCAGTGGCTAACTGAGCGCACAGTTTCCGAGTCCCTGCCGCGTAGCCTCCAGCAGCACGGCACTCATTGCTTCGCCGCTCGCAGCTGTGACAGCTGGTCATCAGAGGAACTGCCGATCACCAGCAGTGTCGCCTTCTCCGGCTCAACGTTGTACGAGGGCACGCGCTGACCGCCGAAGTCGCGAGGTCGTTACGGTTCCGGCCGCCGTGAAGCTGAGTCCATTCTTTAGTTCAGTCGCCGAGATGGCCCGGCGGTTGGACGAGGCTGGCGCTGATGCCTTGGTGCTGTTCAACCGATTCCTGCAACCTGACATCGACGCTGAAGAGCTCGCGGTGGTGCCGCGAGTCACCTTGTCCAGCCAGCTCGAGGGCCGGCTGCCGCGGATATGCATCGCATTGCTGCGCGGCCGAGTGCGTGCCGCACTCGCCGCCACCTCCGGCGTGGAAGCCTCTGAAGACGTCGCCGCCTATCTGCTCGCCGGCGCCGATGTCGTAATGACCACCTCCGCGCTGCTGCGTCACGGGCCCGAGTACGCCTTCGTGCTGCTCGAGGGGCTGGCTACCTGGATGGCGCGTAAGGGCTTCCAGTCACTCGACCAGGTGCGCGGCATGCTCGCCGTACCGGCCGACATCAATGAAGAGGAATATGAGCGCACCGGTTATGTCAGTGCCATGCGCGCGGCGAATGCCGGTGCCTACGAGACGTACTGAGCGGGTAGTCAGCCTGCACACACGCGGTCGCGTTTCCCTAGACTCCACTCCGCATCACTTGCTCGAACATCGCATCAGCTGCAGCTGATGCTAAGTGGCAGTAGATGATGCGGAGTAGGCTAAGGTACTCAGTTCTGCAGCTTGGCGTCGGCTTCGTGCATCTCCCGCACGCTCCACGAGATGGAGCCGTCGTCTAGTCCGGTCAAGACATTGTCGAGCCAGTGGATCTCCGCCTCCGTTACCGCGTGCAGGTACTCGGTCTCGAGCATTGTGGCGCGTGGCAGCGGGAAACCGGCATTGTCGATCAATGAGTCCCGTTCGGCTAGTCGCTGCACTAAGAGTTCTCGCCTTGTCGTGAGCAGCTCACGTACGGACTCCGGCGTCAGAAGCGGGAGAAACGAAAGTCCCGCAGGGAACTCGGGGAACTCGTTGCGCGGAGTCGACAGCACCACCGCCATCCACTGCTGACGCGTGGCACGCCCTGCGTCGGTCAGCTCGTAGCTGGTCCGCTCCGGATATGACTGGTCTCGGGTGGTGCCAGCGGGCTTGATCAAACCGGCATCAGCCAGTCTGTTGATCACTTTGTATAGCGTCGCCCGCTGGCCGACATTGATCACTTCGTCCTTGTGCCAGCGCTTGATCAGCCGCTGCATGCCGTAGGGATGCAATGGACCGTCCTCGAGCAAGCCCAAAATGGCCAGGGCCAAAGCGGACCGCCGGATCGTCGCCATGTTGTCAAAACCTTACACTAGTCTCAGAAATGTCTAGTTGTCTTAACACTAGTTGTACGTTTACTATCGGGTCATGAGTACCGCACACACCGCATTCGAGGCCCGGCCCGAGACGACCGGAAAGCCAAACCAGCAATGGCCTCGATTGCTCGCGCTCGGCGCTGTGGCAGGTCCAGCTCTCTTCACGGCGGCTTGGATCATTCTCGGCGCCATCAGCCCTGGCTACACCGTCGCCGGGACGTGGATCTCGCCCTACTCACCGATCACCCAGCCGATCAGCGGCCTCGGCCTCGGCGAGACCGGTCCCTACATGAACTCGGTGTTCGTCATCAGTGGATTGCTGTTGCTGACTGGCGTGATCGGCGTAGTCCGTACCCTGCCTCCCGGCGGCCGACCGGTCGGGCGAGTAGCCAGTTTGATCTTGCTGGCGCTGTCACCAATAGGACTGATCGTCATAGGTTTCTTCACCCTCGACGCCGCACTGATGCACACCCTCGGCGCCATGCTGATCCTGGCAACGCCCGTGATCAGCTTCCTGGTCACCGGACTGCACGTACGACGGCTGCCGGGCTGGCGTGCCCTCGGCAATGGGCTGATGATGGCCGCGCCGCTGACCCTCGTGCTGTTTGTCGCCTACACCATGTCGTTCAATCAGGCGGCGGTCGCCGCCGGGCACGGCATAGCGGGGCTAACTCAGCGCGTATTGTTCGTTGAAATCTGGACCTGGTTTGTGGCTATGGGTTGGCATGCCTGGCGGCCGAATCGCCGGTCCGTTCACCGCGATAGCTCTTCAGCAGGCAGCCACCGAAGCAGCGATCTGTGATCTTCGACCGAAAGCAATGATTATCGGTTACCGTCATCTGGCACTGGCGATTCAACAACTTATGGAAGAGGACGACTGGCTCCTGGGCATGTCGGGGGTAGATGGCACCCGGGACGTCGATAGCCTGCGAAGACTTCCCACACCATCTCGGGGGCCATATGTTGGCGCGCGCCATCCTCTCTACATTGATCGCCCTACTCGCCACCGCCCTGGTCGCGCCGGCAGCGGCTGCCGACCCGGTGGAGGTCTTGATTGCCCATCGCGGCTTGGCGGGTAACACCACACAGGTCACATACATGCTGCCAGAGGAGAGCATCCCGGCGTGGCAGTGGGCGATCGACAACGGCGCCCAAATCGTCGACATGGACACCCAGATCACCTCGGACGGCAAGCTGGCCGTGATGCATGATCTGACGATCAACCGCACGACGAACCGGTCAGGCAGCGTTGCAAATGTGACGCTCGACTACATCAAGGGCGCGTGGCTGGAGCTACCGATCGATCTGAACGGCAACGGCGACCCGGACAACACCGCATATCATCCGCCGAGCCTGAATCAGGCGTTGAACTTCCTGAATCCGAAGGTGAACAAGGTGGATGGCAAGCCAATCCTGATCAGCTTGGAAACCAAAGGGGCCGGCTGGTCGCAGGCCATGCTGAACCGGTTGTTTGAAGTGATCAACGGTAAGGGCATGAAGGATCGGGGATTGTGCACTCAGCCCGCCCCATCGAGGTCACCTATGCGAAGAACGCCGGTTTCCCGAAGCGCGGCTATGTGGTCTCCACCAGCCCTACCCCACCGGCATCCACCATTCAGGCATATGGCCAGTATGTGTTTCTCAGACTTGCGGTCGCGAGCCAGACAGTCATCAACGACTACAACACCGCCGGGTTAAAGGTGTGCCTGTCAATCCTGAGCAGCACATCCGACTACGACGAGGCATTGGCATTGGGTGACGTGTACGCCTGGGTTACCAATGATGTGATCGATGCTCGAGAGTATTTGGAGCAGCACCCGTGAGCTACGCTGTCGCAGCCGGACTGTCCGCCGCCTCAGTTGTTTCCTCAGCGCGCCGACTGTAGAGCGAGGAAGGCACGGCTGCCGGCGCTCCACTCCTCCACGACAAACATGTCGAGCTGTCCGGCTATTCGTTTTACCGCTGCTGCCCCCGTACGGGTCCACATCAACTCCGCACTGCGGTCTGAGACGTCGGCGATGAGCCGTATGCGTCGAGTCTGATAACAGGCGGGCCGGGGATCGACCTCGACCATAATGGTGCCGCCGGGCGCTAGCAGGGCTCGGCATCGTTGCAACAGAGCAGCAACGTTGCCGTCGATCCCGACGTTGCCATCCATGAGCAACACAGTCCCCCAACGCCCTTCTCTGGGCAACCGCTGGGTCAACGCGGCCTGGATGGCGAGGGCACCACGCGTTCTCGCAACCTGCACCGCGACCACCGATATATCGATCCCGAGTGCCGGTACGCCGGACTCATTCAAGGCCTGCACGATGCGCCCTGGACCGCAGCCGAGATCCAGTACCGGACCGTGGCAACGTGACACCACCATCTGATCGACCTCGTCCGCGCGCGCGGACCAGCGTGCTGTCTCCAATGGCAGCACGCATTCGTCATAAGCCTCGCAGCGCACCGGGCTTCCGGCGTACAGCTGGTCGAAGATCAAATCGGGACGGAACGCTCCGGTAAGGGCGGCATGGCGTTTGGAGAACTCCAAGCTAGGAAAGCGATCGGCAACGTAGGCAGCGTCGGCCGGCTCGTCGATGTCGCGCAGCGGTGGCAGCAGCTTCACCGACCGGCCCAGGCTCAACAAGCGCGCCAGCTGCGCCGAACCGGTACGTGCGGTCGACATCTCAATGCCCGCGAAAACCGTGGCGGGTTCCGGAGCCCGGAGCCCGATGGCCCAAAATCCGCCGTCTTCGCTCAGCCCAAGGACCGCATCACAGTCCTCCCAATCGGCGTCGAGCAGCGCGCTGCTGATCTGGGGCGTGTCCATTCCTATCAGCAGCGCTCTTGCTGAGCCGTGCCGATCGATGTCGACGAACGCGCCGGCGAGGCGGTCATTGAGGCTACCGGTGCGCTGTGGTAGGACCTCGAATCCGTCCGCAAAACCCGACGGATCCCCGTCCCAGCACAGAATTCGTCGCGGAATTCGGGAGCCGCGGACGGCCCGCTCGGTGTCGCGTACGGCTGCGGCGGCCAGCTGGGCTGCCTCGTCAGGAGTGAACCGACTCTGCAACCGGGTCTTGACCACTCCAGGCCTCGGCTCCTTGGCCAAGATCACGACGATCTCGGCCCGTTCGATCATCGGGCGGCCGGCTTCACTTGATCAAGGACGGCGAGTGAGTCGCGTACGGCGGCGAGCGCGCCCAGTGGCGTACCAGTCACCTTCGATCGCCCTCGCCGCGGCAGGTAGTCGACGTCGACCTGGCGTACGCGCAGATGTGCTGCCGCCGCCTTGACCAGCGTCTCCACTGGGTAGCCCGAGCGGCGATCTTGAATGTCCAGGCTCAGCAGCGTGGTCCGCCAGGCGGCGCGTACCGGTCCACAGTCCATGATCGCCAGACCCGCTCGGCGCCGCAGCTGCCGGGCGAGTGCGGCGTTGGCCAGCCGTAGCCTCCACGGATAGGCGCGGCGCCCTCGGGGCCTTCGGCGTCCTACCACAAGGTCCGCCTCGCCCGCCTGGATGGGCCGCACTACTGCGGGAAGATCAACCGGATCGAGGCTCCCGTCGCAGTCCATGATCACCACCAACTCTGCTGTGGCTGCGATGAGCCCGGCGTGACAAGCCGACCCATAGCCGCGCTGTTGGGCCTGGACCGTACGAGCGCCGTGCCCGCGGGCAATCTCGGCCGAGCCGTCGGTGGAGCCATTGTCGACAACCAAGGCCTGATATCCGGTCGGCAGACGATCAAGGACCCAGGGCAGCGCCACCGCCTCGTTCAAGCAGGGCAAGATCACCTCGATCCTCATGTCCGTGACGCTAGGCATCTGAGCTGCACCGGACTAGCCCCGAACGCTTTCCGTTCCCTTACGTGCTGTCAGCTCCAATTGAGGACCGCGACGCGCCGAGGCGGAATTTGCTTACGCTGTTTGGATGAGCGCGCGAGTCCTGGTTGTCGAGGACGACGAGACGATGGCCAACGTCTTGTCGGCGTACCTGACCCGGGCGGGCTATGAGGCTCTCTGGGCCGCTGATGGAACGGAAGCTCTCACGATGTGGAGCCGCGTAAAACCGGATGTGGTGATTCTCGACATCTTGTTGCCAACCATTTCTGGCTTGGAGGTATTGCGACGCCGGCGGGCAGCAGGCGATGACGCGGCGGTGATCATCTTGTCAGCTCGCGGCGAGGAAGAGGACCGCTTGATCGGATTGGAAACCGGGGCCGACGACTATGTCGTCAAGCCCTTTAGCCCACGTGAGGTGGTGCTTCGCGTCGAGGCGCTGCTGCGCCGAGCCGAGCGGCTCACCGGCAATCGCTTGCTGAACGAGTCCTTGTCGATTGGCGATGTGACGATCGATCTGGCGGCCCATGTCGCCAGGCGCGGCTCATCGGAGCTGTCCTTGACCAGCCGCGAATTCGACTTGCTCGCGTTCCTTGCCGCCAATCCTGGCCAGACCTTCAGCAAGGCTGATCTGCTTCGTCGGGTCTGGGGCTGGGACTTCGGTGACACCTCGACGGTGACTGTGCACGTACGCCGGCTGCGGGAAAAGCTGGAGGATGATCCCTCTGATCCACGCATCGTGATCACGGTCGGTCGTGCCGGCTACCGGATGGCCCGAGAGGCGGAACTGACATGACAGACCTGCTGCTGATCATCGGTCTGACTCTCGCCGCCTGCATCGTGGTCGGCTTGCTGGGAGCCGTGTTGCTGCGCGCCATCCGCCGCTCGTCATTGCGTTACCAGGTGGCGGTGGCCACCCTCATTCCGGTACTGGCGGTCGCCGCCACGGTGGTGATCAACGTCGAGCTGATGTTCCTGTCAGCCCACGACACGACGGTGATCTTGTTGGCTCTCGGCATCGCTTTGGTGCTTGCTGTGGTCGGCGCCTGGCTGGTGAGCCGCCGGTTCAGCCGCGCCTCTCGCCGACTCGAGGACACCGTCGGGCTGCTGATCAGCGACTCCGGAGCCGGGGCCGCCCCGAAGGCCAAAGCCTCTGACACTCGTGCGGCGGATGACAGCCTGCCCGCCGAGCTTGCGCGAGTCGAGCAGGAGCTTGCCGACGCCCGCCGAACCCTGGCCGAGTCGCGGCAGCGCGAACGTGCCGCCGAGCAGTCGCGTCAGGAGCTCGTCAGCTTTATGTCCCACGACCTCAGAACCCCACTCGCTGGGCTGCGGGCGCTCGCCGAAGGGCTCGAGGACGGGGTCATCACCGACGTACCCGGCACACTTCGACATTTTCGGAGCACGGTGGCGCGAATGGCGATCATGGTCGATGATCTGTTCGCGCTCTCTCGAGTGCAGGGTGCGCCGGAGCCGCGGGAGTTGAGCCTGGTCGCGCTGTCCGAGCTGGTTTGCGACGTGACGTCCGAGGCGGAAGCTACTGCTCGAAAGGCGGATGTGCGACTCGAAGTCAACGTTCCTGAACATGACAACCTGGCTGTACTTGGTCGCCATGAAGATCTCAGCCGAGCTCTTGGCAACTTGGTCAGCAACGCGATCCGGCATACCGAGCCACAGCAGACCGTACGAGTGTCGGCCGAGCGGGCCGAGGACGGCTCGGTACGCGTGGCGGTACAGGACGGCTGCGGCGGCATCCCCGACGCCTATCTGGATCGGGTCTTTGACACCGGCTGGCGTGCTAGCCCGGCGCGCGGCACAGGCGAAGGCGGCGCCGGCCTGGGGTTGGCGATTGCCCGTGGGGTGGTGGAATCCCACAACGGCGAGATCGGGGTTCGCAATACCGAGACAGGTTGCCGTTTCGAGGTCGCGCTGCCGCAGGCGCATCCAAGCATCCGCGCGTGAAGATACTGCTTACCGGCGGGGCCGGCTTCATCGGCCAGCCGACTGCGCGAGCGCTGCGCGAAGCCGGCGCTGATGTGACGATTTTCGACCGGGCCGTCGATCCCCGGGACGACATCACCGACCTTGATCGGGTACGCGCGGTGGCGTACGGCCGCGATGCCGTTGTTCACCTGGCGGCGAAGGTCGGCCTCGGCGTTGGGCTGGACGACATGGACGACTACGTGCGCACCAACGACCTCGGTACCGCAATCGTGCTGCGCGCTGCGGGCGCCGCGAAGGTACGACGCTTCGTTTACGCGTCCTCCATGGTCGTCTACGGCGAGGGCGCGTACGAGTGTCCCGAGCACGGGCCAGTGAGGCCGCCGCCCCGTACGCCCGAGGATCTGTCGGCCGGCCGATTCGATCCACGCTGCCGGGTCTGCGGCGATGATCTGGTCCCCGGGCTGGTTCCGGAGTCGGCGCCGCTCGATCCCCGCAACACCTACGCCGCGACGAAGGTCCACGGGGAGCACCTGGCCGATAGCTGGACCCGGGAAACCCATGCCTCAGCCGTCGCGCTGCGATTCCACAATGTGTACGGTCCCGGTCTGCCTGCCGACACTCCATATGCCGGCGTGGCGGCGCTCTTCCGTTCCCGCCTGGCTCACGGCGAACCACCCCTGGTGTATGAAGACGGTCGCCAGCGGCGGAACTTCGTCCACGTTGACGATGTCGCCCAAGCCGTAGTTGCCGCAACGGTCGCGGACCTTGGGCCAGGCCGGACCGCGTTGAATATCGGCACAACCGAGGTGCACACCGTCGGTCAGATGGCCGAGCTGATGTCAACGGCCATGGGTGGACCTGCTCCCATCGTCACCGGCCGGTATCGGCTCGGCGACGTACGCCACATCACTGCCGATTGCTCGAAGGCAGGTCGAGTATTGGGCTGGGGGCCTCGAATCCGACTCAAGGACGGCATAGCCGACCTCACGCGAGTGTCGGCTCGTCATGGGCGCTGAGCCTGTCGAAGGACTCAGCGCCCAACTGAGTCCGTCGTAACTCAAATTTCCAACCAGTGCACCTCTAAACCAGCGGTCTATACTGATGGTCGAACCATCGGTTTGAGGAAGATGTAGTCATGAAGGTGCTGATTGTGGGTGCTGGAATAGCCGGTCCGACGCTTGGGTACTGGCTGCTGCAGGCGGGGCATGAAATCACCCTGGTAGAGCGGGCGCCCGAGCTTCGTCGCGGTGGTTACCTGGTCGACTTCTGGGGCGCCGGATTCGACGTGGCCGAGCGGATGGGCATCGTTCCTGAATTGCGGCGCCGCGGTTACGTGCTCGCCGAGGCGCGCGCGGTCGATCGCGCCGGGCACCGTGTGGGTTCGATCAAGCCGTCCGCGATCATGGGGCCGACGCAGCGGTACGTGAGCATCGCCCGGTCTGACCTGGCGGCCGTGATCTATGAGGCGCTCGACGGCGCAGGCGAATTGATCTTGGACGACACCATCCATCAGCTTGTGGACGACGGAGATCGGGTTCGGGTCACGCTCGAGAGTGGACAGGTCGGTGACTTCGATCTCGTGGTAGGTGCGGACGGACTGCATTCTCGCGTACGGAGGCTCGTTTTCGGGCCGGACGAGCCCTTCGAGAAGTACCTCGGCATCGTGGTCGCCGCGTTCGAGGCGGAGGGTTACCGCCCGCGCGACGAGCTCATCGCCATCATGTATGCCGAAGTCGGCTTCCAGGCGGTCCGAGTCTCACTTCGCGACGATGTCACGCTTTTCCTCCTCACGGTTCGACACGATGGCATGCCGCCCATAGATGACCTGGCCGCACAACAGGCGTTGCTGCGGACCAAGCTCGCCGATGCAGCATGGGAGACGCCGGCCATCTTGGAGCTGCTGCCACAGGCGAACACCTTCTATTTCGACTCCGTAAGCCAAATCCGTATGCCGTCGTGGACCCACGGGCGCGTGGCGTTGGTGGGCGACGCGGCGGCGGGCCCGTCCTTCCTGGCCGGCCAGGGGTCCGCGCTTGCAATGGTGGAGTCCTATACCCTTGCCGCCGAACTCGCCCGCTCAGGCGATCACCGTGAGGCGTTTGCCCGCTACCAGCAGCAATTGGCGCCGTTGCTGGGGTCCAAGCAGGATGCCGCGGTGGGCTTGGGACTGGCCTTCGCGCCGAAGAATAGGTTCCAGCTTCTCCTACGGAACACGGTGATGAGGATGATGGGACTGCCAAAGGTTGCGGATCTTGTAATGGGCAAGAGCTTTCGGGATGCCGTCGAACTACCGACGTTTGCCGCGGCCTGAGTCTTCCGCCCTGACACATGGTCCGACCCCGGTTCGCCAGGCTGCCGCCGGAGCAGCAACAAGCGATCTTGCAAGCCGCGCTGGATGAGTTCGCCGCTCGCGGATTCCACGACGCCTCGCTCAACCAGGTGATCGAGGCAGCGGGCATCTCCAAGGGTTCGATGTATTACTACTTCGACGGCAAAGAGGACCTATACGCCTACGTCGCGCAGACCGAGCTCGAGCGGCTGTTCGACCGTCTGGGACCCTTCCCGGTGCCGAGCGAAGCTGACGTGGACGCGTTCTGGTCGACTTTGGAGGGTTACTACCTCCGGCTGATGACAGCCCTCGCCGAGTCGCCGCAGCTTGCCGCGCTGTTCAGGGGCGTGATCGCTAGCTCGAGAAACCCCGCGCTGCAGCAGGCACAGCAGGAGGCAGAGCAGGCGGTGCTGCCGTGGATGGAGCACGCGCTTGCCGTTGGACAGCGCATCGGAGCAGTTCGCACCGATCTACCCTCCGGCCTGCTGATCGCTGTCGTATTTGGCATGGGCCAGGCGATGGACAGCTGGCTGATCACTCAGCAACCGGACCAAAAGGACCTGCCTCGCCTGATCGGCACGCTGATCGACATGATTCGTGGCGCCGTCAAGCCATAGCGACGGCGTCCCGAACACTTCCCGGCAGTTGATCACACTTCGATGAGTTGCCCAGTTGTGAGCGACTCGTAAGCGGCAATGGACCGGGAGGGGGTTTCAATTTCCGGTCAAGATCGCCGAAGCTGATCATCGTGGTTAGGCAGCGACCGAGCTGGTGGCCGAGGTTCAGCAGCACCCTGAGATCAACAGCGGTGACGGCGAGGATTGGGCGCATACTCGGCATCGCGCTTGCGGTGCTCTTCGTTACCGGACTGCTCAGCCATTACCAATACGAACCATGGTCGTGGCTTCCCGAGCCGGCCAAACCCGTCTGGGGCTACCGGCTCACCCAGGGCATCCATGTCGCAACTGGCATCGCCACCATCCCGCTGCTGTTGTTCAAGCTCTGGTCGGTTTACCCAAATGAGTTCCGCTTCCCTCCGCTCCGGTCGATCAAGCATGCGATCGAGCGACTCAGTGTGGCGATCTTGGTATCCACCGCGCTCGTACAGGTGGCCACCGGTCTCCTCAATGTGCTCAACTGGTACCCCTTCCCTTGGTACTTCCTCACCGTTCACCGTTTCCTGGCGTACGTGCTGGTGGGGTCCGTGCTGCTGCATGTCGGAGTCAAACTGCCTGACATCGCGTACGGCCTGAGCGCCAAGGTCGCCGAAGCGGACGTCCTCACTGAGATTCCCTGGAACGAGAATCCCGAGTCCCATAGCAACGCCGGTACACTGACCGATCCGCCCACGCCGGGGATTTCCCGGCGTGGCATGCTGACCGCCGCTGGGGCTGGCGTAGGTGTCGTCATCCTGACCTCGGTCGGCCAGACCGTCACCCCACTCGAGCCACTGGGGCTGCTAGCTCCGCGGCAATGGACTAAAGGTCCGCAAGGCGTACCGGTCAACCGCACTGCTGAGCAAGCGCGGGTGATGGCCGCGGCGACATCACCGGACTGGACTCTGGAGGTCATGGGTCCGAGGCCGTACCGGCTCACACTGGCCGACCTCGAACCGAGGGCGGTGCACGAAGCGCGACTGCCGATCAACTGTGTCGAGGGCTGGAGCGTCGGTGCGAACTGGCGCGGCCTGTCATTGCTCGACATCGTTTTGCAGGCCGGCGGCACCGCTGACTCCCGCATCCAGTTGATCTCTATCGAGCAGGACTGGGGCTTTAACCACTCCTTCATGGAAGGTCCGCAGCTGTCGGCCGCCGTGCTGGCAACGCACCTGAATGGTCAGCGGCTGGACCTTGATCATGGTTATCCGCTACGGCTGATCTCCCCCAACCGGGCCGGCGTACTCAACACCAAGTGGCTGGGGCGGATCGAGGTGCTCTCATGAAGGCATGGCGGATCCTTCTCGCCATTGCCGGTATCGGGCTCGCGGCGTACGGACTCTTTCGACTGTTAAGCGAGATACCAACGCACAGCTTGCTCGTACTTGCTGTCTGGCTGATCGCGGCGCTCGTCATTCACGACGCGATCTTGGCACCCTCTGTCATTGGCGTCGGTTGGCTGCTGCGCCGGTACGTCCCCGATCGCGGGAGGCGCTATCTACAGGCTGCCTTGATCATGATCGCGCTGGTCACCGTGATCGCTGTCCCGATGATCTTCCTCCGGGGCAGCCAGCCAGCGGTGAAGGCTCTGCTGCTACGCAACTACGCCGCCAACCTGATCTTGATCATGGGCATCATCGCTGTGATCAGTTTGATCTTGTATGCCGTACGAGTCGCGCGGGATCGAAGCCATGCAGCCGCCCACAAAACCTCCGCCGTCTCAACTGACTGAGGTGCGCGGGATGTGCATAAATCGAAGACGAACCGTAAGCGGGCATCTCGCTGACCGGATTTTTCTCGTAGCGTTTCTCCACACAAAGCCACGAACGCGGCCTGATTGGGCGCTTGATGGCCTTGTTTCTCCGCACAAGGCCACGAATGACGGCGAATGCCTCGGTTTCGAGTCCCATTCCTGGCTTTATGCGGAGAAACGAGTGCTGTGGCCGGGAGATTTTCCAGTCAAGGCTAGGAATGTTGAGTAACGCAGTCGCGAGACCCCGCGCCGTTCAGCAGACGACGGGCTCAGCACGCATGGATTCGCCGGCGCGGACGTGGCGACGAAGCGATCTAGTCGCCATCCTGGCCGCGCTGGCCTTGATCATCATTGCGGCGATCATCGGTTACCAGCTCAACCGCCGCGGAATTCCCATTGTCTTGCCGCGGCCTCCCCTGCTCGCCTTCTGGCATCCCCATATCGGCTGGGGTACGCCGCTGGCGATCTTGTCCCTGCTCCTGGGTTTGCGACTGCAACAGTTGATCGTGGCGTTGCCCTGGCGGCGGCTGCTGCTTGCCGGCTGGCTGCTGAACCTCGCCTGGATGTGCTCACTAACGCTTGTGGACGGGCTGCAACGTGGCTGGATCGACGTACTGCTCGATCCGAATGAGTACCTGCATGACCTCCGCAGGATCTCTGATCCTTTGATCTTCCTCTCAAGCTTTAGCCACTACATTGCGTTTGGGCCCGGGGTCGATGGTGATCTTGTCTGGACGACGCATGTTGCCGGCCATCCGCCCCTGATCACGTTGACCTTCTGGCTGCTAGCTCGCGCCGGGTTGGGCGGCGGATTCTGGGCGGGCGCACTGTGCATCCTTGTCGCCTCGGCGGTCAGCGTCGCCCTACCTATTACCTTGCGGGAGCTTGGTGCCGAGGCATCGGCCCGGCGGATCGTGCCGTTCATCGCGCTGTTCCCTGGAGCGGTTTGGATGGCGGTGTCGGCGGACGGGCTTTTCGCCGGCGTCGCCGTCAGCGGGCTGGCGCTCGTAAGCCGCGGCGCCATGCGCGGACGAATCCTTGCCAGCCTGACCGGAGGTCTGCTGCTCGGCATCGCGGTGTTCTTGTCGTACGGGCTGGTGCTCCTCGGGCTTGTCGTCTTGCTCGTCATGCTCCAAACCGTCCGTCGGAGAGGCCTGCCGAGCGTTGTTGGGCCGTGGGTGAGTGCCACACTCGGGTTCGTCGCTGTCGCGGCAATACATCTGGCCGTGGGCTTCAACTGGTTCAGCGGATTGGCGGCTCTGCGGGTCCGCTACTACCAGGGGATCGCCAGCCAGCGGCCGTTCTCCTATTTCATTTATGCCAACTTTGCGGCGTGGTTGGTGGCCTGTTCACCGCTGCTGGCCGTCGGCATTGTGCGCTCCATCACGACCCTCGCCCGTGGGCGCGCTGGCCCTTGGACACAGGACGGGATCGCAGCCTTGCTCGCGCTCTCCGGCGTCCTCGCCGCGCTGATCGCTAACGTGTCGGGCCTATCCAAAGCGGAAGCAGAGCGGATCTGGCTGTCATTCGGAGTGATTGCGTATTCGGGTCTGGCGCTGCTCCCGGGCCGAAGCGCCCGATGGGCTCTGGTCGGGAGCGCAACCTGGGCTCTACTGGTGAACCATCTGCTGAACACGGGATGGTGAGCTAAATCGGGTCGCGGTCCGCGTACGGCAACTGGACACGGCGCTAGGAAAGCCCCGGTCCGCGTCGACTGGCTCAGATACGGAAGCGTCAATCTGCCGGTTTGGTCAGCAGGTGAAAACGCCCCAGCAGATGTCGTTTCGCTGCCGCTGGTCGTCGATCACCAGGTCGCGGACCTCGTCCGGCAGATGCTCGCGCTGCCAGCGGCACTCCTTACGGGCGGCCGCGTCGCGCTCGCCCTCGGGCGCGGCCTCACGGGCTGCCCTGATCGCGTTGGCCGCCGCGCCGAGTTCATGAGCGGCAACATGCGCGACTGCGGCGGCCTGCCCCGCGGCAAGTGCGGCAAACCTCGCTGCCCCGGAGACCTCTCGGGCGGCGGCATTTGATGCGAAAGCAGCCTTGCGCGCGTCGCTCATCCTCAGCTCGCCCCGAACCCAGGCGTGGGTGTCGCCAATCGCTTGGCGGGGTCGATGATCATCAGGTCTGACCCGCTCGAAATGGTGAAGAACATGTTCGGCGCAGTCGGCCGCCCAGAGCGCCAGCAGATGATGGTCGTCATCCAGCAGAGTTCCGCCGCGACGCACGGTGATGAGTCGGGGGTCGCGGTCCGCGGAGAGAATCATGCGCGCCACTCTCGCCTCCGCCCTCGCCTTCATGTATCGAAGACTCGATTGTTTCACCGCAGATTCGGCGGGTAAGAGTCAGTCGGTCCTCCGACTGTCAAACGTACCGGCGAAGGGACGGCTCAGCCGACATCGATGACATGGGCGCTAATGAAGTCGCTACCTACAGCGCGGGCGGCTGCGACCCGATGATGGCCGTCGAGAACGTAGTACTCGCCGCGCCACGCGTACACCTCGATAGGTGGGAGCGGCTCACCCTGCCGCATAGCCACCAGGACGCTGCCGAGTCGAGCGCGGGCTCGCTCACCGACGGGCTGGAAGTTCCGGTCGAACAGTTGGGATGCACCATCGACAGAACCCACGATGCTCGCGACGGGAATGAACTGTTCCCCAGCGTCCCGAAGCTGCCGATAATCGTGTGCCACGTCCGGCAGCAAAGGCAGACTTGAACGTCCAACCCCTCGCCGCAGGCTCGGTGCATGGACGCCGTAGTGCTTCCGCCGCAATCGATCAAAGTCGAAAGCACTGTCCACCCGGGCATACCCGCTGCTGGCGGTCGAATGCGGACCCACCACTATCCGCTCCAAGAGGAGCACGCCTCCCACCATGGCGGAGATTACAACTAGGTAAAGGAAAACCTCACTTAACATCAGTGCGACCTTCCCTTCTGAAGCCATTCCCGGCAGCCACCGAGCCAGTGTTTTGGCCTTCGTGATCATTCAACATCGCGAGGCGAAGGTTGATTCCACTGGCGATATCACACCAGGTCTTGGCTGGCAGCAGATCCTCTGGCCGTGCAAGTCCAGCGGCGGCCTTTCGGTGAGCCCGACAAATCTCTGCGATATCCCGTACGTCCGGCTCGAGACCTCCGACATAGGCGAGATCCGCATCCACCGTTCCGATCTAGAGCATTGCCAGGATCTTGCTAAGTTGCACCTGGAGATCGGCGGCTCTCCGGGCGTTTTCGTCAAGTTGGCGGCGGACGATTTCGAGTTGCGCGCGAGGATCGTCCCCGTCGCTCGCGCTGCTTGCTGATCGAGGCGATAGAAATGCGTTGGCGAGGTAGCCGGTGAATGTGCCGAGGAGCCCGATTCCAATCAGCATGGTGATTGCGCCAGCCACTCGGCCCGGATTGGTGACCGGATAGTAGTCGCCGTATCCGACGGTCGTCATCGTGACTATTCCCCACCACAGTGCTTCAACACCGGTCAAGATGTTGGCGCCTGGTGCCTTCTGCTCAACTCCCAGCACGAACATCGACCCGAACTCGAGAGTCACGATGGCGAAGAAGACCGCGAGCAGCAGGCCGCCCTGGGCTGGGTTGGCCAGCAGCTCTCGAACGACGTTGCGCAGCCCATACCGGCGAAGTAATCGCCCGACTCTCAGCACACGAAACAGCCGAAAGATCCGTAGCGTCGGCAGGCTACCGATGAGATCAAGCCAGCCGCCACCCCTGAAGAAGTACCGCGACTTAACGGGCGCCGACACGAATCGCAGTGTGAAGTCGATCAAGAAAATGAAGGTAAGCGCAACGTCGACAATCAAGATCAGCTGCTTAACCTGATCAGTGATCGGCAGCAGCAGCAAGACCAGGTTGAAGATCGACAGGATTGAGAGGGCGCCGATAAAGAGCTCGTAGCTGCTCGCACGCAGTTCTCGGGTTTTCCTGTTCTTCATGTTCATGCTCCCGCGGTTGGGTGACGCGTGGTTCGGCCCTCGATCCTCGACGAGGCGTGCGACCATGTTGTGCCAGCGACGTGGCTTGAGCCCTCACCCGGGCGGGGTGATTAGCCGCGGCCGGAACGGTGCGAAATGCTTCGGAAACTCACCTGTCTCAAGCGATCGGCCGGTGCACGTACCCCTGCAGCGCTGGCAGCAATCTCGGGCTCGCCAACATTTGGCTGGCTCTGGGGAGCTTTTGCGGTGTGCTGCGGTTGGGGTCATCCTCTCGACCTGCCTGCTCGGTCGTTGGCTTGGCTGGTGGGTGATCGCTAGCGGGATCGGCCTCGCGATCTCGCGGTTCTCTTGGACGCTAGAGTTCTGGTTTTTCCGTACATCGCCTTCTGGATCTGGATGATCATCACCTGCATCCAATTCGTGCGAAAGCCGAGCGCTGTGCTAAGCGCGGCAGAATGGCGGGTCGGCGAGGGCAATGAACTGCCGTAGCCCCGCGCATCTGCGGGCCTACGGAGGCATGCCGCACGCAGCAAGGCCAACATGATCAAAGCCAACCTCGTCGTCGGAACAGCAACACCAGGAGGACGCCGACTATGAGCATTACCACGAGCACCGCTGGATAACCCCATCGCCAGCCGAGCTCCGGCATGTAGGCGAAATTCATCCCATAAAGACCGACGATCACGGTCCAGGCAATGCCAATCGACCCCCAGGCCGTCACTTTCCGTACGAAGCGATTGAGCTCGGTGGAGACACGCGTTTGGAACAGGTCGATCATTTCCTGCAGATACTCACGCTCAAGATCAGCAGTGTGCTGCAGGTGACGGAACCCCTGCTGCATATTTCGCACCCGGCGCAAATCCGTCTGCATCAATCCTTCCTGCAGCTCCACGGTCTCGATCAAGTTCGCGAACGACTCTGCGGTCTGGGCGGCACTGGTACGGATCGCTTCCAGGTCGTGGCGGAGATCGAACAGGTCTTGCAACAACGCTTCGGCTTTCACCGGATCCTTTTGCGACACGTCACGTTCCAGCTGTGCGATACGAGCCGAGGACTCGGCGATCAGATTCTCATGCGTCTGCATCGATTCGGCCCGAATCGCGGAGACGAGCTCGAACGAACTGTTCGGACGAAGCTGCCCGCTGTCGACCCGCTGGCGCACGGCGGTGAGCTCTCGGCGTCCGATCTCCGATGTCAACGACGAACTCGTCGGGCCGAGCACGGTGATCAAGACTTTTGGAGTCAGAAAGAGTTTTAGCGGCACGAAATAAAGCCGTCCATCGGAGCCGCGGGCGAGTCCATTGATCGCGCTGAAGTGGTGATCTGCGTAGAAGCGCATCTTCGGCACCGGAGACCGGTTGTGGCACTCCTCGATGTCGCTCGGCCTGACATCAATCAGCTCACTAAGCAGGCCCATGCTGTCCTCATCGGTGTGGTCAAAGTCCAGCCACACCGTGCCGCCACCCCGAGCAGCGGCATCACGTATCTCAGCCACAGATAACGATGCCGCGCCCGCCGGCGAGATCAGCCATGCTTCCATGGGAACATCCTGACTGCGACGAGCAGCGCTGTCGCCTAATGGGCGCTACCAATGCGCCGGCGCCTAAGCCTCAGGCGCAACCGAAAGTGTGCGCCGGTCTCGTCGAGTCCGGTCGGCCCTGTGCGCAACGACGCCGAGCAGCTGCCGGCAGCTGCGGACGACCTCCGGCATGCCCGCCGCGGCCGTCACCCGGCCGGTGGCCCGGGTGCGGGTCTCCGTGCTGATCGCCCGGGGAGCCAGACGTCGGCAAACATCACCCCGCCTAGGGTGGCCCTTATCAGTCGAGCCCAGACAGCCACCCGCCGGGTTAGGCAGTCAGGCAGCGCACGCCGCCCTCAGGGATGGGACAGAGCCGGTGCAGGCATGTTGCACGGTCGTCACGATGAAGCGCTCGACAGACTGGTGGGGGAGCCGATGAAGTCATGGCAGCTCACGGCAACGTTGCGGACCAGGTCGATGGTCTGGAGCATCCCTGCGAACGCCTGCTGCTCGCCTCCCTCGATATTGACCTTCAGCAGGTCGATCTGTTCGATGCCGTATTGCGCTACGAGATGGTCCAGCGTGACGCTCGGGACGCGATGGGCCCCGCGCGAGTTCCTCCGAGCGTTCCTAATCGACCATGGCTCACACTCTCCGACCGACCGGCCGACGATGTCCGCCACTGGGCTCCGAGCTGGCTGTACGTCGACGATGTAGCGGACGCTGACACTGGCCGTTACGTCTACTCGGTGCCTCCCGGTCATGTAAACCCGGGGCGATGCACGCCTGGTCACCATTGGCTAGACAAAGGTCTTGCCCGGACTTCGACCGGAAGGTCCTTATTCGTTGTCGGGCTCCAGGAAACGCAGGAGTACATCAGTCAACTCATCGGGCGCCTCCTCGGGGATGAAGTGCCCGCCGGGAACGCGGACGGCGCGAAGGTCGAGAGTCCAGCTGCGCCAGATGTCGGAAGCGTCCCTGAGTTGTGTCTCGTCCTCGCCAGTGATGATTAGCACTGGGACGCTGATCCGATGTCCGGCTTGCCGATCATCGAAGTCGTGCTGGCGGTCGAGGCACAGGCTGGCGCGGTAGTCTGCGCACATCGCGGCGATGGTCTCCGCTGTCATTGCCGCCCTGTAAGCGGCGCGGCGATCGGACGAGATCGCATCCGGGTTCCCGGCCCATGTCGCGAACACATGCTCGAGCACAGCGTCCGGATCCGCGCTTATCAGCCGCTCCGGGAATGGGGCCGGCTGCGCGAGAAAGAACCACGGCCAATAGCCAAGCGAGGGTCCGCCACCCATCAGCTCGAACTGCACCACGGTCGGCAAGACATTCAGCAACGCGACTTGGATCGTCACGCCAGGGTGGTCGAGCGCCATCCGGTAGGCGACCCGAGCCCCTCGGTCGTGTCCCACGACCACGAACCGCTCATGACCCAGCCCTGCCATCAGCTCCACCAGGTCGGCGGCCATCTCCCGCTTGGAGTACCCCTCGCCATGCGGTCCTCCCGATGGCGCCTGAGACGCCCCGTAGCCGCGCAGGTCCGGCGTCACGACCCGATAGGTCTCAGCCAGCCGCGGCACGACCCGGTCCCAGCAGCGATGGGTCTCCGGGAAGCCGTGCAGCAAAAGCACTGGCGGGCCGCTACCTCCCTCGACAACGAAATAGCTCGCTCCCCCGACTCGACGGTACTCATTGCTGATCTGCGTCCCCACAGGACACATTGTGGACAGGCTGCCCGCTGGTCGCTCTCTGATGCTGGTTCCCCAGGCGGAAACATTCAATATGAGATCTAGCGGCGTCCATGACATCGCCCGCCAAGGACCGGAAACCGACCGCCTACCGCGACGCGTTCCAGCGGAACCTGTATCACACCTGGAGGCAAATGATCAGGCAAACTCTGGTGATCCATAGGGGGCCCGGAAGCCCAGCAGTGACGCAAGGGCGAGGCCCAATGGGCGGTCGTGACTTACGTCCCGTATTACCCGTCCTTTGAAACGCCCGATGAGGGTGGCCCTAGCGGACGCCTAACGGGGCCTCAATCCCAAGGCGAGCAGCCCAGCCGAGTTCTCATCACCGTACCCGCATCTGCTCAAAACAGTGTCTAAAGGATCCGTCGATGCGACCGCCAACGGTGCCCAACGCACCTTCAGGTTTTGACAGCGGCACGCTATCGGCATCGTGCAAGTGTCCACAGATTTTAAGGCGGCTTGACGTTCAGATCCGACGCGGCCATTCTCGGCTCGTAAGGTCTCCTCGCGAACATCTGGACACCTCAGCGGCCGGAGTTCCTGTCTGCGCTGGTCAGCAGTCTTGCGTCAGGTCAGCAGCTGCGGATGGGAATGCGCCGCGATGGGCAGTGAAACCAGCTCACCGCAAGCTGCTGGTATACGCGAATGTGTTCGTCGAGCGCGAGCTGCGACCACGTGTGGTGGAAGCTTGATACACACATGCACGCCGCCAGGAACCCACGTGAACATGAGTCCCGTCACTGCACCCTGACAGCCAGTGGTTGTGTCACCTACGGACTGCATCATGTGGGGAACAGTGACGCCTCATCGATTGGTGAGTTATCTGACATCAGGGTGGGTCGAATCTCGTAAGCCAGGTGAGCTGTGACTCGCCTTCTTCAATGAGGCTGCTGAGCTGCTGGTTGAATACGGCACCGTACTCAGCACTGATGTGGTCTTCGAAACTGGCCTCATCCAGATATTGCTCGAAGACGAAGAACTTCAGTGGGTCGTCGCGTTCCCGGTAGACGGTGAACTCAGCGTTACCGGGCTCGCGTCGCACCTTCTCGGCCAGGCCGGAGATGAGGATCTCGACCTGAGACTCCGAGCCCGGTTTGGCGGTGAACTCGGCATACAAGATTAGGGGCATGTTCGATTTCCTATCATGCTCAACCGCGCCTCACCATGCTCCTTGCCGCAGCCGATCATCCGAGAACGCCGGACCAATCGCTATTGGTGGCGCGAGTGCCGCCGACCTTCGCTGTAGGGCCTTGGTGTCTGCTGGGTGTAACCGCGTGGGTCGGCGCCGGCGCATTGATGAAGTCGATGGGAGGCTGCGTGCCGACATCAGCGAATGGACACTTCCCCCGTCGCTTCCTCTGTCACTCTGGCATCAGATGGGAGGTGACGTGCAGGCTGAGTTGCAGGCTGGGCTGAGTTGGGCGTTACTCGCCGATTAGCGGCTCGCGACCGGAATGCGACAACCACTAGATTGTGGGGATGAGTCGCTTCGTGGTGTGCGGGGAGACGCTGATTGATCTGGTCCAGTCGGATACGGCCCCCCGTGATTCCTTTAGCTCGTCATGGCTGGCATTGTCTGCCGGCGGGCCGATGAATTCTGCGGTCGCCCTCGGCAAGCTTGGCTGCGACACCCATTTCCTGGGTCGGATCTCCAGAGACGCCTTCGGCCGCCAGCTGCGCCAGCACATCCTCGAAGCAAACGTCAAGCTCGACCTTGCCACCGAATCCTCACAGGCCACCTCGATTGCGGTCGTGAGTCTGGATGAACACGGTGTGGCGAGTTACACCTTCCACTTCAACGACACGGCGAACTTCGGCTGGCAGGTTGACGATCTTCCGGAACTGAACAGCGACGACTGGCTGCACATAGCGTCCTTGTCCTGCATCGTGAGCCCAGGCGCGGAGGTGCTGCTCGACTGGATGCGTGACATTAAGGCCGGGGTTTCTTACGACATCAACGTACGGCCGACCGTGATTACCGATCCCGATGCGTACTGGAGCAAGGTGCAGCCCTGGCTCCGTGCGGTAAGTCGACGTCAGGGGATTGTGAAGGCAAGCGACGAGGACATCAACTTCCTTGCCAAAGCAGCCGCCAGTGGCGCCGCCGAGAGTAATGGCAATCCAGTTGAGCTGGCTGGCCGTTGGGTCGAACAGTACGGGCTCGGCCTTGGGGTGATCACGCTTGGGCCAGGAGGTGGAGTGGCTGTCGAGCCGGGCGGAAACATCACGCGCGTACCGGGCTTCCCCACCAAAGTGGTCGACACTGTCGGTGCCGGTGATACCTTTATGGCTGGCTTCCTAGATGGCTATGTGAAGCTCCAGCTCGGGATTGAGGGCTCTCTGGAACGAGGCGCGGCCGCCGCCTCGATCGTTTGCTCTCGACGTGGCCCGCAGCCGCCAACGTCGGCCGAGGTGGACGATCTGATCGCCGAGAAAGCCTAGAGTCCTTCGGATCCCTCGCACATAAAGGCAGCGGCTTCGTTCCCCCGGGCATCGGCTCACGTTTCCGCTTCCCTGAAGGTGGTCGCAACCATAAGTGTTCGGGCGACCGCCTGGTGAACGTGAAATCATGCTCGGGTGCCCTGTCCAAGTTGCCGGGCTAGGCGGAGACTGGGCGTGGTCTTCCCGTCTCAGTGGCCGGCCATCGAGATCTTCGGCTCTTCCTCCGGCTCCCCCGGTATGTCGGCGAACCGGTCCTTCGACTTGAGGTCAAAGATTGCGTAGGCCAATACGCCGAGGAAGCAGACTGCGGCCACGATGAACGCCAGCGCGATACCGAACCGGTCGGCCAGCAGGCCCTGGATTGGCGGCATGATGGCGCCGCCTACTATCGCCATGACCAGGCCGGCGGCTGCGAATTTGGTGTCCACCCCGAGACCGTGCAGCGCCACGCCGTAGATCGTGGGGAACATCAGCGATAGGCAGGCGGACACCCCGACGAGCGCCCACGCCCCGGACAGGCCGGGGAAGAACGCGGCGTAGAGACAGAGCAGAATGGCGAGGCTGGCCATGATCGCAAGCAGCTTCGTGGCCCTGACGTAGCCCATCAGCCACGTCATGACGAATCGGGAGATGAAGAAGAGGATCAGGCTGACCTGCAGAAAATAGGCACCCCGGACCGCGGTGCCACCGGGAACCTCCTCTGCGACATAAAGCACGATATAGGTCCAGGTGCAGACCTGGGCTCCGACATTGAAGAATTGGGCGAGGACCCCGTAGCGCCAGTGGTGGTTGTGATGGAGCCGGCGGACGGTGTCGCCGAAGTGCATGTGGTGGCTGTCCGAGGCGACCTCCTCGTGGCTTCTGGGAACCTTCTTTATGAATAGGCCAATCCAGATGATGACCAGCGCGACCGCCAGGCCCAGGTAGGGGTTCATGATTGCGTTGAGCTCGGCGGTCTGGATCGTGACCAGCTGGTCGTGCGGCATTGTGGCCCGCTGCTCAGGCGTGGCCGGGTTCATCTTCGGCAAGACGAGGACGGCGGCCAGCAGGACACCGAGGTTGGTTCCGAGCGGGTTGAACGACTGCGCCAAGTTGAGCCGCCTGGTCGCAGTGCCCTCCGGACCCATCGCGATGGCGAACGGGTTGGCGGAGGTCTCCAGAACGGAGAGACCGGCGGCCAGGATGAACAGAGCGATGAGGAAGACGCCGAAGGTCAGCGACTTGGCCGCGGGGTAGAACCCGAACGCCCCGATCGCGGCGAGGCCGAGGCCGGTCAGGACGCCCACTTTGTAGCCGAACCGCTCGTTGAGGAACGCGGTGGGAAGAGCTAGGCAGAAGTAGGCGCCGAAGTAGGCAAACTGGACCAGCGACGCCTCGAAGGTGCTCATCGTGAAGATGCCCTTGAAGGCGGTGACCATTGGGGCGGTCAGGTCTTGGGCCAACCCCCACACGATGAAGCAGCTGGTCAACAGCCAGAACGGAAGGATCATGTTTTTGTCGATCAGCGGAAGCTTTTTCAACGTCATCCGAAACCCATCTCCTTCGGTGGAGAGCCAGGCTCACCGGCAAAACCAGCCGCCCATGCGGGTCGGCTAAACCGACGACCCAGCAGATACTGCTCCCTCAGATTCACAACGCTGGCGACGGATTCGACTGTGCTGACCAGAGTCGCGTTGGTGTGGTCCGAAAATTATTCCGGGTGTGAAACGAGCCTACGGCCCCTGGACCGGCCTTGGGAATATCGCAGCTCGAACTCATACGGGTGGGCTACCGGACGATGGTCGCCGCAACCGCCAGCCCGCCGTCGGGACATAGCTAGTCGCACGCCAGGTCGGACAGCCAATGCGCCCAGACAATGTCGGCCACGGCCGCGTTGCCAGGAGCACATGCGCTCCGGCAGCCGCCGTGTCACTGATCATCCCTGCACCTGGGGCTGGGCGTGACCTCTCCTATGGCAAGGTGGCTGCCCTGTCTATGCTCCGCTGATGCCTGCCTGAGAGGGTGTATGAGTCGGGCTGACGCGGTGCCGACCCCGAACGAGGAGGTCGCGAGGTGTCGTGGGTTGATCACGTGATCTGGTGGCAGGTCTACCCCCTCGGGTTCCTCGGAGCCGAGAAGGAGCTGGGCCCGTTCCAGAGCGAGGTGAACCGGCTGCCAAGGCTGCAGGGGTGGCTCGATCATTTGATTTCCTGGGGCGGCAACGGTCTGCTGCTCGGCCCGATCTTCACCTCCAGCAGCCACGGCTACGACACAATCGACTACTTCCAGATCGATCCGCGCTTGGGTGACGATGCCGACTTCGACGCCTTGGTCGCCGCCTGCCGGGACAGGGGTGTGCGGCTGCTGCTCGACGGCGTCTTCAATCATACTGGCCGCGACTTCCCACCGGTCGCCCAAGCACTGGCCGAAGGACCAGGATCAGGGGCCGAGGATTGGGTGTCTCAGCTCTACGACACCGACGGTGTGATCACTGCCGACTACTTCGAGGGCCACGACAACCTCGTCACCCTCAATCACAGCTCCACACGGGTGCAGCAGTATGTGCGCGAAGTGATGTTGCACTGGCTGCGCCGCGGCATCGACGGCTGGCGGCTAGACGCCGCTTACGCCGTACCGGCGAGGTTCTGGGCCGCGGTGCTGCCGGCTGTCCGCGCGGAGTTCCCCGACGCCTGGTTTGTCGGTGAGATGATTCACGGCGACTACATCGACTACGTGAAGACGTCTGGCCTGGACTCAGTGACGGAGTACGAGCTGTGGTGGGCCATCTGGTCCTCCATCGACAGCATCAACTTCCACGAGCTGGAGTGGACGCTGGGCCGTCACGCCAAGTTCGTGCAGCACTTCCGCCCGCTGACGTTCTTGGGCAACCACGACGTGACCCGAGTGGCCAGCCAGATCGGCGACCCGCGGCACTGGACGCACGCGGTGGCGTTGCTCGGCTTCCTGCCGGGGGTGCCGAGCGTCTACTACGGCGACGAGTTCGGCCTGGAAGCAGTCAAAGAGAACCGCCCTAGAGGCGACGACGCCGTCCGGCCGGAGATGCCGAAGGAGCGGTGGCTGTTCACGCACTCGCACCCCGAAGTGGAGCAGGCATATCGGCGCATGATCGGGCTGCGCCGCCGCAACCCCTGGCTGGTCGACGCGATGATCGAGACCGAACAGGTGGACAACGCCCATCTTGTCGTCCGGGCCCGGGCCCGGCACGGCGAGCAGTCCTTGGCCCTGGTCCTAAACCTGGCAGGTGAGGCTTTTGCGCTCGCCGACGGCGCGGACGTGCTGGAGGCTGAGCCCACCGTGGCAGGCGGAGCCGTGGCTCCACACGGCTGGGCGGTGGTCGCGGGCTAAGCCGAAATGAGTCCCGCGAGTCAAGATTCACTGAGGCACTTCTGCCGTCAACCGCTTTTCTGACAAGCCCTTCAATCGGACCTGGTCTTGGTACGTCTGTCAGGAAAAATGGTTGATCTGGTCTGGGGGTGGCTACCGGAACCCGACGGTCGAACATGAACCGGACCTGCACAATGCTGAACCCCGTACATTAACTCCAGATGCCCCACGGTCGTATGGGACAATCATGCGTCATTCAAGATCAAATGGGCTTTGACTAGCGCTTTCGCCGTGAAGCTTAGGGGACTCAAACCCCTGACCTCTTCCATGCCATTGTCGCCCGAAAGCGCAGGCATTGGGCTGCGGGCATTGTTGGAGTGCGCGGACGTGCAGGGCCTGCCGCCTCAGTTCAGCCATGGAGCCCCTCAGTTTGCCCCCACCTTGGGGGCACAGCTGACAGGACGGTCGTGTCGGCGGAGTTTTGTGGAATTGATTGGAACAACCGATGACCTATGAGAACCCAGCGGATTACAACCACGTACTTGTGACCTCACACCCATGCCTGATGGGGCCAATCACACTCGTCGAACGAGGGGAAGGCGCAGGGAAGGTGGCCCTTCTAGCGTCATCGCTGTCATGGTCCACCAACTGAACGGAGTTCCTTTTATGACCACAGCAACGGTTCAGCGGCCTTTACGCAACGGCGTCGACGTTCCCACCCTGTTCGCCACCCTCGACGCGGTCAAGAGCGCTCCGCAGATCGCCCAGTTCCAGTTCCGCGCGACCAACGAATGGATCAGCGGCACCCACAACCGCTCAACAATCCAAGGCTTTTACGGCGCCGGACAAGAGGACACATCCCGCCCGGTCCCGTTCAGCTACGACGCCGATCATCCAACGGTCCTCGTGGGATCGAACCAAGCTCCCACACCGGTGGAGTTCTTGCTCCATGCCATCGCGGCTTGCCTCACGTCGGGCCTGGCGAACATCGCCGCCGCCCGTGGCATCACACTGCGGAGGGTCTCTTCAACCGTCGAGGGTGACATCGACCTGCTCGGCATCCTCGGGCTCTCCGACGTTGTTCCCAACGGCTATCGGCAGATCCGGGTTCACTTCGACGTCGACGGTGACGCGTCGCCGGAACAGTTGAAGGCGCTCGTCGAACAGTCCCGACGCCGTTCCGCTGTCTACGACGTGTTGGTCAACGGCACCGATGTGCAGATCGATGTCAGCACACCTTGACCTTGGCCGCGGCTGGGATGTGATCATCATCGGCGGCCGGGTGGCCGGTGCCTCGACAGCCCTGCTGCTCGCTCGCGCCGGCATGCGGGTGTTAGTCGTCGAGCGGTCGCGCCGCGGCGCGGACACCGTGTCCACCCATGCCCTGATGCGCGGCGGAGTCCTGCAGCTGCACCGCTGGGGCCTGCTCGATCGGGTAGCCGCCACCGGCGCCCCGCCGGTCCGCCGAGTCACATTCCACTACGGCCACGACTCCATGCCTGTCACGCTGAAGCCGTACGCCGGGGTGGATGCTCTCTATGGTCCCCGGCGAACCGTCCTCGACGCTCTGCTGGTCGACGCCGCCGATGAGGCCGGCGCGAGTTTCGGCTTCGGACTGGCGATGATCGACGTGGCTCGAGATCGCGCCGGGCGTGTCGTCGGTGTGGTTGTGCGTGACCACCTCGGCGCGACATGGACTGAATACGCGGAGCTCGTCGTGGGAGCTGACGGGCGCGCCTCGTTGGTGGCAAGGAAGGTTGGCGCGCCGACCATCGTTGCCGGCAGCCATGCCGCGGCGTACGTCTATGGGTACTGGCCCGCAGCGGACCTGGACGGCTACCACTGGTACTACGGCGACGGGCTCTCTGCCGGCGTCATTCCGACGAACGACGGCCAGGCCTGTGTGTTCGCCGCCGGCCCAGCGGCGGTGCTCGCGGCGAGGATGCGCCACAGCCGCCCGCTGGATACGGCGCGCGAGCTCCTGGCGCGGCTCGACTGCCGGCTCACCGAGCTCACCCAAGGCGCGCCGCTAGGCCCGGTCAGGTTCTTCCGCGGACTGCCAGCCCGATTGCGACTCCCGCACGGACCGGGCTGGGCGCTGGTCGGAGATGCCGGGTGGTGGAAGGACCCGCTGTCCACGTATGGAATCACCGACGCGTTCCGCGATGCCGAGTTGTTGGCCCGGGCCGTCGTCGTACGTGCCGCGTCGGACCACGCGATGCGGATCGCCCTCTGCCGCTACCAGACCGAACGTGATCGGCTAGCGTTGCCGATGCATCCGATCGTTGACCGGCTCGCCTCCCATCAGTGGGACTTGGCCCAAGCCCAGCAGCTGCTCCGCGGGCTCTCCTCGGTGATGGCCGACGACGTGGAGGCTATTCGGGCCTTCGATGCCGCTCCGCTGGGCGTTTCCTCCCCCATCGCCTTGACACCGCCATGACAGCAGGAGACATTCGCTGTGGAGCAACGATGAACGTGGAGATCGACCTGCTGGGCGGCTTTGCCGTCCGGGTCGAAGGCCGGCCAATTCCTGCCAATGAGTGGCGCCGCCGAAGGGCCGCGTCGCTCGTCAAACTGCTCGCTCTGGCACCCCGCCGTACGCTGCACCGGGAGCAAGTGATCGACGCCTTGTGGCCTGACACCGCGGTCGATGATGCCGGCCCGCGGCTGCACAAGGCGGCGCACTTTGCCCGCCGTACGTTGGGCGACTCGAGC
>Ga0307416_100000098_pt1 | contig 56466 bp, 69 predicted proteins | sample DK1Cmetagenome_2_FD_203821 | JGI IMG/M metagenome (GOLD analysis project Ga0307416, IMG submission 203821) | Maize rhizosphere microbial communities from greenhouse at UC Davis, California, United States - DK15-C-3 | ecosystem: Host-associated > Plants > Roots > Rhizosphere > Soil | place...
GCCGACATCCAGCGGCGGCGGCTCCTTGCGCTCGCCGGGTGCCTTGCGGATCGTGCCGTCCTTGCGCTTCTTGCCCTCGCGCGCCACGCGGACCGCCTCGGCGTGGCTCTCCTCCACCATCTGCGCCCAGATCGAGCGCCAGCCGAGCTTCGACTTGCGGTTCTCGCCCGAATAGGCGGCCTGCTCCAGCTCCAGCAGCGTGTTCCACAGCTGCATGCAGCGCCGCCGCCACAGGTCCATGATCTGCGCCTGGCGGGGCGTCGGGTAGATGCGCATCTTCGAGCCGCGCATCATGGTCTCGGGCTCGGCGCTGACCTCAGGGACGAGGAGAGGGAGTGCGTCGTCAGGCATCGCTGTCAGCCCCCGCCCCAGTGACCGCCGCGACCATGCGGCGGATGTCGCCTGCCTTGAGATGCACCTCGACATACTCCTCGTCCGGCCGCTCGAAGCCGGCATGGGCGTTCTGCCCGCGCAGCTCGGCGACGAGGTCGGTGAGGAGACGGAACGGAGCGTCCAGCAGATCGCCCGGCACCCACACCACCAGCTCGTCCGAGCCCACGCGGTCCGCCACCTCCAGCGGCACCGAAATGTCCTTGCCGATGACGAAATAGCCGTCCTTGTGCGCGATGATCTCGGGGCATTGTCCCCAAGGGCATGGCATCACGTCTGGCGCTGTATCGGTCATGTCACTCTCCTTCGCTTTGCGGTTTCGCATGTAGGCCCGCATGCTGACGCGGCGGGTGATGGCGCTGCGTTCCTTGCTGAGCTTGCGCCATTGGGCGAGCAGCTCGTCGATCTCGGCATCGATGGCTGCCACGCGATGGCGCTCCGACGGCTTCATCGGCAGGCTTCGCCATTTCGGATCGGGCCGCCTAAGGCCCATCTGTCTGACAGAAGCAGACCTGCGTGCCGGTCTCCGGCAGCTCGGTGCAGAAGCACGGCACCTTGATGGAGGCGTCACGCCTTGCCTCCCCGAGCGCCTGGCGGATCGCCCAGAACAGGTACAAGAGCGCCACGACGACGATGATCATCAGCACCAGCGCCTGCAGCATGTGCACCAGCTTGGCCAGCATCACTCGACCACCCGGCCGGTGAGGTTGCGCCAGCGCTTGGCGAGCGAGCGCTTCAGACGGGCCAGCCCCCAGCGGCGGCTTGTCTTGATCAGGTGGTGTTCGCCGCCATTGGCCTTGATCGCCTCGATGACGTCCAGCCGGCAGAGATGTCCGACCGCCGTGCCGCCTGGCTTGCGCTTGCCCTGCACCGTGGCGAACACGGCGTCGGACATGTAGGAATTGTCGGGATGGACGCTGCGATAGACCAGCGGCCGGGTCAGGCGCAGCGTGCCGCCGAGCATATGCGCGCCCTTGGCCAGATAGCTGTCGGCGGCGCGCTTGTAAGCCAGCTTGCGGTGCGGACGCATCAGCTGGCAGGCGGCGCGGCGGAACATCATCGCGCTGGTCGATGTCCAGTGCCAGCCCCGCTTGTGCGGCGGGATATAGAACATCCGGTCCGAGGGCATGTCCGGCAGAGGCACATAGCCGCTGCGCCGGTCCTTTTTCAGGAAGCGCAGCGGCAGCGGGCTGTAGATGCCGGTGATCTGCTCGTCGTTGCGCAGCACGATCTGGTCGGCGCAGGCGATCGGGCAATAGACCGTCTCGTTGAGATGGGCATCGAGCATGTCGGCCATGAAGGTCTGGTCATAGCGGTCGTCCGGATCGAGCAGGCAGACGAACTCGCCATAGCTCACGTCCAGCCCGTGATAGAAGGCCGGGATCTGGCCGGTATTGTCCTCCTGGACGAACAGCCGGATCCGGGGCGAATCGATGCGCTGCAGGATCGCCTGCAGCCGCCTGAGATGATCGGCGTCCGAGGCGTCGTCGATCACCACGCATTCCCAGTTCGGATGGGTCTGATCGAGCACCGACAGCAGCGCATCCTCGATATGGTCGGAATAGTTGTGATGCGTGACCACGACCGAGACCAGCGGCTCATGCCACCGGTTCCGGTCGAGCCGGGGCCGCTCAGGCGAGGGGACGGATACGAGCATGGCGATCTCCCTTGAATGGATGTGACAAGACAGGGGCGATGAGCGCGGCGCGGACCATGGTGGCGGCCCAGTGGGTGGCGATGGCCAGGGTGACGGCGGCGACCACGCCGGTGGCGGAACGGTGGCGGCACACGCCCTTCTCGACGAGCCGGTCGGCGATCTCGATGCGATAGATCTCGATGGTGCGCGGCGACAGCTTGAGCGTGTTGGCGATCTGCTTGCTGCATCGTCCATCGGCGAGCAGCAGCACCACGTCAAACTGGCGTGGCGTGAGCCCGAGGCTGTCCCGGATTTCCACCGGAACGAGGCGGGGATCGAACACGCTTTGGATATGACGAAGGCTCATGCGGAGGTCCTTCAGCAGGTGAGGAGGTGCCGGGCGTGATCGGATTTCACGGGAGGGTATCCGCCTACGGCAGCGCCACCGGACCGCATCCGATCTTTCTTGTCGTTGGACCGCCCGGCTGGCCCATTGCCAGTTCCCGGTGGCTTCGTGCTGGAGATGGCCGGATTTGACGGGCAAGAACCGCCCCCGCCTAGGCCGCATCCGGCCTTTCGTCAGTGGGACGCTCCAGTGCGCCCGCTGGTGTAATCCCAGGCGGGGATTCCGAAATATCCTCGCCGCGCCACCGTCCGGACTGGCCGGAGATGGTGCACAGCGCGATGACGAGGGAGAGCTGGAACAGCACCAGCGCCGCGCCGATCATCCACAGCGCCAGGCTCGCCTCGTCATAGGCGGCGGGCTGTGCGGCAAGAGGCTGGCTGACGAATTCGACGGCGGCGGCGTTGAGGCTCATGTCCCCCTCCCGAAACAGACCGGGGCGGCGTGCCCCCATAAGTCGCCCGCCGCCCCTCCCCTTGCGGGGATTGCTACTCGGCAGCCCCGTCGCCGCCATCCGAGCCGCCCGAGGACGCGCCGACAGGGCCGCCGGTGGGATTGGCGTCGGTGGCTCCGTCCGTGCTGCGCCAGCAGTAGGCCGCCACCGCCGTCGGCAGGAAATCGGCATTGCAGCCGCCCGCCCGGGCGATGGCGTCGTAGCTGGCCTTGCCCGCCGCGACATTGGCGCGGACCTGGGCGTCCACCTCGGCCTGCGTGGTGTCCGGAGACAGCACCACCGCCGCGCTGTGGGCGATGGGGGAGAATTTCTCGCCCTCGGCCGACAGCGCCGGAGCGGCGGCCAGCACGGTGGCGAGAACGGATGCGAGCATGATCGATTTCATCAAAATCCCTCCAATGAATGCCGTTGCGACAATGCCCTCCCCCAACGCAATGGGTGGCCCAGGCATGGGGAGGGAAGGGCGCCTGGGCCACTTTCGGGGACGATCCGACCCCGCGATCCAAGATGGACCGGGTCGTCCCGATCACCCGGCGGACGGGTTGCCAAGCCCGCCGGGGAAACTCGTGAGGTCGGCTCCAGGCTGTCGACGGGCGTCGAGGCCTAGAGCCTTCCCACTCCCCGCGCGCCTTTATGGGGTCGCCGGGGCGTCGCTGGCAGCGCACTCGCGCTCACTCGCAGCCTGGAAGCTGCGCGCGTCGTGCACTCGCCTGTCTGTGTCTGTGGATCTGATCGCTGCAATGCACATGATGTGCACAAATTGAGTAAAATACGAAAATTGCAGATCACGCAAGGTAATTTTTGTGCACTCGACTGTGCACGATCCGTGTGAGGGGAACTACCTAAGTTTGCCGCATGGTTCGCCATTCGTTCCCATGGCATCATGCCGGCATGGCACATACGGGATATTCCGGAGCCAGCGTTGCGGTGCCGCGCGATGCCGCGACGCTCGACCTCTGGCGCGCCGCGCTGGACGTCTACCGCCGGGTGGAGCGCTCGCGGCCGAAGGTGGCCCATCCGCAGAACGCCCATGCCGCCGCCACCGGCGCGGTCATGCAGCGCGCTCCGGAGCTGGACTGGTGGGCGGCATCACGCATCGCCACCGACGCCGTGGCGTCGTGCTCAACCCGGCACACCGAGTGGATGTGGCAGACGCGCGAGGATGCCGAACCGCCGGAGTGGTGGTGAGAGCGCATTTCCGAGGCGCTCCCGGCCCGAAGCGCTCCCGGGTTCGCTCGAACCTGAGAGCCGTATTTTTGATATTCGTGAGCCTCTAAATAATCCACATACTGTTATTTACACTAATGACGACACAACATCTTGTGCCAAGCTTCGTTTACACCGAAGTGTGCTATCCGAAAATGCGTAGCAAAAACAGATAGTTGCGTTTTCATGTCGGGTTCAGCGAACCTGCGAACTTCGGGTTCGAACCTAAAAGAAAAGCGCCCCGTTTCGAGCGGAGCGCCGGTCAGGTTCGGCATGGGCGGTTAGCTCAGCGGTAGAGCGCCTGCTTTACACGCAGGATGTCGGGGGTTCGATCCCCTCACCGCCCACCATCGCCGGCAGGAGAACCGGGTGTGTCCAAAGCCCCCGATCGTTGACCTCCCAACCGTATTTGCACAAGCAGTCGGTGAACGACCAGCCGTCAATTACCCAGACGTCTCTTATTCCCGTTCCAGCGCAGCAGCGACAATCAGCACGCGCCTTTTCCTGATTGCTCAAGTCAGGCCATTCTGAGGACATGGGGCCTTTCTCCATCATCCGGCTTTCCTCTTCAGCTTCAGGTCGATCACATTGGCTGGCCCGGTGAGATAGCCGCGCCGGTATTTCGCATAGATGGTCTCGGTGGTGCGGATGTCCTTATGCCCGAGCATCTTCTGAATTTTACGCATATCGATACTTTCGTCCGCCAGCCATGTCGCCACGGAGTGACGCAGCAGATGCGAGAGCGCGCCGTTGCGCTGCACGCCAGCATTGCGGAACGCGGTCTCCAGCGCCTTGCGGATGTTCTTCACCTTGCCCCCATTCCACTCGATCACCCAGGGCGTGCGGGCGACGTCGCGGGCCTCGATCAGCGCCAGGCGCAGCACGGTGCCGAACTCCACGATGGAGCGCCCCTTGCGGCCGGCCTTGTCGAGAATGCCCTTGGGGCCGGACAGGCGGAAATCGATCATGCCGCGCTCGAAGTCCACCCGGTCCCAGGTCAGGTCGAGGATGGCGCTCATCCGCGCGGCGGTGCCGGCGGCGAGCAGCACGAACAGCCGGACATGGCCGTAGCTGCATGCGTTCAGCAGCTTCTCGAAATCGCCTTCATCCATGACGATGTCGCGCGGCGCACCCTTCTGCGGCAGCCAGACATAGGGGCGCTTCTCGATCAGCCCCCGGTCGTGCGCCCATTTGATCGCGGTGCGCAGATAGGTGAGATAGGACCAGATCGTGTCGCGCGACCGGCCGGCGCGCTCGCATTCGACGGCGAACTGATGGGCGTAGGTGCGCCGTTCGCCGTCCACCATCACCGGCGCGGTGAGGTCGCCTGGAAACAGCGCCCCGAACTTGGGCTCCAGCGCGCGCCAGCTATAGATCTGGTTGTCAACATTCTTGCCTTCCTTGCGCCGGTCCTGGATGTAGCGCTCGAAGATCTCGCCGATGGTGAGATCCCCGCCGGCGAGCGCATCGGCCGCTTCCTTGTTCGCGATGAAGCGGTTCAGTTCGGCGATGGCCTCCGCCTCTGGGCGGCCAACCTGTACCGAAAGCCTGAAGCGCTTGCGGCTTTTGGCTCCGGTGTCGTCGTCGATCTCTCGCCAGACGACGCAGTATTCTCCTTTGAGGGTGCCGAGCTGGTAGTCTCCGATGCGTCTGCCCATGCCTTTGCCTCTCTGCCTCTGATGCGGATCAGCCGTTCGCCGAATCGCAGGGCTCTCAATTTGCCCGCCGCCACCTGCTTTTGGACAAAACTCGAAGAGCAGCGGAAAACCTGTGCAATCTCACCGATGGTGTAGGGGTGCTCATCGACCAGATCGGCCAGGCTGACGAAGGCTTTCGCCGGTGCCGGCGGCTTGACATGCTCGTTCATACGCAACTCCAGATCACTTTCCGAAAACCATGGCGACGGCCGAGGCGGCCAGCAGGATCGCCAGATAGGCGAGCAGCAGACAGACGCCGGCGAAGGGCAGCCAGCCCAGCATGACGGCGATGCCGGGCGCCGAGAACAGCGGGATGCCGAGCAGATAGGCGAACAGCACGCCGGGGCAGATCCAGCAGATGACGCCGATCACCACGGCGCCGACGATGAGGCAGGCGTCACCGATCATGGACGGGCTCCCTCGCCTTCACGGCCTTGGCAACGGCATCCGCCGCGCGCATCCACGCCTTGCGGTTCGCGGGGTCGAGCTTGTCCCAGAGGAGGCCTGCGCCGGCCGTGGCGGCTTCGAAGGCGATCTGCGCAAGGGGCTTGTCGCTCATGCGGCCTCCAGCACGCTCTGGACCACAGGATATGCAATCGTCAGATGGAGGCCCGGCGTCTGCCCAATCTCTGCGATCCTTTTGCCCGCGGTCATACTCGTGACCTGGCTATCATCGTCCCACACGCCGGCAGAGGTGATGGCATCCAGAACGGCGCGTGCGAGCTTATCGACGTCCGGCTTCTTTATCGCTGGCGGCGTCGAGCGTTTCGGAGCGCTCTTGGGACGCGGCATCACGAATTCCATGCCGACATAGACCGGGCCGTGGAAGCGCTCGAACGGCACCCCATCGGCCGTGAGCAGCGCGGAGCGGATGTCCGAGCGCCACGGCTTCACATTCTTGCAGTTCTCCACCATCCGGCCGCCGCCGACATGGCGCTTGGAGCCCTGCGGAGCCGGATGGCCGGGGATGAAGACGGCGATCGTCATTCCGGCCTCCCCTTGCAGGACGGGCAGCCCACCGCCGGCCAGTCCAGCCAGACATCGGTGGCGTACCAGCCTTTCGGGCTGGGCTCGTCGGCGCGCACATAGGACATGCGGTCGCCGCCATTGAGCTTGATCGAGCGGGCCACATGGCAGGCCTCGTGGCGGAAGAACACATCCGGCCCGCGATCGTCGGGGACGATCATGCCGTAGCCGGAGGCGCTGTAGAACTTCAACACGCCGGTGCGGATCATCAGAACACCGCCCTCGCCAGCGCTTCGTAAGCCCTGGCCGTGTCGCCGGACACCGCCGCAATCTGGCTGTCGCGCTTGATGGCCAGGATCAGCGCCTTGGCGAGCTGGCGGATGTCCGGGGCATCGTCGGCCGAGGCCGCCGGCGGCGCGAGCGCGGCCACGACCGCCATCCTGGCCAGGATCGCCTCGGCGATGCGCTGGTCATGCAGCGCGCCGTCGCGCTCCACCTGGTCGAGCACGGCGCCGGCGAGGGATTGGGCCAGGGTGAGGGAGGGGGTCATGCGCGCATGAACTCCCTGCTAACGCTTTCGGGAATGCCGTAGCGCTCCTCGACACGCGCAAACAAATTCAACTGAGCCCGCTTGCCGTCGATATAGGCCTGCACTTCGCGCCGCAAATCGTTCAGCGCATCCTGCGCGCCGTCCGGCATCAGCGGCGCGTTGCCGTCCTCGTTGTACTGCTCGAACGGCAAATGGGGTGTGTTGAAGCAGAACGGCGACGTGCACCCCTCCAGCGCGGCCTGGCAGACCAGCACCGCGCCCTCGACGCCTGTGCCCTCGGAATGGCTCCAGGACACCCCGGTGACGCGCAGGCTGTCGGGATAGAGGTTGCTTGGCCATTCCAGGATCTCCCGTACCGAGGGGCACAGCGCGTCGAACGCCGCCTGCAGGTCGGGGTGGAAGCCGTCGAGCGATTTCAGCGTCATCTTGCGCTCGACGTCGTTCTCCATGCCCTCCAGCTCGACATGGAGCTGGCCGTCTTTCACCTTCGCTTTCGCGATACGCACTTCACTGGTCATCAGAAGGGCCCGTTGCTCACTGGTTCATCTCCGATTCCATGCGCTCGCCCTCTTCCTGGTAGCCCTCGCGCCAGGCCTCGGCCCAGCTCTTGTAGCGGGCGTATTGCTTGGGCACGGTCTCGTAGGGCAAGCCCTTGCGGCAGGCCTCCCGCCCGGCCTGGCGCGCCTCGGCGATCGGGTCCGCCTCCTGGGGAGCACCCCCGGCATCCGGTTCTGCGGCGGATGCCGGGGGCTCGCCAGCCACCGTGCCCTGGGCTGGCGTCTGCGCGGCGGCAGTGGAGCGCTCCGCCGCGAAGTCCGTGTCATTGTCGGGTGCATCCTCGGCCGCGAAATCGGCCAGGCGGGCATTGATGGTGCGCGGCGTCTCAATTGGCCTCAGATGGCGCACGGGCTGATCGGCGCGCGGGGCGAAGTCGGCGGCGTTCTCCATCGCCAGCGCTTCCGACAGCTCCGGCGACTGCGGGACACGCTTCAGCAGCCGGCGAAGGACCGTCTTTTTGCACATCTCGCCTTCATCGGTCGCCCATGGCGTAGACTTGATCTTGCCTGCCTTGAAAGCCTTCCAGCCATCGGACCGATCGCGGATGAGATAGAGGTCCTCCATGCCGAGGTCTTCGAAATCCTTGGTGCCATCCTTGTAGATGACGACGGCGTAATAGCAGTACGGCTTGCCGCGTGGCTTCCGATGATCGATCCGGTGTTCCAGGCGCTGCTCGGTGCCTCTCTCAGCCAGGAAATGATCGTTGTCACGGACCTCGCCGGGATAGATATTGGCGATCTCCCCGGTTTGGCGGGCCAGCTTGATGATGCCGCGATAGCCGCAACGCAGTTCCGGCTCCTTGCGACCCGCCTTGTTGTTCCAGACCGGAACAATGTAGGCTTCGCCCAGTTGCGGATCGAGCAGCAGACCGAGCGCGGCCGCCTTGGACACCTCGCGAAAGGTGAGGCGGGGCTCGTATTGCAGCATCTCCGGCTTCTGCATGAACAAGTTCACCAGATTGCGCTTGAAGCGCGTCGGGCTGACATGCTCCGGCAGCGCGCTCCAAAGGTCGGCCTCGCGCTGCTCATCGCCGATCACCTGCAGGGTGTAGCTCTCAACCGGTGACATCTGGCGGCTGGTTGCGGGTACGGTCATCTCGCTTCCCTTCGACAATGGCCCGGATCCGGGCCTCGTGTTTCTCCAGCCAGCGCAGCGTCTGCAGAACGGCGAACAGCCGTGGCAGGCGAGCGCTGGCCATGTCTGGCATCAGGGCGCCGCTCTTGACGCCCTCCCCCGTCCGGCCGATCAGCTGCTCGATCTCGGCGATCTGCTCGGCCAGCGGGATCTTCGTCATGCCGCGGCCCTAATCTGGCCAATTTCGGCTCAGTGCTTCCTGTGCAAAGCAACCCAAACGCTGTTGGTCACCCGAGTGCCCGGGCATTGTCCGCTCAAGCTCTAACGAGGCCCGGAAGTCGCAATTTCGCGAGCAGACCCACCCGCCGTAGAAGTTGCTCTTGCACTGATCTCCGGTGACAGGGTGATAGGCGTAGCCGCCATTGGCGTAGGGGCTGCCTTTCAAGACACCGCCACAGCCCCGGCAAACCGCCACCTCTTCGCTCATGCCGCAATCTCCTCTGCCTCGACGCGCTGGACGTCCAGCACGCGATAGGTGGTCTCCTTCACCGCATAGGCGCCGCGAATGCGGGTGGGATATCTGATCTTCCAGCCCGGCAGCGTGGCGGCGGCCGCATCGCCCATCTTGGCCGCAATCTCGGCCTTGACGGCTTTCAGCTCCTTCTCGGCATGCCGGCCCATGGTGGAGAGCACGTCATAGCGCTCCAAGAGCTCGGGCACCCGGTTGTCGCCGGTCAGGTCGATGGTGGCGCCGTTGTCGCGCGGGCTGAGCGCCTTGATGATGTCGGCGTCGCGGGTAAAGTCCGGCCGAGGCTGGCGGCCGGCGGCGACGTCCTGCCAGAAGCTGCGCACCGCCTGGAGGATGCGCGCCTCGGCACCGGTATTGCGCTCGAACTCAAGCACCGCGCCGTCCAGGCCATAGGTCGAGACCGCCAGGACGCCGATCACGCCCCAGGAGACCTGCGACAGCATCACCTCCTGCGCGGTCTGCAGGATGTAGCCCATCGGCGCGCCATCGGCCCATTTCTCCCGGTATTCCGGGAGGGCCACGACCTTGCACTGCAGCACGCCGGGTCCGCGCTCGGGACAATGCACCCAATAATCGGGCGTTGCGCCGACGCGGGCGTCGGGGGCGTGCAGATAGTGGGTGTTCTTCACCACGCGCCAGTCCGGCCGCCGGCGGCGGACGAACTCGGCGACGGCGGGCTCCATGATGTGGCCACGCTCCAGGATCGCGCCGCTGGGCGGCGCGAGGTCGGCAAGGCCCGCCTTCCTGGCATAGAGCGAAAGCAGCGTCTCCTGGGCGTGGTGGCCGAACAGGGCGGCGACCTCGGAGGCGTTGATGTTGGGCCGGCGCGCGGCCAGCCAGGACGCCTCGTCGGCGATGGGGGTGCGGATGACCTCAGCCACGGTTCACCTCCTTGGGGTCATAAGCGAATTTGCTGTCACCTTCCGTGGCCAGCAGCGCTGCCGCCGCGGCCAGGTCGACGCAGGCCTGCCATATGCGGCGAGCAGGAAGACCATCCTGGTGCAGCTTCATCGCTGCCGCGACATTGACGTAGCACTGCTCGACCCGAGCCATCTGCCCATCGCTGACCGGCGGCTTGCCGGGGTTGAGATGGACGTCGGCGAGGCGGATGCCGGCCGCCATCATGGTGTCGATGACGAAACGGCCCAGCGGCTCGTTGAGATTGGCCATCTCGCGCGCTGTTTCCCGGTCCTCAGTCATCGCCATTGCCCTCCTCGCCGATCGCCTCCAGCGCGCCGCGCGCGACCTTCCCGGCGTCGCGGTCGATCGCGGATTTGGACTGCCCCCGGCGCGGGGCGTAATTGTCGGGGTCGGCATAGAATTCGAGGGCGGTGACGGTGGATTCGAGCGCCTCGCGCTGAGCATCGGCCTTCGTGCCGGCTTCGGCCTTGCGGCTTTGCGCGATGCGCGCCATCAGCATTTCGCGACCGAGCTCGTACTGCAGGAAGTCGACGAGCTTGTCCGGCCCCTCGATCTGGCGGAAGGTGAACAGCGCTTCCAGCAAGGCCTCCAGGGCCTCGTTTGTCGGCCAGGGCATGGGTTACCTCGTGATGATGAGCAGGACGGACGCGCCGAGGAAGCCGCCCCAGCCGAGGCCGGCGGTGCCCCAGGCCACGGAAAGCGACCCCATGATCCGGCGGTAGCGGTCCTCGAACCATTGGGCGGTGCGCCGGCGCAGGATGGCGGCGGCCATGGCCAGCCCGCAGCGCAGGCAGAAGACGGCCTGGCCGATCAGCCTCAGCACGTCCTCAAGACCGTCGTCGGTGGGGGCATCCGGCGCCGGCGCGGCGGGCGGCGCGATCAGCACCGGCCGGCCATAGGCGATGGCGGGAAGCGTCATGCCGCCCTCCGATAGCCGCCGGTGAAATGCTCCACCGTCTCGTCCTCGGCCTGGACCCACATCGCGTCGCGGTGATGGGCGTTCAGAAATGCCTCGGCCGCCTCGCGCTCGGCGCCGCGCAGCTGGCGCCAGATGCCGTTCTCGCCCAGCTCGACGCAGACGATGTGGGCGTCGAAATCGGCGGCCGCCCCGATATCGGGTTCGGCGGGGTAATAGGCGGCGGGCTGGAAATGGACGCGGACCTCACACGAATACGCACTGTCCGGATCGTCGGGCGCAAAGATCAGCCCGTCAGCCGACGGCTGGCAAAGACATGGGGTTTCAAACATGGACATCCCCGAAAGGACCGGCCGCGTCAGCAGGGGATGACACGGCCGGCTGAGTGGAAGGGGGACCGGCAGGTGGGTATCGCCGCCGGCGCAGCGTGCTTTAGTGCACGCTACGTGCATATAAAAACCGGATTACGGAGGGGAGGTCAAGCAGAAAGTGCACAATATGTGCATTAGCCGATCAGCGGCGCTTCATGCTGGCGAAATGGCCGATCACGGCGGCGATCTTCAGGCAGGCGCCCTGGGCCGGGATCTCGATGGGCTGGTAGGACGGATTAAGGGCGCTGAGGCGGAACGGAACGCCCGGCGCATAGCTGCGCGCCGACTCATAGATCCGGAACAGCGGCGTCTCGAAGCCCTGGATATGGGCCAGCACGAAGTCGCCCGGCTCGATGGTTTCAGCGCCGTCGGCAAACAGAAACGTCCCGGGATGATAGCCCATGCCGTCGCGCCCGACCATTGACTGATCGCGTCCAGGTATTTCCCAGGCAAATTGCGACTGGCCGGCGGGCACGACTACCGGCACGGGTATTTTATCACCCGACATTCTGGTCAGGTCCCCCGTCCAACTATCCAACTGTTGTAATGTGCCCGTCGACAATATGACAATATGTCGGAATGAAACATTATGCGAAGAATTTAATTCAACCAATTCAGCGGTTTGGTTAATCGAATGCTGCCGTGCCCGCAAATCGCCTTCCGTCTGCCCTGAATCGCCGTTCGCCCTATAGGCATCGGCGCCGTCGCCGAAGCGCAGGAAAGCGCGGCTGACGCCGTACAGATCGGCGTAATCCGCGATGTCCTCATCGCTTGGGGTTCGCTCATCGGCCAGGTGGGAGAAGAACGTGCGCGTGGCGACGCCGCGCCGCTTCTTGCGCTCGCGGATCTCGCGAAGCCGCGCCTGCGCCAGCTTCGCCGTCAGTCCGGCGCGCTCCTGGGCGAAGCGAAGCCGCTTCCCGATCGTGTCAAGGTCATTTGCCATGCACATTTTGTACACCTCTTTCACGGCATTGTCATGACCCCTGCAAAATGTGACGGCTGAGCCTGCGCTTTGCCGCCTGGGCGGCCTTGCGGCAAGTGCACGAAATGCGCATTGATGTGGTGCTCATTTTGTGCATTATCAGTCGTATGATCGATGAATCCCCCTCCCATGCCGCCCTCCTGTCCCTATGGAAATGGCACAGCCAGCTGGCGGCCGATATGGATGTGCCGAAATGGCGTGCGCGGCAATGGCGTGCGCGCGGCAGCATCCCACCGAAATACTGGCCGCGCTTCATCACGGCGATGCGCGAGCGCTTCGGCCGCGAGGTGAGCGCCGACGAGCTGCTCGCCGGCTATAACGATGCGGCCCTCCCGGCCTCGCAGGACAGCGAGGCGGCCTGATGCGGGGCATGCAGTGGGAAGAGGCGCAGGTCGAGGCGCTGAAGGAACACTGGGCCGCCGGGCGCAGCGGCAGCGAGATCGCGGCGCTTCTCAACGGTCGTTTCGGCGCCGACCTGACGCGCAACGCCGTGATCGGCAAGCTCGGCCGTCTCGGGCTGCTCAAGCAGCTGTCCAGGGACCAGGTCGACAAGCGCCGCAGCGCCCATGCAAAGCGCATCGTCGCGGCCAGTCCCGCCGCCCAGCGCCCGGTCAAGCCCAATCGGCACACATTGCTGTTTGCCCGGCCATTTGCACCAGCGCCGGCGCCAGAACGGCCACCGACGCCGCCGGCATCGGGCCCCGCACCCGATGCCGCGCCGATCACCATCATGCAGCTGGACCGGCACCGGTGCAAATGGCCGGAGGAGCGCGACGAGTATGGCGAGCAGCTGTATTGCGGCGCCCCGGTCGGCGAGACGGATCGGCGCCGCCGCTATTGCGACCACCACCACAGCCGCGAGTGCGGGCGCGGCTGATCGCCGAACAGCTTTGGACACAACGTGAGAGTCCGATGAAAGGCATCGCCTGCGCCTTCGAGGGCCGCCTGGGACGCGACGCGGAGCTGAAGAGCACCGCCGCCGGCCGGCAGTTCCTCGCCTTCTCCGTGATCGTCGGCGAGGACGAGGAAGCGCAGTGGCTGAACGTCTCGGCCTGGTCCGACCACCTCACCGACCTGGCGCCGAGCCTCGTCAAGGGCGTCGAGGTCTATGTCGAGGGCAAGATGAAGATGCGCCACTGGACCGGGCCGGACGGCGCCGAGAAGACCGGCCTGCAGGTCTCGGCCTCGGTGGTGCAGCCGATGGCGCTGATCGGGCGGTCAAAGCCCAAGGCGCCGAGAGCGGGCAGGAAGGCCAAGGTGGACAGCCAGGCGCCGATGCAATTCGCCGACGGCACCGATGCCGGCCGCGGTGATGAACTGCCAATTTAGCGAGTCCCCATGCACGATGTCGCCGAGCTCGGTACCGAGACTGCCTTTCCGAGCCTGGAGGACTTCAGCCGTGCCGAACGCGTGCTGCACGACGCCATGTCCCGGCTGCGCAGGACCCCGCTCGACAAGGTGCAGGCGTTCCTCGAACGCGAATGGGGCAGGCTCGAACAGCCCATCGCGCAAGGGCTGCTGAACTACCCGCAGGTCTACGCCCATCTTCTGAATGCCACCGCCGACAAGCCCTCGCACCGCGCCGTGGTAGAGAGCCTGTTCCGCGCGCCCTTCGTGCCGCCGACGGTCATCGATGCCGCCCGATTCCGCGAGCATGAGCCGCCGCCGCGCAAATGGCTGGTCGAGGGCTGGATCCCGGCGAACGACTGCACGCTGATCGGCGCCGACGGCGGCACCGGCAAGACCACCATCGGGCTGCAACTCGCCCATGCGATGGAAACGCAAGGCCTGTGGCTGGGCATGGAGGTGATGGCCGGGCCGGTGCTCTACCTCACCGCGGAGGAGCCGGAGGCAGAGATGCATTTCCGCTATCGCGCCATTGCCGCGCCATCCTGCAACAGCCCCGCCGAGCCCCTGCACATCGTCTCGCTGGCCGATTACGAAGAGACCGCGCTCATCACCCTGGCCGACGGCAAGCCGCAGGCCACCGACCTGCTCGGCTGGCTGGAGGACCGTGCACGCCAGATGCGCGCCAGGCTGATCATCCTCGATGCCGTCGCCGACATCTGCGCCATCAACGAGAGCGACCGCAACCAGGTGCGCCGCGCCGTCGCCATCCTGCGCGGCATGGCCATCCGGCTCGACTGCGCCATCGTGCTGATGGCCCATCCCTCCGTCGACGGCATCAAGACCGGCCGCGGCTATTCCGGCTCCACCCATTGGAACAACGCCGTGCGCTCGCGGATGTATTTCACCACGCCCGCCTCCGAGGCCGGTGAGGAGCTGGACCAGGATGCGCGCCTGCTGTCGCTGGAGAAGGCGAACCGCGCCCGCAAGGGGCAGAAGCTGACGCTGCGCTGGCAGGACGGCCGCTTCGTGGTCGACGAGACCAATGCCGTCGAGGACCGCGCCGCGCTGGTGCGGGCCAAGGAGACCTTCGTCAGCCTGTTCAAGACGCTGAAGGCGCAAGGCCGCGGCGAGCGGCTCGGGGTGAATCCGCGCGGTGGCAACTACGCGCCGCGCATGTTCGAAAAACTGCCCGATGCCGGCGGCATCAAAGCGAAAATGTTCGAGAAAGCCATGGAGGAACTGTTCAGCGAAAGCATCATCAAGCTTGTCTCGGTCGGCCCGGTGTCGCGGCGCATCGAATACATCGCCCTCAACACGGAAATCTTTATCTGAGGTTACGGCACGCTATGGCAGCCCTCTCGCTTCACGGTCCTTCACGGTTCTTCACGGTCCTACATATAGTATTCACGGTTCTTCACAGTACCATATATATGGGCTTCACGGTTCTTCACGGTTCCGATGCGTCGCGGAGAAAAGCGAGGAAAACCAACCTTCACGGTCCCTTCACGGTTCTTCGCGGTTGGGTGTTCACAGTCCCCCCCGTACCCCCCCTGCGCACGCACGTGCGCGCGAGGGGCTGCGCTGGAGCTTCGCCCCTGGCGCGACGGCGGCGCAAAGCCGACCGGGAATACTTGGACGGGAGGAGTGCTTGATGCGAATCGCCTCGCGCCGTCCCGGCCGCAAGCGCAAAGCCCCCCGCATCACGCTGCCGGGCTATGAAGGCCCCACGCCCGAGCACGCTGCCCATGTGGTCGCCGCCGGCATGGCGCTGGCGGTGGAGGCCTACCGCACCGATGCGGGCGAGGAGACCCAGCTCAAGCGCCAGCGCATCGTCAGCCCGCTGGAGCAGCTCTGGAAGGCCGGCGTCCTCGACAGCGGCCAGTATGGGGCTGCCAGGCGCTACCAGCGCGACGCCGACATGGCCGCGCTGGTCGGCCCGCATGCCTGCGTGCGCTATGAGCCGCGCATGATCGATGGCGGGACGGCGCGCTTTCTGCTGCCGATCGAGGCGGCGACCGACTATCTGAGCCGGCTGGCGGCCGCACAGATGGGGTGCGGCCCCAGGCGCCGGCGCATGCTCGACTGGATCGCGGATGAGCCCTGCGGCTGGCGCCAGCAGGCAACAGGCTGGTTTCCGGATGCCTCCGAGCTGTGGGCGCGCGCGTCCTTCAAGCGCCTGCTGCGTGCGACCTGTTCGATCCTGGAGGCGCACTACAAGCGCAGGGCTTGACGGAAATGAACGCTTAACGTAGCAATTAATGCACGGTCAGGAACTGTTTCCGCCATCGAAAGCCGTGCGCAGGCAACAAAAAACCCCGGCTCATCACCGGGGTTTTGTTATGTCAGTCGTTCGCCGCCCTGGCCTTCATGCCGCGCGTTTTGCGGCCGTCCATCTTCGCCATGATCGCCGGCTGATGGGCGATGGCCTTCGGCTTGGCCTTGCGCGCCGCCTTGGGCTTGCCGATCACCGTCAACGGCTGCGGCTGGACGGATGCCTCGACCGCGACGAGTTCGATGGTCGGCACTTCGGGCCTGGCCGCCGGCGCAAAGCCATAGGCCAGGAAGAAGAACCCGCCGAGCTGCAGGGCCAGCGGGAACAACAGCGGCTGGTAGAGCGCAACCGTGGCCTCGCTGAAGCCCGTGGCGGCAGCCAGCCGCCGGGACATCGGGTCTTCGACCTTCGGAGCCGGGATGGCGGCGAGCGCTTCCCGGGCATCCGTCACGGCGGCTTCCGCCTTGCGGCAGAGCGGACCGCGCTTCTTGCATTCATCGTCGCGGCTCTTGCGCGCCGCGTCGTAGGCCTCCCTGGCCAGCGCCAGGCGGGTATTGTGCCCACGGTTGCCGGCGACATCGCCATCCGCCTTGGCGCCGACGCGGCCGACGCTGGTGGAGAAGCTGAACGCCAGCATGACGACGAAGAACAGCCCGAGGCCTGCGGCCTTGAGCCAGTAGCCTTTCGCCAGCGCCCTCTCCGCGATGGGCAGGGCGATGGCGGCGGCCAGCGTTGCGCCGACGGCGCCGAGAACCAGGGTGCTGAGCCAGCCCTCGCTATGGGCGAGGTGCTCGGCGTTCAGGCCGGTTTCGGCCGCAACCAGCGGGATCGCCGCGACGATGGCGACGACCTTGTCGAGCGCCGACGGGGATTGCCGCCGGCGGGGCGTGCTGATAGTGCTGGTCATGTGATTGGATTCCTTGACAGGGGTTGGTCACAGGACCCAGCCCGATGATTTCCAGGTCGCGGGCTGGGTTTGTCGTTTGGGAGAGTGCGGGGCTTTTGCCTCCCCTTCCGCTGGGACCCCGCTCGCCATATTGGGCTGGGTATCATCGCGGAAGGTTCGCATCCGATAGCGCGAATATATTAGGGCCAAGTGGCCCTGTCAACAGCGCGATACAGCCCCTTGTGGATTATTTTTGGCCCTGTATATTGGCGGCATGGACATGTCGCCGGAAAAACTTGCGGAAACGCTGAAAAGCCTTGGCCTGGAGCAGAAGCGCTTCGCGCGCTGGCTCGGGCTGAACGAAAGATCGCTGCGCCGCTATACACAGCGCGAGGGCACGCCTGGCTCGCGGAAGGTTCCGCCGTCCATGGCGCTGCTGGTGACGCTGCTGGAGAAGCGGCCCGAGCTTGTCCCCGTCATCGAGGACATTGCCGAGAAGGATTGAGAAGTGAGCGAAGTTGCCGGCTTTGGCGGACTGACGAAGCTCGATGTCCCAGTCGATAAGGTTTTGGACGGTGCGGCCTCTGCGACGCTGGAGGCCGTTTTCGTGCTGGGGCGCGACGCGGATGGAACGCTTTACGCGGCCTCCAGCGTCGCGGACATGGGCGATGTCCTCATCATGATCGAAGAGTGGAAGCACGAATTGTTCTCCGGCGGGTACAAGTGAACTTGACCCCGAAGCAGGAGAAATTCTGCCTCGTCTACCTGGAAACGGGAAATGCCAGCGAGGCGTATCGGCAAGCGTACAACACCGTTCGCCTCAGTGAGGCCGCGATAGCGGTTGAGGCAAGCCGACTGTTGGATCACCCTAAGATCGCCCTTAGGCTCGCAGAGCAGCGCCAGGCCACCCAGCAGCGCCACGACATCACCGTCGACAGGATCGTCCGCGAACTGGCGCTGATCGGCTTTGCCAACATGCTGGACTATGTGACGCCGCAGTCCGACGGCACGGTCTATGTCGATCTGTCCAAGCTCACCCGCGAGCAGGCGGCCGCCATCGGCGAGGTGACGGTCGAGGAATACATGGAGGGCCGCGGCGAGGACGCGCGCCCCGTGAAGAGGGTCAAGTTCAAGTTGTCGGACAAACGCGCCGCGCTGGTCGACCTCGGCAAGCATCTGGGCATGTTCCCGACGCAGGTGGCTGGCAAGATTGAGCACAATCACAAGCACGATCACGAGCATCGCGCAGTATCCGACACTGCTGACTGGATTGAAGGACTGCTCGGAGCAGGATCGGGTCGATCACCTCAGAAATCTCTGCCGCAGTGACCTGTATTTCCTGCTGCGCTATGCGCTGAACCGGCCCGATGTCGAGCACCCTTGGGTGTTCGAGCGCTGCCGGGAGGTGCAGGCGGAGCCGGACGGATGCCTCGATCTGTGGGCGCGCGAGCACTACAAATCGACGATCATCACCTACGCGCTGACGATCCAGGACATCCTGTGCGACCCGGAAGTCACCTTCGGGATCTTCTCGCATACAAGGCCGATCGCCAAAGGCTTCATGCGCCAGATCAAGCGCGAGCTGGAGGCCAATGAGCAGCTCAAGGCCTGGTTCCCCGACATTCTCTGGGAGAACCCGGCCAAGCAGGCGCCGAAATGGTCCGAAGACGACGGCATCATCGTCAAACGCAAGACCAACCCGAAGGAATCCACCGTCGAGGCCTGGGGCCTGGTCGACGGCCAGCCGACCTCGAAGCATTTCCGCAAGCTGCTCTATGACGACGTGGTGACGCGCGAGAGCGTGACGACGCCGGAGATGATCAAGAAGACCACCGAGGCCTACCAGCTCTCGGACAATCTGGGCACCGAGGGCGGGGCCAAGCGCATCGCCGGCACGCGCTACCATTTCGGCGACACCTACCGGGACATCATCGCCTCAGGCGGCGTCAGGGTCCGGCAATATGCCTGCACGGCCAATGGCGAAGAGGACTTCTCGCCCGAGAATTGCGTGCTGATGAAGCCGGAAACGCTGGTGCGCAAACGCCGCGACCAGGGGCCGTACACCTTCGGCGCGCAGATGCTGCTCAACCCCAAGGGCGATGCGCTGCAGGGCTTCAAGCGCGAATGGCTGCGCTATCTCGACGGGCCGGTCGAGCGGCAGGGGCTGAACGTGTACATGCTCTGCGACCCCGCGAACGAGAAGCGCAAGGAGAACGACTACACCTCGATCTTCGTCATCGGGCTGGGCGAGGACCAGAACATCGTCGTGCTCGACATGGTGCGCGACCGGCTCAATCTGCCCGAGCGCACGCGCTGGCTGATGGACATGCACCGCAAGTGGAAGCCGCTGAAGGTGGGCTATGAGAAATACGGCAAGGACTCGGACATCCAGCACATCCAGTCCGAGCAGCGCCGGCTGAACTACCGCTTCCCCATTGTCGAGCTGGGCGGCCAGACGCCGAAGCCCGATCGCATCAAGCGGCTCATCCCGCTGTTCGAGCAGGGCCGCATCTACCTGCCGACCACGCTCTACCGGACGAACTACGAGGGCACGCTGGTGGACCTCGTGCAGTGCTTCGTCGAAGAAGAATACGCCGCGTTCCCGGTGCCATCGCATGACGACATGCTGGATTGCCTGGCGCGCATCGAGCATCCCGATTTTCCGATGGTGTTCCCAAGTGCTTCTCGCGCCAACGTCGCCGTTGAAAACTGCTCCGGCCACAATCCCCTCGCCGCTTGACCTCATCGAACCCACGCCCGAGGAAGCCGCCAATGGCTGGACGCCGCACAAGCTGGCCGAATACCGCGCCCAGGCGGCGGCAGCCGAGCACAGCGCGCTGATGAACCGGCTGTTTCCGGAAAAGCCCCCGCTCCAGGTGGAGACCGTGGGCAGCTTCAACCCGCATCACTGGTAGGGACGACCGACATGGGGATTTTCGGGGGCGCTCCGAAATCGCAGCCAAAGCCGACGCCGGTGACGCCGCGCCTGGCCGATACCGAGCTGCGGGCGCGCGACGAGGCGGACAGGCTGCGTAAGCGCGGCGGCATCGAGGACCAGATCCTGTCGCTGGGCCGCATCGGCGGGGCGAACGACAGGACGGTGCGCTCCACCGCGCTGCTCGGCCGGACGGCATCGTGAGCGAAATCCTCGATCTTCTCGACCTGTCCAAACGGATGGACGAGAAGAAAGCGCCCTGGCTGGAATACTGGCAGCAGGTGGGCGACATCTTCCTGCCCAACAAGGCCGATTTCACCAGGGCCAAGCGCGAGGCGCGCCCGCGCACCGACATCATCTATGACGGCACGCCGCGGCTGGCCGCGCGCGGGCTGACGACGACGCTGGAGGGCCTGCAGAAGCCCAAGACCTCGCACTGGTTCTCGGTGACGCTGTCGGACCGCGAGATCGCCGAGATCGACGAGGTCAAGCTGTGGCTGGAGGAAGTGCGCGACCGGATGTGGCAGGCGATGTACCGCAAGAACGCGCGCTACATCCAGGCCTCGGCCGAGGCGACCGAAAGCCTGATCGTGTTCGGCAACGGGCCGATGTGGATCGGCGAGAACGCCAAGCGGACGGGGCTGTCCTTCCGCGCTTTCCACATGAACCAGTGCGCCTGGGAGGAGAATGCCGACGCCAATGTGGACCGCTTCAAGATCGAGGAGCAGTTCACCGCCCGCCAGGCCATCGGCAAATGGGGCGAGGACAAGTTGCACCCCAAGGTGCTGGAGGCGGCGCGCGACGAGAAGACGTCGCGCGAGCCGTTCTGCTTCGTGCAGCTCATCCTGCCGCGCGAGGATCACGAGGCCGGCCGCTATGACGAGCGCGGTATGGCCTTCAAGTCCTGCGTGATCGACGTCAAGCACGAGCACAAGGTCGAGGAGAAGGGGTTCGAGGAATTCCCGGTGATCGTGCGGCGCTGGGAGACCGCGCCCGGCGAGGTCTATGCGCGCGGACCGGCGATGATGGCGCTGCCCGACGCCAAGACGCTGCAGGCGATGGGCAAGACGCTGCTGATCGCGGGGCAGAAGGCGGTCGATCCGCCGACCTGGGCCTATAACGACGCGGTGCTGTCGCCGATCCGCACCTTCCCCGGCGGCCATATCACGCTGGACGCCACCGCCGCCTCGCAGCTTGGCGGCGGCGCGCCGATCGGCGTGCTCGACATGGGCAAGAACATGCCGCTCGGCCTCGACATGCAGGAAGCCGTGCGCCAGATGGTCAAGTCGGCCTTCTTCGAGGATGTGTTCAACCTCAATCTCGACGACCGCAAGATGACCGCCACCGAGATCCTGGAGCGCAAGGACCAGTTCCTGCGCACCATCGGCCCGGTGCTCGGCCGGCTGGAGACCGACGACCTGGGCGCGACGGTGGAGCGGGTGTTCAACATCATGTACCGCGCCGGGCAGTTCCCGCCCTTCCCCGAGCTGCCGGACGACATCGAGGTCAAGATCGAGTTCGAATACATGTCGCCGGTGCAGAAGGCGCGCAAGGAGACCGAGCTGGCCTCGCTCGGCCGAGCCTTCGAGATCCTGGCGCCGCTGATGGAGATCGATCCCGGCGTCGCCGACAACATCGATGCCGACCAGATCGTGCGCGACCTGCCCGAGGCCGGCGGCATTCCGCAGAAATGGCTGAGAACCAAGGCTGATGTCGAAGAGAAACGGGCGCAACGCGCCCAGCAGCAGGAAGCCCAGATGGCCGTCGAGGCCGCCAAGCCCGTCGCCGGAGCCATCAAGGACATCGCCTCCGTGGCCATGCCCGGCGGAGCTGGAGGCGCTCCGGCAGCTTTATGAGGCGCTCCCCGCGGTCAGGGCGCGCCCCGAGGGTCCGTATACCTTCGACGATGAGCAGCGCGACTTCTGGGCGGTGTTCAACACCGATGCCGGCAAGCGCGTGCTGGCGCGCCTGGCGGCGATCTGCGACCCCGTGCCGGTGGGGCCGGGACAGGCGTCGGATGCCGGGCTGATGGCGTTCCAGGCGGGCATGCGCTTCGTCATGCACCAGATCAATCTGAGCTTTGCCGGGCGCGGGGCTGCGCAGCCGCAGGAACAGCAATAGGGGTTGCTCGCCGTTCTCATGCGGTTGAGCCTGCACGGCCGTCGTCGGGGTTGCGTCCATCTCCCCTGGCGATGGCCGTGCGCATTTCGATAGAGAGGACACATGACCTTGCGCACCCATCCCTGGATGCACATCTACCGCGACCGCGATGGCGACGGCGGCGATCCCGCCCCTGCGCCCGCGCCCGCCTCAGATCCCGCCCCTAGCCCGGCACCTGCCCCATCTCCTGCGCCCGACGGCGACCCGGCTCCGGCCCCGGCTGCCTTCGACTGGGGCAAATGGACCGAGGGCCTGAAGGACGACGGCAAGAAGACATATGCCAAGACCTTCAAATCGCCCGAGGACCTGATCGACGGCGCGCTGAACCTGCGCAAGGAAATCTCCCAGCGTGTCAGGGTGCCGGGCAAGGACGCGAGCGACGAGGACAAGGCCGCGTTCGCCAAGGCCATCGGCGCCGATCCGGACCCGGTGAACTACAAGGCGGCGCTGCCGGAGAATTACGAGCTTGGCGAGGTGCAGACCGCGCTGCTCACCGCGATGCAGAAGGCGGCGGCCGACAACCGCGTGCCGACCACGGCGTTCGCCGAGTTCACCAAGACCTATTTCGAGATGGAAGCCGCCGTGCAGGCCAAGGTCGCCGAGGAGGTGGCCACCTTCCAGCGCGATTCCACCGCCGCGCTGAAGAAGGAGTTCGGCCCCGACTTCGACAAGATGGTGCGCACCGCCGAGACCTTCGTCAACCAGCGGCTGAACGTGCCCGAGTTCACCGAGCTGCTGAACGACCAGGTGCAGTGGAAGGGCGTTTCCATCGAGCTGCGCTCGCACCCGGCGGTCATCAGGATGCTGGCCCAGATCGGCCAGCGCACCGCCGAGGACGGCGTGATCGGCTATTCGACGCCGGAGGAGACCTCCTCGCTGCGCTCCGAGATTGCCGCGCTTGAGAACAAATATCCGCTGGCCACGCGCACCAAGGCGCAGGACGCCGAGATCCGCGCCAAATACGAGAAGCTTTACGGCTGAGCCGCCGCGCGCGGCGATCAGCATTCCCATTCCGGGCAACCGGATAACCGGCGGCTATCCTTCACCGGACCTGCCGAAAGACCCAAGCACATCACGATGCCCTGGCCGGGGCCATAAAGGCGGGACCTGCGCGAAAGCGTGGCTATCCCGTCAACCGCACCGGCTGGCGATCTGAGTGAAGCGCTCACCGCAACCTCTTTGGAGGCTAGGCAATGAGCACTTCTCTGCCTAACAGTTTCATCAAGCAGTACGAAAGCGACGTGCACCACGTCTTCCAGCGCGAAGGCGGCTATCTTCGGCACACGGTGCGCTTCAAGACCGGCGTCGTCGGCGCGTCCACCACCTTCCAAAAGGCGGGCAAGGGCACGGCGACGACCAAGGCGCGTCACGGCGTCGTCACGCCTATGAATCAGGACCACACGGCGATCCTCTGCACGCTGGAGGATTTCTATGCGCCTGACTGGGTGGACAAGCTCGACGAGGCCAAGACCAACATCGACGAGCGCCAGGTCATCGCCAAGGGCGGCGCCTGGGCCATCGGCCGCAAGGTGGATGACCAGATCCTCGCGGCTCTGGATACGACCAGCGAGGCCACGGTCACCATCACGGTTACGAACCGTGCGACCATTCGGTCCACCTTGGCCGAGTTCGTCGAGGCGGCTTGGGACAACGACGTGCCCAATGACGGGCAGGTGTTCGGGGTGCTGTCCCCACGCGCCTGGTCGCAGGCGTCGCTCCTTGACGAGTTCTCGAACTCGCAGTGGGTCGGCATGGACGGTCTGCCCTGGAAGACGGGCATGCCGACCGGCGGCAAGTTCCGCGAGTGGAACGGCGTGAAGTGGATGATGCACACCGGCGTTCCCGGCAAGGGCACGGCCACATCGGCGCAGTTCATCTGGCACAAGATGGCCATTGGCTATGCCACTGGCGCGCATGCCAACAACAACGCGGAGAACGACGCGATCCGCGCTGACATCTGGTGGTCTGGCGAGCGTCAGTCGCACTTGGTTACGCATTGCATGTCCGGCGGGGCCTGCCTGATCGACGCCACCGGTGTCATCCAGGCGACCAACAACGACACCACTGCGATCTCCACCGCAACCGCGCCGTAAGGGGGAGACGATGGCCAAGCTTTCGGTCGCGGCGTTCTCCAGCGTCAGTGGCAGTTTGGTTGCTGGCCAGCCCACGGAATCTCTGGTGCTGGATTTCGCATCCGGCGCAGTTGAAACAGCTGTGCTGGACGTCAGCAACGTGCGGTTTGTTCGCCTCTGTGCGGATGCGCCGTGCCTTTACGAAACCGGGGTGAGTCCGACTGTGTCGGCAGCATCCCGGTACCTTCCGGCAAACACGGTCGAAGTGTTTCGGCTTGATCCGGGCAATCGCATCCGCGTCGCAGCGGCGGCCGAATAGGAGGGCTGACACATGGCATTCAAGGCAAAGGCGTCGACTCTCACCTTCGACGCGAACAAGCGGTATTTCTGGCGCATCGCCGCGCTCGGCAACGGCGTCAACCATTGGGGTTATGTCTCCAACGACACGCCAGCCGCGATGGAAATCTCGGGCTACTTCAACGACCCCGAGATCATCGCGGTGGCGAAGCCGGGCGACCGGCTCACCGTCTGGCACGTCGATTCGATCTCGGACCTGCGCACGCTGCAGGACGACTTCGTCGCCGGCATCAACGCGCTGCTGCAAACCCTCGTCGTCGCCAATGACGGCGCCGGCGTCCAGGTCGCGCCGATGACCGAGCGCTGGTCCATGGAATACACCCTTCCATAGGATGGGGCTTATCGAAGCATGGGATGGGCGGGCAAACCTGCCCATCTCCTCACCACCTCTCGGCGGCATCTATCCCGCCTATCCTCACCGGCACAGCGGCGCCGTGGTGATCGCCGGCTTTGCCAACACATTGCAGGACGACCTGTCGCGGGTGGCGGCCATGCGGCCCGGCCTGCCGATCATCGCGGTCAACAAGGCCGCCGAGCATATCAAGGCGTTCGCGGTCTATTCGTTCCACTTCGAGCGCGACAGGCTGGGGCTGTGGAGCGCCGAGCAGAAGCAGCGTTTCGGTCCGGGTTGCGCCATTTTCGGCCCCGGCAAGAAGGACTGGCTGGCGCACAACCAGCGCAACTATCCTCATGTCGATTACTGGGCGCCGGGAACGGCAAGCCAGGGATCGTCGGGCTGGTGCGCGGTGCGGCTGGCGAGGCTGCTGGGCTTTGACGAGATCATTCTGTGCGGCATTCCCATCGAGGGCCGCCGCTATGCCGACAAGACACCGGCGCGCTACTGGCAGGCGGGCGACACCCGCGCGGTGCAGACCTTCCGCAAGGCCATCGCGGCCGACACCGAACATCACAAGGGCGTTTATTCCATGAGCGGATGGACAAGAGAGCTTCTGGGAGAACCCGCATGGGCGTGAGCATCGGCATGCCCATCGAGACCGCGGTCTGGCTGACCGGCCGCGAGACCGGGGCGCAGCTTGACGCCTGGAAGCGCGACTGCATCGTCGAGGTGCACCGCTTCGGCATGGAAAATGGCGTCGTGATGAGCGAGCCCGTGTTCACCGAGAAGCGCCCCGGCGAGGACCGCGTGCCCCAGGTGCCCGATCACATCAGCGGTCCCGATGTGCGGCTGCTGGTGTGCGAGGCGACGGTTCTGCGGCCGGAGACGCAGATCGTGCGCTCCACCGGCTTCGTGCAGGACCTCGATGCACGTGACCTGGCCCGCATCCGCCGCATCACCCGGCGGGCCTATGCCAAGGCCAATCCCGGCCAGCCGCCGCTGAACGACATCGAATGCGATGCCGTCATCGAGCGCGTCGGGCCTGAGAGTGCACTCAAGACGCTGCGCGGCGGCGTCGACAGCAAGGCGATCCACTGATGGGCATCGGACCAATCCCCGCCGAGATCATCCGCAACCTGCCGCTGCCCGAGGGTTTCACGGTGTGCGAGCTGGGCGACCAGATCTGGCACCAGGGCAACCGCAAATCGGCGAACTGGTGGTCGAAGCCGGCGCGCGAGCTGTACAAATCCATGGGCTGCACGCGCTATGAGGCCATCGACGGCAATGGCGGCGGCACCATCCTGGCCGACCTGAACTTCCCGCTCGATGCCCTGCATCCCGGCCAGTTCGACCTGGTGACCGATGTCGGCACCTCCGAGCATGTGTTCAACTTCGCCCAGTGCTGGTCCACCATCCACACGCTGTGCAAGCAGGGCGGCATCATCTTCTTCGAGAAGCCCTATCAGGGCTATCCCGAGCACGGCTTTTACAATCTGCACAAGACGCTGTTCGTCGATATCGCCAGGGCCAACGGCTACCAGATCCTGGAGCTGAAGGAGCATGACGCCCCGCGCGGTAAGCTCTGGCGCGGGGCCTATCGCAAGCCCACCGACGCGGCGATGAACATGGCCTTCGTGTTCCCGCAGCAGGGCAAATATGTGCGGAAGCTGAAGATATGAGCGCGACCGTGCACGAGGGGGCATCCCGAACGACCAGCCTTGGGATCAAGGGCGCCTATGACGCCGCCTTCAAGGCCGAGGCCATGACCGACTATGCGGTGATGGACGCGCTGGAGGCCCGCTTCGGCTACCGCGTCGACCGCGAGCGGCTGGAAGCCGCGGCCCGCGTGCTGGCCTGCCCGCTGAAGAAGAACCCGCCGAACTGGCAGCATGGGCGGCTGCTCTATGCGCTGGGCCGGCATTACCTCGCCCGCGAGCGCGGCAAGCAGACCTGGCTCGACATCGGCACCGCCAAGGGCTTTTCCGCCTGCGTGATGTCCTGGGCGATGGAGGCCGAGGGTTTCCCCGGCGACATCCACTCCTACGACATCATCGCCCCCTGTTCCCGCGAGCCGCGCAATTCGGTGGAGGACGGCCGCACGGTGCATGAATTCACCGATCCGTTCCGCGCCCGCGATGTGTTCCTCGCCTTCGGCCAGGCCGCGTCCATGGCCAGCTTTCCCACCGACGCGCGCATCAATTTCGCCTTCGTCGACGGCTCGCACACCCAGGCCGGGGTGAGGGCGGACATCGCCCTGGTGACGGCGCGGCAATGTCCGGGCGACGTCATCGTGTTCGACGACACCCATGTGCCCGGCGTGCGCGCCGCCGTGATGGAGACGGCCGGATATGACTTCGAGGTGATCAAGCTGCTGCCGCAGCGGCACTACGCTATCGCGGTGCGCCAGTGAGTTTCACGCTGGCCTGCGTGATGGTGCGGGGGAAGCCGCTTGACCGGCGCCAGCGAATGCGCCCGGTCAAGCGGCCGCGCTATACGGCGAAATGGGTGGCGCGGCTGCGGGCCATGGTGGCCCGGCATACCGGCAGGCCGTTTCGCACCGTGTGCCTGACCGACCAGCCCGAGGTGATGCCCGAGGGCGTCGAGCCGGTGGTCATCGCCAATCCCACCGATGGGCGCGGCTGGTGGGCGAAGATGAACCTGTTCGACCCGGCCATGCCGTTCGACGGCCGGGTGCTCTATCTCGACCTCGATGTGGTGGTGCTGGGCGACCTGGCCCCGTTCATCGACTTCCCGGCCGATTTCGCGCTCTGCGCCGACAGCGCACCGGACTGGCAGGGCAAGAAGGGGCTGCGGGCGATCAAGCGCTACAACTCATCCTGCATGGTCTGGGACCACAAGGCGCGCCGCCGCTTCTTCGATGACTTCCAGGCGGAGTGGAAGGCCGAACTCTGGTCCGACCAGGATGCGCTCGCACTGATGAGCCCGGATGAGGCGACCTTTCCCGAGGACTGGGTGGTGCGCGTCAGGCCCCACAGCTTCCCCTTCGATCCGGCCGCCAGGCTGGGGTTGTGCATCAAGTGGAAGAACAACAAGCTCTTGAAGGAGACCGACTGGTTCGGTCGGTACTGGGTCCCAAACGAATGCTGAAGCGCGCCAGACGGGTCATGGGCATCGGGCAGCGGCCTGTGCGGCGCGGCGTCAGCGCGCCGGGCTGCGACGATGCCCCGGTGGTGTTCGTGGCGTCGTCGGCCGACCCCAAGCCGGTCACCATCATCCTGCCCTACTACGAGAACCCGCAGACGCTGGCCGCGCACATGATCCGGTGGGGCGACTGGCCGGCGACGCATCGCAAATGGCTGAGCGCGATCATCGTGGACGACGGATCGCCCGAGCATCCCGCCGGCCGGGTGCTGGCGGGTGTGCGCCAGCCATTCCCGATCCGGCTGTTTCGCATCGAACAGGACGTGCGCTGGAACTGGCTGGCTGCGCGCAATCTCGCGTTCAGCCATGCGCGCGGCTGGTGCATCGTCACCGACATCGACCACATCATTCCGCCGACCACGATGGACGCCCTGCTGTGGGGGGAGCATGACCCCAGCATCATCTACCGCTTCTCCCGCCGGGAATATTCCGGCGAGGACATCCCTGCGCACCCCAATAGCTGGTTCATGACCCGCGAGATGTTCTGGCGCATCGGCGGCCATGACGAGGCGCTGTCGGGCTATTACGGCACCGATGGCGAATATCGGCGGCGCGCGGCCAAAACCGCACCGATCCGCATCCTGTCCGACCGGCTGATCCGCGAGGAGCATGTGCGCGATTCCTCCACCACGCGCTATCTGCGCAAGCAGCCCGAGGACCAGGCCGTGCAGCGCATCGTCGCCGCGCGCGGGCCGGACTGGACGCCGAAGGTGCTGAGCTTTCCCTGGCATGAGGTCGCGCTGTGAGGTTGATCGCTCCGAACCCCAGGGGTTCCGTCGTATACCCGCCGGAGTTTCGCCACGCGACCACGCACCGCATGACGATCCGCGACATGGCGCGCCGGCACGACTGGCGGATGCTCGTCGAGGTGGGCGTGCGTCTGGCCGGAACCGGCGCTTTCCTGCTGGCGGCCAAGCCGGACCTCCACTATCTCGGCGTCGATCCCTTCATTGCGCCGGAAGGCAGCCATGCCGAGCCGGGATACAGCCATTACGGCCATCCCGACATGGAGAAGTGGCACAGGCGCGCGCTCGCCAATCTTGCGCCCTATGGCGGGCGGGCAAGGCTGTGGAGGACCACGTCGCTGCACGCCGCGGCGCAGACCGACCGCCACAGCGCCGATTGCGTGTTCATCGACGCCGATCACCGCACCGCCTCCGTGATCGCCGATATCGACGCCTGGCGCGATGTGGTCAGGCGCGGCGGCTGGATGCTGGGCCACGACCGGGACTGGCCGTCCGTGCAGGAGGCGGTCCGCTCGCGCTTCCCCGCCGCGCTGGCGCTGCGCGGCAATGTCTGGGCCGTGAAGCTTTGACGCGGCTCACCTTCGTCACCTGGCTGTGGTCCGGCAAGACCATGGGCCGGGACCGGGTGGACTATGTCGCCGACCATGTGAACCGCATGGCCTCGATGCTGGCCCGCCACGTCACCATTCCGCATGAGGTGGTGTGCGTCACCGACATGGCCGAGGGCATCGACAGCGGCGTGCGCATCGTGCCGATGTGGACGGACCTTGCCGGCCATGGCCGGTGCTACCGCCGCCTGAAGGTGTTCGACCCGGCGATGCGCGATGTGCTGGGGCCGCGCATCGTGTCCATCGACCTGGACACCGTGATCACCGGCAATATCGACCATCTGTTCGCCCGGCCCGAGCCGTTCGTGATCTGGGGCGACCCGTCCCGGATGCCGCATACGCCCTATTGCGGCTCGCTGTTCATGCTGGAGATCGGCTACCGCCCGGACGTGTTCTTCGATTTCGACCCGGGCGTGGCGACCGGCCTTCGCCGCGCGCACGGCGCCATCGGCTCCGACCAGGCCTGGATGGGGCACGTCATCAAGGACGCCCCGCGCTGGGGCAAGCAGGACGGCGTCTATTCCTTCCGTCTGGACATCCAGCTGCGCATCGGCGTGCCCCAGGGCGGCTACATCTGCGGCCGCCGCCGGCCGACCGGCCAGCTAGCGAACCGCGACGGCTCGCTGCCGGAGAACGCCCGCATCGTGTTCTTCCACGGCGCGGAAGACCCCTCGCAGACCCACCTTCACGTTCACCACAAATGGATATCGGAGCATTGGCGATGAGCATCCGCCTGAAGCCGCAAGACCTGACGCCGCTGAATTCCTCGCCCTTCATGACCTTGCACGGCGCGCGCGTCGCCTATCCCATCGCCGATGCGCTGGCCTCGCCGGACTTCTTCCTCACCGTGCGCTCCAATCTGCGCGCCGGCGACCGGGTGCAGCTCTGCCGCTATGAGCACGGCGACTGGACGCGGGCGCGGCTGCTCGAATGCGCCGAGGTGATCATCGCGCAATCGACGCCGAAGGCCGTGGTGTTCCGCCTGCTGGGCGCGATCATCGATGTCGAAGCCGCCGACCCCGCGCTTGAGGTGGTTCAGAAGATGCCGCAACTGCCCGAGCTTGGCGTCGAGCCGGACCCGCAGGGCGGCTTCATCGTCCGCGAGACGGCGTCCGGCCATGTGCACAAGCACTTCAAGTCGGAGGCCGCCGCCAAGCGCTACATCGCCGATTACGGCGGCAAGAAAGCCGCGTAACGGCACTGACGGCTACACTGTAGAATAGGCGGAACGCATGGCCACCAAGACCAGCCTCGTCAATATCGGGCTCGGCCGGGCGCAGATCCGCGCGCGGCTGAGCGATGTCGCCACCGACACCTCCGCCGAGGCCAAGGTCGCCCGCGATGCCTATGACGACATCCGCGACAACCTGCTGCGCAAATATCTGTGGTCGTTCTCCAAGAAGCGCGACGAGCTGGCAGAGGTGGCCACCGTGCCGGCCTTCGGCTATGACCGCGCCTTCGGCCTGCCGGCGGACTATCTGCGCACCATCTCGGTGCACCCCACCGACTCCGAGTTCGCCAAGATCCGCTACAAGATCGAGACGGTTTCGGTGTCGCTGACCGACACGCTGGTGCTGGTCACCAACGCCACGCAGGTGTTCCTTAAATATGTCGCGAGGCAAGAGAGCGTGGCGCTGATGGACGCCATGTTCCGCGACGTGCTCGCCTGGGAACTGGCCGAGCATTTCTCGCTGGCGATCAAGGAGAGCACCTCCCAGGCCGAATATTGCGCCAAGCAGGGGCGTCGCTCGCTGGCAGAGGCGCGCGCGGCCAACTCCATCGAGGACTGGCCCGAGGACTACCCGGCCGGCTCCTGGGTGAACGAGCGCTTCGTCGAGGGCGATACCTGGTACGGGGATGTCTACTCGTGAAGCCGATGTTCACCGTGAGCGCTCACCGTAAAGGTTCGCTCTGATGGCCTACGCAACGCCGATTCAGACCGCGGTCAATTCCGGGGAATTGTCGCCGCGCATGGCCGCGCGCGTCGATTTCGACCGCTATCGCAATGGCTGCGCCCGCGCCCGCAACATCATCCTCCTGCCCACCGGCGGCTTCACCAAGGCGCCCGGCTCGCGTTTCGTCAATGCGGCCAAGGATGAGACCAAGGTCGGCCGCCTGCTGCCGTTCAAATTCTCCCAGGACGACGCCTACATCATCGAGATGACCGAGGGCGCGGCCCGCTTCTACCGGCACCAGGCGCGCATCGATGCCGCCAATATCGGCGCGGCGATCGCCAACGGCACGTTCACCGCGAACACCGACGACTGGGACGACCGCTCCACCAATGTCGGCGCGGCCTCGGTGACGGCGCTGGGCTCGGCCACGTCCACCACCGACACCGCCACCTATACCGGCCTCGGCTCGGCGCTGACGCTGCCCGCCAGCCACAAGCTGCTCGTCGTCGGCATCGCCAGCCGCAAGACCGCGCCCCCGGCCGATGCGCCAACGGCGGTCGCGGTCACCATCGTCAACAGCGCCGGCACGGCGTTGCTCAGCGCGGCGCCGCTGACCCAGATCGTGGCCCGCCAGCCGGCCGCTGCGAACGAAGGCATCTCGCTGTGGCGCATCCGGCTGCCGCATCTTCCCGCCGCCGCGACCTGGTCGTTCGATGTCACCTTTCCGGCCGCGCAGACCGCCGCCACCATCGTCGCCTGGGAACTGACCGGCACCGCCGATGAGGAGTCCGACACCGACTCCGCCGAGGCCACTTCCACCAGCGTCGCCGCGACCATCGATATCCCCGCCAATGGCGTGGCGCTCTATCTCGGCGTCGCCGGCTCGCCGGCGCAGGGGCAGGATCAGACCTGGACGGGCGCCACCGAGGCCGCCGATCTCAGCCAGGAGGCGAACGCGCGCGTCACCTCCGCCTCGGAGACGACGGTGGCCGCCGCGCCCGGCAACGGCGCGTCCTTTGCATCGGGCAACAGCACCGCCCGCTCGATCATCGCGGCGTCGTTCCGCTCCGCCGGCATTTTCCATGACGAGGTGTTCGGACGCCTGCGGCTGGAGCCGGTCGGCAACGGCGTCGCCTGGGCGGAGCAGGATGTGGCGACCTCGACCCTGGGCGTCGTCCATGTGCTGCGCTTCAAGGTCGAGGGCGATCTGGGCGCGCGAGTCAAGGTCGCCGTCGGCTCATCCTCGCTCGGCGACCAGCTGTTCGAGGAGACCGAGCTGGGGCTGGGCTGGCACACCGTCGAGTTCACGCCCGCCGCCTCGCCCTTCTATGTCCAGTTCAAGAACGACATGGATGACCCGCCCGAGCCGGTCTATATCGACGACGTCGAGCTTCTCGACAATGTGCCGCTGGAGCTGACGCACGATTACGTCGAGGCCGAACTGGCGGGCATCTCGATCCGGCAGACCCGCGACGTGCTCTATCTGTTCCATCCCGACATCCCGACGCGCAAGATCGAGCGGCGCGGCCATCGCAGCTGGAGCATCGTCACCGTGCCCTGGATGGACGGTCCCTATGGGCCGCGCAATCCCGGCACCGACCTGGGCGCGAAGAACCTGATCCGCAACCCGGATTTCTCCGACGGCATCCGCTATTGGGACGACGTGTCCGACGACGATTCCTTTGCGGAATGGGACGCGGCGCAAAGGATCGTGGTGCTCACCTCGGGCGACAGCGTGGGCGAGGACGCCGAGATCGAACAGGAGGTGGCAACCGGCGTTTCCGTCTCCACCGAGTTCCTGCTGCATTTCCGCATCCTTGGCGCCAACATCTTCGGCGTCGAGCACACCTTGCAGATCGGCACGAGTTCCGACGGCACGCAGATCCTGTCCGTCACGGATTTCGAGCAGGGCTGGCATTCCATCACCTTCACGACGAGCGCCTCCACGATCTTCATTCGCTTCCGCCGGCCCCAGGCGAGCGGCGTGCCGATCGCGGGCGGCCTGGGCGGGGCCTATCTCTACCGCTCCAATGCGCGGCTGCTGGAGTTGTCCGGCACCGAAGGCTCGGTCGCCTGTACAGCCAGCGGCCATGCTCCGTTCAAATCCACCGATGTCGGCCGGCTGATCCGGCTGACCTGGCCGGGCAAGGAGCCGTGCTGGGGCGTGATCTCCGACTTTGTCTCCACCTCGGTGGTGCAGGTCCGGCTGCGGCGCAAGGCGCCCTATGCCACCGTGCCGACCGAGGACTGGCAGCTCGGCAAATGGTCGGCCACCACCGGCTATCCGGCGACGGCGGCGTTCTTCCAGTCCCGCATCGTCTCGGGCGGGGCCGAGTCGTCCCCGCTCGATACCGAGTTCTCCCAGACCGGCGACCTGGAAAACCTGCGCCCCGACAGCTTCCTGGCGGGCGTGTCGCAGACCCAGGACGACGATGCGCTGTCCTACCAGATGGCGGCCGAAGAGGTTAACGACGTCACCTGGATGACCGGACGGCGCAAGCTGATCGTCGGCACCACGGGCGGGGTGTTCGTCGCCGAGAGCGACGGCGCGGCGATCACGGCGACCGACATCTCCATCACGCCGCATTCCGACGTGCCGGTGAAGCGGACGGCGCCGGTGGCCATCGAGAACGCGGTGCTGATGCTCGGCTCGGACGGACGCCAGGTGTTCGACCTGGGCTTCCAGCTCGACGACGACAGCTTCGTGTCCGCCGACCTCACCATCCTGGCCAGCCATATGCTGCGTTCGCCCGGCCAGGAGATGGTGATGCAGCGCCGGCCGATGCAGACCGCCTGGGTGCGCCGCGCCGACGGGCGGCTGGCCGTGCTCGCCTATAATCGCAAGCAGGACATCATCGGCTGGACGCACCGCATCCTGGGCGGCAGCTTTGCCTCGGGCGCGCCGGTGGTGGAGAGCATTGCCGCCATTCCCGGCGCCGACGACAACACACAGGTGAACGGCTCGGGCGAGCGCGACGAGGTCTGGCTGATCGTCAAGCGCACCGTCAACGGGGCGACGCGCCGCTATATCGAGGTCTTCGAGGGCTATTACGAGGCGCCCCTGCGCGAGGACTATGCCAGCGAGGCGCTGTGGGAGGCGGCCGTCAAGACGCATATGCAGGACGCCTTCTTCGTCGATTGCGGCATCACCTATGACGGCTCGGCCACCGACACCATCACCGGCCTCGATCACCTGGAGGGCCAGACCGTCAAGGTGCTGGCCGAGGGCCGCGTGTTCGCCGCCGCGGTGGTCGCCTCGGGCGCGGTGACGCTGGCCGAGCCCGTCACCAAGGCGCAGGTCGGGCTGCACTACGACTGGGAGTTCGAGGGCCTGAAATGGCCAAACGGCACCCAGTCGGGTTCGGGCGTCACCAAGCAGAAATCCATGCCCCATATCGGCCTGGTGCTGCTCGATACCGGCGCGTTCCGGCTTGGCGTCGTATCCTATGACGAGGAGGAAGGGCGCACCGTCCACCCCTTGCAGGCGCTCGGCTTCCTGCGCGACGGCCTTGCGCTCGACGAGGCCATCCCGCTGTTCACCGGCGAGGTGGTGCGGGCGCTGGACGGGCCGACGCGGCGCGATGTGCGCCCCTATATGACCGGCTCCGATCCGCTGCCGTTCACGTGCCTGGCCATCGTGCCGCAGATGCAGGCGGGCGAGAAATGATCCTGATCCCCTTCCGCGCCAGCCATATCGACGCGATGGCGAGCCTGGGCGGCCAGGCCTGGATGAAGCCGTATTTCGGCGACACCGACCCGCGCAGCTTCGACGGGCTCGGCCCCGCCTTCACCGGGTGCCTTGGCGGCACGGTGATCGGCTGCGCCGGCATCATCATGTGCCATGCGCAGCGGGCGATCGCCTGGGCGCTGTTCACCGACGAGGCGCGGCGGCATTTCAAGGCCGTGCACCGGGCGGTGAAGCAGTTCCTCGCCCATCAGCCGGTCAAGCGCCTTGAGGCCTATGTGGACTGCGACTTTGCCGCCGGGCAGGGCTGGACGGCCCGGCTCGGCTTCGTGCTGGAAAAAGACCGGCTGGCGCATTTCCTGCCGGACGGGCGGGATGCATCGCTCTGGGTGAGGTTCAATTAAATGGCATTCCTTCCCGCCATTGCGGCCGTCGCCAGCGTTGCCGGCGGCGCGCTCGCGGGCATCGGCGCCTATCAGCAGGACAAGGCGGCCGAGGCCGCGTCCAACTACAATGCCGATGCCAGCGAGATGGCGGCGATCGCCGAGCGCGAGGGCGCGGCGGCCGAGGCGGAGGACCGCCGGCGCAAGCTGGAGGGCCAGCGCGCCACATCGATCGCCGCGCGCGGCGCATCCGGCGTCGGCTTCGCCGGCACGCCGCTGATGGTGGACGAGGACATGCTGGGCGAGATCGAGCTGGATGTGATGCGCACCGGGCAGAAGGGCGCGGCGCGCGCCACGCAATTGCAGAACCAGGCCACGCTCGACAAGATGACCGCCAGAAGCCACCGCCGCGCCGCGCCGATCTCGGCCGGTGCGCAGCTATTGGGTGGTATTGCGCAGGCGCGTTACTGATGGCGAAGGTCTTCTAATGGCAAAGGTTCTCGGCCCCAACAACATCGCCATCACCGCGCCATCGATCGCCGCGCCGGTGCGCGCTTCCAAGGAGGCGTTCGGCGCGCCCCAGGCGGACGCGCTTGGCGACATGGGCAAGGCGCTCACCGCCGTCGGCGGGGCGGTCCGCCGCATCAAGGACGAGCAGCAGGACGCCGTCGACCAGGCGTTCCTCGACCGCTACGACCTGGAAAGCGACCTCACCTACGGCAATGTCTCGCGCGAGGAGGAAACCGGCGCCGGGCCGGGCGCCGACGGGCTGACCGACCGGGTGCGCCAGCGTTTCGAGGATGAAAGCGGCGGCGTGCTCGACCGCGTGCGCCAGCAGGGCTTTGCGCCGAGCGAGCGCGCCCTACAGCGCGCCGAATCCATCAAGCTGCGCCGCCAGCACCAATATCTGCGCGGCAGCGCCGTCTATGAGAGCAATGAGCGCATCCGCAATGTGTCTGTCGTGCTCGACGACAGCCTGGCCACGGTCGCCAATCGCGGCGTCACCGGCGGCGATATCGAGGGGGCGCTGACCCGGGCGGAGCAGTCCATCGAGAGCCATCGCGGCATCCTGCCGCCCGCCTTGCTCGACCAGGCGCGCGAAAAGGCCGCTAAGTATTTCTTCGAGCAGATCAAGGCCAACGGCGATCCCGACGACCTGGAGCTGATCACCCAGCGGTTGTTGCGCGGCGGCCAGGAGGCGGCGACGCCGGCGGCAGGGGCGGCGGCCGCGGCCGGGCGCGATGGACAGCCTGCCCCGGCCAGGCCGGCCCGCAACGACGCCATCGGCCGCGCGGCGCAGGCGACCGGCGTGGACGAGGCAACGCTGAGGGTGTTCGCCCGCATCGAGAGCGGGGGCAAGGCCGATGCGCGCACCGGCAGCTATAAGGGGCTGTTCCAGCTCTCCGACACAGAGTTCGCCAGGCATGGCGGCGGCAACATCTACAATGCCGACGACAATGCGCTTGCGGCGGCCAAGAAGCTGCGCGCCGAAGCGTCCGAGTTCGAGGCCAAGCACGGCCGCGCGCCCACCGCGCTCGATCTCTATCTCGTCCATCAGCAGGGCGAGGGCGGCTATGACGCGCATCTGGCCCGCCCCGGCGCGCCGGCCTGGCAGAACATGGCCGGCACCGGCGAGGGCCGGCAGAAGGGCGCGCGCTGGGCCAAGCAGGCCATCTGGGGCAACATCCCCGACGACATGAAGCGCCGCTTCGGCAGCGTCGAGAACGTCACCTCGGCCGATTTCATCGAGGTCTGGCGGCAGAAGGTGGCCCGCTTCGGCGGCGGCGAGGGCGTTGTCGCCGCGCAGGCCGAACCGGGGGTGCGCGGGGCGCTCGCCCGCGAGATGTCCACGCGCCTGCCCGAGATCCAGACGCTGATCGACAAGCGGCGCGAACAGCTCGACTTGCAGCAGCGCGCGAGAGCCATCCTGGGCGGCACCGAGCCCGTCGATCCCGGCTCGGCGACCGACCAGAAGCTCATCGACAAGGCCATCGGCGCGACCGACATCCCCAAGCGGCTGGGCGAGGCGGACATGGAGGCGGCCGGCCAGATCACCGCGCTGGTCAAGTCCACCGGCTATGTGCCGGACAGCGCCATCTCGGCGCTGCGCGCGTCCGCGGTGAACGGCACGCCGGAGCAGCGGACCTTCGCGCTGGAGACGGCGGCGAACCTGTTGCGCGAAAAGCCCGGCGCGCTGGAGGCCTCGGAGAAATCGCGGGCCCTGCGCGACGATGCCCAACTTTATGAGACCTTCACGCTCGATGCCGGCCTTCCCGCGCAGGAGGCGCTGGCCCGCATCGCCGAACTGCGCACGCCCGAATTCGCCAAGCGCCGCGAGGCGCTGAAGAAGGAGGTGGCCGAGACCGGTTCGGTGTCGGTGATGTCCGGCCTGTCGCCGTCCGACATCACTTCCGACTATGACGGCTGGTTCACCGCCGAGCCCGCGCTTGGCGGCTCGCCGCGCCAGGCCAGCCTCGTCTACGACACCTATCGCGGCCTGGTGAAGGATCACTACATCCGCACCGGCGATATCGAGATCGCCAAATCGATGGCGAAAAAGGACCTCAAGCGCACCTATGACGTGTCGGAGGTGACGGGGCAGCGCCGGCTGATGCGGCACCCGCCGGAGAAATACTATCAGCCCATCGAGCCGCGCGCCGGCAAGGAGGCCAGCTACGATTATTTCTCCGACCAGCTCGCTGCCGCCGTCAAGGAACGGGCCGGCAAGGACGTGCCGGCCGGGGACATCTTCATCGAGCCGGTGGAGCAGACCAATGACGATGTGCGCGCGGGGCGGCTGCCCGGCTATGGCGTGATCTGGTTCGAGGAGCAGGACGGCCAGCGCGTCATGCAGACCGCGCCGGGCTTCGTGTTCCGTGCCGATGTGAAGAGCGAGAAGGAGCGCGAGTCGCGCAACCGGCAGGAGCGCTATCGGCAGATGCGCGCCGCCGAGGAAACGCCGCCGGTCATCCCCCGCGATCCCGCGCGGGCGCTCGGCGATTATTTCCGGACGCGCGAGCTGCCGACCGATACAGGCGCCGCCGACCGGCTGCGCGGCGGCAACCGGGAATTCTTCCAGGGCGGCCAACTCAATATGGAAGGCGGCAATCCAGAGATGCCCCAGGATCAGGGCGGCGGGATTGTGACCGAAGGCGCTGCCGACGCTGCTCCCCAAGCCCTGAGGCGAGACGCGTCAGGCCAACTCGCCGCTTACGACCCAAGAGAAACGCCTGAGCTTGATCCCCCCGATATGCTGGATAACGCTTTCCTTGCAGGCATTCGGGTTTACGAGAAACTCGGCCTCGCGGATTCTGCCGGCCGGCTCTACACCGATGTGATCGCGCGCGGGCGAAAGGAGCCGATCACCGAGAAGGACATGACGAAGGAAGACCTCGGCATGCTCCGCGTGCTCGTTGCGCAAAAGCTCAAGTCTGATCCCGGTAAGAAAAAGGGTTCGGTCGGCAATGACGACTATCTGGATGCAGGCTTCAAGAGCAAAGGCTTGCTGGGCAAGTTCAATTACGAAGTCGACGATGACGGCAACATCACCGTGTCGGATATCTACGACTTCAACCTTTCGGACCTCGGGCCAAAGGCCAGAAACGCCTCGGTCGCAGATCGGGTGAAGACGATGTTCTCCGACCCCGTCGCATATGCGGGCTATGTGGGGGCCAAGGTCGCGCCGGATAAACCGGGCAAGGGTGTTCCCGTCAAGATCAAGCTAGGGAAGCTCGACTGATGCCCTTCGAGCCCATCTCCCCCGTCGGCGGCTTCACCGCGACGCCTGAGCTTCCGCGGCCGGATGATGAAACCCGCCCCGATCCCACCTTCGGCGAAACGCTGTCCTCGGCGTTCCGCAACGAGAACACCATCGGCTCGTTGCTGGCCAGCCAGGAACTGGCGAACGAGCACCAGGAGCGCGACCCGTATTTCGACCCCTGGGCGGAGATCGCCGAGACGCCCTACGAGGCCTATTACGAGCAATTCGCCCGGGCTCGCAACCCGGCGCATTTCCAGGCGATCAAGGCCGATATCGATCGCGAGAACACCGACAGGGACGTGATCGCGCGCTCCGGCCTGACCGGGTTCGGCGCATCGGCGGCGGCTGGCTTGCTCGACTGGCCGACGCTGATCCCCGGCGGCGCGCTGGTGCGCACGGCCAAGGGCGGCGTGTCGCTGCTGCGCTCCACCGCCAGCGTCGCCGCGGCGGGCGCGGTCGGCGCGGGGGCGGCGGAGGCGGTGTTGCAGGGCACCCAGCAGCTTCGCACCGGGGCCGAGAGCGCCGTGGTGATCGGCGGTGCCACCATCCTGTCGGGCGTGCTGGGCGCGGGGCTGGCCAAATGGGTGTCGCGCGGCGAGCTGGATGCATTGGCGCCGCGCGTCGAGCGGGATTTCCAGGTGCCGGGGGCCGACGAGGCCGATGTGTTCGAACCCGGCGCGCTGCGGCCTTCGGTGGAAGCCGCGGCCGGGGCCTCGCCGCGCGCCGCGGAGGTGGCCGACGCGATCCGCGAGACCGCTGAGGAGATCCTGCCGGCTCAGGTCCGGGTGCAGGTGGTGGATACGCTGGGGCCGGTGGGGGATGACGGGCTGTTCGCCATCCGCGCCTTCCACGGCACGCCGCATGATTTCGACCGCTTCGATATGAGCAAGATCGGCACCGGCGAGGGCGCGCAGGTCTTCGGTCATGGGTTGTATTTCGCCGAGAACAGGGCCGTCGCGGAGAACTACCGCGTTGGATTGTCCGCGGAACGAACGCTTCTGGACGGCAAGCCGATCGCTCAGGATAGCGACCTGATGCGGTTGGTCCAGGTCAAGATCCTTGGCAAGGATGAATTCGGTGCGCCATGGGAAACGTTCCGTCCCAATGCGGAGAAGGCCTTGGCCGACGCCAAGGCGGTGCAGGTCCCCGATGCCGGATCTCCGGCCGCGCGGTTCGCCAATCTGGAGGACATGAAGGCCCGGCGAGAGCGCAACATCCAGGACGCCCAGGACTGGCTGGAAAAAATCGAAGCCGTCGAGAAGGGCAAGCTGGAATCCGGCGGCCATCTCTATGACGTCGAGCTGGATGTCGAGCCTAACCAGCTGCTCGATTGGGACTTGCCTCTGACCAGGCAGCCGGAAGCCGTGCAGGCCGCGATGCGCAAGCTCGGCATCGATCCCGTCGAATATCGCGACGGTCAATGGCTGTACCATGAAATCTGGCGCCGGGATGAGAGTGGTGACGGACCCGAGGTGGCATCCGTCGCGCTCAAGGAGGCGGGCATCCCCGGTATCCGCTATCTCGACCAGGATTCGCGTGCCGTCGATGGCGAACGTACCAGGAACATGGTGGTGTTTGACGACAGCCTGGTCAAGATCACCCGCAAGAACGGCGAACCTGTCTCTGCTGCTGAGCGCAAAGACGCGGTGGAGACATTGTTTTCGCTGAGGAGCCGCGAGGCGGCCGGGGCGGAGGCGGCCGACATCACGGGGACGCAGGTCTTCAAGCGCTGGTTCGGCGATAGCAAGATCGTCGATGCCGACGGCAATCCGCTCAAGCTCTATCACGGCACCGGAGAAGCGTTCGAGCGCTTCGATCCGGAAAAGAGCGTGGAAGGCGGCATCTTCTTTGGCACCGATCCTTCCATCGCCAGGGATTACACCTTCAAGGGCGAGACGCCGCGCGTCATTGAAGCCTATGCGGCCATTCGCAATCCCAAGGTCATCGATGCGGGCGGTGACGATTTTTCCGACGCCAGTCTTGGCAAAGCGCCCGAAGGCAGCGACGACAAATTCGTCCTGTCCCGCCCGGCTCCCAGCGCCAAGGCGAAGGCGTTTGGCGATTACCAGTCCGGCTATCGCACCGAGGCTTCGACGCCCAATGGCCGCAAGTTGGAGATCTTCATCGGCATCAAGGGGGAGCGCGAGACGACGTTCCGCGATGTGACCACGCGCCATGTCTCTTACGACGTACTGTCCGCGGACGGCACAGTGTTGCGCTCCGACAAGGAATTCACCTTCCGCGACGACGACCCGTTTTTCCCCGATGATCGGTTCGAAGACGTCATGGCGTCTCATGTCGGGCTGGATATGAGCAATCCGTTCTACAGCCACTCTTTCCCCAGGCTGTTCCTGAAGCAGGTGATCGACGAGGCCAAGGCGGAAGGGTATGACGGCCTGTGGCTGCGCAACGGCATGGATATGGGGCGCGAGGCTCACGACCAGGTCGTCGCCTTTCGTGCCGATCAGGTCAAAATCGTCGGCTCAGGCACCCGTCACGGCCTTCGCCAGTCCCCTGCCGGCCCGATCGCGGAAGGGCGTTTCGATCGCGACAAGCTGCTCATCACCATCGCCGCCGACGCGCTCGACCCGGCCAAGACGCTGCGCCATGAGAGCATCCATGCGCTCAAGACCATGGGGCTGTTCGCGGGGAAGGACTGGGCGACGCTGGAGGCGGCGGCGGCGAAGGGGAAGTGGCTGGAGACGCACAATGTCCGCCAGCTCTATGAGGGCGTCTACAAGGACCGCATCACCGATGAGTTGCTGATGGAGGAGGCCATCGCCGAGCAATTCTCGCTGTGGCGGCAGGGCAAGCTCCAGGCAAAGGGCGCGCTCGCGGCGATCTTCCAGCGCATCCAGGCGTTCCTGGAGCGCACGGGCAATGCGCTGCGCGGCCGCGGCTTCCAGACCGCCGACGATGTGTTCGCCGCCGTGCGCTCGGGCGATGTGGCCTCCCGCGCCGCACCGCCTGCGCCATCGCCTGGCGTGACGACGGCGGTGGCCGCTGCCACCGGCCGGGCGACATCGGTGGGCGCGGCCGCCGTCCGGCGCGCCGAGGACACGCTCAAATCGGCCTTCGGCGCCGAGAAGCTGTTCCGCTACCAGGACCCGATGCTGCGCCTGCAGACCTCGCGGTCGGACGTGTCGCGCCGCCATGTGCAGGAGCTGGCGGAAACCCCGCTGACCTATGAGAAGAACGCCCTTGGCGAAGAGACGGCGCCCGGCGGCTCCGACAGCGGCGCGCCTGGCGCGGTGGAGACGCGCATCAAGTTCTGGCAGGGACCGCTGGCGGAAGCCATGCAGGCGGTCGACGACGCCTTCCTGAAATATCGCAAAGGCAGGGGCAAGCGCTTTATCGGCGAGGTGCCGGCGCTGACCATGAAGGATACCCTGCTCGGCACCCAGGCGCTGACCTATCGCGACTTCAAGGGGAAGATTTCCCAGGCGCTGCGCCGGGGCGACGAGAGCGACATTCCCGAGGTCGCGGTCGCCGCCCGCATCATTCGCCAGCGCGTGCTCGATCCGCTCAAGGACGAGGCCATCGCGGCCAAGCTGCTGCCGGAGGATGTGTCGGTGGAGACCGCCGCCAGCTATCTGAACCGCGTCTACAACAAGGAGCGCATCGTCGCCGAGCGCGACCAGTTCAAGCAGGTGGTAAGGGACTGGCTGGAGGGGCAGGAAAGCATCAATCGCGGTGTGCGGGCGCGGCTGGCGCCGATGCTGGAGCGACTCGATACGGTCGGGACCGATAGCAGCAAGCTTGCCGCCGGCATCCAGAAGAGTGAAGCGCGGCTGAAGGATCTGGAGGCGCGCGCCGAAGAGGCTGGCCGTGTACAGCGATTCGCGTTCAAGCGCGCATTGGAGCGTCGCGAGCCGATTGAGGCGCTGCAGAACCGCATCGCCGACCTTGGGCAGCAGATCGAGGGGCCGCTCGATAGCCTGTCCAGCATGCGCGACCTCGACAGCCGCATCACCGACGCGCAACAGATCGCACGCGCCATGCAGGAGGATGACGGCGGCGACCTTGCTGCTCAGATCGCCGATGTGGCCGAACTGGAAGAGAATATCGACGAGATGATCGCCAAGGCGGAAGCCGGCATAGAGCGCATTACCGAGGCCGGCGACCTGCCGTTGCCGCGCGTCGAGGGCCGCTACGCGGGTGGGGCGCTGGAAGGCGACGAGATCGACGAGATCGCCAGTTCCTGGCGCTTCCTGCGCGAGATGAAGGCGCGGCGCAAACCCGAAGGGCTGACAAGCTTCGTCGTGCGCATGGGGGGCGTGGAGGACCCCGGTGGCGACGTGATGTCGATGATCGGCCGCAGCAAGGATCGGCCTGGCCTGATCCGCAAAGGCCCGGACGATGCCGGGCCGCAGCTCCCTCTTGGCGATGCCGGCGGGACACGGCCCAACACCCTCGACGCCATGGCGCTGCGGGCCTGGGAAAACGGTTTCTTCCCGAGCAAAACCGAGCGTCCGACCATCAACGAATTCCTGGACGCGCTTCGCGAGGACGTCGCCGGCAATCCCATGGTGAGGGGGGAGGACGAAGCCTATTTCGTCGATGCCGAGCGGGCCGGGCAGCTTGCCGAGGATCTCGCCAGCCGGGGTATCGATCCCGCTGCCTTTCGTCGTGAAAGCCAACTGCGGCTGTTTCTCGGACAGGCGCCACGCGAGGCGCTCGCTGGGGAGGCCGGTGCCGGTCTCAAGACGCTTCGCCTGATCAGAAAGCAGCTTGGTGACACCATCGATCCCTATCGCAAACGCATCACCGCCTTGACCAGGGATGCGCGCCGACGGGAACGCAATGAGAGTCTGCGGCAGAGCGAGCGCGGTGTGTTCGCCACACAGTCTCGCAATCGCGGCAGAAGCCTTGCCGACCGCACCTTTGCCGAGCGGGGGAAACTGGAGAAGCAGCGCGCCGACCTGGCGGCAAAGGAGGCGACTGCGGCAGACCTGCAGAAGGCCATCGAGGAAGAGGTCACCAAATACCAGGGTAAGAGCGCGAACGAAGCGAAATCGGCGCTGGAGCGCAGGGAAGAGGCCGAGTTACTGCGCGAGGAGAAGCGGCAGGTCGCCATTGCCCGCCGCGACGAACTGCAACGGCTGATCGCTGGCGAGGAGAGGGCTCTTGTCGCTGCGCCGGACGAGCAGCGCCTTCTGTCGCTGCAGACCGCGCGCGATGAGCTGGCTGAATTGGAGAAGGCCGTCGCCGACCCGAAGCGCCTGCGCGCAGCCGACAAGCCCGTGCTCGCCTCCGCCCGGCGCATCGCCGACCAGCTCGACAAGGAACCCGGCGAGATCGGCGATCTGGCCGACGAGATCATCGACCGTATCATCGGCACGCCGGACGGACGGCTGCCCTATGACGCGCATCTGAATTCCACCACCAGCCACGGCGTCAGCGTGGACGCGCGCGGGCCGCTCGCCGCCCGCCAGTTCATGATCCCCGACCTTGCCATCGAGCGCTGGCTGGAGAGCGACGTGGAGGCGCTGCTGCGCGCCTATACCCGCACCATGGCGCCCGATGTCGAGCTGACCAAGCGGTTCGGCACGGCGGATATGAAGCTGCAGATCAAGGAGATCGCCGAGGACTATGCCAGGCGCTCGGCCGCCGCCGCGACACCCGCCGAGCGCAGACGCCTCAACGCCAGGCGCAATGCGGACATCCGCGATCTCGCCGCGATCCGCGACCGCATCCGCGGCACCTACAAGGTGCCGAGCGATCCGAACGCCATCCTGGTGCGCGCCGGGCGGGTCGCCTCCTCGCTGAACTATATGCGCATGCTGGGCGGCATGACGCTCTCGGCCATCCCCGATGTCGGCGGCATCGTGTTCTCCCACGGCATGGCGCGGGTGTTCGGCGACGGGCTGGTACCGCTGATGCGCAACTGGCAGGGCGCGCGCATCGCCATGACCGAGGTGAAGATGGCGGGCACGGCGCTGGACATGGTGCTGGATTCGCGGGCCATGGCGATTGCCGACGTGATGGACGAGTTCGGCCGGCACAGCAAGTTCGAGCGCGCGGTGTCGTCGGCGGCGCGCAATTTCGGGGTGGTGTCGCTGCAGGCGCCCTGGAACGCGGCAATGAAGCAGTTCGCCGGGCTGATCACCATGACGCGGATGCTGCGCGCGGTGGAGCGCATCGCGGCCGGCAAGGGCACGGCGAAGGAGGTCGAGCGCCTGGCGTCGGCGGGCATCTCGCAGGCCAATGCGCGGCGGATCGCCGAGCAGTTCGCCAAGCACGGCAAGAAGGGCGGCGGCGTCTGGTTCGCCAACACCGCCGAATGGGACGCGGGCAGCCGTCCGGCGATCGAGGCGTTCCGCGCCGCGCTGGTGCGCGATGTCGACCGGATCATCATCACCCCCGGCCAGGACCGGCCGCTGTGGATGTCCACCGAGCTGGGCCGCCTCGTCGGTCAGTTCAAGAGCTTCGCCATCGCCGCGATGCAGCGCGTGGTGATCGCCGGTTTGCAGCAAGGCTTTATCACACGAGATATGGCAACACTCAGCGGCATCGCCATGATGACTGCGCTCGGTGGACTCTCAGGGATCCTCAAGGCCAAGGTGGCGGGGCAGCCTATGCCCGATCTCAGCGACAATAAGAAGAAGTTGCAGTTTCTGGTGGAAGCCATCGACCGCTCCGGGCTGACCGGCTGGCTGATGGATGTGAACGCCATGACGGAGAAACTGACGCGCGGGGCGGTCGGGCTGTCGGCGATCACCGGCAAGCCGGTCTCGCGCTTTGCCCAGCGCAACATCGCCTCGACGCTGTTCGGGCCGACGGCGGGGACGATCCAGGAATTCGCCCGTGTGGTGGGCGCGGCAGGGGCGGGGGAGTGGAACCAGTCGGACAGCCGGGCGATGCGCCGGCTGATCCCCTATAACAACATCTTCTATCTCAGGCAGCTGTTCGATGAGGCCGAGCAGGGCATCAACGACTTCCTCGGCGTGCCGAAGCCGGCGGGCGCGCGGCGCTAAACTTTGTCGAGTTCGCGGCAAAAGCGATCCCATTCATAGCGCTTCACCGCCTGATAGCGGTCGTCGTCAAGCCAGCAGGCTGCGCCGCTGAGGGCAAGCCCGATGCCGATGGCGATGCCGACGGGCTGGCCGCCGATGAGCGAAAGGGCGGCGACGACAATACCGCCCAGCGCGAATTTACGGGGATGGTCGCGAAGAATGCTGCTTTGCGGTGGTGTCATGGCTTTAGTCCCCCTTTCTGACGCTGCTCGCGTGACGCTATGTAACGGTCCATCTCTGATTTTCGAATTCGAAGCATGCGATGGCTGAGTCTAACAATCTTGAGCCGTCCCTTCTTCGCCTCGTCACAGAGAAAGCGAGATGAACAGGAGAGATGTTTCGCTGCATCCACAAGTGGGATCAGCGGATCGGTAGGGTGGCGGGTGGCAAGCGCCCGAATGCTCATTCCGTCAGTCTCGGATGACATCGGCGACCTCTTTCTGGCGCTTCTCGGGTGCATCCAGGCCAAGCTGAATCAGCTGGCGGATGGCTTCAGGACGCGTGGGTGGGTTGGGCTGCTTGCCGCGCCATCGGTCCAGCAGCGCAAGGAGTTCTGGCGCAACGCGGACCATGATCGGTTCGTTCTTGCTGGATTTCATAGATATCCTGATATCAGATATTGACGGGCATCCGGCATCCTGATACCAAAATAACAAGCCGAAGGGAAGCGCCAACTCCCCTCCGGCTCTAACCACAGCAACCTGTATGAGAGGTTCCCATGGCTAAGTCATCCTTATCGCTCCCCGTGCTCGCCAACAATACGCGTGATCGTCTCGCCTACATCAAGGAGACGGTGGTGGAGATCGACCAGGAGGTGCAGAAGCTGCGCACCCGCAAGGTGAACGGCACCGTCAATGTCGAGAGTGAGGCGGCGAACACCCTGCATTTCCTGGTGAGGCGCCTGAACGGCGATCTTGCCCGGCTCGGCCTCGTGCTGTAGGGAGGCGGCGATGAACAAGCATTCGAACATCGTGCGCTTTCCCGCCGACCAGGCCGCCGTCGACCGCGCCGGCGAGATCGAGGACTGCATGAACAACATCGCCGCGATCGTCACCCTGCTGCACGAGACCGTCGAGGGCGAGCGCTTCATGAACGCGCGGGCCTGGCTCGCCGACCAGCTCGACAACAACTTCGGCGCGCTCGATGCGCATCTGAGCGCCCGCAGCACGACGGTTGCGGGTGCCCATGTCTGACCGCGCCGCCCGCTGGGCCGACGCCGAGCGTCACGCCCGCATCCAGCGCCTCAGCCATCTGGAGCGGGCGCTGGAGACCGCCATCGCATTGCTGGACTGCCAGAAGGACAAGTCGCAACGCCGCAAGGACATGCTCGCCGACTGGCACAGGCTGGTGAACAAACTGCCGCCGCGAGACCACCGGGACGACGGCGACCAGCCCCGTCTCATCTGAACCGGCCTACCGACTGAAAACTGACCCCGCCCTCGAAGCGGGGTTTTTTATTGGGACATCGATGACCGTCGCATCCACGAGCAACAAGTCCGGGCCGTATAACGGCAACGGCTCGATCGCCAATTTCGCGGCCAGTTTCAAATACACCGCCACCAGCGAAGTGTCGGTGATCGTGACATCGGCGGCGGGCGTCCAGACCACCAAGGTGCTGGACACCCATTACACGCTGACCCCGCCAGGCGACAGCGGCACGGTCTCGTTCATCACCGCGCCGACCGACCACCGCCCGCAGAGCGGCGAGACGGTGACGATCCTGGGCACGCTGCCGGTGACGCAGGCGACCGACCTCACCGCGGGCGGGGCCTTTTCGGCGAACGTCATCGAGGGCGCGTTCGACAAGCTGACGCGGCTGGTGCAGCAGATCGCCGAGAAGGTCACGCGGGCGCCGAAGCTGCGGCAGACGACGGCGACGGGCGAGATCACCCTGCCGGAACCGGCGGCGAGCACGCTGCTGCGCTGGAATTCCGCCGGCGACGATCTGGAGAATGTGGCGGCCGCCGATATCGACCTGGGGGTAGTCTCGCCATTCATCGCCACGCTGCTCGACGATGTGACGGCGGCCGAGGCGCGCACCACATTGGGCGCCATCGGCGGCTCCACCGGGGCCACCGACAACGCCATCCTGCGCGCCAGCGGCACGGAAGGCGCAACGCTGGATAACTCCCCGGTCACCATCACCGATGCCGGGATCATGAACGGCGCCGTGGCCGTGGGCATCAACGCCACGGCCGATGTGACCAACCGGCTCAGCGTCAATTCTGCCGCGGTGCTGTTCAACCATGAGGGCGCCGGCACCCAGATCAAGGTGAACAAGAATGCGGCCGGCGACACCGCATCCTACCTGTTCCAGACAGGGTTTTCCGGCCGGGCCGAGTTCGGGCTGACCGGCAGCAACGACTTCGAGATGAAGACGAGCCCGGATGGCTCAGCCTTCACCACCGGCCTGTCGATCCTGGCAAGCACGGCGGCGCTAAGGGCGCATGTCAATCTATCGCCGAATGCGAATGATGGGGCGGCGCTAGGCACCACGGCGCTGGGCTGGGCGGACCTGCATGGCGCGACGGGCTGGACGCTGAATATCGCCAACGGCAATTGGCTGGCCACGCATTCCTCCGCTGTCATGACAGTGACGACCGGCGACCTGCGCGTGGCCAACAATTTCACCAACGCGGCGAGCGTGGTGACGGTGGGCGGCGCTCAGACTCTCACCAACAAGACGCTGACCAACCCCGCGCTGGCAACCAGCTATCTGCAAGCGTCCGAGATTGCGACGCCGAGCAATCCAGCGGCCACGGTTCTGCGCGTCTATGCCAAGGCCGATGGCGGCACGACGAAGCTGGCAACGCTGGATTCGGCCGGGACCGAAACGATCCTTGGCTCTGGCGGCGGCGCCGCCGCCATGCCGCGCGGGCACATCTTCGGGTTGATCCTCAGCAACAACGGCACCGACGCAAATAATGACATCGATGTTGCGGAGGGCGAAGCGCGGTCGGACGACAACACCACCGACCTGGCGCTGGCCTCTGCCATCACCAAGCGGCTGGACGCCGGATGGGCGGTCGGCACCAACCAGGGCGGTCTGGACACCGGATCGGAAGCATCCAACACGTGGTACTATGTCTGGCTGATCAAACGGTCCGATACCGGCGTCGTGGACGTGCTGTTCTCAACATCGGCGACAGCGCCGACCATGCCGGCGAACTACGACAAGAAGCGGCGCATCGGCGCGATCCGAAACAATGCGTCGAGCAACATCTTGGCCTTCACGCAGAATGCCAATGATCCAGCAATTTTCCGTTTCGCGACATCGATTCTCGATTCCAACGTTACAAACTTAAGCACCACAAGGACAACCCCAACGCTTACGGTGCCTCCGAATATGGTTGCTCATATTCGAGCGTATGCTGAACCTGGGGCGACTGCTAGTCGCTTTGTCATTATACAGCCGACCTCCGAGACGGATGCGGCACCATCGCAAACGGCCGTGCCGGGCGTGTCGCTTACTGCTATTTACGACGGCACTTCCGCCCAGAGCAATCCCACCGCTGGAAATTTTGACATTGCCGTAGACGCATCTTCTCAGGTTGCAACGCGGTCAACTGCCGCGAACACCGTACTGCGTCTGTACACCCTAGGGTGGCGTGATGAGCGCGGCCGTCTGAACTAGGCCACTGGCGCAACATCCCTCAACGACATCAACGGACACCCATGACCCTCCCTGACATTCAGCGGCGGCTGAAGGAGCTTGGCCTCTACACGGCCGCGATCGACGGCATCGACGGGCCAGCGACCAAGACGGCGGTGCGAGCCTTCCAGCGCCTGCATGGGCTGAAGGCGGACGGCATCGGCGGGCCGCTGACGCAGGCAGAGCTGTTCCCGGCGCCGATGCCGGACCGCGATGCCGAAGCGCCGGCCGGCGAGCCCGGCGCCGATGCCGTCATCCGCTGGCCGCGCCAGAAGGACGTGGAGAAGGTGTTCGGCCCGCCCGGCACCAACCAGGTGATGCTGGAGTTGCCCTTCCCGATGCTGCTGGCCTGGGACAAGCGGCAGACCGTCCGGCGCTTGTCCATCCATGAGAAGGTGCATGACAGCGCCAAGCGCTGCTTTGCGCGGATCTCCAACGAATATGACAGCGAGGCGCGCCGGCTGACCGGCATCGACCTGTTCGGCGGTTGCCTGAACGTGCGCCGGATGCGCGGCGGCTCGGCCTGGAGCATGCACGCCTGGGGCATCGCCATCGACTTCGACCCTGCCCGCAACCAGCTTCGCTGGGGCCGCGACCAGGCGCGCCTGGCGCTGCCGGACTGCGCGCGCTTCTGGCGGATCTGGGAGGAGGAGGGCTGGCTGAGCCTGGGGCGGGCGCGGAACTATGACTGGATGCACGTGCAAGCCGCACGGCTGTAAAGCGTACCATGCTTAATCGCCGGAAACAGGCATAGCACACTCACCTTGTGGAGCGATCCGCCTTACAGAGGGTCCCACAGCAGGGCAATGAATGTGGCCATTTCCATAGCCAACGACATTGCCGTCGTCCCAGCGCACTTCATAGCTGGCGGTGTGATACGGGCCACCAAGCCGGGCACTGATGACCGTTCCCAGCAAACCGGGCGGACCTTCCGTGATCGTGTGACCCAGCCACTCAACGCGGTCGCCTAAAGCAAGCAGCAAATCGTCCATTTTCAACCTCAAAAGGAGTCTCCCATGACCTGGGACACCGTACAGCAGCTCTTGCGCATCATCCTGCAGCTCGCCGCCGGCTGGCTGCTCAACCAGGGCATCATCACCGAGGAGATGTCCACCACGCTGGTCGGCAGCCTCCTGTCGATCGGCGGCATCGCATGGTGGGCGCTGTGGGAGCGCTCGCGGCCTTCGGCATGAGTGAGCGTTTATCGCGAACCGTAAAGGTCCGCTCATGAGCTGGGTCACCCTGCTCACCGGTCTCCTGAAGCTGGCGACGATCATCGCCGGCATCGTGCAGCAGAAAAAGCTGCTGGAGGCCGGTGAGGCCCTCGCCATCAAGCACACCCTGGAGGAGACCAATGCCCGCGTTGAAAAGGCTCACGCTGCTCGCCGCGCTGCCGCTGCTACAGGCATGCGCGACGACGACCCCTATCTCCGTGACTGACACGAGCTGCCGGGGTTTCGTCCCGATCCTGTACAGCAGGAAGGACACCCCCGGCACGATCAGCCAGGCGCGCGAGCACAATGCCGCGTGGGATGCGCTGTGCAAACGCAATTAGCCAGCCGCCAGCGTCAGCCAGACGACTGAATCCGTTTCGAAAATATGAGATGAGAGATGCATGACAGAGCCGGTCGCCTCAACGGAGCGTCTGACCACGCTGGAAGCGCGGGTGGCGCATATCCGCGAGCTTATGGACGAACGGGACAGAGGCTTTACGACGCGGATCGCGGAACTGATTTCGCACAACAGACTTCAAGATCAGGAGCAGGAAAAGCTGATCGAGCGCCTGAGCGACAAGATCGAGGAGATACAGGCCATCCTATGGAACGCCCTCAAATGGCTCGGCGGGCTGCTTGCAACCACGCTCTTATCCGTCGCCTTGAAGACGCTCGGACTGATCTAGAGACGTTTTGTGGGACGATGAAGGTAGCGGCCTATGTGATGGCCGGTTTTCTGGCGGTTTCGCTGGCATGGGAAGTGCTCAGCCTCGTCTGGTAACCGTCGCCATGCAAACGTCCCCCCACGCACGCACAGGGCGACCGCTGCCCGGGCAGGAGCATCAAGCCGCGTTCGACGTCCCCCCACGCACGCTCAGGGCGACCATCGACCAGCCCGTATAACCGCCCCTCCACGCACGCTCAGGGCGACCTGCCCGACGAACGGCAACACGAACCGTAGTCATCGCCCCTCCACGCACGCTCAGGGCGACCGCTACTTAACTCAGAATTGTAAGCCTCGCCCGACGCCCCTCCACGCACGCTCAGGGCGACCCATGCTGGCATCGTTGCCAGTCTCGCCGATGACCGCCCCTCCACGCACGCTCAGGGCGACCAACGCGGGTCCGGCGCGAGAGCAAGGCGCAAGCCGTCCCCCCACGCACGCACAGGGCGACCAGAAGCGGCTTACGCTTTCGTTGAGGCGCGCGTCGTCCCCCCACGCACGCACAGGGCGACCTCTTTCGCAGCAACTTCATTGCCGTGCGAAACACGTCCCCCCACGCACGCACAGGGCGACCTTGGTGGTGCCCTGGCTATAATTGGTGGACTAACGTCCCCCCACGCACGCTCAGGGCGACCGGGAGCGTCCGGCTTTCAGGTCCATCGCGCCGGCGTCCCCCCACGCACGCACAGGGCGACCTCCGATGGACCGACACTATTGGATAGCCAATGCCGTCCCCCCACGCACGCACAGGGCGACCGCAGACGTCGATCAGCACGCCGTCCTTGTTCATCGTCCCCCCACGCACGCTCAGGGCGACCACGAAAAGGCAATAAAGGCTAAGAATGGGAAGTCGTCCCCCCACGCACGCTCAGAGCGACCCCACACCCCCATTCGGCCTCACGACATTGGTAACGTCCCCCCACGCACGCTCAGGGCGACCGGCGAACCAATTGGGCAAGCGCGGTGGTGATGACGTCCCCCCACGCACGCTCAGGGCGACCCCAGTTTCATTCGAGACGACGCGCAGAAGTCGACGTCCCCCCACGCACGCTCAGGGCGACCGCAGGCGCGTCCAGGGCAGCACGGCGGGATCGACGTCCCCCCACGCACGCTCAGGGCGACCATTCCGATTTTCATTTTACCGTTATTTCCGAGACGTCCCCCCACGCACGCTCAGGGCGACCTTATATTTGCGCTGGTCTGCTTGGGCCGGTGGGCGTCCCCCCACGCACGCTCAGGGCGACCCTTTTCGCCGGGCGGACCTGTTCGCTGACCCAGCGTCCCCCCACGCACGCTCAGGGCGACCCAAGCCCTTCAATAGCACGCAACAATTCCATAACGTCCCCCCACGCACGCTCAGGGCGACCCCAGCGGTCGGCAAAATTTTCGCCGCGTGTGGACGTCCCCCCACGCACGCTCAGGGCGACCTCTAGGAGGTAAGTCGCTGGGTCGTCTCCACAATTGCAAAGAGCAAGGTCGGCCTGAACGCGTGTAGATGCCCCCTTCTACGCCTCGGTTTCCCTAGCCGGACGTGTGTCCTGCTATCGAAAAACGAAGCTCCGATGCCGCTGCCTCTCTGGAATTGTGAGAGGACTTACAGACCGGCAGCCGCATCACCACGCAAGGACGGCGAGCCGTCCCCCGACTGATGACGCGGCGGGCTTTGACCACGACCTGGACTGGCCGGGACCGCCTTCGCGGTAACTGCATAATTCCTATTTCTTGATGCGTGTCAACAGAATTCCGTCGATCTCGCGAATATCGCGAGGTGTCTCGCCAAGCGTTCGCATGCCGACATCTGCAAACGCGTCGCGATCGCGCCAGATCATGATAATGCATCCTCGCTGCAATGCTTGATGCCAGCGGGACATGACGTCCCAAAGCCGGTCGCGGGCCTCTTTGTTCAGCTGTGCGCTGACATAGATGCTTGTGGATGCTTCCAGCATCGATGAACGCAACAGGCCGCGATAGCGATTGTCCACGTCACGGGTGATGACGATGGTCAGGGCGTGGCTCATGGCGGCGCCATCAGGTGCTTGATCCGCTCGATCATCGCCGCGATCAGGTTGGCGTCGGCAAACATCTGGTTCGCCCGGCGCCGCACCAGCTTCTCCAGCGACAGGTCATGGGCGGCCATGTCGCTCACGGCGCCAAAGGCGATCCGGAGCGTGACGCCGTCGCGGTAGAGATCGGCGATGTCCAGAATGAAGGCCTGGGAGGAATCCTCGTGCACGAAGCCGAGCTGGGGGATGGCGGCGGTGGCCATGACGGCGATCGCCGCGGCCGCGCGCACGGCGCTTGAGGCGTGATTGATGGCCTGGTTCGGCTTGTCCGCCGCCCCGGGATTGGCGCGGTCATAGTGCCGGCCGTTCCATTCGATGCCGTATTCCTCGGCGACACGGGCATAGGCCGCCTTGACGCGCGCGCCCTCCAGGCCGCGCAGCACCTCGATGTCGCGATGCGGCAGCACCTCGCCGAAGCGCAGCGCATACATCTGCCGGGCGACGGCGATGCGCGATTGCGGCTTCGCCCACAACTCGGCCTGACGGCGGGCCAGCGCCGATGAGCCTGACATCAGCGGCGGCGCGGTATAGAGCTTGACGCCGCCCTCGCCGATCGCCGCGATCGCCACGCCGTGGCTGGCGGCCAGGCGCAGACAGTCATGGGTGATGCTGGAGCCCGGCCCGAGCAGCAGGATGGAGATCGCCTGGTGCGGGATCTCATATTCGCCCGGCTCCAGCGCTCCGCCCGCCGTGACGAAGCGCAGGCAGCCATCGGCGACGTCGAGCCTGCCGCGATCCAGCATGACGAGGCCATGCCGGGCGTTGTAGGGGATGCGGACCTTGTCGAGCCCGAGGCGGCCGCGCATCATCATCCACCACCATCCGAGAAATAGAACCGGGTGTCGGACACCTTCGCCTTGAAGACGGCCAAGGTGTCTTCATCGTGGGCGAGCGGGTGGACGAAAATGACGAGAGCCACGATCGTCTCACCAGTCTCGTCGTGGCCCTTCCACAGGCGCGCCGGGATTCCTGGTCCGACAGTGATGATCGCGTCGGTGTCACCGATAGTGATTTGCATCACGCCGTCTCCTCCCGCTGCTTCAGCCGCAGCCCCAGCTCGCGGGCGACGATGCGCGCTGCATTGCGGTTGCGCGTCAGGTGGTTGCCGCAGATCGTGCCGTCGGGGAGCGGCTCGGCGCAGCGCATGATGGGCTTGCCGGCCTTCATTTCCGGGTGGATGACGCCGCAGCGCGAGCACGGCTGCACCGTGGGGTAGAGCGTATCCAGCTCCTCATAGGCCTGGGGGCCGCGCAGATCGGTGGCCTTGTATTTCAGCGTCGTCTGGATCCGCGCCATCGCGGTCCGGCGCATCATCACCCGTGCCGCCTTCAGCGAGCGCCGCTTGCCCTGCGCGGCCGGCTTGGCCGCTTCTTCCTCGTCCTCCGCCGGCTTGGGCATCTTCATCATCCGGGCGACCTCCATCTTCTGGACGGCGATCACATCGAACTGCTTGACGATGGCGGTGGTGATCTGGTGCAGCCATTCCTCACGCACGTCGGCGTCGCGTGCCTCCAGCGTGGCCAGCCTGGCGGCGGCGCGATAGAAGCCCGGCGACAGCGGGATGCGTGCGCGCCGGGGCTCTTTCACGGCAAGCCCCTTGGCCTGCTTCTGCGCCAGGCGTTTCTTGGCATAGGCCTCGCGTTTCTTGGCCCGCGCCTTGCGCGCCTCCAGCGCCCGCGCCTGGTGCTGCCCGGCCTGCTTGTGGTCGGCGAGCAGCTTCCGGTCGATCGGCGGCAGGTCCAGCGGCACACCATTGAATTTTTTACCGTCCGACGATTCGAAGGTCTGGCCGCGATCGTCATAGATGGTGATCGGGATGGCTGCGGCGATCTTGATACCGGCGACGCGCCCGGTCGGCGGCAGGGGCGCGGGTCTCGGCACCTTCCACTGGCAGGAGATGTACCAGTCCTCGCCCCGGCGCCAGATGCGCCCGCCCATCAGCGCGGCCTCGCCATAGTCGTGTGCCGCGCCGATCTGCCGGTTCATCCGGCATTCCATCCAGCCGACGCCGTTGGGCAACTTCACACGGGCGAACTCCTCGCCCTTCGGTGTGGCCCGGCCGGGCGCGCCGGGCTTGCGCTCGAATTTGAGCTGGGTGTTGGCGAAATAGACGCTGCCCGCCGCATAGCGGTTCTTCTTGAATTTCGGGAAGCCGGTGTCGCGGCCGCCGGCGCCGGTCGCACGCTTCCTGCGCTCGCGCAGCATCGCCTGCAGCGCCTTGATCAGGTCCTTCACCACGCTCTGCGCGGCATGGGAGGGGAGGTCGCCGATCCATTCGGTGCGCGGCACCTGCTTGAGGCGCGCCATCACCTTCTGCAGCTCATGCTCCCACAGGAACAATCGGGCCGGCAGCATCTCGCCGGTCTCGGGATCGATCTCGCTCACCTCGCGGCGGATCTTGTCCAGCATGCCGACATCCAGCGGCGGCGGCTCCTTGCGCTCGCCGGGTGCCTTGCGGATCGTGCCGTCCTTGCGCTTCTTGCCCTCGCGCGCCACGCGGACCGCCTCGGCGTGGCTCTCCTCCACCATCTGCGCC
>Ga0307416_100000099_pt1 | contig 54301 bp, 36 predicted proteins | sample DK1Cmetagenome_2_FD_203821 | JGI IMG/M metagenome (GOLD analysis project Ga0307416, IMG submission 203821) | Maize rhizosphere microbial communities from greenhouse at UC Davis, California, United States - DK15-C-3 | ecosystem: Host-associated > Plants > Roots > Rhizosphere > Soil | place...
TCGGGCCCTGTGGCGGGTCGGCGTCGAAGCCGGCCAGCCCCGGCCGCTCACGCGGGGCCCGGCCGACACGTCGCCGGCGTGGTCACCGGACGGGACGTGCATCGCCTTTTTGCGCGCGCAGGACGGCCCGGCCCAGGTGTGGTTGCTCCCGGTGGACGGCGGCGAACCGGAACAGGCGACCACCCTGACGCTCGGCGCCGGCGCACCGGTGTGGAGCCCGGACGGGTCACGCATCGTGTTTTCGGCGGCGGTCGACCTGGAGGCCGGCGACGGCGAGGACGACCAGGACCGGACCCGGCGGGCCCGGTCGCCGATCGTCGCGGACCGGCTCGACTACCGCGTCGACGGTGCGGGCGTGCTGCGCGGCGTGCGCCGGCACCTGTACGTCCTCGACATCGGCGGCCGGCAGTGCCGGCGGGTGACGGGTGGGGATTGGCACGCCGGCGAGCCGTCGTGGTCGCCCGACTCGACGAGGCTCGCGTTCGCGGCCGCCATGGCGCCCGACGCCGACCTCGTGCCCCGGGCGCCGGTGTACATCGTCGACGTGACCGGCCCCAGCTCGACGCCCGTGCTGGCCGGCCTGCGCGATGGTTTCGCCGGGCCAACACTGTGGACGGACGACGGCTCGGCGCTCCTCGTCGTCGGCCCGGCCGGCCGGCCGACCGGGCACAAGGGACTTTTCCGCGTGCCGCTGCCCAACGGTGGACCGGACGCCGTCGACGACCTGGCCGGGCCGCTGGACCGCAACGTGATGCCGGGCGGGCCGGCCTACCCGGGTGGCCGGCCCCACCTGACCGATGACGGCGGGACGGTCCTGTTCTGCGCCCGCGAGCGAGGTTGCACCCACCTCTACGCCGTGTCGGCCAGTGGGGGAGGTGCGCCCCGCCCGGTCGTCGCCGGCGCCGGGCGCAGCGTGGCTGGGCTGGCGGTGGCGGGCGGCGCGGCCGTGATCGTCCTCGGCACGCCCACGTCGTACGGCGAGATCGTCGCCGTCGATCTCGGCACCGGTGCCGAGACGGTGCTGACCCACCACGGCACCGCGCTCGCCGAGGTGGAGCTGTTCCCGCGCGAGGAACGGGAGTTCGCCATCTCGGACGGAACGTCGGTGCCCGGCTGGCTCATCCGGGGCTCGGGCGACGGTCCGGCGCCGCTGCTGCTCGACATCCACGGCGGGCCGCACAATGCGTGGAACGCGGCCGCCGACGACGTGCATCTGTACCATCAGGAACTCGCCGCGCGGGGGTGGAATGTCCTGCTGCTCAACCCGCGCGGCAGCGACGGCTACGGCGAGCGGTTCTACGACGCCGTGGTCGGGGCGTGGGGAGAGGCGGACGTGCGGGACTTCCTGGAGCCGATCGACCACCTCGTCGCCGAGGGAGTCGCGGATCCGCGCCGGCTGGCCGTCGCCGGCTACAGCTACGGCGGCTTCATGACCTGCTACCTCACCGGGCGGGACGACCGGTTCGCGGCGGCCGTGGCCGGCGGCGTGGTCAGCGATCTCACCAGCATGCACGGGACGTCCGACAGCGGGCACGCACTGGCCGTGTTCGAGCTGGGCGGACCGCCGTGGGACCGGCGCGAACGGTACGCCGCGATGTCCCCGCTCACGCACGTCGATCGCGTGCGGACGCCGACCCTGATCGTGCAGGGCGCGGCCGACCTGCTGTGCCCGGTCGGCCAGGCCGAGCAGTGGCACGCCGCGCTCCGGGCCCGGGGCGTGCCCACCCGGCTCGTGCTGTACCCCGACGGCACCCACCTGGTCATCCTCGACGGGCCGCCGTCGCATCGGATGGACTTCAACCGCCGGGTCATGGACTGGGTCGAGCGGTACGCCGGCGACGCCGCCGGCCCCCGCCCGGCCCGCATCGATGCCGGGCATTGGCAGCGCCGGCTGGCCGAGCTCGCCGAACGCTACCGGGTGCCGGGGGCGGCGCTCGGCATCCTCCGCATCGACCGGACAGGCTCCGACGACCTCGTCGAGGCGGCCTACGGCGTCCTGAACAAGGACACCGGTGTCCAGACGACCACCGACTCGGTGTTCCAGATCGGCTCCATGTCCAAGGTCTGGACGTCGACGATCGTCATGCAGCTGGTCGACGAGGGTCGGCTCGACCTCGACGCGCCCATCATGGACGTACTGCCCGAACTGCGGCTGGCCGACGCGGATGTCGCCAAGCACGTGACGATGCGCCACCTACTCACCCACACCAGCGGCATCGACGGTGACGTCTTCACCGACACCGGTCGGGGCGACGACTGCCTCGAGCGGTACGTGGCGCGGTTGGACGGTGTGACCCAGAACCATCCACTCGGTGCCACCTGGTCCTACTGCAACTCGGGCTTCGTGCTCGCCGGCCGCGTGATCGAGAAGCTGACCGGTGGCACGTGGGACGACGCGGTGCGCACGCGGATCGCCGGCCCGCTGGGCCTCGGCCGCACGGCCACGCTGCCGGAGGAGGTGCTGCTGCACCGGGCCGCGGTCGGGCACGTCGGGGAGAGCACGGGCGAGCCCTACCGGGCGCCGGTGTGGACCTTGCCGCGATCGCTGGGCCCGGCCGGCCTGATCAGCTCGACGGTCGCCGACGTGCTGGCCTTCGCGCGCCTGCACCTGACCGGCGGCCTGGCCCCGGACGGAACCCGCGTGCTGAGCGAGTCCGGCGTGGCCGCGATGGCCGCCGCGCAGGCCGATCTGCCCGACAAGTACACGCTCGGTGATTCCTGGGGGCTCGGCTGGATCCGTTTCGGTTGGGACGGCCAAAGGCTGCTCGGGCATGACGGCAACACGATTGGGCAGTCCGCCTTCCTCCGACTGCTGCCCGCGCGGGGTCTGGCGGTCACGCTGCTGGCGAACGGCGGGCACACGCGGGACCTCTACGAGGATCTGTATCGCGAGATCTTCGCCGAACTGGCCGGGATCACGATGCCGAGTCCGCTGGCCCCGCCGGTGGAGGCCGTGGAGGCGAACCTGGACGATCATGTCGGCGTCTACGAGCGGGCGAGCGTACGGCTGGACGTGTTCCACGGCGCGGACGGGCCGACGCTGCGGACCACGATCAGCGGCCCGATCGCCGAACTGATGCCGGAGCCGATTCAGGAGTTCGCCATGGTGGCGGTGCGCGAGAACCTCTTCGTCGTGCGGGAACCACAGACGCGGACCTGGACTCCGGTGACGTTCTATCGGCTACCGACGGGCGAGCGGTACCTGCACTTCGGTGTGCGGGCCACGCCCAAGGTGGACTGACGTGGATCTCGTCGCCCGCCTGCGAGCCTCGTTGCCGGCGATGCTGGCCGACGTCGAGGCGCTCGTGACCTGCGAGTCACCCTCCTCGGATCACGCGGCGGTCGCGACCAGCGCCGAGGTCGTCGCCCAGATCGGGCAACGGCGGCTGGGCGTGGCGCCCGAGCGGATCGTGCTCGACGGTTGGACACACCTGCGCTGGCGCCTGGGCCTTGGGCCGCGGGTCCTGCTGCTCGGGCATCACGACACGGTGTGGCCGGTCGGCTCGCTGGTGACGCACCCGTTCACGATCGACGGTGGCCTGCTACGCGGCCCCGGTTGTCTGGACATGAAGGCGGGTGTGATCCTGGCGGTGCATGCGGCGGCGGCCGCCGGCACCGCCGTGACACTGCTCGTCACCGGCGACGAGGAACTCGGCTCGCCCAGCTCGCGGGCACTGATCGAGGCCGAGGCGCGCGACAGCACGGCGGCGCTGGTGCTCGAGGCGTCGGCCGACGGCGGCGCGCTCAAGACCGAACGCAAGGGCGTGTCGTTGTACCGGGTGCGGGCGACCGGGCGGGCCGCCCACGCGGGCCTGGCGCCCGAACGCGGTGTCAACGCGACCGTCGAGCTGGCGCATCATGTGCTGGCGGTGAGCGGACTGGCCGACCCGGTGCGCGGTACGACGGTCACCCCGACCCGCCTCTGGGCCGGCACGACGACGAACACAGTGCCGGCGATGGGCGAGCTGGCGGTCGACGTGCGGGTGCGGGACGCGGCCGAACAGAGGCGGGTGGATGACGCCATGCGATCGCTTCGATCCCTAGAGCCCGGTGCGCTCCTCGAGGTGACCGGCGGGCCGAACCGTCCACCCATGCCGGCGTCGGCGTCGGCCGCCCTGTTCGCCCGCGCGGCCGCGCTGGCCGTCGAACTCGGACTGCCGCCGCTGGCCGGGGTCGCGGTCGGCGGCGGGTCGGACGGCAACTTCACCGCCGGCGTCGGCACGCCGACCCTCGACGGACTCGGTGCGGTCGGCGGGGGCGCGCACGCCGCTGACGAGCATGTGGTCGTGGCCGAGCTACCCCGGCGCGCGGCCCTGATCGCGGCGCTCGCGATCGATCTCATGTCCGGTCCGGAACGCTCGGCCCCGCGTCGGTCGGCGGCCACCAACCGGATCACAGCCTCTCGTGGTGACCGACCATGACGAACGCCAATGACATCGCGAGCATGAATCGCGTGACCGATCTGCATCGTCCGTCGCCTGCGGCCCAGCCGGGGACCGACGCCGCGGTCCAGGCGGCCGACGCCGCCGCGGCCGCGGCCGGTGTTCGGATCCGGCAGATCGCCGAACTCGAGGGTCTCCGGGCCGTGTACCGGCTCTACGACGAGATCTGGCGCCCCGACCCGAAGAATCCACCGGTCACGACGGAGCTGCTGCGGGCGCTGACCAAGGCGGGCAACTACGTGGCCGGTGCGTACGAGGGTGAACGGCTCGTCGGTGCCTGCGTCGGCTTCTTCGGCGGGCCCTCGGGACGGGAACTGCACAGCCATATCGCCGGGGTCTCCCGGCATGTCCTCGGACGCAGCGTCGGCTTCGCATTGAAGTTGCATCAACGGGCGTGGGCGATGTTGCGCGAGATCACCGCGATCTCCTGGACGTTCGACCCGTTGGTCGGCCGCAACGCGTACTTCAATGTGGCCAAGCTCGCGGCCGCGCCAACCGAGTACCTGACCAACTTCTACGGTGGCATGCACGACGGCATCAACGGCAGTGACGACAGCGACCGCGTACTCATCCGCTGGGATCTCGGAGCGCCGCAGACCGCGGCGGCCTGTACCGGCACGCCGCGCCGCTGCGACGCGCAGGCGGAGCTGGCCGGGGGAGCGGTGATCGGACTGTCGCGATCGGGCACCGAAGCGCCGGTCCTGGGCACATTGGACGGAGAGACCGTGCTCGTGGCCGTCCCGCACGACATCGAGCGCCTGCGCTCGGTCGATCCGGAGTCCGCTCGACAGTGGCGCCTGGCGCTGCGGGAGGTTCTCGGCAACGCGATGGCCGATGGCGCGCGGGTCGTGGGTTTCGACCGGTCCGGTTGGTACCTGGCGGTGCGCCCCACGCGGTCGGGCCCTCCGGCGCCCGCGCCCCTGACGCCGGACGGCGCCCGATGAAGCTGACCGGTGTCGAGCTCCGCCGGATCCGGATGCCGCTCGTGGCACCGTTCCGGACCTCGTTCGGTACCGAGGTCGACCGCGATGTGCTGTTGCTGCGCGTCGTCACCGAGGACGCCGAGGGCTGGGGCGAGTGCGTGGCCATGTCGGATCCGCTCTACTCCTCGGAGTACGTCGACGCGGCGGCCGACGTGCTGCGCCGCTTTCTCGTTCCGGCCGTGGCCGCTCGGCCGGCCCTGGACGCCGCCTCGATCGCGTCGGTGTTGTCACCGTTCAAGGGACATCGGATGGCCAAGGCGGCGCTGGAGATGGCCGTTCTCGACGCCGAGCTGCGGGCCCAGAACCGGTCGATGGCGCGCGAACTGGGGGCCGTCCGGCAACGTGTCCCATGTGGAGTGTCGGTCGGCATCATGGACTCGATCGCCGAGCTGGGGGACGCCGTCGACGGCTACCTGGATGCGGGCTACGTCCGGATCAAGTTGAAGATCCAACCGGGGTGGGACGTCGAGCCGGTGCGCGCGGTGCGCGAGCGCTTCGGTGACGTCCTGCTCCAGGTGGACGCCAACACCGCGTACACCCGGGCCGACGCGCGCCATCTGGCCCGGCTGGACCCGTTCGACCTGCTGATGATCGAGCAGCCCCTGGACGAGGACGACGTGCTGGGACACGCCGACCTGGCAAGGGCGCTGCGCACGCCGCTGTGTCTCGACGAGTCGATCACGTCCGCCCGGGCGGCGGCCGCCGCGATCTCCCTGGGGGCGTGCGCGATCGTAAATGTGAAGGCGGGGCGGGTGGGCGGATACCTCGAAGCTCGGCGGATCCATGATGTGTGCGCGGCCCACGGTGTGCCCGTGTGGTGTGGCGGGATGCTCGAGACCGGATTGGGCCGGGCGGCCAATGTCGCCCTGGCCGGGCTGCCCGGCTTTACGCTGCCCGGCGACACCTCGGCCTCGGACCGCTACTACCGCACCGACATCACGGCACCGTTCGTGCTCGATGAGGGTTACCTGCCCGTGCCCACCGGCCCCGGCCTTGGAGTCGAACCGGTGACCGCAATCCTCGACGCCGTGACCACGGCGAAGGAGTGGTTGAGTTTGTGAGCTTCGACGAGGCGCCGCGCCGATTTCGTCGGTGTCGACATACTAGGCTTGACGGGCAGCTCCTAGCTTCGGACGGTGCTCGTTACGATGAACCTGCGACCGCGAGCCAGCCTCGGCCGAGTGCTCGATGACCTTGGAGCCACGCTCCTGGAGCTTGTCCACGGTGACGCCGACCACGAGGGCGAGATCGGGGGCGTGGTCATCTTCGACCCGCTCGACGAACCGGTCCTGCCGGCGCACGCGCTGGTTCTCGGCATCGGCGTACGGGAACCGGACGAGATCGTGCGCCTGCTCGAGGAGCTCGGCCGACACGAGGCCGCGGCGGTGATCCTCCGATCGCCGGTCGCCCGCTCCGAGGAGGTCGTCGCGGCGGCGGACCGGTCGGGCGTGGCCCTGCTCGGGTTGACCCGCGGCGCATCGTGGACGCAACTGGCCGCGATGTTGCGCTCCCTGCTCGCGGAGGACGACGCGAGCGGCGCCGGCCCGGAAACGCTGGGCGGCATTCCGTCCGGCGACCTGTTCGCGTTGGCCAACGCGGTGGCCGCGCTCCTCGACGCACCGGTGACGATCGAGGATCGGAGCCTGCGCGTGCTGGCGTTCTCCGGTCGCCAGCACGAGGCCGACCGGTCGCGGGTGGAGACGATCCTGGGCCGTCAGGTGCCGGAGCGGTACTCACGTTTGCTCACCGACCGCGGGGTCTTCCGTGAGCTGTACCGAAGTGATCAGCCGGTGTACGTGCAACCGCCGGATGACGGACCGGACGACTTCTCGGTGCCGCGCGTGGCCGTCGCCGTGCGGGCGGGAGATCTGGTGCTCGGTTCGATCTGGGCCGCGGTACACCAACCGCTGAGCGAGGATCGGACGCGGGCGTTTTGTGACGCCGCGAGACTGGTGGCCCTGCACCTGCTCCGGATCCGGGCGGGCGCCGACGTGGAGCGCCGGGTGCGCGCCGACCTCCTGAGCACCGCGCTCGAGGGTCGGGTCGACGCGCGGACGGCCCTCGGAAGGCTGGGCCTGGCCGACCAGCCCGTGGTCGTGCTCGCACTGGCGATGATCGAGCCCACCGGGAACGAGCGGTCGATCGACGTCGAGACCAGGCTGGCGACCGAGCGGCAACGGTTGAGCGACGGTCTGGCCATGCACCTGAGCGCGGTGAATCCGCGGTGTGCGACCGCGCTCCTGGGCGACATCGCGTACGGTCTGATCCCCGTGACCCGCACCACCGGCGAGGGTGAGATACGGGCGGTCCGGATCGCGGCCGACTTCCTGGAACGCGTCGGCGACCGCATCCCCGCCGCGGTGGGCGTGGGCCCCGTCGCGCACGACGTGGCCGGGCTCGCCGACTCGCGTCGCAGTGCGGACCGGGCGTTGCGGGTGCTGCGCACGGGGCGGGGGACGGCGCATCGCGTGGCCCGGTTGGCCGACGTCCATGTCGAGTCGCTCGTGCTGGAGCTGCAGGATCTGGTGACGGCCCGGGGCGACCAACCGACGGGGTCGGCGGCGCGCCTGTACGCGTACGACCAGCGGCACCAAACCAACCTGGTGGCGACGCTGCAGGCCTGGCTCGACGCCTTCGGCGACGTCACCGTCGCGTCGGCGGCCATGTTCGTCCACCCGAACACCTTTCGCTACCGGTTGCGTCGTGTCGCCGAGGTCGGCGGCATCGACCTGAACGACCCGGAGGCGCGGTTCGCCACGATGCTGCAGCTTCGGCTCTTCCCGCCGCCGGCCCGTGGCGTGGTCGAACACGGCGGTGGGGCGCCCGATCCGACCTAGGTGAATCCCGAGGCGTAACGGGGAGAGGCACGCGGCCCGTCGACGGGCCCGTCCAACAAACTTCGGCTCTGTGGGCTATCTGCCGATTGTCGGAATGTGCGGCTGGTGTAGGCGTGGCCGAGCCTGCCTTGCGGGGCTTCTGAGATCGATGCCAAACTCCCGGTCGCGGGAGAAACCATCGAAGGAGATCGTTTAGATCAACTTCAAACTGAATCCAGTTTGCGTGTTCACGGGGGTGCGCACGGGCAGTGAGGCTTGCCTCGAGCCCTCCAGGTGACCGCAGTGACGGTTCGGAGGGTTGGCATGGTTCTCGGTTCCCGCGTCTTCTCCCGCACATCTCGTCGCATCGCCGCCGGCGCCACGGTCGCGCTGGTCGCGCTCGGCCTGCTCCACGCGGCCGCCCCGCGCGACACGGCCCCGCCGTCGCCGGGCACGCGTATCGGTGATCTTCCCGAACGTCGCACCGCCACCTCGGCGACGCGGCGAAACCGCGACGGGTCCTATACCACCACTATCCATAGTGCACCGTCGCAGTACCGGGCGGATGACGGATCCTGGCAGCGCATCGACTCCAAGCTGTACCCGAGCCGCGAGGGAGGGTTCGCCTGGCGCAGCGGGGCCAACGCCTACGAGATGCGCTTCAAGGCGTCGGCCCGGTCGGACTTCGCGGAGCTGCGGCTGGGTGGCCGGGCCATCCGGCTGCACGTCGAAGGTGCCCAGGACGGCACGGCTCGGGTGGACGGCAACGAGATCACGTACCCGCGGGCCTTCCCCGGAGCGGACCTGCGATACCGGCTCACCGCCACCGGCGTGCAGAAGACGATCGACCTGGCTGGGCCGGACTCGTCGAACACCTACACCTTCCGGTTGTCTACTGTAGACCGTGGGTCGGGTCTTGCCGCCCAGCGCCGGTCGGACGGGTCATATCTGCTGCACGGGGCCGGGCTGCCCCCCGGGCTGGTGCTGGACGCGCCGGCCGTGTGGGAGGCCGACAACGCCCTGCCGTCGGCCGGTGCCGATCCGGCGCTGCGGGTGCGGGGCCAGGGCCGCGACCTCGTCGTCACGCTGAGCCTGGATCGGGCGTGGCTGCGGGCGCCGGGTCGGCGGTTTCCGGTCCATCTCGATCCGACGATCACCATCCAGCCCGAGCTTCGGGCCGCGACGTACCGGACGGTCGCCAACAGCCTGCCGCTGGCGCAGAGCAGCAATGACATCGGTTCCACCAGCACGACCACCTACCGCAGCGCGTTGCAGTTCGATCTCTCTGAGGTGCCGGCCGGCGCGCAGGTCAGCGCGGCCCAGCTCAAGGTGACACTCGTCGGGTGCCTGCAGGGCAGTCCGTGTGGCAGCCATCAGTTCAACCTGCACCGCATGACCTCGGCCTGGACGAGGTCGAGCACCTTCTCGCAGCTCACCCACGACAGCACGGTCACCGCCTCCTACTCGTTGGCCAACAACGCACCGATGGGGACCACGATGTCGTGGTCGATCCCGAGCCTCGTCTCGGACTGGGTCAACGGCATCCAGCCCAACCACGGTGTGCTGCTCAAGCGCAGCACGGAGACGCTGGGCAGCAATGGTGCCATCTGGAACTCCGGGAAGATCGACGTGACCTACACGCTCGGCATCCCGGACCTGCGGACGCCGACGACGCTGCACGCCGACGGCGCGGAGCTGTCCTGGGCCCCGTCGACCACCGGCACCGCCGGCTATGAGGTCCACCGCGGCAGCGGTTCGGCGTCGTTCACGCCGGGCCCGACGACACTGCTCACCACGATCGGCGACCGCACCCAGACCCGGTACCGGGACAGCACGGCGGCGGCCGGTGGCACCTTCACCTATCGGATCAAGGACTTGGCCAACGGTACGGTCTCCGTGCCCCGTACGGTCACGCTGCCGGCGGCCGGGCTGTCGTCCAAGGTGCTGCAACCCGGGCCGGCCGACGGCCGTCAGACATACCTGTACTTCAACGGACGCGGGTCGCCGGGGTGTTGGAACTTCGGCGCCCACCCGGCGGCTGGCGTCGGCGGCGAGGATGACAACGACCTCGGGCGGCTCAAGGTGCGTACCGCGCTGCATTTCGACCTGCGCGACATCCCACCGAATGCCCAGATCAGCAACGCCTCGGTGTCGGTGTATCGGCTGTACGGCTCCCTCGACGTCGTCAGCGTGGAGGCGAACCGGATTACGCGGCCCTGGAAGGAAGGCACGGGACTGGGTACATGCACCGGTGACGGCGCCTCGGGGGAGGAGACCGAGGGCGGTCAGCCCTGGACCACCCCCGGCGGCGACATCGACCCGATCCCGGCGGCCAGCTTCCCCGTGGACACGGCCGGCGGCGTATTCGACAGCTTCTCGATCACCGGTCTGGTGCAGAGCTGGGTCAGTGGCCACGCACCCAACAACGGGCTGATGCTCCGGGCCGCCGACGAGGCCTCGGCGCTGTGCTGCCCCATGTACTTCGCCGCCGACGACGACGCCCGGCCGTCGTTGCGGCCCAAGCTCACCATCACGTACTCGGATGGCTCGGCGGCGGATGCGCCCCGGGTGTCACTGGCCGCCCCGGACCCGAACGCCAAGGTGGCCGGGACGTCGGTGCGGTTGGCCACGGCGGCGGAGGATGACCGCCGGGTGGACAAGGTGGACTTCCTGGTGAACGGCGCGGTCGTCGGCACGGACTTCTCGGCGCCGTTCGAGGTGTCCTGGAACTCCACCAGCACGGGCAACGGGTCCAAGGCGGTGACCGCCCGGGCCACCGACGACGCGGGCAACGTCAGCCAGTCCGCACCCGTGAACATCATCGTGGACAACACCAGTCCCCCGACCGGTTCGCTGACCGCGCCGGCGGCGGGCGCGACGGTCGGCGCGAGCGCCACCCTCTCGGCGACCGCCTCGGATGACGTCGGTGTGACCAACGTGCAGTTCCTGGTCGACGGCGTGCGGGTGGGGGCACCGATCACCGCGCCGCCGTACTCGATGACCTGGAAGCCGTTGGAGCCGTTGGCGCCGGTGTTCAACGGCGGCCACCAGATCAGCGCGGTGATCACCGACACGTCGGGCCAGCAGACGGTCACCGCACCGGTGTCGGTGACGGTGAACAACCAGGGCGCGACGACCGCCGCGGCGGGTTACACGCTGAACGACCCGGCGTCCACAGTGGATGATGTGTTCCCGTCGGTGATGGCCGAGAACACCGCCCCGGGCGTGCCGGTGCAGGATCCATCGGGCGGGCCGGTCGACCCGGTCGACGGCACGAGCGGCGGCAGCCTGGGCCGGAAGTTGGCCACCGCGCCGGTCAACGACGGCGGCACCCCGCCACCGACCTGCCCGATCGGCGCGTACTGCCCCACCATCCGGGTGACCAACAACAGCGGCGTCGGGTGGGTCAACAGCACGGCGCAGGTGTGGTACCGCTGGTACGCACCGAACACCGCCGTGATGTTCGAGGGCCGCTCGACGGCGGCGTTCCCGGCCACGTTCGGTGCCGGTGCGACGCAGGCCTTCCCGCTGACGATCTATCCGCCGGCGCTGCCGCCGGGCGTGACGCAGGGCACCTACCAGCTGCGCATCGACGTCTACGACCCCGCCACGAGCACGTGGTTCGCGGCCAAGGGCAACCAGTCGGTGGACAACCCGATCCTGATCGTGAAGAGCCTGGCCACCAAGCTGGGCTTCGAACGGTACTACCAGTACGAGGGTGAGCCGGTCGGCGTCGGCATGTCGGCGATGACCAATGTCGCCAACGGCGACCTGCTGCTGCGCTGGAGTCCCTTCTTCGCACCCGGTCGCGGTCTGGCCACGATGGCCGACCTGACCTACAACTCGCTGGAGGAGCACTCGAAGAGCCCGGTCGGCAACAACTTCTCGCTCTCCATCTCCGGGTTGATCCGCTTCGGTCAGCCGTTGGACATCCACCCGAACAAGGCCGACGAGATCTCCGGTCAGGCCAACAAGTGGGTGGAGTTCACCGACGGGGACGGCACCACCCACCGGTTCATCGGAACCACCGGCACCGATGGCATCACGCGCTGGCAGGAGCCACCGGGCGTGAACCTGTACCTGTACAACCCGCCGGGAACCGATCCCAACCGCAAGTGGGCGCTGACCCGCCCGGACAAGGTGACGTTCTACTTCGACGCCGACGGGTTCCCCACCTCGGTGGAGGACCGCAACGGCAACCGGATCACCTACACCCTGGAGAACACGCCGCCCGGAGAGGACCCGGGCGGGCCGAAGAAGCGCGTCACGACGGTCACCGACCCGGGCGGGCGCTCGTTCGTCATCGACTACTGGTCCAAGGACGAGATCAAGAAGGCTCACGTCCGAGGCAAGATCCAGTCGATCCGCGACCACTCCGGCAGCAAGTTGAACTTCGACTACTACGAGGACGGCAACCTGCTGCGGCTGACCCAGGTCGGCGGCACCAACGCCAACGGCACCAACCTGCCCAGCCGCTCGTTCGTGTTCACCTACACCACGTCCAACGGCGCCGGGCCGGCCATCCCCATCGCGGCCGACCGGGTCAACCCGGAGCCACGAACTCCGAACCAGTCCACCCGCCTGTACAGCGTCCGCGACGCGCGGGGCGCGGAGACCACCTTCGCCTACTACCTGGCCACGGACGGCCAACACCTGAAGTGGAAGCTCAAGTCCCGCACCAACCGGGCCGGCAAGACCACCACGCTCACCTACGACCTCACCAACAGGGTCACCACCGTCACCGCGCCGCTGAGCCGGGTCACCAGGTACACCTACGACCCGACCGGCAAGGTCACCCGCATCGTCAACCCGCTGTCGCAGGCGGTCGACGTGCAGTGGTCGGCCGACTTCAAGGTGACGAAGGTGACCATGCCGAACGGCAAGTTCACCAGCTATGACTACAACGCCAATGGCTATCCCACACTGAGCGCCAACGAGCTCGACGAACGTACGGTGCTCACGTACCTCGACCTGCCGGTGGACGCGAACGACACCGGCAAGCACCTGAGCCTGCTGGACACCGTCACCCGACCGCGAGGTGTGGTCACCACGGACCCGAACGACTACCGGTGGCGGTTCAGCTACGACACGCCGGGCAACGTCAATCAGGTCACCGATCCGACCGGTGCGGTCACCGACTACGACTACAGCCTGGCCGGCTCGGCCAACCCGGGCACGATCGCACAGATCAAGGACCCCAACGGCCACGTCACCCTCTTCGAGGCGTACGACCCGTCCGGACAGCCCAGCCGGATCAAGGACCCGCTCGGTAGCGTCACCCAGATCGGGTACACCGCCGACGGGCTGGTCCGCTGGATCCAGGACCCGAACCACGCCGGCTTCACCGGCGGCAACGAACGCGAGTACAAGGCGTTCTTCGACTACGACGAGTTTCACCGGCTGGGTCGCCAGAGCGCGCCCAAGTCCACCAGCGCCGCCCGCGGCACGCTGCTGTGGTCCAGTGTGGAGTTCGACCCCAACGACAACGTGGTGCGCAGCATCGACCCGCATTCCACCGAGGGGCCGGGCGACCCGGAGAACGGGCCGGTCACCCGGATGACCTACGACGACATGGATCGGCCTCTGCTGATCACCGGTCCCGACACGAGCGTCGACCCGGCCGGGGAACGCATGCAGTACGCCTATGACGACGCCGGGCGGCTGGTGAAGGTCACCAAGCCCAAGGGCGTCCGGTCCAGCTCCGTCGTCGACGACTTCACCAACGCGTACGCCTATGACCCGCTGGACCGGATCGCGCGGGTCACCGAGTACGGCACCAGCACCGCGGCCAGCCAGACCAGGCACACCCATGCCTGCTACGACACGGCCGGGGACCTGCGCTCGGTCACCTCGGCCCGGGCGGGCCTGGCCTCGGTCACCTGCCCCGGCACCGGGCCGGCCACCGCGCCGTTCACCAGCACCTACGCCTACGACGTCGTCCACCGGCTGACGTCACAGCGCGATCCGATCGGGCACGAGACCCGCATCCGGTATGACGCCAATGGCAACGCGATCAGCCAGGAGCGTGACATCGAGACGGGCCGGGTGACGCTGGTGCAGATCGAGTACAACCAACGCGACCTGCCCGAGGTGTACCGCCAGCGCTTCGACGTGGGCACCGGCCGGGAGATCGTCACGCGACTCGAGTACGACGCGAACGGCAACCGCACCAGGCTGCGCTCGCCGCGAGCGACCGACGCGGCCAACGTCGGCCAGCCGAACCACTACATCACCGAATTCGGCTACGACGCGGTCAACCAGCTCATCAAGGTGACGCTGCCGTTCGACGCCCGCGACGGCGCCGAACGGCAATTCGTGCACCATTCCTACGACCCCAACGGCAACCTGCTCTGGAGCAGCCTGCCGGTGACCTCCAGCACGCCGACCGCGGTCGCGGACACCGCCCGCACGGTGATGACGTACTTCGATCCCGGGTGGATCCGCACCTCGGACGACCCGACCAGCCCCAAGGTGCATTTCGACTACAACGCGCTGGGCCAGCAGGTCAAGCGCACCCCGGAGCTCGCGGGCGCACCCGGGCAGCTGGACCTGAAGCTGCAGATGTCCTGGACCTACCACCCCGACGGCATGCTGGCCACCCGCAGTGACCGGGGTGGGCAGTCGAGCGTGCTCCGCTACGACGAGCACAACAACCTGCTCGAGGCCGACGACAACGACGGCATCTCCCACGACAGCCAGAAGCCGGTGGATGTGCAGGCCTCATACACCGGCTTCGACGAGGTGGCCAAGTCGCGCTTCCGGCGTGAGGGTGAGTCGGCCTGGACGTTCTCCGACTACACCTACGACGCCAACAGCAACGTGACCGTGCGGCGGGAGAACGGACAGGAGAACGACGCCGGGCAGGAGAGCAAGGCACCACGCCGCTACGAGATGACCTACGACGCGGCCGACTGGCTGACCCAGCAGCTCGACCTGGGCACCGACACCGCCTGCAAGGACGACACCCGCACGGTCAACGCGTTCTTCGTCACCGGCTGGGAAAAGCAACGCGACACCTACCGCGCCGGCACCGGCTGCGCCAGCGACCCGTTGACGTGGCCGCTGAAGCAGACGACGAAGTGGACGTACTTCGACAACGGGCTGCTGCGCACCCTGCAGACGGTCAACAAGGACGGCGCGGTGCTGGAGTCGCACGACGTCGGCTATGTCGACGACGCCGGCATCTTCGTCAACGGCCACCGCACCCGCGACCGGTACATGCTGCGCCGGGGCGAGAACAGTTCGGCCAACACCTGCCTGAGCACGGCCAGCCCGTGCGAGGCGCGCTACGTCTACGACGCGCGGGACCGGCTGGTCAGCCACCAGCTGCGGGCCGGCCTGACCAACACGTACACCATGGACCAGCCGGCCCAGCTGATCGGCGACCAGACGGTCCGCGCCGGCAACGTGACCACCGAAGTCAACAACGGCGTCACCACCACCCGGAAGTACCAGGCGAACCAGCTCAAGGAGGCCACCACCGCCGGGGTCACGGTCAAGTACTGGTACACCCCCTTGGGCGAGCTGGACTGCATCACGACCGCGGCCGGCAGTCAGGCCAACTGCACCCCGGCCGACGGCGCGCCGGTGAGCAACCTGATCACCGACCACGCCTACGACTACCTCGGCCGGCTCACCGGCACCCGCCAGTACTCCGGCGGCGGCACGCTGACCGACGAGTCGACCTATGTGTACGACCCGCTGGACCGCACGGTCACCGAGCGGGAGAACCACGCCGGCACCGACAATGACCGGGAGACGAACTTCGCCTACCAGGGCATGACCAGCCTGGTCACCGAGGAGAAGCAGACCGGCGGCGCCAGCCCGAAGACCAAGACCTACGCCTACGACGCCTACGGGCACCGCCTGTCGATGACGGACACCGACTCGGCCGGCACGCCTACCACGTACACCTACGGCCACGACGTGCACGGCTCGGTGTCGCAGCTCATCACCGACGCCGGCGGGGTCAAGGCCTCCTACGGCTACGACGCCTATGGCGGCAGCGACGCCGGCACCGGCGCCCAGGCGCTCACGTCCGGCGACACCAACAGCCAGGCCCCCGTCAACCCGTTCCGGTACACCGGCCGGCGCGTCGACTCCGGGCAGGCCACCTCGGCCACCTCGGCGGCCGGCTACGACATGGGTGCCCGCCGCTACGGTCCCGATGTCGGCCGCTTCCTGCAGCAGGACGTCTACGCCGGCGCGCTGTCGGACCTCGGTCTGGCGCTGGACCCGCTGACCCAGAACCGCTACTCCCTGGCCGGCGGCAATCCGATCAGCTTCGTCGAGTTCGACGGCCACATGGCCATCGCCAACGGCGGCGGTGGTGGTGCCGCCGCGCCCAACCCCTCCAACGCTCCGCCCCCACCGTCCGACAAGGACACTCAGGGTGGTGTTCAGGGGGCGATCCGGTTCGGCAAGGCATTCGTCGGCGACCTGATCAACGCCGGCAAGGGGGCCGTTCACCTCTACGGGCAGATCGAAGACTGCGGCTCGGACCAACGGCAGGAGGCCTGCGAGCAACTCGAGCAGCAGTTCGCCACCAAGGAAGGCTGGAAGCAGACCTGGAACGCGCTCAAGCAGCCGTTCGTCAACGACTGTCCACCCTCGGCCAACCGCGCTCCGGAGTGCGCCGCCCATGTGGCCTCGACCATCACGGAGGTCCTCGTCGGCGGCAAGGGCGCGACCCGGGCGGGCAGCGCCGCCGGCCGCGGCAGCACCCGCACCAGCACCGCCGCCACCGGCGCGTCCAGCGTCGCGCCGGCCGCCGCGTCACTGCCGGCCCGGCGGGCCGCCCAGCTGGCGATCAACCGGCTCGTCGGGGGCGTGTACGAGCGCGCCCTGGGAATCCCCCGAACCGGAAAGAAGGCCATCCCCTCGCTGTCCGGGGAGGCGACCCGACGCATCCCGGACTTCAACCGGCACCGGCGTACCGTCGTCGAGGTCAAGGGTGAGGACGTCGTCGACTTCACGGGCCAGACACTGGACCTGATACTCTACGGCGAGGCGGCGGGCAAGATCCCCGTCTACTTCACACGCCAGGATGCGATCATCTCAACGGCCATGCGCGAGGCCCAGAGCCTGGGGCTTGTAAGGATTTTCAAATGGCTTCCGCCACTCGACATGTGAGACGCGCGATCGCGCAGGACCTGGAGTCGGTCGGGGTCCACGTCAAGGACCCCGCCGACCTGGTCGATACCGACTTCCCGTACCCGGCCGCCATCCCGGTACTCATTCGTTGGATCGACGAGCTGCGCACGGTGGAACTGTCCGACGACGACCGGGGCTACCTCTGGGAAACGCTGGCCCGGGCGCTGACGGTTCCGCAGGCGCGGCCGGCCGCCGGACCGGCGTTGGCACAGCTCTTTCGTGAGGAGTCGCTTTCGCAAATGACGCGCTGGGCCGTCGGCAACGCGCTGGACACGGTCGCCGACCCATCGCTGCTCGATGAGATGCTCGCCATCGCGACGGACAGGCGCTTCGGCATGGCGCGCCAGATGGTGGTCCACGCGCTCGGCCGGGTCGGAAAGGGACGCCGCCGGGAAGAGGTGGTCGACCGTCTGATCGAGTTGCTTGACGACGACACCGTGGTCGCTCACGCCATCATCGCGCTGACGAAGTTACGGGCCGCGCGGGCGGTCGACGCGATCGCCAGACACGTCGACAGTGACATCCCGATCGCCCGGAAGTCCGCCCGCACCGCGGTGGCCAAGCTCCGCACCCGGCAACCGGACGACGCGCCCGGACGAGCCTGACCACCCGTGCCGAGACGGGGCGCGACCGGCGTCGCGCCCCGTCTCCGCGTCATTGCCTGGGTGATGCGGTGGCTCTGCCTAGCTCACGGCGCTGAGGGCGTTCACCTCACCGAAGCCGTAGAAGGAGTTGCGGTTGCCACCCGAGCACTCGGCCAGGTACTGGTTGAGTCCGGGCCGAGGATTGTAGATGCCTTCCGGGCAGGGCAGGTGCGTGGCGCCCGACTCCAGCGCCGAGGCGAGCGCGCCCGGAGACAGACCAGGGTTCGCGGAGAGGATGAGGGCCGCGACGCCGGCCGCATGGGGGCTGGCCATCGACGTTCCCTGCTTGTAGCCCCAGCCGTTGACCTTGTTGGTCGTGTCGAACGTGGTGGACAGCACCGCGTTCGTGATCGTCGACATCGTCGGGTCCGGCTGTCGGGTGTCACCGCCGGGCGCGGCGACCTCAACGACTCCCAGCCCGTAGGACGAGTAGTAGCTCTTCAGCCGTACCCGGCCCACGGCCGACACCGTGACAACGCCCGGCGCCTCGGCCGGCAGGTCGAGGCACGCTCCGGTGATCGTACGGTCCTCGACCGGGAAGCTGCCGTCGTTCGGGCTACCACTGTCAATGAACTTGTGCTGAAGATCCAGGTTGGAGTTTCCGGCTGAGGCTATGTTGAGCACCCCGTGGTTCTGCGAGTAACGCAGCGCACGCTGCACGGCGATCCACACCGGACGCTGACGTACGTCGTTGCGGCAGTTGAATTCCCACGGGTCGATGAAGTAGCTGTTGTTCGTGATCTGCATGCCGTGGTCCGCGGCCCAGAGGAACCCGCATACCGCCGCCTCGGGGTAGATGAAGCCCTGGTCGTTGACCACCTTGACGGACGCCACCCGCACACCGGGCGCCACGCCGGAGATACCGACGCCGTTGATAGCCGCGGCGATGGTGCCGGCGACATGGGTGCCGTGATCAGATGTCGTGGGGTTCCACGCGGCCTCGGCGGTGTTGACCACGCCGCCGAGACATGATGCGCTCTTGTCCTTCACGATCTGGGTGGCCAGGTCGGGATGCGTGCTCGAGATGCCGCTGTCCAGCACGCCCACGACCACATTGGGGCTGCCGGTGGTGATCGCGTGCGCCGCCGGCACGTCGATCTGGGTCATGTCCCACTGCTGGCCGAAGAGGGGCTCACCGGTCGGGTCTCCGGTGGCGTCCTGAACCGCCGAGGAGACCTCGCCGAGCGTGTCGCCGTCATCGAGGACCGTTCCCAGGCCCGTCGTGGCCGCGGCATCCATGACGCCGGCGCCGATCACATCTGTGGCGAATGCCGGGTTGGTCGACCGGGCGACCAGTACGCCGATCTGACCGTAGTCGGCGACGACGGTGCCCCGCGCGGCCGTTACCCGGTCGACGGCCTTCGCCGTCGAACGGCCCTGTGGCGCGAGTACGAGGTATGTGGCTTCCGGTCCGACGGACGGCGCCGAGGATGCCGGTGATCCGCTGGCCGCGACCGCGACGCCGAGCATCACGGCCATGGTCGCGACCAACGTCCTGGGACGGGTGACTCTCATGTGAACTCCCGTTCTTTGTGGGATGGCTGGGCCCCGACATGTCACGTCGGCAGCGGGGGGCGACCTGGCGTCCCTTGCCAGGCGACGACCGCTGCAACGGCCTATCTCGGTAGCGCCGCGCAGGCCCGAAGCGTCACTTCATACACGGTCAAAAACCCCCAATGCCCTGAATCATCATTCTCCGCCACGAGTTGATCAGCGTCGGAGCTTCGGGCGGCGGGTATGTTGTCGTGGCGTGGATCGACTCCTGGAGCAGGACCTCAGCGCGTCGCGGTTCGGCGCCGCGGTCGCCGACGCGCTACCGAGCGGCGCCCACACCGTCGTGGTCGGTGGCGGCATCGTCGGCGCGAGCGTTTCGTACCATCTGGCGACGCTCGGCCACACCGACGTGCTGCTGCTCGAGGACAACACGATCGGCAGCGGCACGTCCTGGCACGCGGCGGGCCTCGTTTCGTCCGTGCGGGCGACGCCGGCGCTCACCGAGTTGGCGGCCTACGGCATCGACCTGTACCGGCGCCTGGGCGCACTGGCGGACGTCGATGTCTCCTTCAACCAGTGCGGCTCGCTGGTGCTGGCGAGGACCACTGGCCGGATGGACGAGTTGCGGTACACCCGCGCGATCGCCAGACAGGCTGGGATCGAGGCCGAACTGTTGCCGGCGAGCGAGGTGTCGCGGCTCTGGCCGTTGGCGAGTACCGAGGGCCTGTACGGTGCTCTGCGGCAGAGCCTCGACGGGCACGTCAATCCTGGGCTGGCCACGTTCGCCCTGGCGAAGCTGGCCCACGAGGGCGGCGTCGCGATCCGGGAAGGCGTCCGGGTCCGGGGCCTTCTGGTCGACGGGGGTGCGGTGGTCGGCGTCAGCACGGACCGGGGCGACGTGCCGTGCGAGCGCGTGGTACTCGCGGCCGGACTCTGGACCCGCGACCTCGCGGCGTCCGCAGGAATCAACGTCCCGTTGTACGCCGCCGAGCACGTCCACGTACGGACCGCCCCGATCCCCGGCGTCGTGAGCACCCTGCCGGTCCTGCGCGACCTCGACGGCTACACCTACGTACGGACCGAGGATGGCTGTCTGCTGGTGGGGGCGTTCGAGCCCGACGGCAAGCCACGGGCCGTCGACGAGATCGGCCATAGCGGCTTCGCCCGGTTCCCCGCGGACTGGAGCCACTTCGCCGGGGTACGCGCGAGGGCCGAGGAGCGGGTGCCGGCGCTGCGTTCGACCACGTACGAGCGCTTCCTCAGCGCTCCGGAGAGCTTCACGCCCGACGCCTCGTTCTGTCTCGGTGAGGCGGGCGAGGTCCGGGGCGTGTATGTCGCGGCCGGCTTCAACTCGCAGGGCATCATCTACGCGCCGGGCGCGGGTCGCGCGTTGGCGCGCTGGTTGACCGAAGGCGCTCCCACCTTCGACGCCTCCACTGTGGACGTCCGGCGGTTCGCCAGGATGCAGGGCAACCGGCGCTACCTCCACGAGCGCACCCGCGAAAGCCTCGGCCGCCTGTACGCGATGCACTGGCCACACCTTCAACCGACCACGGCGCGGATGAAGCGGGTGAGTCCGCTGCACGGCCGGCTCGCCGCCGCCAACGCCTGTTTCGGCGAAATGGCCGGCTGGGAGCGAGCCAACTGGTTCGCGTCGGATCCGGACCCGAGCTACCGGTACGGCTATGGGCGGCAGAACTGGTTCGGGGCCAGTGCCGCCGAGCACCGGGCCGCTCGCGAGGCGGTCGCGGTCTTCGACCTGTCGTCGTTCGCGAAGGTCGAGGTCGCCGGGCCGGACGCGCTGGCCGTTGTGCAGTCGCTCTGCACGGCCAACCTGGACGTGCCACCCGGCAAGGTTGTCTACACGCTGGTGACCAACACCCTCGGTGGGATCGAACTCGACGGGACCGTCACCCGACTCGACCCGGAGCGGTTCCTGATCGTGACCCAGGCCGCCGCCCAGACGAAGACGCTCACCTTGGCCAGGCATGCGGCAGGTGGTCATGCGGCCGCGGCCTTTGACGCCACGCCCGGACTGGCGACCATAGCCGTCATGGGCCCGCGCAGCCGGGAGCTGATCGGGCGTATCTCGCCACAGGACTGGTCGAACGCCGCGCAGCCCTACACCTGGGCCCGGGAGGTCGAGGTCGCCGACGCGTTCGCGTGGGCGCTGCGGGTCAGCTACGTCGGCGAGCTCGGCTACGAGTTCTATGTGCCGGCGGAACTCGCCGGCAATGTCTTCGACGCCGTCGTCGCCGCCGGCGCGGACCTCGGTCTGAGGCTGGCCGGCTACCACGCCCTGGATTCGTTGCGCGTGGAGAAGGGCTACCGCCACCTCGGACACGACATCGGACCAGACATCGACCCGTTTGACGCCGGACTCGGATTCACGGTCAGCCTGGACAAGCACTTCGTCGGCTCGGACGCGTTGCGCCGCCTGAAGAGCCAACCCAGGACTCGCCGGGTCGTCTACGTCGCCCTGTCCGATCCGGCAGCGGATCTCGTTCACCACGAGACCCTCATCGCCGACGGGAAGCCGGTCGGACGGATGACCAGCGCGAGCTTCGGCCACACCCTCGGACGCGCCTGCGGGCTGGCCACCGTCGCGGTGGATGTGGAGCTATCGAGCGCGTTTGAGGTGGACTGCGGTGGTACGCGGGAACCGGCCGAGGTCTCGGCAAGCCCGCTCTACGATCCGTCGGGAGACCGCCTACGGGCGTGAACGAACCCGCGGCGGATATCGACCCGGTCACGACAAGTATCGGCTAGCGTCAAACTTTGGTTAGCTTGCCTTATGCATTCCGGTCATGTCCTCACCGGTCGGTACCGGCTGGACGACTGCCTCGGCGCGGGCGGCATGTCGGTCGTCTGGCGGGCCCACGACGAGGTCCTCGACCGCCCGGTCGCGGTGAAGGTCCTCGCGGCGACGCACGCCAGTACACCCGCCGAGGTGCGGCGCATTCGCCAGGAGGCACGGTCGGCCGCCCGGCTGTGGCATCCCAACGTGACCAGCGTGTACGACTACGGCGAGGCGACGGGCGACCTGGGCGAGCGGTTGCCGTACGTGGTGATGGAACTGCTGCCCGGAGACACGTTGTCGCAGCGCATCGCCGAGGGTCCCCTCTCCACGACCACGGCCCTACGGATATGCGCCGAGGTCGCCGCCGCTCTGGCCGAGGCTCACGCTCACGGTGTTGTGCACCGCGACGTGAAGCCCTCCAACGTGATGCTCACTCCGGCCGGCGCCAAGGTGCTCGACTTCGGTATCGCGGCGCGCGCCGGCCAACCGGACCTCGAAGCCGACGGCACGGTGCTGGGGTCGCCGGCCTATATCGCTCCGGAGCGGCTGGACGGTGAGGAGGTCGTGCCGGCGTCAGACGTCTTCGGCCTCGGCGTCCTCATGTACCAGACGCTCAGTGGCCGACTGCCGTGGCCGGCCGAGACTCCGACCCAGATGATGGCCGCCCACGTCGACGAACGACCGGCCGACCTTCCGCCGATCGACGGCGTGACGGAGGACGTCCGCCGGGTCGTCGAATCGTGTCTGGCGAGGGATCCCGAGGCTCGGCCCTCCGCGGCCGCCGTGTTCGAGGTCCTCACGTCCGCGCTCGACACCGGCCTCGCCGGGCCGGCCCCGTCTATGCCGGTCGCGGCTACCGGCATCCCGTCCCCGTCCGCGGTCACGGTCGGGCTCCTGGTCCGCCCGCGGCGACGGGTCCGCACGCTTGCTCTCGTCAGTGCACCGGTCATCGCGGTCCTGTCTGCCATAGGCCTGGCCGTGTTGACGCCCGGCAGCCCGCCCGATGACCGCGCCGCCGGGGCTCCGGCCGCGTCGACGACGACGAGCACATCGCCCACCAAACCGGTGCAATCACCGTCGGCGCCAGGCCTCGGAGGCGAGTCACCAAGCGTGGCCCCGTCCCGGGACAGTCGCGGTTCGCCGGCAACGCGCGGCGGCGCCGTCCGAAGGACCAGTCCTCCGTCCGTGCCGACCACACCGCCACCCGCCGCACCGGGGACCGACATCACGTCCTTCGGTGGCGTCGTCCGCGTTCAGTGCAGCGACGGCAAGGCCAGCGTGGTCAGCGTACAGCTGAACCCGGGGTACGTGATCAAGGAGAGCCGTCCCGGGCCGGCCGACGAGATCCGCGTGGTGCTCCGCGCGCCGGACAACGAGAGCGAGATCAAGTCCCGCTGCGACGGTGACCGGCCGCGACCGGAGGTCAGGGAGCACCCGAAGTAGCTGGACGCCGCCTCGAGAACGTCTGTGCACCGCTTTGCCCCCGTTTGCCGGCCGGACTGCGGTCGACCGGCTGGCCGCGGCCAGCCGCGAATAGGATGAGCGCCTGTGCGGGAGGGACAGCGGTGACGAGCGATTCCGATTCGGGTCGGGCCGCCTTTGATCGACGGGCGTGGACGGAGGCCTACTCACGGCTCTCCCATCTGGACCCCCCGCAACCGGAGGACCAGCAGCGTCTGGCGGTCGCGGCCTACATGCTCGGTCGGGACGAGGAATCCGCGGCGTGGTGGGAGCGGGCATACGACGAGTGGCTCGACCGTGGCGAGTTGATATCCGCGGCCCGGTGTGCCGGTTGGCTGGCCATCGGACTGCTGATCAGAGGGCAGGTCGGGCTGGGCGGTGGCTGGCTGGCCCGGTGCGCGACGCTGCTGGACGAGGCGGGTCAGGACTGCGCGGAACGCGGGTACCTGCTGCTGCCCGAGGCCTTGCGGCACATCGACGCCGGCGGCCACGACCAGGCACATGATCTTGCTGCCCAGGCAGTCGGGATGGGACGGCGGTATGCCGACCGCGACCTGGCCGCCATGGGCCGGCACATCCAGGCGCGGGCGCTGATCCGGCTGGGCAAATTCGCCGCCGCCGTGGCGATCTTCGACGAACTGATGGTCGAGCTGGCCGCCGACGGGCTGTCCCCTGTGGTCGCCGGGCTGGTGTACTGCAGCGCCATCGAGGGTTGCCAGGAGGTCCGCGACCTGCGGCGCGCGGAGGAATGGACCGCGGCTCTGACCCGGTGGTGCACCGCTCAACCCGATGTCGTGCCGTTCCGGGGGCAGTGCATGGTCCACCGGGCCCAGATTCTGACCCTTCATGGTGCCTGGTCGGAGGCGGCTACCGAGATTGATAAGGCGATCCGCGCGTTGGGCGAGCAACCCGCGGCCGGCGCGGCCTGGTACGCGCGCGCCGAACTGCACCGACGCACCGGCGCCTTCGCTCAAGCCGAGGAGGCGTACCGCCAGACCAGCCGGCTCGGCCACGACCCTCAGCCGGGGCTTGCGTTGCTGCGGCTGGCGCAAGGACAGGTCGAGGCCGCCTCGGCCGCGATCCGCCGCGCGTTGGGAGAGGCGACCGACCGACACCGCCGGGGCGACCTGCTCGGTGCGTACGTGGAGATCGTGCTCGCTGCGGATGACATCGTCGCGGCCTCGGAGAGTACGCGGGAACTGGCCGGGTTGGCCGAGGATGCCGATTCGCGCCCGCTGGCCGCCGGAGCGGCCGAGGCCGCGGGTGCGATCCGCCTCGTGGAGGGCGATGCCCAGGCGGCGCTGCCGCAGCTGCGCCGAGCCTGGACGGCCTGGCGCGACCTGGACGCCCCCTACGAAGCCGGTCGGGTCCGGGTGTTGATCGCACTGGCGTGTCGAGAGCTGGGCGATGAGGATGGTGCCCAAATGGAGCTGGACGCCGCCGGCTGGATATTCGAGCAACTTGGTGCGGTCGCGGACCAGCAGCGGGTCCAGGCGCTCATCCGGCCACCCGACAGTGCTGGCCGGCTGACCCAGCGAGAGATGCAGGTTTTGCGACTGGTCGCGTCGGGCAAGACCAACCGCGCGATCGCCGCCGAGCTGTTCCTCAGCGACAGGACCGTGGCCAGGCACGTCGGCAATATCCTTGCCAAGCTCGGCGTGTCGTCCCGATCGGCGGCCACGGCGTATGCCTACGAGCACGAGCTGCTCTAGTCAGTACATTGTGGCCGACCTCCAACGAGCCGGTGTCGAGCGGGTGGCCCCGCGTGACCGGGGTACGCGACGGACGGCCGATCCTCGGTGACGAACGCGACCGCGCGCCTAGCTTGTCGGCTCACCGTTCTGCGCCGCCGGCAGCGCCGTGCACACACATGCCTTGTTACCGTCCTGGTCGGCGATCACGGTGAACGACGGCGCCTGGCGGTCATCCACCCCGCCGCTATGGCGGCGGCGATCCGCTGCTCGGCCACCTCGGGCGCCACCCAGACGTCGATGTGGAACCGCTGGCGCGGGGTCTCGTGCTCGTCGGTGTCCTGGAACCACAGGATCGGTACCCGTCCCGTGGCGTCCCGAACGTCGTCGCCGATCGTGCCGCGGCCCCGAGCATCGGTGCTGCCGGTCAGCAGGGCCGCCCACACCGGAGCGATGGTCGCGGCGTGTGCCGTGTCGAGGGCGAGCTCGATTGCGGTGATCGAGCCCGGGTCGGCCTCGACCGCCTGCTCGGCGGCGATCTCGGTGATCCGTCGCGCGAGGTCGACATCCCGCTGGGTCACCCATTCGACGATGTGATCGGCTCCCTCGCCGTCGCGGTAGACGGCGTCGTCGCTGATCAGCTTGAAATCGACGGACCCGATGCCGATCGTCACCCGGGGGTGGTGGCCGAGCGTGTCGGCGGCCTTGCCCACCGCGGCTACGAACCGTACGCCGGCCGCGAAGTCGCTGACTACGTAGCTGGCGTGTAGTCCCTGACCCAGCTTGCGCCAGTCGGTCAGTTTGGCAGCGGCGATCTGGTCGCCCGTCAGCATCTCCATGAACGGGACCGTAACCGGGATTCCGGACGATCGGCGTCCGATACGGACCTTGCCCTCGGTGAACGCCGCTACACGTCGTCCCAGCCGTCGGTGCAGAACAGGGCGACATTGACTACCACGATGATGATGAGGGCAGCCACCTGCATGTTGGTGAGCCTGCGGGCCTGCGTCGAGGCGGATTCGGTGTCCGCGAGACCATCGACGAGTTGGTCCAACTGCGCCGAGCCGGCCTGGAGCGCGTTCGCGAAGTCGGGCGAGCTATTGCTCTTGACCTCGATCTGGCTCAGGAGTACCGGGAAGAAGTCTGGTTCCAACGCCTCCAGCACCGCGGGTACGGGCATGCCCTGAGAGACCGGCGCTGGCTCACCCACTTGATGCTGGCTGCAGGCCAGGACGCCGAACGCGAGCAGGGTCCGTGTCTGCGGGACCGTCACGGCGTCCGTAAGGGCGTCCGTTCCGCATAGATCGACCATGCGCTGCCGGGTCCAGGTCTCCAGATCGGTTGCCACGGTCGGCTCCGTATCACGCGGCGCGGGCGATGCCGCGTAGGCCGCACAACCCTGCTCGAATCGACTCTGGAGACCGGCGGGATTGACCAGGCCCGGGTCGACATTCACCAGACCCAGCAAGCGCCGGGCATGATCGGCTGTCGTCGACTCGGCATCGACCGTCGACGCGGCGGCCGGAAGGATTCCTCTTCCCGCCAGGGCGGCCATGGTAGTCGCGATCGCGGCCGCGCCCCCGCCCACTATCAGCCTTCGTCGGACCATCGTGGATGCTCCTCTCCATCTATGGCCTGCACAGGCCTCCGACTTCCGTCAACCTCACTAGCCGTTCCGAGCCGTTCCACGGGCTGCCGGTACGGCCTCGCCGCGGCCAAGGCCGGCGAGGGCGTGCTCGTCCTCGGCACGGCGCCCTATGCCCGGCCTCCTCGCTGTGAGTCCGTACGGGAATGGCAGTTGCGGGCGACGACCCGAGCGCTCCGGCGCTTGCCTTGACATGTCAATGTGGTAGGTGCAAACTTGGAACACGGGGACCTGTCAATGTGGGAGGACGGGGTGATCTTCATGTGCGGCAGTCGTCGGAGCGACACCGAGGCGCCCGTTGGGCCGCCACGCGCTATGGACCGCTCAGTGGCGGATGTCCCTGCTGGGGACCGTTCGCCCGTGGGCCGGGCGATGAGGGCCTCCGATCGCGATCGTGAAGCGGTGGTCGCGCTTCTCGGCGAACACACCGCCGCTGGGCGCCTGACCCTGGCCGAGTTCGAGGAGAGGGTGGGCGCGGCCACCGCGGCCCGGACCCTGGCCGACCTCGACCGGCTGCTGGTGGATCTTCCCGTGGCGCCGCCGCCTCGCCATCCGGTCGCCTCCGACCGGCGTCACGAGCGCTGGCGCCCCTGGCTGAGCACGGCGGTCCTCTGCATCGTCATCTGGGCCGCCACATCTCTGCTCGCCCGTGAGGTCATCTACTTCTGGCCATTCTGGGTGATCGTTCCGTGGGGTGTGGTCCTGATCGCGGGCGGTCGGTCGGTGCCCGGGCGGCGCCAACGGGTCAGGTGAGCCGGCCGGCCAGGCTCCTGGCCGTGTGGGTCGGGCCCGACCGAGTAGGACGCAATGGCTCGGCCACGGGCAATACCCCGCCGTGCTGGTCTCGGCGGCTTGAGCCAGAAACCGGTTCGCGTCCGCTCTCGGCCGCGAGGCCCGGACGGCACGGTCTCCTTGAGGTGGTGGCGCTTCTTCGTCCCGGATCTGAGGCCGCGTAAACTCGCATCCTGAGTGACCCGCTGGGAGCCTCCCAATCTCCCCGCGCTGACGTTTGGAGGTGCGCATGAAGCCCGTCCATCAAGCGACCGCATGTGCGGCTCCACGTCGGGTGCCCTGGGCGCGGACTCCTTGTCGGGGCGGTAGCTCAGCCGGTTAGAGCAGGGGACTCATAATCCCTCGGTCGCGGGTTCGAGTCCCGCCCGCCCCACAACGAAATCAGCCACTCGAAGAGCCAGCGTGGTGCTGGTCGTGGTGCGAATCCGTTAGCATCCGTGCCGTGGCCGGTAGCGGCCGGAAGAAGCGTCGGCGGGGTGAGTTCGAGGCCCTGCCGAACGGGTGCCTGTGAAGCGCGGTCGAGGTTGCCCTCGTGACCAACCACCGGCTCGTCGTCGAACGACCCGGTGCAGGCGCCGCAGACACCGCCGCCGCGCACCCGTTTGGTGCCGGTCGGGCGCAGCCGACTCCGCAGTACGTCGGCGACGGTATCGTCGATTCACAGCGGCAGCTCGTGGGACTGCCCATTGATGCTCATGGTTGCCACGAGAAGCCTCCTGGTCCGCGGGGCATACATGCCTCCAGGTGCGGCGGGTCGGTCATGGATCCGGACCGCGGCGATTCCATCACCCGCGTGTCGGGTTCGGGCAGGAGCTGGCCGGCCATGACGATGACGGAACCGAGGAGAACGGCGACCACGGCCAGTGCCACGCGCAGGACCACGAGGTCGGCCAGCGCGCCGATCATGGCCGGGCCGGCGAGCAGGCCCGCGTAGCCGATGACGCTGAGCTGGGCGATGGCCGCCTCGCTGTGCTGGCGATCGGTGGCGCCGGCCAGCGATACCGCCAGCGGCAGCAACGGGCTGATCGCCACGCCTACGCCGTAGACGCCGGCCAGGACGACCAGCGGCTGTGGCGAGGCGGTGGCGGCGAGGAATCCCGCTGTGGTGGCGAGCCCGGCGCCGATGACGAGGTTCCTGTCGCCCACGCGGCTTCGCGCCCGGTCGGCCGCGAGTCGACCGGTCAGCATGCCCGCCTGAAACACGGGGTAGGCGAGCGCGGCGACCGCCTGTGAACTGCCCAGGCCGTCGTGAAGCAGGACTCCGGTCCAGTCCGTGACCGCGCCCTCGAGCACCAACGCCGCGAACGCGACCAGGCCGAACAGGTAGACGACCGGCCGAACCCGTCCACGGGTTCGGGGTTGGACCGACGGCGCGGCCGGTGGTGCATCGAGCAGGGTACGCCCCAGCGCAACAGTCAGCGGCAAGGCGAGAACGGCGGCGCCGCCGAGACACGTCGCATATGAAACACCCAGATGCGCGCACAGCGCGGCCGACAATCCACCCACGCCGGCCCCGACCGGCCACCCCGCGTGCATTCCGCTCAGCAACGGTCGGCCGTAGGCGCGTTCCACCGCCGAGCCCTGCGCCTTGGCGGAGACCTCGACCGCGCCGAACGCGACGCCGAACATGGCCACCTCGAGCATCACCAGGCCGAAGGTCGGCGCGCACGCGACGAGCGCCACCGACACGGCATACAGCGGCGCGGCGACGCGCAGCACGCAGGCGCTGCCGACGCGGGCCATGACGGGCCGCAGGACCTGCATCGTGACGACGGCGCCCAGGCCCCACACAACCAGCAGGACGCCAAGCTGCATCGTCGTCATGGACAGCGTATCCACCAGCGCCGGTATGCGTGCCGTGAAGACTCCGACCAGGGCTCCGGCCACCGCGAACGTCACCGTGACGCCCGTGCGAGCGTGGCGCACTTGTCGACCTGGCCGAAGTGGCGTCGGCCGCGGTCGGTGCGGACCCTGGTGTGACATCGTCAGGTTCCGGACACGCAATACGTAGCGGGCGCGTTGAACCCGTTGAACGTGGACGCGTATGCGGTGGTGTATGCGCCGGCCGTGCCGATGTAGACGCGGTCGCCCTCCGCCAGACCGGCCGACAGCGCAACATCGAACATGATCGTGTCCTGGCTGTCACAGGTCGGGCCCGTGAGGTTGCACCGGACGCACGTGGCCGCTCGGCGGGAGTCGGACAGCGGGTAGGCCAGGGTGTTACCGGTCTCCAACGCTTCCATCACCCCGTTGAAGGCACCCACGTCGAGGTGCACCCACCGCTGGGTCCCGCGCACCGCCGTACCGATCACCGTCGCGACGAGCACCCCGGCCCCGCCAACCAGGGCCCGCCCAGGCTCGGCCACCACACGCAGTCGATAAGGCAGCCGGCGCAGCGCCTGCTGGATGACCGCTCCATAGACGGTCAGGTCCGGCACTGGCACGGCGTACCGGGCAGGAAAGCCGCCACCGATGTTGAGCATCTCCAGGGTTACGCCCACAGCGGCCAACTCCTCCAGGGTCGCGCCGGCCTCGGTGATCGAGTCCGCCCAGGGGCCGGCCGCGGTCATCTGGGATCCGACGTGAAAGGCCAAGCCATAGGGCACCAACCCCACCGCGGCGGCCGCGAGTAGAAGCTCGCGAACCTGATGGGGCTCCACACCGAACTTGCCCTCGCTGGGTACGGCGCTGGTAGTTGCGGCTGTGGTGCGCAGCCGGATGTACACCGCCGCGCCCGGGGCGTGCCGGGCCAGCTTGGTGAGTTCCCCATCGCTGTCGGCCGCGAAGCGCCAACAGCCGGCCTGGTGGGCGCGACGGATGTGGTCGACGGGCTTCACCGGATTGCTGTAGAGCACATCCGCTGGCTCGACACCGATCTCCATCAAGCGCGCCAGCTCGGGGAATGACGCGACCTCGAACCCACAGCCCAGCCGGTGCAGGGTAGCGAGTACCCGCGGGTCCGGATTGCATTTCACCGCGTAGTGGATCGCATCCAGGCCAAGCGCGTCGTCCAATCGCAGGAACGCGCGACCCACCCTGTCAAGATCCATCATGAGGTACGGCGTCGCGTACGCCACATCGTCGAGTGCGACCGGTGCGATCGGGTCGACACCTGGGGTCGAGGTGGACGCACGCACCGCAGCGGGGGCCTCCATCACCCCGATGAAGGCGCCGACATCGAGACGCGCCCATGGGCGCCGGCGCGGAACAGCGGTGCCGATCGCGGTGCCGCCTGGCGTGACGGCATCGGCCACCGGGGTGTGCCCAGGCTCAGCCGCAACGTGAGGTCGATGGGGCACGCGGTCCAGGGCGCGGGCGATGGAGTGGCCGTACGCCTGACGCGTGGGCACCTCGTTGGCGGACGGCGGCCGAAGTCCGCCACGCCGGTCCAGTGCCGGCGGCACCCGCGGGTCGGTGGCCGGCATGGTGCCGGCTCGCGCCCGTGGCGGGGTTCGCATCGCCGACTTCCGGATCTCGTACCCGATGATGGCGACGGTGTAGAAGACGAAGTCGGCGACGATCTTGCCGAGGACGACTCCAAGCCAGGCCGATCCGACCGCCTGGGTGGCCAGGTACATCGCCAGCGGCCGGGCGACGAGCGTGTCGAGCAGTTCGGCCGGCCCGCACTCCAGCACCAGACCCCGAACGGTCCGCCCGATGGCGCGCCCGGGCGATCGGCCCGCCCGCTGCGCGCTCAGGTCGCGGATGAACAGCACGCCGTAGAACACGATCGTCTCGCCGATGGCCCCGGCGTAGGCGGTGGCCGCGGCCGACCCGAACCGGTCCACCGCGGTGGCCGCGAGTACGGCGCCCACGATCGCGCCGAGCTCGGCCGGCGCGTAGCGCCGGAACCACTCACCCGCTCGGCTCTTGGCCATGTGTCACTCCCTGACGGTCAACCCGGTCAGCGTGAACTTCCGACCGTGGGACAACCTGACTCAGACCTTGATTAGGCTGGTCAGACCGGGTATGCAGGACACCGCGGGTAGGGAGGCGCCGTGGAGTTCCGGGTGCTCGGCGAGGTCGAGGCACTGGTAGACGGCGTACCCATCGATATCGGCCCTGCCCGCCAACGGTGCGTGCTGGCCGTGCTGCTCCTCGAGGCGAACCGGCCGGTATCGGTGGAGATCCTGGTCGACCGGGTATGGGGAGGCCGCCGGCCGCAGCGGGCGCGCGAGATGATCCACAGCTACATGTCGCGACTTCGACGATCGCTGGCCGGCACGAGCGGCCGCATCGCCCGGGCTCCGGGTGGCTATCGGCTCACCGTGGACGAGGCGGCCGTGGACGTACATCGGTTTCGCGATCTCGTGCGGCGCTCACGGGCCTCCGACGAGGAGGCCCCGCTGGACGAGGCCCTGGGTCTGTGGCGTGGCCGGCCGTTCGGCGATGCGGACACGCCGTGGCTGAACGCCGTGCGCGACGCTCTCGCGGCCGAGCGGGTCGGCGCCCAACTGGACCGCAACGACGGCCTCCTCCGTCGCGGCGGGCACGCCGCGCTGCTCGTTGACCTGTCCTCCGCGGTCACCGATCACCCGCTGGACGAACGAATGGCCGCTCAACTGATGACGGCGCTGTACCGAAGTGGCCGGCAAGCCGACGCGCTCGATGTCTACGACCGAATCCGGCATCGACTGGCCGACGATCTCGGCGCCGATCCAAGCCCTCCGCTGCGGCAGGTGCACCAACAGATCCTCACCGCCGATCCGGCTCTCGCCGCACCTCCGCCTCCAGCCCCGGCCCCGGTACGCGAACGCCCCATTCCCCGTCAGTTGCCCGCCGCCCCGCCAACGTTCACCGGTCGGACGCTGGAGCTGGCCGAGCTCGACAAGGTGATGGCCGACCGCCTCGGCACGGTCGTGGTCTCGGCGATCGGCGGCGCCGGTGGTATCGGAAAAACCTGGCTGGCGTTGCGATGGTGCCACGACAACGTCGAGCGGTTTCCGGACGGGCAGCTGTACGTGGACCTGCGCGGATTCGACCCGTCCAGCCAACCTTTGGAGTCCGGCGTCGCAGTGCGCGCCTTTCTCGGCGCCCTCGGCGCGCCGCGCGAGAGCATCCCGGTTGACCCGGACGCCCGGGCCGCGCTGTACCGGACCATGATGGCCGGCCGGCGGATGTTGGTCCTGTTGGACAACGCCCGAGATACCGCACAGGTGGCTCCACTCCTGCCGGGATCCGCCTCTTGCGCCGTCGTCGTCACGAGCCGGCACACGCTCGGCGGCCTGGTCACCGCCCATGGTGCACGCTCGCTGAGACTCGATGTGCTGACTGACGCCGACGCCCGCCGGCTGCTCGTTCGCCATCTCGGCCCGGACCGGATGGAGTCCGAATCCGAGCCCGTGGCCGCGCTGTTGCGGCGGTGTGCGGGTCTGCCCCTGGCCCTGGCCATCGTCGCCGCCCGCGCCACAATCCATCCTGACCTGCCCTTGGCGGCACTGGCCGACGAGCTGCTGGAGTCCACGATGGACGCCCTGGACGCCGGCGAGGTGGCGGCCAACCTGCGGGCGGTGCTGTCCTGTTCCTGCCGAGCGATTCGACCCGAGGCGGCAGACATGTTCCGACTGCTCGGGTTGGCGTCGGGTCCGGACATCGGCCTGGCCGCCGTGGCAAGCCTGGCCGCACTTCCCGCCACCCGCGTCAGAAGCCTGCTCGGCGAGCTCGGCGCGGCACACCTGGTCCAGGAACACAGGCCCGGGCGATATCGGATGCACGATCTCGTGCGGCTGTTCGCCACCGAGCAGGCCGATGCGCTCGCGGACGAGCGCCCCACCGCAGTTCGCCGGCTACTGGACCACTACCTGCACACAGCCCGCGCCGCCGACCGGTTGCTGGGGCCGCATCGCGACCCGGTCACGGTGGGGTCCGCCGAGCCCGGCGTCGCGCCGGAGAATTTCACCGACTACGGGCAGGCGCTGGCCTGGTTCGTCGCCGAACACCTCGTACTGCTGGCGGCGGTCGAGCAGTCGGCGCGGGACGGGTTCGGCCGCCACACGTGGCAGCTGGCTGTGACCATCGCGAACTTCCTATACCTGCGGGGGCTCATGCACGATCAGGTCGTCATCCAGACCACCGCGATTCAGGCCGCGCGGCGCCTGGCCGACCGGCCCGGGCAGGCCAACGCCCATCGCGGCCTGGCCAACGCCTACAACCAGCTCGGCCGCTACGACGACGCTCGCACCCATCTCCACCACGCCAGGGACATGTTCGCGGCGCTCGGCGACCAAACCGGGCAGGCCCACACGTTGCTCAACCTCTCCCACGTCCTCACGCGCATGCACGCCTGGCCGGATGCGCTCGACCACGCCCACGCCGCGCTCGAGCTGTATCAGACCGTCGGCAAGAGAACCGGACAGGCCAATGCGCTGAACGGAATCGGTTGGCTGCACGCCCAGGTCGGCGACCACCAGCAGGCCCTGCGGTACTGCGAGCAGGCCCTGGCCCTGCATCAGGAGCTCGGCTACCAACACGGCGAGGCGCTCACCTGGGACAGCCTCGGCTTCGCACACCACAACCTCGGCCATCATGATGAGGCTGTCGCTTGCTACCAGCAGGCGATCGACCTGTACAAAGACCTGGGCCAGCGGCGTGGCGAAGCCGACACCCTGACCAATCTCGGCGACACACACCGGGTTGTCGGCAACCGCGACGCCGCCCGGCACGCATTCCGGCACGCCCTGGCCATCCTCGACGACCTAGGCCAACCCGACGCTGCCGAATCTGTCCGCGTTCGCCTGGCTGAAATCCCTGCTCTATAGCCGTACCGACCCCCGTTGAATCGGCCCGTCGATAACCCGTCGGATCCGCCAGGCGTCGAAGACCTCAACGCCTACACTGCCGCCGAACCTGCGGTACCAGGCGGCAGTGGCTGTGGACGAGGGGTGGGCCCTGCTCGTTACGGGCGTTGCCAAGGGCGCCCCCGAGTTGGCGGCGGTGCGCGACACGACCGGCCTGTCCTCCCCATCGATCCTCACTGGGGTGACGGGCGGCGGCCGGAATGCGTGCGTCTTTGCCGCCGAGAGCGTACTTGTGGGCCCGATGTGTGGTTGGGGCGTTGACGACATGGTGAGGATCGGCCCGCCTGCCGGTCAAGGGCGGCTGGCTGGTGGCGGCGTACAGCGGGTGCGGCCGGTGTTGCCAGGCGCCACCTGGGAACGCGACGATGGTCAGGTGCGCAGACTGATCCAACGCATCAGCGCTACCCGCTGGTTCGCCGCGTTTGCCCGCCGGTTGGTGCCTCTCGATCGTTGGGTGTTCCAGCGGGCCGGTGGCCGGTTCTCCGTGTTGGGCGCGGGTTGGCTGGTGCCCACGCTCGTGCTCACCACCACGGGACGGCGATCCGGCCGGCCGCGGCATCAGCCGCTCGTTTACATCCGCGACGGCGACGACTTCGTCGTCATCGGCTCGAACTGGGGCCAGGACCACCATCCGGCCTGGTCGACGAATCTGCTGGCGAACCCGGATGCGAGCGTCCTGGTCGACGGGCGGCATGTCCAGGTCCGCGCAGAGCTGGTGGCCGGCGAGCAACGACAGGCGATGCTGGCGCGGTTCGTGAACCTCTGGCCGGCCTACCGGGCGTACGTGGCCCGGGCCAGCGGGCGCGACATCCGCCACTTCCGTCTCACTCCCCGCCCGTAGCGCCCTCCCCTCGGGGTGGGCCGAAGGCCGACCGGGGGTTGGACGCGCTCCGAGAAGTCCGCCTACTGGCCGCACCGCCGACCCCTGCGCACGATCTCCTGGACCTATCGAATATCACAGCCCTCGGATGGAAACATTGTGGATCTTCAATGCGAGTCGACTGCGCGGCCTGTCGTCGCGGGGCGACCATCCGTTGCTCCGCGAGGTCCGGCTCATCGCCTGCCCCTTGTCCACCAGCGACCAACGGCGGCTCTCGTCGCTGCCAGAGCGGATCGACGTCCACTGGTCGACTGATCTGAACAACCGTGCTCCGGACCCACGTCCAGGCGCTCACGGGTCAGCCGGACGATGACCAGGACCAGGGGTGACATTCTCATGCCGCGGCGAACTGCCACCGGCGAGGTTTTCCACACCGCTCCGGTTGGGTATCGGTACGGAGCCCCGTAGGTCCTCTCCCCTGGAGCCAGAAGTGTTGATATTGGGTCTAGTCCTCGTCCTCATCGGATGGCTGACAGGCATCAGCATCGTGACGACGATCGGCATCGTTCTGCTTGTGGTCGGTGCCGTCCTCATGGTGCTCGGCTCCGTCAATCGGCCAGTGCTCGGCCGTCGATACTGGTATTAGTTGCTCGGCGAGCGTCAGCCATCACCCGGCGATGGCCGCGCGTCGCGTGGCCATCGCCAGGTCGGGGCCCGGATACCCCTGGTGGGTGATGGTAGGGATCTGCGCGGCGACCGGTTCAGCCTTGTACACCACCAGCTCCCGGCGATCGGGTGCGGCCCGGAGACCGCTCAACCCACCAGGCGCCACCATGGACACGACGCCGCGATCTCATCGGCCGCGCGGTTGAGCCGCTGCTGCACGGCGAACAGATCCGACCACGACGCGAAGCCACCCGGTACCGGATCCGACGCCATGGCCGACGCGATGCCCGTCGTTTACCCGGTATCGTGGCGTGGTGATCGAGCTGTTGTTCGAGCCGGGTGACCTGGCTCGGATTCGCTTCGCGCGCTCGCCCATGCATGAACTCATGAGCAGCATGCGGATCGCCGGTCACGCCGATCGGGTTCGGATACACCGGCCGTGGGTTCGGTCGGTACAGGGTGCTGTCTCTGCGCTGCGGCTCGAGCTGCTCCAACCGCTGCTCGCCGGCCCGCGCTACGTGCCGGAGTTCCTGATGCCGTCGCCGGATCGGATGGACACGAGGTTCGCGGACGAACTTGCCCGTGTACGCAGCACCCCGGAGGCGGATGTACGGGCGCAGTTGGATCTGCTCGGCGGGGGCGCACCGCTACCAAAGACGTTGCTTCCTCTGTACGAGAACCCGGAGCGCCATCTCGGCCGGCTGGCCGCCGAGGTGCACGCCTATTGGCGGGCCGCGATCGAGCCGATCTGGTCGCGGCTGGCCGGACTGCTCGACGCCGAGATCGGTTACCGTGCGGATCAATTGACCTCCGGCGGCATCGTACGAGTGTTGGGGAACCTGCATCCGGAGTTGGAGTACGCGGAAGACGCGTTGCGGATCCTCTGGCCCACCTGGCAGTCGCAGAACCGACTCGAGGGAGTCGGGGTGCTGTTGGTGCCGTGCGTATTCGCCTGGCCCTCGCTGGTGGTCGACACCAGTCCGCAATGCCCGACGCTCGTCTACAGCCCGCGCGGCGTCGGCCAGGTCTGGAACGGCTCCGCGCGGTCGTCGACCCAGCCAGTCGCTGATCTGCTCGGACGCAGCCGCGCGGCTCTGCTGGCACGGCTCGACCTTCCGCTGTCCACCACGCAGGTCGCCCGGGACCTTGGCCTGAGCGCGGCATCGGTAAGCGAGCACCTGTCCGTGCTTCGCCGCTCGGGGCTGGTCACGTCCCGACGGTCGGGGCGGCAGGTTCTCTACCAGCGCACAGCTCTCGGCACCGACCTCCTGGGCGCCGCGACGTCGACGACCATTCGGTGAGAACCGAATCGTGGAGCCGTCACCTCGGTTGAGCCCACCATGTCCGGGACAGCACATTGGACGTGAGGGAGGCCACATGCGCACGGTGAAGACGTTCTTTCTGGCGGCGGCCGTTGTGGCGGTGACAGCGGTGCCCGCGGCCGCGTCCGCGTCCGGTCCGGCTGGCGGTGGATGGGAGCCTACGAGTACGTCGCCATTCGTCATCCCGGCGGGGGAAGTGTGCCCCTTCGAGGTCAAGGGCGACATCATTCGGGACCGCGAGTGGATGCGAACCCCCGCCAGCTATCCGGACGGTTCGCCGAAGGTCCAGGACTTCGCCGGCGTGCTGGTGATCCGCTACACCAACACGAGCAACCACAGGACGGTCATTCGCGACGCCACGGGTACCATCCGCGTGTATTACCTGCCGGACGGTACCAGGATCTCACAGCTCCACGGCCACAACGCCGTGCCGGTCAAGGCGACCAACGTGGGCTTCCCCGGCGGTGACTACATCACTCACGGCGACTTCGTCGTGATAAGGCATCCGGACGGCAACCGCGAGGTACCGGTCCAACTCGGCACGATGGAGAACCTCTGCGAGACTCTCGCCTAGCCAACCGGGCCTTCTCGCAGACGATCATGTGCGCGAAGTTCAAGGCTGCCCTCGCCGGTCTGCGTCCGGTACCTGATGGTGGCCGTTCGCGGACCCAACAACACCAAGCCGGACATCGCGGTCGACCAACCGTTGATCATCCAACCTGGAGCTAGCGAGACGTTGCGCGCGACGAGCCGGCTCAACACCGCCGGTACGTACACGGCCTGGCCGTCGTACTACGACACGTCCAACTGGAACCGGCTGGACGACAACAGCACGTTCACCGTAGGAAGCTGACGAGCGCAACCGACCGGATCACACACGCCGATGACAGCGGGACTGCCTCAGCGGACCACTATGCGCTGGCGCGGCCGCTGATCGCACTGTGACGCCGCGCCACGCCACCGCCACTGCTCGCGGGTCGCTGTCCGACGAGTCTCGCGTGCTTGCGATCGCTGGGGGCTCAGTGGGCCGCGACGATGTGGGCTTCGATGGCGGTGGCGACGATGTTGATGAGGGGCGGTGTGTCCGGGCCGAGCTGGGAGTTCATGAGCAGTGAAAAGGGGAGGCCACCGGGGAGCAGGCCGACGACGGCTTGTTCGAGCTGGTTGTTTGTGCTCTCCCATCGCCCGTCTTTGAGGAAGTAGCGGCCGGCCTTGGTCGGGCGGCTGCGGTCGATCCCCCACCCCGACTCGAGCATGGCCCACGCGTCGGCGCGCGGCACGATCACGCCATCGGTGAAAGCGTGGAGTAGGCGAACGAGTTCGTTGGCGGTCAGGTGCCAGCCGGTGGTGGCCGAGGTGGAGGACAGGTCGCCGGAGTCCCACCCCGCGGCCGGCATGGGCCACTGGTAGGCCAGGGCGTTGCCGGGGGCGCTCGCGGTGGCCGCACCGGACAGCTGCACCGGGGCGAACACATGTTGCTGGACGTAGTCGTGGTAGCCCTGGATGGCCAGGGCATCCCACAGCCGGTCGTGGTCGTCCTCCAGCCCGCTGGGTGCCATCAGGGAGACCTTGATGGCTCCGGTGACCACGGGGATCAGGATGCGGAACAACCCGAAGTTGACGTTCTGGTAGGTGGCGCTGCCCAGCGGGACGCCCAGCAACGCCCCGCGCGCGATCTGTCCCTTGAGGTCGCCGTAGAGGGCCAGGTCGGTGACCGGGCTGTAGAAGCCCGAGCGATGGGTGAGCAACATGTCGAAGGTGACCTGGTCCACGTTCGGACCGCGACGCCAGTACAACGGAAGGAACGGGTAGATCGCGGTCCCCCCAGGGACTCCGGCGTCGGCCAGCGCCTTGCGGGCGGCGATCGCGGTGACCAGCTTGCTGACGCTGGCGACGTTCATGCGCACGTCCGAGGTCCAGTTGAGATCGCCGTCGGCCGCACTGCGGGCCTTGCCGCTCTGCATGGTCAGGCCCGTCCCGTTGGGCTCCAGCAGGCGCAGGGCATAGCCGTTGCACTGCCCGTTGAACTGGCTGGCCAGGTCGGTGCCGAAGCCGCCGATGTCGAGCTGGTGGAGTGTCCGCGACGGTCGCTCGGGCTCGTCGGAGATCTCCACCCCGGAGGGTCGTTCTCCGCGGACACCCTCGAAGGCGTTCCGCTCGCCGCGCGGCCGACCCAGTCGTGCGGCCAGCCGGTCGAAGTCGAATGACTCCTTGAGGGCGTCGCCGAGCTCGCCGCTCAGGCCCTCCCGCAGTTCGAATCCCTTGCCTGGCATGGCGATCCCCTTCCCTTCACAGCGTTCCGGCGTAGAGCGACACGTGGTAGGTGTGCGACGTGCCGGGTGGGTCCTGCTGCCACGTGCTCACCAGGTGCAGGTCACCGGCCGCGCCGGTGGAGTAGGGGTGGATGAATCCGCCGTACAGGGAGGGCTCCTGCGCGCCCGTCGCCTGCATCGTGGGCTCGCTCCAAGGGCCCTCGGCGTTCGAGTTGGCCCACGGCTTGGCGAAGGGGACCTAGTCCATCAGCTGCGGCGCCCGTCAGCCGCTTCATGGTTTCACGCCATGGCCGATCAGGTTCCAGACGACCCCCCGCCTCCGCCCATGAGCACCGACCCCTTCGTCGCCAAACTGATCGACACATGCGACCGCCGTCAAGCCGCGAACCCTAGATGCATCCTCAGCCCGAGCTTTTGGTCGGTGACCACCAAGTGTTCCGCCTGGCATATGTCGCGTCCAGCAACCGGGCCGGTGAGCTCCTCAATTGCGCCTGTCGAACCAGCGGCCGGCGGGCGGGCCACCTCTAAAGCACTCCGTTCCTCGGCGATCTGTTCTACGGCGGCACTTCGATTTTGCAGGAGCGGCGGCGTGCGGGACGGCGGCGACGGACGTCGCCGTCCGTCGCCGGTCGCGCGTCAACGGCTCACGTCTGCGCCCGTGGCAGTTGACCGTCGTCGGGCCTGCCGGCGTTGGGGGTCGCCGGCGCTGGCACGGGGTAGCGCTGGACGACGAGGTCTGCATCGGGAAGTACCGTGCGGACACGTGCAAGCGCGGTCGCCTCTTCGCGCGCCGTGGCTATGCGAGGCACGTTCACGGTCACGCGGAGACGGTTGGGTCTGCGCTCCCACTGGTCCAGCACGGAGAGATCGCCGCGCAGGAAGTCCGCCGCGCAGTCGCGTACCACATCGGCCCAGAAGGTCAGCGCGGAGGCGACACGATCGGGTTCCAGACCAGCGTAGCTTTCGATGATCTTCAGGCGGAGCTTCCGCTGCGGATGGCGCTGCCCGAGCAGGCCGTCGGCCAGATGTCCCCGCATCCCGGGCACTCCGAACAGGAAGACGCGCCCATTGGACAGGTCGGGCAGGTCCAACAGCGCAGCCCGGATTAGGCGCACCTCGACCCGGCAGTACTCGATGCTGTACACCACCACGAGAGCGGCCTGTTCGGCTCGGTAGATCGCTCGGATCTCCCACCAGTCGGCTGGCTGAACGTCAACGAGTGCGAACCCGTAGCCGGTGAGGAACTCGAAAACCGGTTCGACCTGCTCGACCCACCACCGCCCGCGCCGCTGCCGACGGACGGCGGCGACCCACTTGCGCAATGTAGACGCGGAGATCCCCAGCGCCTCCGCGACGGTGACCACACCACGGCCATCGTCGACGACCATCCCGATGGCGCGGGACCTCATTTCGGCCGTGTGGCGCACCACCCATCCCAGGTTACAAGCCAGTGGCCATCGTCAGGTGGATCGGCCGCTACGCATAGGTGGAGGCCGGACCGCCGACCGCTCCGGGCCACGCCCGGGTCGCGTGCCTGTGCGCCGTAACGCACTTCGATTCGCCCGCGAAAACCGGCGGCGACGTCGATGATGATCCCGCGATAATGGCCGACGTGGAAGAGGTCAAGGTCGTCGTCGCCCATGATGAGCGTGCGACCCTACGCGTCGGCGACGTGTTCTTGAAGATCGACGCCGACCAGACGCGTACGGACGTCGAGGTCGAGGCGATGGCCATGGCGCCGATCCCGACTCCGGAGGTCCTGTGGCGCAAGCCGCCGGTGCTCGCGATCGCCGCCGTCCCAGGGACGGCACTCGGCCGCCTCGGCGAGCCGTCGACCGCGTCGTCGGCGGCGTGGGCCGCGGCGGGTGCCGCCGTACGGAAGCTGCACAGCGCGCCGCTTCCGCCGTGGCCCGGTCGGAGCCTCGACGAGATCGCATCGCGCCTTGACGGCGAATGCGAGTGGCTCATCACGAATGGCGTCCTTCCCACCGACTTGGTCACGCGCAACCGCCAAGTTGCCGAGGCCGCGCTTCGGCCCTGGACACCGGTGTTCGTGCACGGCGACCTTCAGATCACCCACGTGTTCGTCGACGGTGACGAGATCACCGGCGTGATCGACTGGTCCGAGGCGGCCCAGGGCGATGCAATGTACGACATCGCCGTCTTGACGCTCGGACACGAGGAGCGCCTTGACGACGTGGTCGCCGGCTACGGCACCGACATCGACCTCGACGTGATCCGCGGGTGGTGGTCGTGGCGAAGCCTGGTGGCCTCCCGCTGGCTGGTCCAGCACGGCTTCGACCCGTCCTCGCCAGGTTGTGAGTTCGACGTGCTGCGAGCCCGGATGTGAGGACGCACGAGCCCGACGGCGACGACGGTGACATGCGGGTCGCGGCTTCGACCACCGGCACTGCACAGCCAGGACCACCTGGTGCCGCTGCTCCACAACGGACCCACCGGATCCCCAACGCCCGCCCGATGGTTGCTGCGGGTCCCTCGCCCGTTATCGGGGGCGCTGCTGGTTCGTCGCTCGGACCATGGCCCGGTACATCTGCCGGGGGGTGGGCGGGCCGGGTAGCGGTTGTGCGGCGGGGGCGGCGCAGGCCTGGACGAGGTAGCCCACGAGGCGGCGCCAGGTGTTGGGGGCGGCGTCGGCGGTGGCGGTCAGGACGCCGGCGTTGGCCATGAGGAACATCGGCATGTCGTGGGTCACGAAGTCGGCGCGGAGTTTCCCGGTGGCTTTGGCGCGTTCGACGAGAGTGGTGAAGTCGGCGAAGGCCCGGTCGCGGTCGGCTTCGAACCGCTTCGCGGTGGGGAAGGTCATGGTGAGGACGGTGGTGAAGCCGCGGTCGCCGGCCTGCATGGCACAGATCCGTTCGACGTAGGTGCAGAATCCGTGCCACGGATCCGGGTCGGCCAGCGCTTGCCGGGTGGCCTCGGCGTAGGCGCTCATCTTGGCCGCGAACGCGGCCGCGATCAGGTCACCGCGGGTCGGATACCGGCGGTAGAGGGTGCCGACACCGACGCCGGCGCGGCGGGCAATGTCCTCCATCGGCACGGCGAGGCCCGCCTCGGCGAAGACCTCCCGCGCGGCGGCGACGATGCGTTGCCGGTTGCGTTCGGCGTCAACGCGTAGCCCGCCGTCGGTTGTGCGCGGCGCGGGCGTCGAGGTCATACCCGTTACTGTAGGAGAAGTGGAAGCCATCATCCACTTATCTGCTACGCTGGGGCACGTTAAGTGGAACCGAGCTTCCACTTCTTGCCTGGAGGTATGTGGTGCGTGCGGTTGTTGTTACCGAGCAGGGCGCCGAGCCGGCGCTGACCGAGGTGCCGACCCCGGAGCCGGCTGCCGGTGAGGTGCTCGTGCGGGTGCAGGCGTCGTCGGTGAACGGTTTTGACCTGGCGGTGGCCGCCGGCCACGTGGCCGGGATGATGGAGCACCGATACCCGTTGGTACTGGGCAAGGACTTCGCGGGCACCGTTGCCGCCGTCGGCGACGGGGTGACCGGGTTCGCGGTCGGGGACCCGGTGTTCGGGGTGGTCACCAAGGCGTTCCTCGGTGATGGCGGGTTCGGCGAATACGTGACGGTCAGCGAACAGATCGGCATCGCCGCCCTTCCCGCCGGCGTGGACCCGGCGGCTGCGGGCGCGCTGGGCCTGGCCGGTACCGCCGCCGTGGACACACTCGCGGCGGTCGATCCGCAGGCGGGCGAGACCGTACTGATTAGTGGCGCGACCGGAGGGGTCGGCGCCCTCGCGGTGCAGTACGCCGCCGCGGCCGGGGCCCGCGTGATCGCCACCGCCCAGCCCGGCGCGGAGGCCGACCTCGTCCGCGGCCTGGGCGCCGCCGAGGTGGTCGACTACACCGGCGATGTCGGCGCCCAGGTCCGTGCCATCAGCCCGGACGGCGTCGATGTGGTGCTGCATCTGGCCGGAGACGGTGCCGCCCTGGCCGACCTGCTGACCGACAAGGGCCGACTGGCGAGCACCCGAGGTTTCGGCACGGATCAGCACCCGGCGGCAACCTTCGTGCTGGCCAACCCGATCGCCGACACCCTCGACCGGCTCGCCGCCGACGTCGCCGCCGGAAGGCTCACCGTGCCGATCGAGCGCAGCTACCCGCTCGCCGAGGTACCCGCCGCGTTCCGCGACTTCACCGCCGGCACTCTCGGCAAGCTCGCCATCACCTTCGCCTGACCGACCCGACGGGGCGCTATCGGCCGCCCGCCGGCAGGGGCAGGAGGTCCGGCTCGACCCAGCCGGTCCGCGCGGCCGCGGTGGCCAGTGTCGACGAGCGGTAGTGGTGGAGGAGCAGCCGCTTGTCCAGCAACCGCGGGTATCGGCCGGCGAACGCGACGAAGTCGTCGCCGGTGTCGTCCACGGCGTGATACCCAACCAGCTCCACCCATGCCCGGCTGACCGAGGCGTGGTACTTCTGCGGCGCGCCGGCGTACCGGGCGGTGCGCCGGATGCCTTCGCAGACGAGAGCCACCGCCGCGGGCGTCCCGTACCGGCGCACGGCGAGCCACGTGAGGTGGATGTGCTGCCGGTGGCCGAACCGGTCGGCGTGGGCCATGACCTCCGCCATCAGCGCGTCGAACCTGTCGTGGCTCATGTTCCCAGCTCCGTGAACGCCTGCAGGACGGCCCGTGCGCTGGCGAGCGCGGCGGGCGGCAGGTCGGTGAGCGCGCGCCTCTCCAGGGCACGCAGCACCCGGTGGATCCGCGCCGCCATGAGCGCGCCGTCGGCGGTCGGTTCGATGAGGACCGCCCGCCGGTCGCCGGGGCTGGGACCTCGGGTGATGAGCCCTCGTCGCTCCAGCCGGTCGAGCACGCCGGTCAGCGTGGTCGGCCGGCTGCCGACCGCGGCGCCCAACTGCGACACGGTCCGGCCGCCTCCATCGGCCAGGCTGCCCAGCGCGTTGAGCTCCGAGGGCGTCAAGTCCAGGTCGACCAGCTCGGCCGCGAGCACCCGGAGTGTGGAGTGCGTTGCGCGCTGAAGCTCAAGTATCACGGATTCGTACTTCACATTTTCGGATAGTACTGATTCGTAGTATCGCGGTCAACGGCCCAGCTGTGTGGTGGGTCTTCCTCGCCGGGAAGAGGCCGCGTACAGGTGGTCAGGACTCCGCGTCACCAAGGTCGTATGGTGGGATAGCCGGGCTCCGCGCTACCCCATTCGGAGGTAGCCGTCGCCACAACGGCGCCGGACGATAGTCAGAACCGGTAGGGCGAGGGGAGGGGCCTGGTGGCCGACCCAACGGCATTCCGTGAGGCACGCGACTATCTGATCAGTATGGCCGACCAGTACGAGGCGGCCTGCAAGGGCTTCAGCTGGCCCCAGCTGACCGGCACATTCAACTGGGCGACGGACTGGTTCGACACGATCGCCCGCGACAACGACCGTACGGCGTTGTGGCTCGTCGAGGAGGACGGCGCCGAGCGGCGCTACAGCTTCGACGCGATGGCGCACCGTTCCGACCAGGTAGCAACCTGGCTGCGCGGGCTCGGCGTGGGCAAGGGCGACCGGGTGATCCTGATGCTCGGCAATCAGGTCGAGCTGTGGGAGTCGATGCTCGCGGTGATGAAGCTTGGCGCGGTTATCCTGCCGACCACCGCCGCGCTCGGCCCGGCTGATCTCACCGACCGGATCCACCGCGGTGGAGCGCAGCATGTGATCGCCAACCGGGCCGACATCGCCAAGTTCGCCCAAGTACCCGGCGCCTACACGAAGATCTGTGTGGGCGCCCCGACCGACGGCTGGCACCGGTACGAGGACGCGTACCAGAGCGAGCGGGAGACGTTCACCGCGGTGACCGACGTCGCCGACCCGGTGCTGATCTACTTCACCTCGGGCACCACCACCAGGCCGAAGCTGGTGGAGCACACCCAGGTGTCCTACCCCGTGGGCCACCTGACGACGATGTACTGGATCGGCGTTCGCCCCGGCGACGTCCACCTGACCATCAGCTCACCGGGTTGGGCGAAACACGCCTGGAGCCTCTTCTTCGCCCCCTGGATCGCCGAGGCAACGATCTTCGTCTACAACTACTCCAGGTTCGACGCGGCGGCGCTGATCCACCAGCTCGACCGGGCCCGGGTCAACACCTTCTGCGCACCGCCGACGGTATGGCGGATGCTGATCCAGTCCGACCTCGGCGAGCGGCCGTCCGGGCTGCGCGAGGCCCTGGCCGCCGGCGAGCCGCTCAACCCCGAGGTGATCACCCGTGTGAAGAACGCATGGGGGCTGACCGTCCGGGACGGCTTCGGTCAGACCGAGACGACGGCGCAGGTCGGCAACACCCGAGGCTCGCGGGTGAAGCCCGGCTCGATGGGCCGTCCCCTTCCCGGGGTTCCCGTGGTCCTGGTCGACCCGGTGAGCGGGCGGCCCGCCGACGAGGGCGAGATCTGCCTCGACCTGGCCGAGAAGCCGATGAATCTGATGACCGGCTACCTTGGCGATCCCCAGCGCAACGACGCGGCGCTGTCGGGCGGCTACTACCACACCGGGGACGTCGCCAACCGCGACGCCGACGGTTACATCACCTACGTCGGGCGTACCGACGACGTGTTCAAGTCGTCGGACTACAAGGTGTCGCCATTCGAGCTGGAGAGCGTGCTGATCGAGCATCCGGCGGTGGTCGAGGCGGCGGTAGTGCCCCAGCCGGACGAGACCCGGCTGACCGTGCCGAAGGCGTACGTCGCCCTCGCCGAGGGCTGGAAGCCGGACAGGGACACCGCCCTCGAGATCCTCAGGTATGCCCGCGATCATCTCGCGCCCTACCTGCGGGTACGCCGGATCGAGTTCGCCGATCTACCGAAGACCATCTCTGGCAAGATCCGCCGGGTGGAACTGCGGCAACGCGAGGAGCGCGGCCAGGGCGGCGCTACCGAGTTCCGCTATGAGGACTTCCCCGAACTCAGAACCTGAGCCGAGGTCACGGTACGCGCGCGACGGTCGTCCGCATGGTCGATGCCGGCGTCCGCGATGACGCTGATGACTCGGTCACGGAACCAGGATTACCTTGCCGACGTTGCGGCGTTCGGTGATACGCGCGTGCGCGGCGGCGGCTTCGGCGAATGGGTGGACCGAGTCGATGCGCGGCAGTACCTTGCCCTCCTGCCACAGGGTGAGCACCGCGTCGAGCTCCTCGCGCAGCATCGCGACCTGTCCCCACAGGTGCCCGATGTTCACACCACTGACCGTACGGTTGCTGCTCATCAGTCCGAGCGGCGTGAACCGGGGAATCCGCACGACCTGTCGCACCATCCGGATTGGACGGCGCCGTTCGCCGCTGGCGATGTTCGCGAAGCCGTACGCGATCAGCCGCCCGACCGGCCGTAGCAGGCTCATGCCGGTCGCCCAGTCAGCCCCGCCGAGCGGATCGAGGACCACGTCGACACCTTCGCCGTTGGTCAGCTCGCGGACCTTTGCGGCGTAGTCGGTCTGGCGGTAGTCGATCGGATGCGTGCAGCCCTCCTCGCGCAGCACCGCGTGCTTGGCCACCGAGGCGGTGCCGAACGTTTCCACGCCCGGCACCGTGGCACAGAGTTGCAGGGCCGCGATGCCGACTCCGCCCGCGGCCATGTGCACGAGGACCCGCTCGCCGGGCTGCAGGTTCGAAACCCGGAACAACATGTGGTACGCAGTGAGATACGTGACTGGAATCGCCGCGGCGGCTTCGAAGCTCATTCCCTCCGGCAGCGTCAGCACCTGCGTGGCCGGCACGCACACGGTATCGGCATGGCCGCCGAACCGGGTCAGCGCCACCACGCGAGTACCGATGGCCGGCTCGCTGACGCCTTCGCCGAGCGCATCGACCTCGCCAGCCGCCTCGTACCCGAGCACGGCCGGCGGCTTGGGCGCGTCGGGATAGAGGCCTTGGCGTGCCATGACCTCGGCGAAGTTCAGCCCACACGCCCGTACCCGGATCCGCACAGAGCCTGGACCTGGCTCGGGATCGGGCGCCTCCCGGACCCTGAGAACCTCGGGGCCGCCGTTTCGCATCTGCCAGATCGCGCGCATGCCACACCGTACCGGCGCGTTCGCCTCAGGTGGACCCTCGGCCCAGGGCCGCCGAAGGCGGACCCCGTGTTGCCGACCGGCGGGCCCTTGGACAGTTTGAGCGGGCGTGCCAGGTCGCCCGGGCACTTCGTTCCTTGGCCGTGGCTATTTCACTGATCGGTGGAGGCCATGGGAGGCGCCGGGTGGGCGGTCCACATGCCGAATGAGACGCCGGTGGGGTCGAGGGCCGTGGCGAACCACCGGTCGTCCCCGCCCAGCGCCGTGCGAGTTCGTTCCACGAGGCCGCCGCGTCCCTGGACATCGCGGAGCACGCTCTCCAGGTCGTCCACCTCCACGTACAGTCGGGTGCCTGCCTGGGGGTGGGCGTCGCTGGCGGCCCGCTGGAGGCCTCCGATGCTGCGCCCATCGACCTTGATGATCCAGTAGTCGGCATCCAGCTCTGTGTCGGCGAACGCGGGCTCGAACCTCCAGCCCCACAGGGCCCCATGGAATTCCTGAAAGACGTCGGGCGCCCGTGTCTCGATCTCCCACCACACGATCTGCGACATGCCGGAAGCATCCCACGGGTTGGTCCAGGCCGACCGCCCGCGTGCCCGGACCGCGGGGCGGACGGCACCCCGCACGGAAAGTCTCGCGCGGCATGCAACCATCGATGGCGGTCATGGACTCCGCTAACGGGGAGAACCCCGGTCGGCGAGGCTTAGCGGTGGAGGTGTTTGGACTGGACCGCGACGTCCGGGACGCGTTCGAGGAATACGTGCGTACGCGGGGTACGCGCCTGGTCCGCACTGCGTACCTGTTCACCGGTGACCTTCACATCGCCGAGGACGTCGTTCAGAACGCTCTGGCGTCGGTGATCGCGTCGTGGCGGCGGTTGCGGGACGTATCGAATCTTGACGCCTACGTCTACCGGTCGATCGTGAACGCCGGCCATCGTTGGCGGCGACGGCGGTGGAACGGCGAGATCCCGGTCCCGCAGCTGCCCGAGCCGGCATCCGAGGATGGCCGCGACCGGGTCGAGGACCGTACGGACGTGATCGCGGCGCTCCGTCGGCTGCCGCCGCGGCAGCGGGCGGTCCTGGTCCTGCGGTACTTCGCCGATCTGACCGAACACGAGGCGGCGGCGATCCTGGGGTGCTCGGTAGGGACGGTCAAGAGCCAGTCCTCCCGCGGGTTGGCCGTTCTCCGCACCATCCTGCAGGAGCAGCGCGGTCGGGCCGAGGCCGACCAGAGCGTCCAATCCGCCCGTGACCCGCTCGCCGGCAACGCGGTGATGAGCCGGCCGACACACAGAGGTACGACGCGATGACCAACGGATACGAAGGTCGTTCTGGGCCCTTCCCGGGTAGCGGCAGGGGGAAGTGGGGGTCGGACGACGTCCGCCCGGACGCGGACCGGGCTCTGGATGTCAGCTTCGCAATGGAACGCTCCGTCGCGAATGTGAATCCGTCCGGTGATCTGCTTTCCGCGGTTCGGCTGCGCTCCGATCGGATCCGGTCGCGGCGGCGCGTCCGCAACGGTGTGGCGATGACGTTGAGCGCCGCGGCGGTCGTCGCCGCCGGCGCGATCGTCCCGACGTTGACCGCTCGCCGTGACGCCGCCGCCGTCGGGACCTCGCCGCCCGCCGCGACCCAGGCCCCTCCGGCATCCACCGGCCGCGGGGTGGTGGCGGGGCCGCCGCCGTCGTCCGGCCCAACCTCGGGCGGAGCGGGACGACCGGCGTCTGAGACGGCACCGGCGCACCCGTGGGGTGCGACGACGGTCGACGACGACTTCGCTTCGTCGGCTCTGGACCGTTCGCTGTGGACGGTCTACGACGGTCCCGGCGATCGGTGGGGCAGGTGGTCGCCCTCGGACGCCGCGACGCGCGACGGCGCGCTCGTCCTGTCGGTGAGTCGCACCGGCGGAGATCCACCGTCGAGCTGGGGTGGTGTGGGCGCGCTCGGCGCGAGCCAGCGCTACGGCCGGTGGGAGGTCCGTTTGCGCATGAGCGTCGGCCGGGGCGTCATCGGCCAGTTCGTCTTGAGCCCCGTTCCGGGCACGACGGCCGATCCGTCCTCGACCATCGTGCTGACCGTCTCTCCGTACCAGCGCGTGATCTCGGTGTCCGGCAACGGAACCGGCGCGGATGGCGCGCGGACCGCCCCGCTGCGGCGTCCCGGTGAGTACCACACCGTGGCCGTGGAATGGGAACCCGAGCGTGTGCGCGTCCTGCTCGACGGGGGGAGCCTGTTTGAGTGGACCGACGGTCGGCTACCCGTGCCGCTCTGGCCCGCGCTGCAGACGATCATGGCTGGCCCGGACTGCGGCTCCACCCCACTACCGGTCGACTGCCAGGGAACCACGACGTCATTCCCGCAACGTCTCACCGTCGACTGGATCAGGGTTCGGACCTACGCCGGTCGGCGGTGATGGCCGCGTCGCGGCCCTGCCCGTCGCGCCACACCGATGGGCGCCGACCTGGGAGGCCGGCGCCTCGACGGTTCGTGTGTCAGCTGCCGCACGCCTTGACTGCCGTGGCCCTGATGCCGGCGGCGTGGGTGTTGATGACCTGCCGGCCGACGTCGGTCAGGCGCGCCGCGGTCCCGTCCTGGGTGAGGTTGTCCGTCCGCCCAAACGGGTTGTACCAGTCCCACCACAGCCACCCGACCCGGTTCTGCTGGGCAGCCGTCATGGCTGCCTGGTAGTCCATTGGTATGCCGGGATCGGCGAAGTGGTCGATGCCGATCTGGATCGGGAACGACTGCTGGGCGGAACGTCGGACGCCTTCGGTCAGGCTCATTCCGTAGACCCCCTGATACCAGCCGTTCGTGCCCCAGTACGCCTGCCAGCCGAGCACCGTGTTGTGCAGCGGGTCGGCGGCCTCGATGGCGGCACCCCGCTGGAGGAGGGCCGGAAGGTCGCGGCCGTACTGGTTCGACAGCACGACCAGCGGCACGGTGTAGCCGAAGGACCGCACCTCGCGGATGGCGTTGACGACATCGTTCTGCCAACGGTTGCGATCGTCGTACGGCGCCTCGCCGTAAGCGTCGATGATGAGCCACTTCTTGTGCCGGTTGAGCATCGTCTTCACATCCGATCGACCGAACCAGGAGCGCCCGCCGTTCGGCGTCAGGAAGACCACCACCTTGGCCGCCTCCGCGGCGATCAGGAACTGCTCGATCTCGCTGAGGGACAGCTGCCTCACGTTCGGGATCAGCCGGACGGCGTTGACACCGGTGCTGACCATCTCCTGAACGACCCGCAGCCGCGACCCGTTCACATCGATCCCGAGCCCGAGGAAGGTCTCCGCGCCGCGCACGAGGAATGGGTTCCCACAGGTGTCGACGAGCCTGTTGCCCTGCACCCGAAGGCTGTCGAACACGGCCGCCGCCGCGGCGCCGGCGGGGTTGGCCCCCGCTTGACCAGGGCCGCCGGCCCGCTGGGCCGAGCCCTGGGCCGCCGCCGCATCGTTACGGGCCGGCCGGACGCCCGCTGGGTTCGCGTCCGGGGCCGGCCGGTCACCGGCGAGTTCGGCGGTGCTCCCGGCCGCCGACGTGGGCTGGATCCCGAAGGCCACCGCGGCGGCGAGCACCGCGGCCGCGAGCACCCCGCCGAGCAGTCGGCGCGGGCGACCACGCCACCCCGGGGCGGCGGTCGGGGTCGGCCTGGGCATCCGGTGTCCGGAGCGGTTGGAGACCGGCGGCTGGCGACTCGAGGGCATGGTGATCCTTCCGAGCTGGGGGCCGCGGGCCGACGCACGTACGGGCCCGCGGCAGGGTTCTTCGGACACCGGTATGAGTCACGAGGCTCCTCGAAAGGTTGAGTATCTTCGATGTGCGATGACGATCAACGGTCGATACGTGGACCCGCGCCGTCAACCGCGGCCAGGCAGCCTGGCTCTAGCGTGGCGGGCCCTCTTCGAGAGAAACGCCGCGGGACGTCACCATCGCCCGTCAGCCTGGTGCAGCATCGTGTCTTGTTCCGGGTCGGGCAGGAGCTCCGGTACTTCCTGCGCACAGCGGCAGGCCACAGGGTGCATTCTTTCGGGGAGGGGTCATTCGCTAGTGAGGGTCATGCGGCGTTGACACTGGCGTAGGGCGTAGAAGGGCAGGCGCACATGACGCAGATGGGCGTCGTCGATGGGGACGATGCCGGCCGGCCGTGGCTTGTGCGGGCCGCACCGGTGGCGATCATTATCGGTGGCGTGTCGATGGCAGCGCTCTTCGTCCCGTTCACCATGGCGCACGGCCCGACGTCGTACAACGAGGAGCGCGAGATCCTCGGGTGGGACATGCACACCTGGGGGTTCCTGCTCGGCGTGTTGCCCAACGTGCTCATCGCCGGTGGACTTTGGCGGCTCCGCCGGCGGATCGCTGGCGGACGGCGGGGCGCGACTGTGGTCGTGGCGGTCGGCTGCGTCGCGCTGCTCCTGGAAGCCTTGATGAACCTTGCATTCCGCGCCCTCGGTCCGCCTTTCGTGCTGTTCCTACTGGTTCCGGTCACCGTGGCGCTGGTGATCCTGATCCCACCGGACACGGCTCGCACCCGGGTACGCCTCGCGCTGGTAGCGCTCGGGTTTGTCCTGGCGACGGGCGCGGTCCTCGCCTTGATCCCGCTGGAGACGTCGGACTCCTTCGGTGGCTTTCGAATCTATGGGACCGTGGTGCACGGGCTCGGTGGCCTGCTGTGGGCCGTGCTCGGGTTGTTGCTCGGCCGCCGACCGAGGTAGCCGTTCAGCGGAGTCCAAGGGCCGCCGGACCGGGTAGCCAGGCGGGTCAGAGGGCTGGGGAGTTGTTGTCGGGCTGCTCGGCCCAGTCGAGCCGACCGCCTCGTCCGGCGCGACTTCCGCGGTAGGCGACGACGCGCAGGCGCTGGAGGACGCCGTCGGCCAGCAGGCCGGCCGGGCGGCAACGCACCGGATCGAACGCCAAGGCCGCGTCGTCCGGCGCTCGTGCGTGGAGCACTATCCGTCCGATGAACCGGAAGCGACTGAACCGGCCGGCCACAGCGACGACGAACCGCCTGTCGCCCTCCGGCCACATTGCCAGGTACCGACGCCCACCCGTGGTGCGATAGCCCGCGACGCTTGTGTAAGGGCCGTGGTGCCGGCGGCGGGGGAACGGCACCTGCCGGGCCAGCGGCACCGCCCCGAGCACGGTCGAGACCAGCAGGTCGGCGTCCGCGCCAGCGCCGTCGGAGTCAAAGATCCGCACGGCCAAGCCCATGACGTCAGGCCATCCCGGCGGGAGTCCGGCGCCGCGCGAAAGCCGGGCGAGGGCGCGGAAGGTCCCAGGGCGGTCGAGCAGTGGCACGCCGTACACCTGCCCGTGGTCGGCAATGCGCAGCGTGGCGTGATATGTGGTCCCCCGCGTATGCAGGGCCCGGCCGCGCCGGGCCCTCGCGACGGTGCGGGCGAGCCGCTCGACGAGCGACGGTGCCGTTGCCACGGAGGTTACGTACCCATCGCCCGGCCCGACATGCCTGCTCAGTGAACGCCCACCAACCAGCACGATCCGCCTGGACGTTCGCCGACCGTCCGCGGCGCCGCGGTGCACCGATGACTGCCACGCCCCCGGCAGGTGGGTTCTTATGGCCTCTCCTCGATCAGCCTTACTCCGCGCCGCGCGGCCGCGTCGGCGTCCGTGGCGAGGTCTGGGTGGCCGGCAGGCTGCGGTACGCACAGCCAGAGGGCCTGGGGCACGACTTCCGCGTACAACCGATGTCCCGCATCGATGACGTCGCCATCGAGTTGGCGCGGCTGCGGTCGGCTGGCGAGCACCTCTACCCGCGTCCCGCGGTACACCTCCATCGACGGCACACGGCTGCTGCGCCGTATCACCGCCGACGCCAACGCGGCCCATTGTCGCAACGAGCGGGGGGTCAGAATCGCGATATCAAGGAAGCCATCATCAGGCCGGGCGTCGGCCAGTAGTCGTACGCCGCCCTGCAGACGGCCGACGTTCGCGATCAGCACGGACCGCGCCCGCCGCCGCATCGGCTCGCCGCCGTCGATGCGGATCGACACACCCATGGGCCGGTCTCTGAGATGACGGACCGCACCGAGCACATATGCCGGCCAGCCGATGCGCGCCTTGGCGATGTCCGACGTAGCGGTCAGCATGTCGGCGTCGAAACCCATGCCGGCCATCACGACGAAGAACCGCCCGTCGCAGGCGCCGACGTCGACCCGGCGACGGCCACCCTCCAACGCCACCTCGATCCCGGTGGCCAGGTCCGCGGACAGTCCCAGGTTCGCGGCGGCCAGGTTGCCGGTGCCGGCGGGCAGGATGGCCAAAGCCACATCCGTGCCGACCAGCGCGGCCACCGCCGACATGATGGTCCCGTCGCCGCCGCACACGAAGACCACTTCCGCACCCGCTTCTATGGCCTTGCGTGTCTGCCCGTGCCCTGGATCCTCCGGTGTGGTCGCAAACCATTGCGGAGCCGGCCACCCGGCCCGGGAAAGCGCGCGGACCACCGTCTGGCGAAGTTCAT
>Ga0307416_100000100_pt1 | contig 54129 bp, 47 predicted proteins | sample DK1Cmetagenome_2_FD_203821 | JGI IMG/M metagenome (GOLD analysis project Ga0307416, IMG submission 203821) | Maize rhizosphere microbial communities from greenhouse at UC Davis, California, United States - DK15-C-3 | ecosystem: Host-associated > Plants > Roots > Rhizosphere > Soil | place...
AGCAGCGGTACCGCCGGCTGATCGACCGGTTGGCCGACCGAGAACTCCCTCTGACAGTGTGCACGGTCTACAACGGCAACTTTCCCGATCCTGAGTTTCAGCGGATTGCCTCTACTGCGCTCTCCGTCTTCAACGATGCGATTCTCCGGGTGGCGTTCGGGCGGGGTCTCACGGTGATAGATCTGAGGCTGGTCTGCTCCGAGCCGGCCGACTACGCCAACCCGATAGAGCCGTCGTCCCACGGAGGTGCCAAGATCGCGCAGGCAATAGTGCGGGCGGCGCAGGTATCCGGTGTAAAGGCCACACACGTCGTGCGATAGCTGCCCGCGATCCAATGGAACGCGGGCAGCCTCTACCGCACTACACGGCGCCGGGCGCCTGACTGGTGCACATGTGCTTGGTATTGGAGTACTCCGACTGCAGGAAATACTCGCGCAGGTTCAACTTCACGTTGGCACCGAAGGTGGTGCACATATCCGACATCTCGAAACCAAAGAGAGAGTTCCACCAGCCGTCGAAGTCGGGATCGGTGATGGTCTCGAACAGCTCGTGCGACAGGGTTGACGCGGTGGCGTCGATCAGGCCATGCGGGCTCTGGCCCGGCTGCTGACAACCGGCGACGCCCTGGTAGGGCTCGACCGTGAACAGCACGTGCTGGCTCGCACCGAAGTTTACGCTTCCGTGAAAGGCGCAGAAGGTCCAGCTGGCCGGATTGCTCGGCGAATAACAGTTCCCTGGCACGATGCAGACTTCGGTGCCTTTCGGCAGGAACACGTGGTAGATCGCCGTATACCCGCTGGCTCCGCCGGCGGTGGTCACGGCATCGGACACGATGTGCTGGATCTCCTGGAGGGTCGCTCGGTTGCCGCCGGCGAACGTGGCCGTGGTGCGCATCGAGGTCACCGGGAAGTTCAACTTGGTATCGGCTTTGGTGTACTCGTTCACCAGCCGAATGAAATCGCTGGCGTTCAGGTCACGCAGGAAGTTGGCCGGCGCGAGCGTCCCACTGCCCCAGCAGGTCACCGGGGTCTCCGGGGAGACGCAGTTCACGTAGACCACGTAGTTCCGTGCCGCTTTGACGACTGCGCCACCGTGGTTGGTGAGGTCAAGCGGGGAGTTGTCGACCGCCGAGACACTGGCGTTGATCTTGGAGATCGCCAGCTCTCGGAGCGGAACCGTCGGCAGCCTGTGGGTGCCGACGATGCGCGATGACTTCGCCGCCGCCGCTCCTGCGGGCGTGAGCTCGAAGTCGATGACCTCCTCACCGTCCGTGTTGGCACTCCCGGGACTGGTGGGCTGGTCCTGCTGACACGCGGTCAGCACGAATCCGGTGAGGGCGGCGAGTGCAGCCGTGTTCAAGGCACGCACACAGGGTCGTGAGTAGTGGCACAGTCTGATTCGCATAGCAGCTCCTTGCAGGCCTGGAACAGAGCCGACCTGTCGAGTGGGTGAATAAGGCAGTTGGGAGTATCGGACACCCACCCTGGAGGTTGAACAAACAATTGCTATGTCGCTGGGAGAAGGATGTTTAGGAGGGACTCCGCTAGTCCTTGTAGGGATCGAACTCGTTCTCGCCGGCCATCACCACAATTAACGGGGTCAGCGTGTGGACCACGCGCACGGTGTCGCCCTGCGCCGACAGAACCTCGGGCAATCGCCGGTACACGTGCGGGCTCTCGTCGAGGCCCCCGCCCCGGAGAATCACGCCTTTCGCACCGATCCATTGGTGCAGCATATCCCACGACACCTTGCCCGGCGATTTCACCTGGCGGGTCTTCCAGTTGATCTTGCCCCGCGCTTCGGTCCGGCTCATCACCCGGCCAGCGCCGTGCACCGTGGAAAACAGGGCGGCGCGCTGGTCATCGGTGCCCTCGGTAGCTCCCTCGAGGATCACCGCGTTGTCGCCCATACTCCCGCCCACGAAACTTCGCTGGCCGGGGAAGGCCGGCGTCGCACCCTTCCGCACCACGACCAGATCTTCGCTGCCGTGGCGCTCGCGCCAGGCAAAGTTGTGATGATTGTGAATCAGCTCCAGCTCGCGGCCACCGAGAATTGAGACGACCTTACGGGCGACCCACTCCCGGCCGGCGTAGGCATACTGGCCAGCGAGGTTCATCAGCGACCAGTAGGCATCGCCCATGGGCGTCTTCAGATCGAGCAGCACCTCGGCTTCGGGCACTCTCGCCTTCCATTCTCGTCCCTGCCCCAGCGCAAGGAAGCCTGAGGCAATCGTGTGCCCCAGCCCCCGGCTGCCGAAGTGCACCCCTACCCAGATTGCGCCGTTCTCGTCGGCAAAGACGTCGACGTAGTGATTGCCGCTCCCCACCGTGCCGAGCTGGCTCCGAGCCTTGGCTCGAAGCGTGTCGCGCTCGTGCTTGCCCGGAACCGCGTCCCAGGCAGCGTCCTCGAACAATGGATGGTCGTCGGGCGCATCGGGGGCCTTGCAGGTACGACCGATACCGAAGCTGATCTCCCGCTGGATCTGGTCCGCAATCCGAGTCAGCTCGTACGAAGTGAAATCGGTGAGCTTCTTGTCTGTACGGATGGCCGCGTTGCCGCAGGCGATATCGAACCCCACGCCGACTACGCTGGCCTTTTCGCGGTAGGCGGCGACACCGCCGATGGGCATGACGTAGCCCTGGTGGCCGTCGGCCATCAGGGCAACCCGCTCGGCTCGCCGGGCGACGTCCTGGAGCTGGGCGAGAGTCTTCTCGTCGTGTTGGCCGAATACGCGGGTGATGGTCATGCTGGGAAGTGAATCCAGGTACCTGTCAAAAAGAAGCCCGGTAAAGACCGGGCTCCGTCAACGGCTGTGCCGAATTTCGACTCAGCGAGTGAACATCTCGTTCTTATGGCCGGCTTCATCGTTGGACGAGCCTGCGTTCCTTCCGCCCAGAGCCAGGATATGCGTATCCACTCGGGTGGCGGCCAGAAGCGATCGGGGTGTATTGAGAGGAGCGCGCGACCCCCAGCGATTGGTGCCCGGATCGTAGACCGTGACCTCTCCGTTATTCCCCCCAATGACATAGAGCTTACTGCCCAGCACCGCTCCCGCCACGTTGGCTCGCGGGCTCGGCATCGCTGCCCCCATGGTCCAAGTATTGGTGGCCGGATCGTAGATCTCGAGCACGGCGTGGGCCCCCGCGGCATCGCCGCCGCCGGCTACGTAGAGCTTTCCATTGATGACGCCGGCGGCGCCCCCCACGTGCGCCCGCTTGGGCCAGGGCCGCTTGATCCAGCTGTTAGTGAAGGGATTGTAGCGGTAGAATTTCCGGGTGGTCACCGGCGAGCTGCAGGAGGTGCCACATTCATCGTTGCCGTTCTCCATGCCGGTCAGCACGTACAGCTTCCCATCGATCACCCCGGTCACCCCTCTGCTGCTCTCGCTCGGCATCCGGGGCTTCTGCAGCCACGAATCGGTGCCGGTGTCATAAACGTTCAACTGGTTAGTCATAAACTCACCGTCGCCGCTGTCGAAGGTACCTCCAGCGATATAGACCCTGGTCCCGATAACGCCAGCCCCGTTGAGTTCATAGCCCACAGGATTGGAGGACTGGCTGCGGGTTGTCCAGCTGTTGGTGGCGAGATTGTAGACGTCCACCGGCCGAACCGTGCAAAGTGCCTCCTCATCGAAGCAGGTCGGATCGATGCCGCCGAACAGAAAGACGATCTGCTGGCCGGCGCTGTTCTTGACCGTGGCGGCCGCGTGACCGTACCGGGCCGTCGGCATCGGCGCCTTCGAGGTCCAGCTCCCAGCCGCGTCGCTAACTGCAGGGCTGATCGCAGCGGGATGTTCCGTGGTGCTGGGCTGCAACGGTGACTGACTGTCGTTACAGGCTGCAAACAGGAGGCAGCCGGCGAGAGTGGAGAGATGGAGTGATCGCGACATGGGTCCTGCCCTGTGTAGGTCCAACCGACGAACGAACGAAGAGACGATCGCGAGGAGGCGTCAAGCCCGAGTCAAGTGCCGGCCTGGTTTGGCCTACTCAAACCAAATTGAGCAGAGACGGATGTTTGCGCGGTGAGCCGGGTGACATGATGACGAGCAGTGGCCGTGACCTGGATCACCAACTACCTGGTCGCGCTTGACTAGCGGGTTCTGACATCGTCGAGCAGAACGAGTACAACCAGCTCATGGCATCCTACATGGGGACGACAACTCAGATCGACCGGCTGGCGTACGCTGCTAGGTGGGCGACTTACGGCGGAACTGTCTACATCTTCTGTCCAGCGACCTGCTTCCGATGCCAGACGGCATGCCCTCGACAGGCTACGCGGTACAACGCTCCCGGTCAGGGCCAGATGCGGGTGCAACCAGGTACAGTGTCGCTCGGTGTGATTACAAGGCGATCAGCATCTCTCTTCTGTATGCGGTCGCCACCTACGTGGAGTTGCAGCCACTGCCTGGTTGAGTGAGCCAACGAGGCGAATACGAGATAAGAACATTTCCTAGTCTGTAGTTCCCGATCAGGCGCACTGTGTTACGGGTACACCCGCTTCCAGCGGGGTACTAACATGCCTACTAACGTGCCCACCACCGCGCTCCCAGCCCACAGACCCGCCCCGATAAGGTTGTCTAATCCCTGCGTGTCGCTCCCGTCGTACTCGGCAGCAGTAACGAGGTAGTAGGCCCCTGCACCGACTGCGGTTCCGACCAGGAATCCTGCTAGCGTGTGATGCCGTCGAACCCACAAGCTATCGACGGCCAGCCTCGAGACGCGGAAATCACCATTTTCGCCGTTGATGCCGAGAGAGTCTGCGGTATTCAGGACCAGGCGTCCTTCCTGTAAGGCTGTAGCAGTTTGGAGCCGGAGCCGGCTGGATCCTTGAAGAGCGCTCGATTGCGTCACGGTAATCGGACTGTTCAGGGTTTGCCCGAGCAGCCTTGAGGGCGCCAATGCAGGTAAGGCCAATGCCAGTAGTATTCCGTGGTACAGGCTGAAGGAGACCATGGAAAGGACCCTTATTTAGATCAGTTGAACTGCCAGGGCCGCCAGTTGCCTAGTCGGCGATCGATAAGAGGCCGCAACCGCGGCCCATTCAAAAGGCCAACCTCGGCTACTAGCGGTGACCTATTGCGGAGAGGAAGGGTGACGCTGCTTAACGGTTCCCTCCCTGAGCTGGGAAGGGCGCAATGTAGACGGGACTGTTGGGGAGCAGCAGGCGCGAGTGTCCGCGTGGGCTGCACTCGGGCCGATCCCGGGGCGCGGCTATAAGGTGTGGGTTAATACAGCTACTAGCAATGGTGCCGCTTTTGTTTGTGGCCTGATGCTCGCTGCCTCTAGTGCCGAGCGCGGTTTTGAAGCATGAGGAATCACTTGAGGTAAACCCCGAGTGGTTGTCTACATAGCAGGGGCGGGACTCGAACCCGCGACCCCGGCATTATGAGTGCCGTGCTCTAACCAGCTGAGCTACCCTGCCGTATACGCCTGACAACGTGAACAGTAAACAGTGAACGGGGACAGTCCTTTTACCCGGTCACCAGCCCTAAAATAAACCCGTTCACCCTTCACCGTTTGCCGTTTACGTTGTTGTCGGTGGGCACCAACCGATAGAGGAATTCGCCCTTCCGGAGCATCCCGAATCGCTCCCGGGCCACCCGTTCCTGCATCACCGGGTCGCTCTCGATCGCGATGGCCAGCCGCTCCAATGAGTCCACCACCCTCTTGAGCCCGGCCACCTTGGTGCTCTCTTCCGCCGCTGCCTTCCGCAGTTGCCGCAGGTCCAGCGTCCCGTATTCCCCGCCCTGAAAGGCGAAGTACAGCGCGAAGATCACGCCGAGGACGATGGCCCAGCGGCCCCAGTTCATAGCTGGTACATGTCTCGCCCGGGATAGTGCGCCAGGTCGCCCAGCTCCTCGGAGATGCGGAGCAGCTGATTGTACTTGGCCGTGCGGTCGGTGCGGCTTGCGCTGCCGGTCTTGATCTGCCCCGCCCCGGTGGCCACGGCAAGATCCGCGATGAAGGTGTCTTCGGTCTCGCCCGACCGGTGGGAGATGACCACCCCGTAAGCGCTCCCCTTGGCCAGCTCAATGCACTGGAGTGTCTCAGTGAGTGTCCCGATCTGGTTGACCTTGACCAGCACCGCGTTGCCGACGCCCTCCTCGATGCCCCGGCCCAGCCGGTCGACGTTGGTGACGAAGAGATCGTCGCCCACCAGCTGGACCCGTTCGTGCAGCCGCTCGGTCAGCAGCGCCCACCCCGGCCAGTCGTTCTCCGCGAGTCCGTCTTCGATCGACACGATGGGATAGCGATCGACCCAGCCGGCGTACAGGTCGACCATATCCTTGGCCGAGCGGCGGCTGCCGTCGCCCTTCTTGAAGACGTACTCGCCGTCCTGGTAGAGCTCGCTTGCGGCCACGTCGAGCGCGATTGCCACGTCGGAGCCGGGGTCGTATCCCGCCGCCGTAATGGCCTGCATCACGACGTCGAGCGCCGCCTCGTTCGACGGCAGCATCGGGGCAAAGCCGCCTTCGTCTCCCACCGACGTGGACAGCCCCATCTTGCCCAGCACCTTCTTGAGCGCGTGGAACACCTCGACGCCCATGCGCAGCGCATCGGGGAAGTTGTCAGTCCCGATGGGCACGATCATGAACTCCTGAGCGTCCACGTTGTTGGACGCATGCGCCCCGCCGTTCAGGATGTTCATCATCGGGACGGGAAGCACCCGGGACATCGGGCCGCCCAGGTAGCGATAGAGCGCCATACCGGAGTCCTGCGCCGCGGCACGCGCGACGGCGAGCGACACACTGAGAATGGCGTTGGCGCCTAGCTTGCTCTTGTTGGGCGTCCCGTCCGCCTCCATCATTTCGGCGTCGATCTCGATCTGGTCCGCCGCCGCCCGGCCCTCGAGCCGCGGGCCGAGAACCTCGTTCACGTTCCGAACCGCCTCGGTCACCCCTTTGCCGCCATAGCGCTTGGAGTCTCCGTCGCGCAGCTCCACCGCCTCGTGCTCGCCGGTCGAGGCCCCGCTCGGCACCGCCGCGCGGCCCTGAGCGCCGCTGGAGAGCACCACCTCGGTTTCGACCGTGGGGTTGCCCCGGCTATCCAGGATTTCACGCGCTTGAACTTCGATTATGGTAGACATGGGTTGAGTACGGGGGCTAAGGAACGTTGGAACGACGGAACGACGGCGCCGAACCTAGCCGGATCACCACCATTCCTCAACCGAAGTGGTTGAAGCCGGTGAGCTGGATCGGCAAGCCCTCGAGCGTGAAGCGAACACCATTGCCCGCACGCACCGTTCCGACCTGGGTAAGGGAAATGCCGCAGGCAGTGGTGAACTCGGCAGCATCTCCGAACTCGGAAGGGAGTGCCACCAGCAGCTCGAAGTCCTCCCCGCCCTCGGCTGCAAATTGCTGAGGCGGCTGCGCCAGACGCCGCGCTTCCCTGTTTGCCTCCGGTGCGAGCGGTATCCGTTCCAACTCGATCTCCAGTCGAACGCTCGAAGCCGCCGCCAGATGCGCGGCGTCGCCGGCCAACCCATCGCTCAGATCGAGCATCGCGCGGGCCCCGTGGCGGGCCAGCCAACGTCCGGCGGTGATCCTCGGTTCAGGATGCGCAAAGCGCCGGCGGGTATTAGCCGAAGGGGACGTTCCCCGGCGCCACGCCGCGAGAGCCGCCCGAGATCCTCCGAGGTCGCCAGTGACCCAGAGCCCGTCTCCGGGCACTGCTCCGGCCCGGGTGACCGGATGCTGAACCTGGCCCGCCACGGTAATGGCGAGACTCCAGGCCGAGCCGGAGGAAAGATCTCCGCCTAGGACTTTCCCCCCGGCAAACTCCGCCGCGGCTCCAATACCCATCATCACCTGCAGCAGCTCGGCTTGCCCCGCTCCATCCGGCACGGTAACCGCAGCGAGGAGGCCAACAGCTTCTGCTCCTTCCGCGGCGAGGTCCGAGAGTGCGGCCGCGGCGGCACGCCAGCCTACCTCCTCCAGCGAGATCCAGTCCAGCCGGAAGTGGACGCCTTCTACACTCACGTCGGTACTGAGAGCGACGAATCCATCGCCTGAAGAAAGCAAAGCGCAGTCGTCGCCCACTCCGACTGCTTGCGTCCCCAGCGCGCCGATGATCCCGCGAATCCGGTCGAACTCGGCGCCCGGGCCCAGCGCGAAGCTCTGCCCCGGGTCCGATCCCGGTTTCACGGCCGGATGGCGCTCAGCCTGAAGCGGACCAGACCGCCATTGGTAGCGACCCAGAGATAGTCCTGGTCCACCGCAAGATCGTTGGCGGCACCGGGAAGGTCACCCTCACGCAGTGGACGAAGCGGCGGCGTACCCAGCCGCGCAAACCCGACTCCACGGTCGCCGGCCACCCAGAAGCCTGGACCGTCCGCGACGAAGCGGCGGAGCCGGCCCAGCAGGGCGGAGAGATTGGGGCCCAGCGTCCACCGGCGGCTCTGCGGATCCAGCCACAGCAGCTGATCCTGCGTCAGTGCGACCAGCGTATCTGCCAGCGGCGCAAGATCCACCACACCAGCCTGGAGACTGGGCGAGGCCAGCCCCGCCGGACGCACGAGGTCAGAACGGTCGGGCAGCGCCAGGAGGAGGCCCGCGGCCGTGCCGGCCCATACGGAATCGCCGGCCGGGAACACCGTGTACACCGCATTCCTGTAACCTGGCGCAATGCGCTCGACACCCAGCGAGTCGCCCAGCCGAGCGATACCGTGCGCAGTCCCCACCACAATGCGTCCCCCGCGGGACACGATCGAGTACACCCGGCTGTCCGGAAGTCCACGCCGCTCATCGACCAGCTGCACGCTGCTGTCGGCGGGTTGGACCCGGGCCACTCCGAAGTCGGTCGCCGCCCACACGGCTTTACCCTGACCCGCGAGCTCGCGCACCTGACTGAAGGGTGTACCCATTGCCGACGTGCCGGGTAAGGAAAGGAATCGCCCGAGATCGCTGGCGACGAAGGTCAGCGATGCATCGCTGAGCGCCGTCCGGTCGGTGGCCGTCCAGACTCCGCCGGGCCAGCTGAACACGGCACCGACCCGATCGCCCGGCAGACCGAACGTCATCCGCTCGGGAATGGGCGAGCCGTCGGCCACGAAGAGAACGCCGATACCGGAGGTGCCCAGATACCAGCCCCGATTATCGAAGGAGCGGGCAGCGGCAGTATAGCGAACGGTGCGGAGCCGGTTGTCGGTCAGAATAGCGGCGGCATTGGCCTGGAGCGATGGGTTGCTGCGGATTGCCTCGGCCACGCTGGCTGGTGCGAGCGGTCGCCTGGGTGGAGGCGCAGGAGAGGGAGTCCCTCCACCTCGGGACAGGAGCTCCCAGCCGGTACGGCCTCGAAGGTAAAGACCGGCACCCGGGTTGTCCTGATCGAACGCGATTCCCAGGATCCCCTCGGGGACGAGTCCCTGATCCCACAGCTGGATGTCCGGCTGGAAGTGAATCCAGCCGTTCGGCCGGGCGAGCCAGAGCGAGTTGTCCAGAGGATCGGTTACACCGGCGAAGACCTGCGCCAGCAGGTTGCGCTCGGGCGGGTTGTACGAGCCCTCCCACCGCTGGAACTGGGGATTCCAGATCAGCACGCCACTCGGAGCGACAATGAACACGCGGTCCATTGACGCCGCGATCGCGTTGATCCGGCTGAAGTCGCCAATGACGGTTCGGTCTTCCGGACGCCAATCGCGGGTGAACGACTGGGCATCGGCCGTCCGCACCAGGCCGGCGATCAGCGCGAGGACAGGGAGAGGGCGCATAGGAAGAATGTACACCGGCCCGAAACGCGACCTCAGGTCGTCTGCGGCGGGGCCAGCTCGAACAGCACCGGCAACCGGGGGGCGGGTCGCTCACTGCGCAGCAGCTCCCATTCCCGCCACAGATCGGGCAGCGCGCTCACCACATCCATCGGCCGCAGGGCTCGAGCCGTGTGCCGCCGTGCTGCGATGTCGGCCGCTCGACCGAGCGTTTGGGCCCCGAATGCCGCTGCAGCCAGAGGTTCAAGATTCTGCGCCAGCACAGTGCTCACGAGCCCGGTGAGGACGTCGCCGCTGCCGCCGGTGGCCAGACCGGGGTTTCCGGCGACAACAGTGAGGAGCGAGCCGCCGGGCGAGGCGACCACGCTGGGCACACCCTTCAGCAGCAGCGTTGCGCCCGACGCCTTGGCGGCGCTTGCCGCCGCTGCCCAGGGGTCGAGCTCCCGGACGGATGCCAGATCGGGAAACAGGGTGCGGAACTCGCCTGGGTGCGGGGTCAACACCAGCGGACGGCCCCGGCTCAAGCCAGCCAGCTCGGCGACTCCACCGGCAAAGGCGACGAGCGCGTCAGCATCCAGCACTGCCGCCTTGGCTGCCTGGACCAGAGCTGTCACCAATTCTCGCCGCCCTCGCTCCCGTCCCAGACCCGGTCCCACCGCGACTGCATCGGCCTTTTCAACCAGCTCTAGCAGCGCTTGACTCGGCGGCTGATCGAAGGGCTGCGCGAGGGTCTGCAGATCTGGCTCGGCCTGCACCAGGGCCGCTACTGTTTCCTCGGGGGCCACCGCATGAACCAGTCCGGCTCCAGCGGCAAATGCTGCGCGCGCGGCCATTCGCAGGGCGCCGGCCATGCCTGGCGCCCCGCCTACAATGACGACCCTTCCTCGATCTCCTTTGTGGTCGCGAGCTCGCAGTCGGCGGAGCCAGTCCACCGCATGCCCATCGGTTACGAGTGCGGGCCACCGAATGTCCGGCATCGGAAGTCCGATGTCCACCACCACGACAGTACCGACCTCGTCCCGGGCGAGCACGTGCCCTCGGCGCAAACCCCCGAACGTGACGGTCAAGTCCGCTCGGGTGGGGCCGTGCACCACGCCGCTGAGGAGATCGAGACCGGTTGGTCCGTCGACCGCAACCACCGGCACGTCGAGGTCATGGATCCGCTCGACCAGTGCAGCCAGTGCTGGACGCGGTGCACCTGACGCGCCGGTGCCGAGCAGCGCGTCTACCGCGAGTCCAAAGGTCGGCCAGGGCCCGTCGGGACTTACCTCGCGCACTCCATCGCTTCGGGCAAGCTGAGCCATCCGCTGGCATAGGTCGGACCCGGTTTGCGCGGATGTCACCCAGACCGGCACCTCGGCCCGGTGCAGCGCCCGGGCGAGCACCCAGCCGTCTCCCCCGTTATTGCCTGGTCCCGCTGCAACGAGCACACCGGCGCGAAGCAGGTGCGCGTACCGGTCAGACATGACGACGGCTACGGCACGGCCGGCGGTCTCCATGAGAGTCGTGAGCGCTATACCGGCAGCTTCGGCGCGCTGGTCCCAGGCTTTGGATTGTTCGGGGGTGAGGACGGGGATGGTGGGGGACATGAGAACTGGACTGGAGACCGAGCTAGAGGTTGTCATCCTGAGCGAAGCGAAGGGGCCGACACGTCGCTCCAGGCGAGTTCATCGCTGCCGCCAAATGGCTCAGCTCCTTCGCTTCGCTCAGGATGACACGCGTCTTACTTGTAGGACTGCCCTATGGCTCTGCCGAAGCTGATTTCTCCGTTATCGATCCGAAGATTGAAGCCGCAGTCGGGATTGGTGCAGACCCACGCCTTATAGGTGATCGGCGCGCCTTCTCGGCCATAATCGGATAGCGGAATGAGGGTTCCTTGCGAGCACTTCTGACAGGCCGGCCACTCCTTCGTCTCCATGTTCCCTCCCCGTGCGCTAGGCTCCGCGCAGCCCCTGCCATTCGTAGGAATCGCCGAAGACGTCGGCGAACTGGTACACTCCCTCGAAATCGGATTCAGAATCTCCCGGCTGGGTGACCAGCAGCCCCACCTCTACCAGGGTGTAGACGATCCGACCGATATCCTCCGTTCGGGTGATGCCCCAGTGGGTCAGCACGCCGGGAGCCAGCAGCCCGAACTGCTGCTGGGCAAAGTCCCGGCAGGCCCACGCCAACTCGGGTCCGCTGACGTGCCGGCGTACCTCGAGGCGGGTCTGAAGAAACTCGATGGTTGCAAGAACGAAGAGATAGGCGCGCTCGTGGTACTGGCCTCCCCGCGCGCGAATCCGTGCCATGACATCGTCTGCGAGCTGCAAATCGTTCACTGATGTGCCCCTACCGGCGTGCCGCCCCGGGCCTTGGATCCGTCGAAGGCAGGTCGAACCGGTTTGGATGTATACAAAGGAAAGGCGGAGGTAAGCTCCTCTACTTCGCTCCGAATGGTGGTCAGCGTGTCCTCATCGGGTTGAGTCAGCGCGCGGTCGATGAGCTCCGCCACGCGACGCATCTCCGCCAGGCCCATGCCTCGGGTGGTGACGGCAGGAGTCCCCAGGCGGATGCCGCTGGTCACAAAGGGAGACTGGGGGTCATCGGGAATCGTGTTCTTGTTTACCGTGATTCCCGCCTGGCCCAGAATCTTTTCCGCTGCCTTGCCGGTCAGGTCCTTGGGCCTCAAATCGACCAGCATCAGGTGTGAATCGGTGCCGCCGGACACAATGGCAAAGCCGCGCTCGATCAGCTCGTCGGCCAGGGTTCTCGCGTTCTCCACCACCTGCCGGGCGTAGTCCTTGAAGTCGTCGGTGAGCGCCTCACCAAACGCCACCGCCTTGGCCGCAATGACATGCTGCAGCGGCCCGCCCTGAGTGCCGGGGAACACTGACTTGTCAATGGCCTTGGCGTACTCGCTGGTGCAGAGGATCAGCCCGGCCCGAGGGCCGCGTAGCGTCTTGTGAGTGGTGCTGGTGACTACCTGTGCGTGAGGGATCGGTGACGGATACACTCCGCCCGCAACCAGGCCGGCGAAGTGCGCCATGTCCACCAGGAAGAATGCCCCGACCTCGTCGGCAATGGATCGGAACGCCGCGAAGTCGATGATGCGGGCATAGGCGCTGCCGCCGGCGACAATGAGCCGGGGCCGCTCCTGCAGCGCCTGCTCGCGGACCTTGTCGTAGTCGATGCGGCCGGACGCGGGATCGACACCGTAGTGGATGGCGCGCCAGACCACCCCGCTGTGATTGACCGCGGCCCCGTGCGACAGGTGACCCCCATGGGGCAGCGACATGCCCATCAGCAGCTCGCCCGGACGGATCAGCGCCATAAACGCGGCGAAGTTGGCCTGCGCGCCCGAATGCGGCTGCACGTTGGCGTGCTCCGCCGCGAACAGCTGCTTCAGCCGATCGATGGCAAGCTGCTCGACTTCATCCACAACCTCGCAGCCACCGTAGTAGCGGCGGCCGGGGTAGCCCTCGGCGTACTTGTTGGTCAGCGGAGTCCCCATTGCGTCGATGACGGCGCGGCTGGCAAAGTTTTCGCTGGCAATCAGCTCCAGGCCACGCTGCTGCCGCCGCAGCTCGGCGTTGATCAGCCGAGCAACCGTCGGGTCTGCCTCCCGGAGGCTCGCGTTATGGTTCAGCGTCATCCATTCTCCCGGTCGATCATCTCTACCCGCCTGCTGTGCCGGCCGCCGGCAAACGGCGTCTGCAGCCAGGTCTTCAAGATGTCCACACCCTCGTCCTCGCTCACGAAACGCGCCGGTAGTATGAGGATGTTTGCGTCATTGTGCTCCCGCGCCAGTTTTGCCACCTCGGGAGACCATGCCACCGCGGCTCGAACACCCGGATGCCGGTTTGCAGCATACGACATCCCCAGTCCACTGCCGCACAGCAGGATGCCGCGTTGGGCCTGATGCTGCTCTACCTCGGACGCGACCTTATGCGCATAGTCCGGGTAGTCGGTCGACTCCGAGCTGTGAGTACCGAGATCGAGGGGCTGGTACCCCAGCGCGCGGAGCTCCTCGACCAACCGCTCCTTCAACTCATAGCCGGCGTGATCCGAACCGATAGGAATGACTTCGGCCATTGGGTTAATGATAGAAGGTTGCGGAGAGGGGGGAAGGAGCAGAAGTGGCGGAGAACGCAGGGGGCTCAGAGGGCTAGTCCTTGATCTGTCAATACTTGACAGAAGCCTCCAGTCTGGTTGCGGGCCGGATCAGATCTGCACCCCACTGCCCTGCTGCCCCGCTGGTCCGCGTCCTCTCGACCCTCCCATCCACATCCGGTCGAGTCCGGCAACGGCCGCGATGCGTTGTTCAGCCAGCCGGTCGGCCGCACGATAGGTGGGGATTTTTTGCTGCTTGGCGATATCGAAGATGCGCAGCAGCGTCTCGTAGATCTCCCCCGCCTTCTTCTTGGCCCGTTCAACCGGCCAGCGGTGCAACTCACCATAGACGTTGATCACACCGCCCCCGTTGATCACGTAATCGGGGGCATAGAGGATCCCCCGCTGTTCCAGCAGATCGCCATGGCGGTCTTCGGCAAGCTGGTTGTTGGCGCCACCGGCGATGATCTCGACCTTCAGTCGGGGTAGCGTGTCGTCGTTGACCGTGGCGCCCAGCGCGCAGGGCGCGTAGACGTCCGCTTCCTGATCATAGATGGCATTGGGGTCAACTGCCCGGGCGCCGGTTTCCTGCACTACTCGCTTCACCTTCTCTGGGTCGACGTCAGTGACGATGAGTTTGGTGCCCTCGGCCTGAAGATGTCGCGCCAGGTGAGACGCCACCTTCCCGCAGCCCTGGACCAGCACCGTCTTGCGCGAAAGGTCGTCGGTGCCCCAGCGCACCCGGGCAGCCGCCTTCATTCCGACGTAGACACCATATGCCGTCACCGGCGAGGGGTCGCCGGACAGCCCCAGGAGACCGGCGACGTGGTCAGTCTCGAGTTTGATGTACTCCATGTCCGCGGGACTGGTGCCGATGTCCTCCGCCGTTATGTAGCGGCCTCCCAGCGTCTCGATGAAGCGCCCGTGCGCCCGAAACAGGGCCTCCCGATCGGCCCGCCGGTTGTCGCCGATGATGACTGCCTTGCCGCCACCCAGGTTGATGCCGGCCACAGCCGACTTGTAGGTCATCCCCCGAGAGAGCCGGAGCGCGTCGGTGATGGCTTCGTCGGTGCTGCCGTACTGCCAGAACCGGGTCCCCCCCAGTGCTGGTCCCAAGGTGGTGTCGTGAATGGCCACGATGCCGAGATACCCGCAGGACGGATCGTGGGACAGGAGGACCTGCTCGTGCCCCATGGTCTGCATCTGGGCGAAGACATCGGCCGGCGCAGCGGACCCGTGACGGGCCGAGCGGGGAGCCAGATCGCTCTCCAGGGCGGAGGCCACCGCTCCGCCAAAGCCGGGCCGGCTACCGCCCAGATTTTTGCTCGTAGCCATAAAACCCTTTCCCGGTCTTCCGGCCCAGGTACCCTCCGGCGACCATTTTCCGCAACAAGGGACAGGGCCGGTACTTGTCGTCACCCAATCCCTCATGCAGCACGTTCATGATGGCAAGGCACACGTCCAGTCCGATGAAGTCCGCCAGCGTCAGCGGCCCCATCGGATGTGCCATGCCCAGCTTCATCACCGTGTCGATCGACTCCGGCGAGGCAACACCCTCCATCACGCAAAAGATGGCTTCGTTGATCATCGGCATCAGCACCCGATTGGACACGAAGCCCGGATAATCGTTCACCTCTACCGGAGTCTTCTCCAGAGCCCGGGCGGTTTCCATCACCCGTGAGGTGGTGACGTCGCTGGTGGCGTGTCCCCGGATCACCTCTACCAGCTGCATCACGGGTACCGGGTTCATGAAATGCATGCCGATGACCTGGCCGGGCCGTCGGGTGCGGCCAGCGATCTCGGTAATGGAGATCGAGCTGGTGTTCGTGGCGAGAATGGCTTCCGGCCCGCAGATCCGGTCGAGCTGCTCGAACAGGGAGAACTTGACCGCCGGGCTCTCACTGGCCGCCTCTATCACAAGCTCGGCTTCTGCTACGGCCGTGAGTTTGGTATCGCTGGTGATCCGGCCGATCACCTGGTCGGGCGCATCGGGCGGAAGCGTCCCCTTCTTCACCTGGCGCTCGAGATTGCTGCGGATAGTGGCGCTGGCTCGCTCCAGGGCGCCCGGGGCTGTATCCACCAGGGTGACACCCCAGCCATGCTGCGCGAACACATGCGCAATGCCGTTGCCCATCGTCCCGGCGCCGACCACTCCGGCTCGCTTCATGTGGGATCCCGCCTGGTCCAGCGCAGCATGATCAGCAGCGCGCCGGTAATCGCGCCGGTGGCGAGCAATCCACCCTCTGGACCGAAGCGTCCGCCCGACAGCCAGACCGGGTCGCCGGCACGGTAGTCGATGAAAGGAATGCTGAAAGGAAGCCCGCTCACCGGGGCATCGAGCGCCGCCAGCGTTGCGTTCCAGCCAAGGTGCGCGCCGAAGGCAGTCCATAGACCCCCGGGAGCATAGAACGCGACACCCAGGAAAATTCCGGCCAGCGCAATGTTCCCCAGGCCCAGCGGAGTTATTCCAGGGTTGAGTCCGTGGAAGAGGGCGAAGACCAGACCCGCCACCAGTACCAGCGCGGTGCCACGGCCGATGACCGCGGCAAGCAGCACCAGAGGAAGGCCGCGAAACATGAACTCTTCGCTCAGGGCAGCAGGTGCCAGCACCAGCGACGTCTTGAGTACCTGCGCCAGATAATCGCCGCTCCCTCCAGCATCCCGAGACCAGTGGGAGTTGGCCAGCAGCACCGCCGCCAGCAGAGCGACGGCAGCGGCACCGGCTCCGAGCGCGAGTCCAAGTGCGAGGCCTGGCCCGCCGGTCCGCGGGCGGGACCACCGTAAATCCGACCGTCTCAGCCGCAGAACCCGGAACGCGATGACCCAGGTGGCAAACGCAAATCCGAGCAATTGGCTGAATCCTGCGACTACGGTCTGGGTCGGGCCGGGCTCGACCAGCGCGGCCAAGCCGCGGGTCAGGTCGCCATAGGCAATCAGGGCCCACCCCGACATCAGGAGAGCGCTGGTGCCGATGCCGAGCAGCATAAAGGCGACCGACCAGCCGATCGCCTTGGGAAGAGATAGTCTCTCGAAAGCCGTAGCCGGGGAGCTCAAAGCAACGGGCGGAGCCTGGGACCGACAGCCAATATGACGGCGGCCGCGAGGCCGACCTTCAGAAGGTCACCAGTGAGGAAGGGAATGAAGCCGACCCGGAACGCGAGCGCAGGATCGCCGCCCAGCAGCGCGAGCTGGGCGACCCCGCCCATATGGATGACGACCATCCCGAGCGCGGCTGCGAGCAACACCCGCAAGACCGGCCACCGGTGGCCACGAACGAGGGCGCCGGTGACACCTGCGGCAACCGGGAATGCCAGGAGATAACCGCCGGTTGGTCCCATCAGATGCAAGAATCCTGACCCTCCGGCGGCAAACACCGGCAGTCCGAGCGCACCCAGCGCGATGTAGAGCACCAGGGCACCGATCCCAGCCGCGGCTCCCAACAGGCCGCCAACCAGCAGCACAGCGAGCGGCTGCAGCGTCATCGGAACCGGGCTGAGCGGCACCGGTACCACCACCTGAGCCGCGACGGCCACCAGCAGGGCGCCCAGCGCAACTGGAACTGCCAGTCGCAGCATTCGAGACGGCAGCGATGTGGCTGCAGCCGGGGGGACCGTTGCTCGAGAGGGTTCCCAGCTCATCAGAGAAGCTCCACGCTGAGGGCCACTGCGTTGCCGCCACCCAGACAGAGAGTGGCCAGACCGGAACTGCCGCCGCGATCCCGCAACGCATAGAGGAGCGTGGTGAGCACCCGAGCGCCGCTGGCACCGATGGGATGCCCCAGCGCCACCGCGCCGCCATTCACGTTGACCCGATCCCAATCCCAGCCCAGCTCCTTGCCGTCGGCCAGTGCCTGCACGGCGAACGCCTCGTTCGCTTCGATCAGATCGTAATCCGAGATCTTCGTGTTGGCTTTGTCCATCAAGGCCCGAACGGCAACGACTGGAGCGAAGAACAGATCCCGGGGCTCGCCACCGCCGGTGGAGTACCCGGTGACCCGGGCCATCGGACTCAGCCCATGCGCTCTTGCGAACGCCAAGGACGCGACCACCAGCGCACTCGACCCATCGTTCAGACCGGGAGCGTTACCGGCGGTCACCGTACCGCCATCCTTTCGGAATGCGGGCTTCAGCTTGGCGAGAGTTTCGGCCGTCGTGTCCCGTCGCGGCGCCTCGTCGGTGCTGACCGTGGTGGGTCCCGCTTTCCCGGGGACTTGCACGGGTAGAATCTCAGCCTTGAACTTTCCGGCATCGATTGCGGCGATGGCCTTCCGGTGACTGTCGTAGGCAAACGCGTCCTGATCGGCCCGGTTCACCCCGGCCTTCTCGGCGGTGTACTCGGCGTACTCACCCATGTGGCAACAGCCGAAGGAGTCCCACAGCCCATCGTGGATCATTCCATCCACCATCGTCTGGTTGCCTGCCTTGATGCCGCTCCGCATGCCGTACACGTAATGCGGCGCGGTGGACATGGACTCCTGTCCGCCGGCGACAATGCATTCCGCGTCGCCGGCCTTGATGGCCTGGGACGCCAGCATCACCGCCTTGAGGCCTGAGCCACAGACCATGTTGATCGTGACGGCGGGGATCGAAGGCGGAAGACCGGCATGGATCTGAGCCTGACGGGCCGGTGCCTGGCCCGATCCACCCTGTACTACCTGGCCCATGATAACGGACTCGACGGCGCCAGGATCGACTCCGGCCCGGGAGACCGCTTCACGAATGGCCATGGCGCCCAGTTGGGGAGCCGTAAATGAGGAGAGACCGCCGAGATAGCGGCCGATGGGCGTGCGGACAGCCGAAAGAATGACGGGGGTCGTGCTATCGCTCACGGTGTACTGATCCGGTTCAGGTTCGCTGCGGCAAAAGTATGCCCGAAAGGGGAGTTTGTCACCTCAACGAAGAACCGGGGACGCGCTCGCTCAGTTCCCTGGTGCGGCTGGGTCGTGACAATCCTGCCAAGGCTCGGAGCAGGTGGAGCGGGCTTGGGTTCGAAGGCAGGCTCCCAGGGCCGTGGTTGGGTGGTTGTCGCGGAGCCTGCCGGTGAGCCCGGGTCCGCTCCACCTACGACTAAAGTCGAATGCAACGATCACGTTGGATGCTTCGGGCGAGCCGTTGCCCTTCCGGGCCGCTGCAGTGCGCTGCGTCAAAGATGGATTTAGCACAGAGGCGGCCGCGCCCTGACGCGTCCTCCAGGGCAATCGTCTCGCCCTCCGCTGCGCAGCTTGCCTAGGGTACCATACTGCGGTGGCGGACTTCCTCCTGGAGACGCTCGAGGAACGCAGAGACCGGCATCACCTCCTGCTTTTTCCCCGCCCCCCGCACCCGCAGCGCCAGACTATCGGCCTCGACTTCACGCTGTCCCAGCACCGCCATGTAGGGCACCTTCTGGACCTCACCCTCACGGATGCGGTAATTGAGCGTCTCGCCCCGCGCATCCACGTGCACCCGAACACCGGCCGTTTTGAGCCGGTCGGCCAGTTTGTACGCTGCTTCCGCCTGAGCATCAGAAATCGGAATGACGCGCACCTGCTCGGGCGCCAGCCAGACCGGAAAGGCGCCGGCGAAGTGCTCGATCAGATTGCCGATGAACCGCTCCAGCGTGCCATAGATGGCCCGGTGGATCATGACAGGCTGGTGCGGCCGGTTATCCGGGCCGGTGTACTCCAGCTGGAAGCGCTCCGGCAGATTGAAGTCGAGCTGAATGGTGGGGCCCTGCCAGAGACGTCCGATCGCGTCTCTGAATTTGATGTCGATCTTGGGGCCGTAGAATGCTCCCCCTCCTTCATCCACCCGGTACGCGATGCCCTTCCGGTCGAGAGCGCGCTGCAGCGTGCTCTCCGCCCGATCCCAGATGGCGTCGTCGCCCAGCCGTTCTGGCGGCCGGGTCGAGACCTCGAAGTCGAGCTCGAAGCCGAAGGTCTCCCGGACCAGGCGGTCCACCTGATCGAGGCACAGGAAGATCTCATCCTCGATCTGATCCGGGGTGCAGAAGATGTGCGCGTCGTCCATGGAGAGGCCGCGGACCCGGAGCAATCCGTGCAGCACGCCGGAGCGCTCGTTCCGGTACACATTGGCGACTTCTGACAGCCGAACGGGCAGGTCGCGATAGCTCCGCTGCTGGCTCTTGTAGATCAGGGCGTGCATCGGGCAATTCATCGGCTTTACCCGGTAGCGCACCTCCTCGGCTTCCTCGTGACCGGCTGCCATGGCCGGGTACTGATTGGCCTCATAGAGCGGGAGGTGGCCGGAGATCTTGAACAGCTCCTCCCGGGTGATGTTCGGCGTGTACACCAGCTCGTAGCCGTGTCGGACGTTGTCGTCTTCCACGGCGCGGGTGAGAAGCCACTTGATCATGGCCCCCTTGGGGTGCCAGAACACCAGGCCGGGGCCCACCACCTCCTGAATGGAGAAGAGATCGAGCTGCTTGCCCAGTACCCGGTGATCCCGACGGCGGGCCTCCTCCAGCCGGTGCAGGTAGGCCTCGAGGTCTTCCTTCTTGAACCAGGCAGTTCCGTAGATCCGCTGGAGCATCTGGCGCTTCTCGTCGCCCCGCCAGTACGCCCCGGCCGCATGCAGCAGCTTGAAATGCTTGAGCCGGCCAGTGCGAGGGACGTGCGGCCCCCGGCAGAGGTCCACGAAAGGACCGTCGGTATAGATGGTGATGGTCTCGTCGTCACCCAGCTCGGCGATGCGCTCCAGCTTCAGTGGGTCGTCCGCGAACCGGCGCTTGGCTTCGGCCCGATCGACCACCTCACGGACAAAGGGGAAGTCCCGGGCCGCCACCTCAGCCATCTTGGCCTCGAGACGCTCGAGGTCCTCCGGCGTGAAGGGCCGGTCCACCTGAAAGTCGTAGTAGAACCCGTCCTCGATCGCCGGGCCGAAGCCGATACCCGCGTTGGGGAACAGCTCGCGCACCGCCGTCGCCAGGATATGCGCGGACGAGTGCCGCAGCACCCCCAGCGCATCGGGATCGCGCTCGGTCAGGATGGAGACGGATGCATCCGACTCCAACGGGCGGTCGAGGTCCCAGATCTCGCCGTTGACCCGGGCGGCCAGCGCGGCGCGGGCCAGCCCCGGCCCGATGCTTTCGGCGATCTGCCGAGGAGTGGTTCCGGCCGCCGCCTCCCGCTGGCTTCCATCGGGCAGGGTGACCTGAAGTCCGCTCACCGGGGTGCTTCCTGCACCGACGGTGGCACCGCGGGCTTCGTCGACGGAGCGAAGTAGAAGAACAGCGCGATGCCGGCGATCACCACGATGGCAACGATCATCCATCGCAGCAGCTCGGAGCCGGACAACACTACTCGATCATCGTCCATGGGCGCGCCTCACAGCGAAAAATTCCTGCCTTGGTCCCGGAAAAAGGTTAACTTAATGGCAGTACGATTTCTTCTGTAAGAGGATGCGCGTGCGCCGAGACGAGCTGAGCGGGACCCAGATATTCCTGTGGACCACCATCGGTGTGGGCACCGGGCTGGTCGCAGGATTTGCGCTGAGCGAGTGGGTCGGCGGTGTAAACCGAACCCGCTTTCGTCGAGCGGCCCGCCGCCTTGGCCAGCACCCGCCTGCCCGGGTCACGCCGGCGGCATCGGCACGCGCCGTGGAGGCGGCGATTCACGGTGAGCCACGGCTGGCCGGCGTAAGCATAGAAGCGATCACGGTGAGTCGCGGCACCGTCGAGCTCCGCGGCTGGGTCAAAGACCGGGGAAGCCGGGCCCTGGCCGCCCGGGTGGCCCGCGCCGTGCCCGGCATCGACAGCGTAATCAACAGCATTCTCGTGCGCGGAGAAGACGATAGCTACCCCGGCAGTAAGCGGGTGACCGACCAGAGCGCATGACCGAGCCGCTCGCCCCACAATACAATCCATCGTCCATCGAGTCCGGGCTCTACCGCTGGTGGTCCGAGCGGGGTCTCTTCTCGCCCGATCGCCATGCACCCGGCTCCGGCGAGCCGTACGTCATCATGATGCCGCCGCCTAATGTCACGGCGATGCTGCACATGGGCCACGGCCTCAACAATACGGTGCAGGATGTGCTCATCCGGTTCGAGCGCATGCGGGGCCGGCGGGCGCTGTGGCTGCCCGGAACCGATCACGCCGGCATCGCGACGCAGAACGTGGTCGAGCGCCTGCTCGCTGAGCAGGGCCTGACCCGATTCGACCTCGGGCGAGACGGATTCGTGCAGCGGGTCTGGGAGCACGTGCGAGTCACCGGTGCGGCGATTCTGGAGCAGCTCAAGGCCATCGGCTGCTCGGCGGACTGGTCCCGCACCTACTTCACCCTCGACGAGGGGCTCTCCCGCGCGGTGCGGGAAGTTTTCGTGCAGCTCTACGAGCGCGGTCTGGTGTATCGGGGGCATTACATCATCAACTGGTGTCCCCGCTGTCTCACCGCGCTCTCCAATGAAGAGGCGGAGAAGGAAGAGGTGGACGGTCACCTCTGGCACCTGCGGTATCCGCTGGCCGATGGCAGCGGTCACCTCACCGTGGCCACCACCCGGCCGGAAACCATGCTGGGCGACACGGCTGTGGCGGTGCACCCAGCCGACGAGCGCTACCGGCAGTTGGTCGGGAAGGAGATCCGCCTTCCGCTGGTGGACCGACTCATTCCCATCGTTGTGGACGAGGCGGTCGATCCGAGCTTCGGCTCGGGCGCGGTCAAGGTCACTCCGGCGCACGATCCGGCGGACTTCGAGATCGGCCGCCGGCATCGGTTAGCCAGCATCGACATCATGACCCCCGAGGCCCGCATCAGCCTGGCAGCCCCGGCCCGCTTCCAGAGCCTGGACCGCTACGAGGCACGCCGAAGGGTGGTGGCCGAGTTCGAGGCGGCAGGACTCCTGGATCGGGTGGAAGAGCACCGCCATGCCGTGGGTCACTGCTATCGCTGCAACACCGCGATCGAGCCTCGGCTGTCGGATCAGTGGTTCGTGAAAATGGAGCCGCTCGCCCGCCCGGCCCTTGCGGCGTACCGCGATGGGCGGCTGCGCTTTGTGCCGGAGCGCCGGGGTGACGATTACTCGGCCTGGCTCGAGGGAATTCGAGACTGGTGCATCTCCCGGCAGCTCTGGTGGGGGCACCGGATTCCGGTGTGGTACTGCGAGTCGGCCGGCTGTGGCAACACCAGCGTGAGCCGGACCGACCTGGAGCTCTGCCCCGGCTGCGGCGGTCCGGTGCGCCAGGACGAGGATGTGCTGGATACCTGGTTCTCATCCTGGCTGGTTCCCCTCTCCAGCCTGGGCTGGCCTGATCCCACGGCGGATCTGGCGACCTTCTATCCCGGACACACGCTGGTCTCCGCGCCCGAGATTCTTTTTTTCTGGGTGGCCCGAATGATCATGTCGGGTCTGCACTTCATGGGCGAGGTGCCGTACACCGACATCTACCTGCACGGCACCGTGCGCGACACCCAGCACCGCAAGATGTCCAAGTCGCTGGGAAACGGCATCGACCCGCTGGAGGTGGTGGAGCGCTACGGCGCCGATGCGCTCCGCTATTCTCTCATTTCCGGCATGTCGGTCGGCACCGACGTCATTCTCGACCCCAACGACCTCGAGGCTTCGTTCGCCCCCGGCCGCAACTTCGCCAACAAACTGTGGAACGCGGGCCGTTTCATTCTCTCGAATCTCCAGGGCGCTCCCCGGCCGCTCGCTGGGGCAAGCCGGGACGCGGTCACGCCGGAGGAGCTGACGCTGGCTGATCGCTGGATCATCGCGCGCTGCGATGCGACGGTGCGGGAAGCGGCCGACGCGTATCAGCGGTTCCGGCTGAACGACGCGGCAGGCGCCATCTATCACTTCATCTGGAGCGATCTGGCTGATTGGTACATCGAGCAGGTGAAGCCTCGACTGTATGGTGACGTGCCGGGTGGAGATGTGGCGCGCGCGGTGCTGACCCAGACCTTCGACGTGGCACTGCGACTACTCCATCCGATCATGCCCTTCATTACCGAGGCGCTCTGGCGTCGGTTTCCCGGTCGGGCGGAGAATGCGTCCATTTCGATTGCGCCGTGGCCAAGGCCCGACGCGCGAGCATCCGCCCCGGACGCGCTCGCGCAATTTGGGCTGGTGCAGGAGCTGGTAGGCGCCGTTCGGGTCATTCGTGCCGAATACGGCGTTCAGCCAGGCCAGGAGGTACGCGCGGTCGTAACGGGAGACAATGAGGCTACCCTGGCGGCTCTGCAGCAGGAGCGGGCCACCGTGATGCGGTTGGCTAAGCTCTCCGCTCTTTCCTTTGAGGAGAGTGCGGAGCGGGTCGGTGGCCACGCGGTGCTCCCGGACGGCACTGCGGTGTTCGTGCCGCTGGGCGATACCATCGACCTTGGCCGGGAATGCAGCCGACTCGGTTCCGAGGTGGATCGGCTGATAAGGCTGGTCGAGTCCCAGGAGAAGAAGCTGGGCAATCAGCAGTTCGTTGCCCGAGCCCCGTCTGATGTGGTCGAGCGGGAGCGGCAAAAGCTCAGCACCTGGAGGGAGCAGCGTGAGGTCCTGCTCAGGAAGCGGGAACTCCTGGGGTGTTCGTGAGGGCGGAGAAGACGGAGTGGATGGAAAGGACGGACAGGTCTGAGCCGCTGTTTTCTTCCTCCGTCTTCTCCGTCTTCTCAGCCCTCCTCGTCCTGTACGGATGCGCTCGCATTGAACCGCCGCCGGGTGGACCGCCTGACCGGGCGCCGCCTCGGCTGATTGCCACCCGCCCCGATTCCTTTACAACGCTGTCCGGCTTCAAGGGGGAGGCGGAATTCCACTTTGACGAGGTGATCTCGGAGGGTGGAACTCCCAATCGGGGCGAGGGCACGGGTGGTCTGGAAAAGCTGGTGGTCCTCTCCCCAACCAGCCAGGTGCCGGACGTCGACTGGCATCGGGATCGTATCACGGTCCGTCCGAGGGAAGGCTGGCAGCCGAACCGGGTATACCGGGTACAGCTCCTGCCTGGGGTGACCGATCTCCGGAACAATCGCAGTGTGGAAGGTGCGGTGCTCACCTTTACTACCGGCGCTCCCCGCCCCCAGAACACCATCCGGGGAACTGTGGTGGACTGGACCAGCGGCCGGCCGGCAGCGAGTGCTCTCGTTGTCGCCACGCTGCTGCCGGACAGCCTGCCCTATCGCGGCGTCGCCGATTCCAGCGGACGCTTTGCCCTGGGCCCACTTCCGGCGGGGGACTACCTCGTCACCGGCGTGTTGGACCAGAATCAAAATCTGCGGCAGGACCCCCGCGAGGCGTACGGCAGCGGACGCCTGCCCCGCAGCCGTTCCGATGCCGGAGAGCTCTGGGCCTTTGTGCACGATACCAATCCTCCGCGGATTCAGACGGTCACGGCCGACGATAGTGTCTCCGCCACGGTTTCCTTCTCTCAGATGCTGGATCCGCGGCAGCGGCTCACGCCCAGAGATGCACGGCTGCGGCTGCTGCCTGACTCGATACCGGTAGCCATTGCGTCGCTGCTCCCGAAACCGGCGGACGACAGCCTGAATCGGCGCACCCCAGCCCCGGATACATCCGCTGCAGACACCCTGGGCGCACGCGACTCGGTTGCACCCGGCAGGCGGCCGATCCAGGGCCCCCGCGGACGAGCTCCGACCAACCAGGTCCTGACCAGCCGGCCCCCGCTATTCGATCGTCTGGTATTGCGGGTGCCTCGACCCTGGTCACCCGGAGGCAGACTGGTGCTGGAGATTCGCGGAGTGCGCAACGTGACCGGGGTCGCCGGCACCGCCGTAGGCGTGCTCGCCGTTCCCGAGCGGACCAAAGCTGCGCCCCAGGACACCATCGGACGACGCACTCGCCCTGACTCAGCCCGCGCCGGTCAGCCCGCGCGACAGCCGCCAGCCGGCCCCCCACCGGCTCGCCAGCCGCCATCTCCCCGGCCACCGCCCAAACCGTGACGGACCAGAGGAGACAGCTCCCGTCGGTAGACCGGCTCCTGCACGAACCGGGCATCCAGCAACTGTTGGAGACTGCGCCCCGGAGTGCAGTGGTTGCCGCGATCCGGGAGTCGCTGCACGCGGCGCGGACCCGGCGCGCCGGACCCCCGGAGCAATGGGAAGACGATGTGCGCGAACGGCTGGCCCAGAACACCGGTGCGGCTCTGCTGCCGGTACTGAATGCCACCGGCGTGGTGTTGCATACCAACCTGGGGCGCGCGCCGCTCGCTCCAGCTGCCATACAGGCCATGGTCTCGGTAGCTCGGGGGTACAGCAATCTCGAGCTCGACCTGCCGTCCGGCGCCCGGGGCAGCCGCAGCGATCACTGTCGGGCACTGCTGCGGGACATCACTGGGGCGGAAGACGGACTGGTGGTGAACAACGCTGCCGGCGCGCTGGTCCTCGCGCTCAATGCTGTCGTCGGGGAACGGGAGGTGGTGATCTCGCGAGGCGAGCTGATCGAGATCGGCGGCTCGTTCCGAATTCCGGATATCATCGCGCGAAGCGGCGCGCGGCTCCGAGAGGTGGGCACCACCAACCGCACCCACCTCCAGGATTATCGGGACGCTCTGGATGGCGCGGCGGCGATCCTGACCGTACATCGGTCGAACTTCGAGCAGCGCGGGTTCGTGACCTCACCGGATCCCGTCGAGTTGGCGGAGCTGGCCAACGCGGCCGGCATTCCCTATGTCTACGACGTGGGCAGTGGCCTGCTGGCCGATTTGTCCGCCTGGGGCCTGCGGGGTGAGCCGAGGGTCCCCGATGCCGTCAGGGCCAACGCCGGGCTGATCGTGTTCAGCGGCGACAAGCTTCTGGGCGGCCCTCAGGCCGGCTGCTTGATCGGACGAGAGCAGCTCGTCTCCCGCTGCCGGAGCAACCCGCTGGCCCGGGCGCTCCGGTCCGACAAGCTGACGCTCGCCGCACTGGCCGCCACGCTCGCGCTGTACCAGGACATGGACCAGGCCATGCGAACCATCCCGGTGCTCGCCATGCTCACCATTTCGGCCACCGAGCTAGCTCAGCGGGCATCACACCTCGCCGCGCTCTGCCCCGGGAGATCCCGCGCGGTCACGATTGCCGGAGAGTCCGCAGTCGGCGGTGGGTCGTTTGCCGGCGCGGTCCTGCCCACCACATTGGTGGCCATCGACGCAGGGCCACTCGGAGCCGACGGCCTGGCGCTGCGGCTGCGGTTGGGCAATCCGGCCATCGTCACCCGGGTGGCGGAAGACCGGGTGCTCCTGGATCCCCGCACTCTGCCGGAAGACAGTTTTGCCAGCGTCGCCCGGGCCATCGAGACTGCTTTGGTGTCGTGAACCGCTCACAGGTAAGCCGGGCGCCTGACCGTCGGACCCGGGCGGTCTTTCTGGATCGAGACGGCACCATCATCGCCGACGTGGGCTACGTTCGAGAACCCGGGCAGGTACGCCTTCTGCCGGGAGCCGCGGAGGCAATCCGTCAGCTGAATACCGCCGGGTGGCTCGCGGTGGTAGTCACCAATCAATCCGGCATCGCGCGCGGGCTCCTGTCCGACGAGGACTACCGCCGCACCGAGCGCCGGCTCGATGAGCTGCTGGCCGACTCCGGTGCGCGTCTGGATGGGCATTACTGGTGCCCTCATCTGCCCGATGTGAACGGACCCTGCGACTGCCGCAAACCGGGGACTCTCCTCTATCGACAGGCGGCGGAGCGGTTCGACATCGACCTCTCGAAGAGCTGGTGGGTGGGCGACCGGGCGCGCGATGTGCTTCCGGCAGCCGCGTTCGGCGGGCGGGGCGTCGTGCTGCTGGGCGAGCTCGCCGGGCAGGACACCTCGACCGGGCCCAAGCAGCGGGTGCTGCAGGCTCCCGATCTGCCGACTGCGGTAAAGCTCATCCTGGCCGCCGGCTCCTAGCTCGCCCTACTGACTTGTCGTTAGCTTCCCCGCCCATGACGATGCGGATTGCCGTGGCCATTTCCGGCCGAGGCAGCAATCTCGAGTCGCTGCTCGACACTCTGGGGCCGAACGCACCCGCAGAGGTGGTTCTGGTGCTGAGCGATCGCCCGGCGGCAGGGCTGGAGCTGGCGCGGGCGCGGCAGATCCCAACGGTGGTGCTGGCCACCGCGAGTGATGGCGATGCCTGGTTGGAGCAACTCCGCCGATATGGAGTGGAGCTGGTGGTGCTCGCCGGCTACGTCCGCCTGGTTCCCCCATCGGTCATCGCTGCCTATCGGGGACGCATCCTCAACATTCATCCTGCGCTGCTGCCGGACTTTGGAGGGAGAGGCATGTATGGCCGGAGGGTGCACGAAGCTGTCCTGGCCAGCGGGGCCCGGGAGAGCGGTGCCACGGTGCATCTGGTAGACGAGCGCTATGACGAAGGAGCAGTGCTGGCGCAGGTGCGGGTACCCGTGCTGCCCGGCGATACCCCAGATCGGCTGGCGGAGCGGGTGCTGCAACAGGAGCATCGGTTGCTGCCGAGCGTGGTGCTGGCGGCCGCGCACGCAGGACGCCCGGTGCCATTGAACGACCCCCCCGACTCCCGTCTCGCGGCTGGAGACCACTCGGCCCATGAGGGCCGAGCTCACTGATGCCCCGCGCACTTATCTCAGTCAGTGACAAGCGAGGAGTCGTCGCGTTTGCCCGCGGTCTGGTGGACCTTGGCTGGGAGATCATCTCCACCGGGGGTACCGCCGCCGCGCTCAGGGCGGGTGACATCCCGGTGCTCGAGGTGGAGCGGCTGACGGGTTTTCCGGAGCTGCTGGACGGCCGGGTCAAGACGCTGCATCCGGTGATTCACGCCGCGCTGCTGGCCCGGCGGGATTTGCCCGAGCACGTCGCGGCCCTGCAGCAGCAAAAGATCGCTCCGATCGATCTCGTGGCGGTGAATCTCTATCCTTTCCAGCTCACCGTCACCCAGCGGGACGCGACCCTGGAAGATGCGCTGGAGAACATCGACGTCGGTGGACCATCGATGCTCCGCTCCGCGGCCAAGAACCATGAGTCGGTGCTGCCGGTGGTGGATCCGACCGACTACTCGGTGGTTCTGGACATGCTGAAGAGAGGAGCCATCGACGCCGAAACCCGGCGGGAATTCGCGGCCAAGGTGTTCGCCCACACCTCCGACTATGACGCGGCCATCGCCGCGTATCTGACTCCGTCGGCTGAGGGGTTGCCCAGCCGTCTGGGCATCGCCATGGAGCGGGTCCAGCCGCTCCGGTACGGCGAGAACCCGACCCAGCGAGCCGCGCTCTATGTCACCGAGGAGCCCCGCGGCATGCGCGATCTGGTGCAGCGGCAGGGAAAGGAGCTGTCCTTCAACAATCTGTTGGACATCGATGCGGCGATGACTGCAGTGGCGTGCTGGACCACCCGGCCGGCATGTGCAATCATCAAGCACACCACACCCTGCGGAATCGCCGTCGCCGCATCGGTGGTCGACGCGTTCAAGAGCGCCCGGGCTACCGATCCAGTGTCCGCCTTCGGGTCAGTCATCGGGTTCAATACGGTGGTGGATCGGGCGACGGCCGCCGCGATGATCGACCTGTTCGTCGAGGTCGTGGTTGCGCCGTCATTTCACGCCGATGCACTCCAGATGTTTGCGGCCAAGAAGCAGTTGCGGGTGGTGGAGCTGCCTGTCAGCGGAGGCGCAGGCACCCTGGACTACAAGCGAGTGCGGGGCGGATTTCTGGTTCAGGATCGGTTTCAGTTCGATCCCTCGGAGCAGGGCTGGAAGGTCGCGACCCAACGGCAGCCCGGAGAATCAGAGTGGAATGACCTCAGGTTCAGCTGGGCCGCGGTGGCGTCGGTGAAGTCCAACGCCATCCTGCTGGCTCGGCAGGAAACGGCGATCGGGATCGGAGCCGGGCAGATGAGCCGGGTAGACAGCGTGTACCTGGCGCTCCATAAGGCCCGGCAGCAGGGTCACGATCCGGCTGGAAGCGTGCTGGCCTCGGACGCCTTCTTCCCCTTTGCCGACGGCATCGAGCTGGCGGCCGAGGCCGGGGTGAAAGCCATCATCCAGCCGGGTGGCTCGGTCCGCGACGAGGAGGTCGTACGGGCAGCCGACCAGAGCGGGATGACCATGGTGATGACCGGCCGGCGGCAGTTCCGACATTGAAACAGTGAGAGGTTATAGGTGAGCGCTCCGAGGTTACCGGTGAGCAGCGAGCGGGAACACCCGCCCTACCTTTGGGCCGGTGTAACCGGGCTGATTGTGTTCGCCATTTACCTGGCCACGCTGGCGCCCACGACCGCGTTCTGGGATACGTCGGAGTACATCGCCGCGGCCAAGGTGCTGGGCATTCCGCACCCCCCGGGCAATCCGCTCTTCGTCATCGTGGCGCACACCTTCGGCCTGCTGCCGCTGGCCGCGTCATACGCGGTCCGCATCAATCTCTTTGCCGCAGTGACCAGTGCCGCGTCCGCGGGACTCTGGTTCCTGGTGGCGGAGCGGTGGCTCCGCGGCATTGTTCCGCAGCGGTGGGCCCGCTACGCCGCGGCGTTTGGCGGGGTGCTGGTAGGCGCCACCTCCTGGACCGTATGGAACCAGTCCACCGTCAACGAGAAGGTATACACCGTCTCCCTGCTCTCGATCGCCCTTGTCATGTGGCTGGTGGTGCGCTGGGGAGACGACGAGCCGGGTACCCACCGGGACCGCTGGTTGGTGCTCATCGCCTACGTACTGGCGTTGACCTCGACCAACCACCTGATGGGCGTGCTCGCACTCCCGGCACTGGCGGTCTATGTCCTCTGGACCGACTGGCGGACGGTGCTCCGACCCTGGGCAATCGTCACCTTCTACGCGCTGCTCCTGGCGTTGACCGGTGAATGGCTGGCCATGTTCCAGGGAGGAGCACTTGGAGGTGTCCTGATCCTGCTCACCCTCGCGGTCCTGGGCTACGCTCTGTGGAAGACCCCCAGAGATCCTCTGGTCTACCTCGGCTTGCTGGCGGTCGTAGTCGGCATCTCGCTGAACTACTTCTGGCTGCCGCTACGGGCCGCGCAGTATCCAGCGATCAACGAGGGAGAGCCGGTCGGGTTCCTGAGTCAGTCACTGCAAGACGTGCTGAACCGGGTGCAATACGGCAAACCGGCGCTGTCCCAGCGGCAAGCCACCTTCGGAGCGCAGCTGGCCAACTTCTGGCAGTACTTCTCCTGGCAGTTTGCTCGGGACTGGGGTCGCCTGGGAGCGGCAGCCACCGGCGTGTTCACCGTGCTCGGGCTCACCGGCTTATGGGAGCTGTGGCGGCGCGATCGACGGGCCGGACTCGCCGCTATTGCGCTGCTGGCCACGTTGTCGCTGGGTCTGGTGTACTACATGAACTTCAAGTACGGGTTCTCCCAGTATCCCGAGGAGCCGTCCCTGCCCCGTGAAGTCCGTGAACGGGACTACTTCTTCGTCGGCTCGTTTGCGGTCTACGGAGCCTTCGTGGCACTGGGTCTCGGTGCGGTGATGCGCCGCATCGTCGAGTTTCTCCGGGATAGCGGGACGTCGGCGAGCCGATGGGCCATGGCGACACCGGTGCTGGCGCTGGCGCTCATACCGCTCCTGGGCAACCGCCTCACCGCCAGCCGGGCGCACGAGACCATACCGCGCGACTTTGCCTACGACATCCTGCAGTCGGTCGAGCCCTACGGCATTCTCATCACCGCCGGCGACAACGACACCTTTCCGCTGTGGTACGCTCAGGAGGTGGAAGGGATCCGCCGAGACATCACTCTGGCGAATCTCTCCCTGATGAATACCCGCTGGCATCTCCGCCAACTCCGCCGGAGACAAACCCCCGTCTTCGACCCGTCGAAGGCGGTGGCCCTGTGGAAGCCGCGGGAAGAAGCCGGCGTGCCGCTCACGGATTCAACCGCGAGATCGGGAAAGACTCCAGACCCCTGGCAGCACCCGGCCGAGCCGGTCTTCAGCTTGACGCCGGAGCAGCTGGATAGTCTGCCGGAGGCAATGCAGGTCCCCTCCAAGGGAGGCGTGGCCTTCGACAGCCTGCAGATCGAGTTCGGGCAGGACGTGCTGATGCTGCAGGACCTGGCGACCATCTTCCTGATCCGAGACAACCTGGGGAAGCGTCCGGTCTACTTCAGCTGGAGCGACGGAGGCTACCCGGACCAGACCCTGGGATTGAGTCGCTATCTCGTGTCACAAGGCTTCGTGCGAAAGCTGATGCCCAAGCCGGTCGTGGCTAACGACTCCATCATGCTGAACCCCAGTCTGGGGTACGTGGATCTTCCCCGAACCCAAAAGCTGTTGTGGGATGTGTATCACTGGAGATCCGCGGCGAGGGAACGACCCCGCGGCTGGGTGGACCAACCCTCAGGCTCGATTCTGCAGCTCTACTCCGTGGTGTATGGCGGGGCTTCGAAGTCGTTCGAGGCGGCGGGACAGAAGGTCGAGGCTGCGCGGGCCGACTCCGTGGCCAATGCGGTGAGCACAAGCCTGGGCCGGGGAACGCCCTTCTAGTCGATCTGCCGGGGACGGGCGGGAGCAGCGGTGCGGCCGACGTCGAGCTGGCTGGCGCCGCCCTTCCAGGTCTCCCAGGTCAACGGACAGCCTCGGCCAAACGGGGGTGCTGGATGTCCGGGCCGGCCGATCAGATCGTGCAGCATCTCGTGCCGCACCACCATTTCGTCCATTGACCAATCGCCCGCGAGGAAAATGTGGTGGTCGGCTCTCCAGTGGCCGGCGCACTGGCCGCTGGAGCAGGAAAAGCTGGATCCCTCGATGATGGAGAAGCGCAGCCGGTCGAAGTCACCCTTCAATCCGGAGCAGGCCTGCGTCTTGGCCCACCACTCGCGATAGACGGCCGGCGGCTCCAGCGGCACGTCCCCGACGGGATCGAAGCCGCAGCCGCTGATACCCCCGAGTAGAGCCGCCGCCCAGGCCAGCCGAGCCAATGTAGCGATCCGCTTCATCCTGCCTCCGACAGACCAGTTCCCTCCCGCGGCGCACCCGCGCACCCCTCGGGACGATCATTGGTATCGGCAGGGCCGACCGTGAACTGAAGGCAGGCAGAACAAGGAGGGACTGGCGCCGGTCCCGAAGGGCCGGCACCCGCTGTCTACTTCCGGCAGGCCTTCTTGGGGTATTGCAACGCCTTTTCCTTCAGCTCCGCGACGGCCGCTGTGATGTCGGGACGAGAGAAATACGGCGGGTCATAGTCGTACATGAAGAAGGCGCAGAGGGACGGCTCAGAGAGGAACTTGGCGCCGAACTCTCTCACCTCCGCGGCGCTCATGCCGAACTTCCCTTCCTTCCGGCCGGGAATTCCGCTGTCCTTCCCGCCGCCATTCATCACGTTGAGCCCGCCGATCAAGGCGAGATTCAGGCCGGCGGCGCCCTGCACCATCTCGTGGATGAACTCGTCGATGTCACCCAGCCGAGTCAGATAGTGGACCCGCACGGCATCCAGGTACTTGTACTGATATCCCTGCAGGTAATCGGGCCAGGCGCGGATGATAGCAGGCAGCTTGGGCCAGATCTCCTTGCTGTACCGGGCCATCTCATCGATCTGTTCGTGGCTGACCTGGTGCCCGTTCCAGTTGTGCGGGTCACTGGGCTCATCCATCAGGAAGTGCCCGATGAGCGTCCCCTCGTCGATGTAGCGATCGAGATTGAGGTGGCGGTACCGGTCGACCCGCTGCTTCCACAGCGTCATGCTGAATCCGTTGGCGTCCCGGATATTGGTCTCTCGGCCGGTCAGATTGACCAGGACCCGGGTATCCGCCCGGCGCGCCTTCTCGAGATCCGCGACCAGCTTCTCGGGGGTGCCGGGCAGGATGGTGCCATTGAACGGGGGCCCAAAGGTCTCGGGCGGCTGCTGCGCGGGACCGAACGGAATCCCGACAAACGTCGGATCATACGGCGGCAGATCGGGACCAGTCGTATCGGGCGGCGGACCTGGTGGAACGGTATCGACCGGAGGGGGGATAGTGGTATCTGGAGGTGGCGGCGGCGGCGTGGTATCGGTGGTGGTAGTATCCGGGAGCCGTCCGAGGTCGGCGGTGGGGCCGGAGCTGTCACACGCGCCCACACCCAGGATGAACCCGAGGAGTGCCAGGAGAGAACGTCGCTGCAGCATACTAATGTCCAGATCTGTCGCCCAGGGGGTTTGACCAAAGTCGAGCCGAAGGGCGCGGTGGGCAGCCGATCCCAAGGGCATGAACTGACCTATCCAGCGGTTAAGCTGGGTGTAAAGATTTGCAGTGGTTTGGATCGATTGTCAATGCTGGTACAGGAGGAAGGTTCAGCGCTCGAGCAATCTGCGGCTCAGACCCGCCGTCAGCGATGTGGCAAATGACTTAGCCCGCCCTGCACCGCATTGCGCAACCGAAGGGCGAGCGTCAGGTTCTAAGTACCTTCAACCGCCCCTGGTTACCGTGCTACCGGGCCGGTGACGCCGATCACATCTGCAAATGATCCTGCCGTTTAGAACTGCTAGCCACCCTGACTTCGAGGAAACCTATGCGAAACCCCCGCGTCGTTTGTGCGACCTCCCCGGCAGGGCTCTTTCTCGTTGGAATGTTGGCGGGGTGCCAGCCAGCCGATCGGAATGTGGCCCGGGACCAGAGCACGGCTGCCGGCGCGGACACCACCTCGGATACCGGATCCACGGCGGCCAGCAGTGGTGCCTCCGCCACGCCGCAGGGCATGACTGACGCGAACATCGTGGCGTTGCTCGATGCAGCGAACAAGGCCGATAGCGCCGGCGGCGCGCTGGCTTCCAGGAAGGCCACCCGGGCCGACGTCAAGGCGTTTGCCCGGCTGATGATGGCGGAGCACCACGCCCTCCGAGCCCAGGGCCAGGCCCTGGCCAAGCAGCTCGGCGTCGAGCCCAAGCCCCCGGCGCGGGATCCCCTGGCGCCGTATGTGGCGAGTGAGATGAAGGCACTCCAGTCCACCCCCAAGGGGGCCGAGTTCGACCGGACCTACATCGACAATGAAGTGACGGTACACCAGGCGGTGCTGGATGCGGCGAATCAGGCGCGGGTCACCACCCAGACGCCTCAGCTCCGAGACCTGATCGAGAAGGCCATCCCGGTCATCAGGAAACACCTCGACCAGGCTCAGGCAATTCAGAAGCAGCTCACTCCATCTGCCTGAGGATCAGTCGCCGAGCGCCAGGCCTCAGTCGTCAGTCGCCGGATCTACCGTAGCCGAGGACTGATGACTGCGGCCTGGCGACTGACGGCTACTTGTAGGTCACCCGCCAGATCGTTCCCCGTTGGTCGTCCGAAATGTACAGGGCCCCATCCGGTCCCACGGTGAGCCCGGAGGGCCGGTGCGCGGCAAGGCCGGGCTCCTTCTGCTTTCCGGCAAAGCCATCGGCGAAGACCTGATAATTTCCCGCTGCCTTGCCTCCCGCCATCGGCTGGAACACGACGTTATACCCTTCCTGGGGTTCCGGTGCCCGGTTCCACGAACCATGAAATGCGATGAACGCTCCGCCCCGGTACTCCGGGGGGAACATGGTGCCGGTATAGAAAGCCAGGGCGTTGGGGGCCCAGTGCGCCGGGAACGCCGCCACTGGTCCCAGTTTGGCGCCACAGCGGCCGACCTCTTTGCCGTTGCCGCCGTACTCGGGGGCCAGCACCAGTCGCGCAGCCGTAGGGTCGTAGTAGCAGTAGGGCCAGCCATAATCACCACCTTGCTGGATGCGGAGCAGCTCTTCCGAAGGAAGATTGGCGCCCTGCTTCCAGTTGAACAGTTTGGGCCAGTTTTCCGCCAGCTGATCTCGACCGTGCTGGGTGGAGTAGAGCGTGCTATCGCCGGGATAGATGGCGAGTCCGACCGCGTTCCTGATGCCGGTGGCATAGCGCTGCCGGGGACTGAACCGCTGTCCGGGCTGATGGCTGAAGCGCCAGATTCCCCCTCGGCGCTGCAGCTCGAGGCAGGGGTCGTTCCCCCGGGATCCGGGTTCCCGATCTTTGACCTGACAGGCGTTGGTGGCCGAGCCCATGTTCACAAACAGATTCTGTGCGTCCGCGGCAATCGGGTGCATCGGATGACCACCCGCTGTCGCCAGCCCGGCCACGATCACCTCGGGCCGGCCGCTGGGCACCGGATCGCCCTCCGCCAGACGGTAGCGTACAATGGTGCTGTCCGCTTCGGCATAGAGCTCATTGGCCCGCAGCGCGATGCCGGTGCCGCCATGGCTTCCCGATTCGCTGGTGCTGCCGAATCGGCGAATCTCCTCGGCACGTCCATTCCCATCGCGGTCGCGAAGAGCAATCAGGAATCCGCCGGCCGGCACCCGGCGAGTCGTGTCGTACGGCGAGCGCCAGGTATTCACATAGATCGTTCCATTGGGTGCAGCCACGATGTGCCGGGTGGAGCCGAGACTCTCCGCGAACACAGTCGCCGTGAAACCGGTGGGGAGCTGGAGCTGAATGCCCCCGGTCGCGGCGGTGGAGCGGCTCGCCGGGTCAGTGGGGGTAGAATCGGAAGCGGAGGCGCGCCGGTCCCCCGAGCCACAGCCGAGCGCCGCGATGGTGAGAACCGCAAGTATGGCCAACTTCATTTTGCACCCACCCGGTAAACGGCCAGGCGATTGCCGGAATTCTCCGGTACCAACAGCAGGCCGCGCTTCTGATCCACCACCAGATCGGCCGGGGCCTCGAGGCCGCTGGCGATCTTGATCGGCTTGGCACCCGGCTCGCGCCGCACCAGGAAGAGATCTCCCCCGATGTTGTCGCTGATGTAGAAGCCGCCGCCGGGAGCGGCATCGATGCCATCGGGAGCTCCCAGCCCTTTGGCGAGGTCGCGCCAGCGGCCTCGGCCATCGCTGACGGAGAGGACCCCGGTTCGGTACCCCACCACGAACAAGCTGTCGCCGCCGGCGCGGAACAACCCGTTCGTACTGAACTGGGTTCCCATAGTGTCGCTTCCCGGGACCACGGAGGGCTTTCCTCCGGCAGTCAGCCGGAACACCGCACCGTGTCCCGCAGCGGTCGAGTCTCCGGTGTCGCTCACGTAGAGCTCGCCCTGCCCCCCGGAGGCAAGATCGTTGAGGAAGTGCAGCTCGCGGGGAAAGACCTTGGCCGGATACACCAGCTCTGCCTTACCGCGGGTGACCCGATACACGCCTTTCCGGTCGGCAACCCACAGGGTGGAACCGGCGAATATCACACCGCAGGGGTCCTCCAGGCCGGTGGCGTAGACCTTCCGACTGCCAGTTTCCGGGTCGACCCGGTACACCGCGCCGTCCATTCCGTTGTCGAACTTGCCGAAGGCGCTGACGTACCAGGCTCCGTCAGGCCCCACAGCCACGCTTTCGGGCCCCGGAATCGAATCGACGACACGGACCGGCTCGCCCAGGGATTCGGCTTGCTGACTCCAGAGCTGAGCCGGCAGAAGGCTGACAACTATAAGGAGGGGGAGACGCATACTATTTCTCACGCAGAAGAAGGAGGCTGGCTGGACTCAGAGCCCTACGAGGTCGGCGTAATGTAGTGTCAAGGTGCCCAGGTGTGACGACTCGGGACAGCTTCGGTCTGTTCGGGCCGCGAATCCATTGCACCGGAGTGCGAAGCCGGTTTACACCCGAGTGAATCCGTTGCATACCCTCCGCCTGCTCCCGCAAACCGTAGTGATTCCGTCGCACACTTTGCGAATCCGTTATACAGAGGACAGTGACGGCCACAAACCTTTGTGTTTATGGCCCAGGCACCGATTCTTCGCGTGGAGTATTGCATTTGCATCCGGCAGGCCGGCTTTACGCTCAGGAGAGCCCGCTTGCGCGGTCGGAGGGGTCCGTAGGAGCTTTCATGCTCCCAGGCGTGGTGGCAGAGTGGTTGAATGCAGCGGTCTTGAAAACCGCCGAACCCGTAAGGGTTCCGTGAGTTCGAATCTCACCCACGCCGCTGAACTACGATACTCAGGATCGCGGGAGATCCAGGTCACGTTCGTCGGATTACACCCTCACGGCATGGCCCAGTTCCGGACCGATACAAAGTAGTCCCGAGTGGTCCAGACCTCCGGGTCCACCCGCGGACCTATCCGTTCGAACATTTGCCGTGCAGTATCGCGATCTTCGGCCTCCGCAGCCAGAAATGCGTACTGGCTCTGTAGCTCGAGGGAGTGTGGGTACCTGCGGAGCAACTCCTGGTACCCTCGCGAGGTGCGCTCCCATGAGGCGTCCGATTCCTTGAATACGCTCTCCCGGTAGTACTCGTCCTTGGACCAGACGATCCGAGCATACATGGCGTCGCCCTCGGCTCCCCCGAGCCGATCTGCTGCCTCGCTCGCGAAGCGCTCCCACTCACCCCTAACTCCATGCCAGCGGGGTAATAGGTGGAGGGCCTTCAGCTCGTAGTACACCTCGAAGTCTGGCTCCGCCCGAACGGCCGCTTCAAAGAGTGAATCGTACTGGCTGCGGCGCCAGCCCCGGCCGAGAGCCACTCGCTGCAGGGCCGCGGCTGTGCCGGGGCATGATTCCGAGAGACCTTGGGCCTTCCGCAGTACTGTCTCCGCCGCGCTCAGCCGGTCATTGAACAGGCGGAAGCCGGCATCGGTCACCTCGCGGGCCCACTCATTTCCGCGCGCGTGCCAGGCGTAGCCAGTCAGCCCGTACCCCAGGGCGACATGAGCGGTGACGGAGCTGGGCTTCGTCGCGACCCACTGGTGCAGGTGAGCGAGAAGATCCTTCCACTGAGTCTCACTCGATTCGAGGTCGGGCTCATCGAAGGCGTAATAGTAGAATGTCCGCAGCTTCCACACGCCGTTGGGCCATTTGACCCGCTGCTGGCGGAGATCGCGGGCGATGTGATCCAGGCTGTCGTGCTGCCCCGCGAGCAACAGGAGTCGCATCCGTCTTCCGAAGTCCTTCCGTTCGCGGATTTCATTGCGGATTACCAATTCCGCTGGCGGACCTTCTTCAGGATCCATCCCCCGCCGCATACGCTCAGGATCACAGGCAAGGGCAGCCGCGAGACCGGCGACCACGACCACTGTACGAAATAGTCGCGACATAAAGCTCGAAGTGATTACGTGGGGGAAAAGCTTGGGCTAGCAAGAACGGGGCCCATGAGGGATCAGGCGGAGAGGCGCTCGACTTCTTCATGGGCCTCCGCGAGGCGTTTGAGGCGGTCTGCCAAATCACCGGCGTCGCCGAGATCTGTGGTGAAGCTTTCCACGCTGAGGCCGCCTACATGGAGGCGCAGGAGGCTCACCCGGATGCCCTCGAGGGCGGTCACCACCTCCGTGTGGCGGCGGGACAGCCGTTCCTCTGCTGCAAAGGCCCTTGCGCTTACCTGCGAGTCGGTGGACTTCCCTTCGAGCTGCCGCAATTCACTTCGCTGCTGGCGTATCCGATTGGCATCTTCCTCCAGCTTCTGAACGATTGCCGGAAGCTCCCGAATTTCCCGCCGAGTCTCAACCGGCAGCCGATCGAACAGAGCCATGGCCGACAGCCCCAGTGCTACTTCAGTGCGGTGTCCACCAGCCCCATTCGGGGGGAGCTTGCGTCTCACCCCGAAGCTCCCAACCCGGAACAACCAAGCCCCAACGCGCCCGCTCCAGATGCGGGCGCGGCGCCGCTCCCTGCCTCCAGCACTCACCTGGTCACTCAGCACCACAACGCATGCTGCCGACAACAGGTTGACGAGAAAGAGCGGGCCCGGGTAGAACCAGGTCCCGGGGAGCCAGAGGAGGCCGCTGGCAAGACCCACAATGACCGACCAGCGAAGCGCAACCCGCTTCCACTGAACGCCGGGGAGTGGCAGCTGGCGCGCCTGCTGCTCCTCCCGATCGGCTGCGGCGTGCAGGACCTGAACCAAGTCGGAGCGATCGTGTCCCCGCGCAACGAGGCCGCGCACGCGGGCGAGGAGGATCACGAGGGGAGGCAACGCGAAGAGCGTGGCCAGCTTGAGAACCCATGACAGGCGCCAGGGCTCCGGGAGTGCCAGAACGAACTGAATGGTGAGTAGCAAGGCAGCGACGGTCGAATACAAGAGTGCGACCGGCCGAGACTCCTGCAGTTGTCTGAGGAAACGCTCGATCGCCGGCGGCACCGGACGGTGCTGTTCCCCCAGCCAGTTGGACAGCGCCGCAGCCACTACCGCAGCCGTCGGCAGGCGGTCCTCGGGAGCCTTGCACAGACCACGCATGATTAACTCTGCCAGGTCCGATGGCACCTGGGGCGCAATCGTACGAATAGGGATGGGCAGCTGGCTCAGGTGTGCAAGCAGCAGTCCCTCGGTGGTTGGAGCCTCGAACGGCGTCCGCCCCGACATCAGGTAGTAGGCAACCCCCGCCAACGCATACACGTCACTCCGCGGGTCCCCGCCCTCTCCCCGAATCTGCTCCGGGCTCATAAACGCAGGAGTGCCTATCAGCGCAGTCTGGGCTCGAGGAAGTCCCGTCGTCACCGCTATCCCGAAATCAGCGACCAGGGTCCGTTGCGTCGCCCGCTCGATCAGAATGTTGTCCGGCTTGATGTCCCGGTGGATCACACCCTGGCCGTGACTGTAGTCGAGTGCCCACGCGACGTCCCGGAGTATGCGGACGGCCTCGCTGGTCAGAAGCGGACCTGAGGCTCGGACCCGCTCGCCAATGGTGCCACCAGCGATGTAGGGCATGGTGAAGAAGACGAACGGGCCAGACTCTTCGATTGCCAGGATAGGAACGATGTTCGGGTGGGACAGGCGCGCGGCAGTCCGGGCCTCCTCCAGAAAGCTCGCTCGCGCTTCAGCCTTCAGGTCCGGCCGCAGCACCTTCATGGCAACCAGGCGATCGAGGCGGACCTCCCGGGCCAGGTATACCACTCCGGTCCCGCCCCGCCCTAACTCCCGCTCGATCGAGTAGCGGCCGAGTAGGTTGGTCTGAAGCTCGAGGAACAGCGAGTCGGTTTCGGGGGCCAGGCTGCGCCTCCTGAGGGATGGAAGTGACCCACGAACGTGGCAGAGTGCGAGTCCTGAATGCGCGATTTGATCCGGAACCTGCGTGGTTGGCGATGTGCGGCCAGCCCGGCAACGGGCCGGGCAGAAACCGTGCCGAGTGATGGGGAGGTAGGCTATTTAACGTTCGATTCTGAAGGTCCTCCACTCCTCTCGCAAGGCCCGCGCGGTGGCGGCGTCCAGTGCAATCTCACGGTACAATTCGGCCGCGGCACCGCCTTCAGGCAAACCCAGCCTCCGGCGAGCCTCCGCGACCGGCACATCCCACAGGTCGTGGACCGGGATCTGGAACAAGTTGGTCAGCCGAGTCCGACGCGCGTAGTCATAGGCCCGATTGAAGATGCCAGTCCGAATGCCGCGCCCCACCTGGCGGAACGACGCGATCCGCCGAGCGCACTCGACCAGGGCCCCGCCATAGAAGAGCACCCATCCCACTGCCTTGGGCACTCCACGGGAGGCGAAGTAGAGACCCTGCTCCGCCGCCTCACCTGCGAGCAGCACCAGTGGCGGCTCGTCATGCGTGAAGGTGGTCCCGGTCAGCACATGGGACGCGTCGTGCACCAGGTAGATCTCCTCCGGCGGCCGGGAGCCGTTGATCAGCTTGCGAAACAGCTTGAGGAAGTGCGGCTTGGCCGGAACCGGCAGCCCAATGTAGCCATTGACGTCGCGGAAGCGCTGGATGGCGTCTCCCAGGGTGATCGTCTCCCGGTCGCTCTCCCAGTCATAGGAGGAGAGGAGGAGCTGGGCTGCGGCATTCCCCTGACCGGGGGCAGCCCGCTCACGGGGCACCTGCTCGATTCGGGAGCTCACGGAGCACTCGCGCTGACTGCCGGCTCCGCCATCCGCTCGGAGATCTCTATCTCCAGATCGGCCTCGGAGCGACGGCTGATATAACGACGGTACCAGACTTCGGCGCTGAGCAGCAGCCAGATCCGGTTGCCGTGATCGTACTGGCGGGTCAGGTGCTCGTCCACCAACTGCTTCATTCGCTCGGCTCGCAGGTATCCGGCTCGTACCAGCTCGCTGTCGAGCAGGAGCCGAGGAGCGAGGGCGCGCACCTCGCCCTCGAGGATGTACATGAGTGGCGAGGCAAACCCCTGCTTCTTCCGGCGGAGAACCTCCGGCGGCAAATAGCGCTGGCCCAGCCGCCGCTCGAGATAGCGGAGCTGCCGTCCCTTGATCTTCAATCCGGTGGGCACTCGGGCCATGAACTCGGCGAACCGGGGATCGAGGAAGGGAGAGCGCGACTCCAGACTGTACGCCATGGTGGCACGGTCCAGGATCGTGAGCGACTGACCCGGCAGCCGGGACATGGCGTCGACGTACATCATCCGGTCGATGGGCGCGTCGGCGTTCGGAGCCGCGTACAAATCCAGCAGGCACGCATCGGGCCGGCCATCCCGCAGCTGGGCCCGAAATCCCGGGGTGTACAGCTCGGCTCGATGGGCCTCGTTGAACCAGAAAAACTGAAGGCTCTCGGAGTAGCGCTCGCCCCCGGTCTTCCGGGCCATCAGATCGACCCAGCGGAGCTTGTGGGTAAAGCTCTTGAAGGTGAACTGATCGGGCAGCCGCTTGAGCACCTGGGTGGAGACGGCGTTTCGAATCACCTCGGGCACCGCACCATACGTATTCAGCCAGCGATCGGCCGCGTAGCGATCGTAGCCGCCGAAGAGCTCGTCCCCGCCGTCGCCGCCGAGCACCACCTTCACGTGGCGGGCAGTCATCCGGGCGAGGTGGAGCAGGCAGATCGAGAGCGGATCGGCGGGCTCGTCGAGCGCGGAGACCAGCCGAGGCAGGTCCTCCACCACACTGGGGGTCACTTCTTCGGCGTAGTGCTGAGTTCCGTATTTCGCGGCCACTGCGGCCGCAGCCGGCAGCTCGTTGAGGTCGCGATAGGGAATGCCCATGGAGAAGGTGCGGAGCTCGGAACCCAGGGTCCTGGCCGCGTAGGAGGCGATCAGGGTGGAGTCCAACCCGCCGCTCAGGAAGGCGCCGACCGGGACATCGCTCAACAGGTGGAGCTTGACCGTCTCCGCCAGCAGCTCGTCAATCCGGTCGAGCGTTTCTCCTTCGGAGAAGGTCCACTTGGGCCCGTAGGTCAGATTCCAGTAGCGCTCGGTCCGGGCCCGTCCGTTTTCCCACACCATATAGTGGGCCGGCGGCAGCGCCCGGACCCCGGCAAAGAAGGTCTCGGGTGGCTGGACGAACCGCATGGTCAGGTACTGATCCAATGCGCGGGGTGAGAGCTCCGCCAGCGACGGATCGTCGGCCAGCAGCGCCTTCATCTCGGAGGCGAAGGTGAGCTGTCCGTTGCGCTCGGTATAGAACAAGGGCTTCTGACCGAAGTGGTCGCGGGCCACGAGCAGGCGGCGGCGGGTGCGGTCCCAGATGGCAAAGGCGAACATGCCCCGGAGCCGGGCGACCATCCCCTCACCGTACTCCTCGTAGAGGTGCACCAGCGCCTCGGTGTCACAGCGCGTCTTGAAGCGGTGGCCCTTGGCGACAATCTCGTCATGCAGGCTCGGAAAGTTGTACAGCTCTCCGTTGAAGACCACGACGACGGTCCCGTCTTCGTTCGACATCGGCTGGTGTCCGCCAGCCAGATCCACGATGCTGAGCCGCCGCATGCCCAGGCCGACTCCGCCCTCCACAAAGGTGCCCCAGTCATCGGGGCCGCGATGGGCAATGGCGTCGCACATCCGGAGCACGTCCGATTCAGCAACCGGTATCGTTCCGGCCTTCCCGGCAATGCCGCACATCTACGCCGCCTTCTTCTTGCCCCAGGCCACCAGCATGTAGCCCGGGGAGAACGGAATGAGGTGGTCCAACATGGTCCAGGCCCGCAGCGCGGGGTAGACCGCCGAGTACAGCTTGTAGGCCGTGCCGACCTTGTTCAGCGCCTCGGCCGACATTGGCGCGGTGTCGCCGTGGAAATCCTGTTGCTCGGTATCCTTGGCCTTCATCGACTTCCGGTGATACGCGAAGTTGAGCAGGTCCTCGATCGACTCGGTGAAGAAGCGGCAGTAATCGTCCGTGCCCTTCAGCTCCAGACCATTTCGCTCAAACAGCGCCCGGGCGGCGGAAGGAGGATAGCCGTCGCGTGCGTGACCGAAGCCCTCCTGGTCCGCGGTGAAGCCGAGCAGCCGCTTCAAGGCGTAGCCCGGGCGGCCGGTCTCCCCCTTGGGAGCCATGAACAGGAAGTCTCCCCCGGGCTTGAGCACCCGAACCATCTCCCGAAAGAAGGTCGCGTCGTCCTCGATGTGCTCGAGGAAGTTGATGGCCGCTACCAGGTCGAACGACGCGCTCCGGAACGGCAGCTCGGCATCGCTGGTCTGCAGCACCCGGTCGCCCACCAGCTGCTTGGCGGACCGAACGTGATCCCGCTCGAAGTCGGTACTGATCCAGGTCCCGCCCCGCTGCCGCAGGAAGTGGGAGGTGAGCCCGGTGCCGCAGCCGACCTCCAGGCACAGCCGTCCCTCAGGGGATGGCAGCCGCTCCATCAGGGCGCCGACGGTGAGCTTTTTCTTGAGCGAGCGTTTGTAGAGCTGCAACTGCCAGGGTTCAGCCAAGATCATCTCCTGTTCATTGTCGCCCGAGCGTCCCTTCGGCCCCTCGTTGCACTCGGGGTGACAACCTGCGCTCTTCGTGTCATCCCGAGCGGAAGCGAGGGAGCCGAAACCGTTCGACACGTCTGAACTCTTCTGCGGTCCCGACCTCTCGGCCCCTCGCTACGGTGACAGTGCGCCGGTTCTCCGGTAGTCCTCCAGCGTCCGCCGGATCCCCTCGCGCAGGTCCACCTTGGGCTCCCAGTCCAGTACCCGCCGAGCCCGGGAAGTATCGAACTCCGAGTCACTGTAGAAGAAATCCATGCGCCGCCGGTAAATCGGCGGATCCACTTTCAGGGCGGCACAGATGTCTTCCACCACCGCGGCGACTCCCAGCATCGGCGCCAACGGCAGACGGGGACCGAACCGCTTGCTGCCGGTGGCGCGGACCACCTCGTCCAGCAGCTCCCGCAAGGTGCAGGACCGGGGACCGGCTACGATCAGTCCCTGGCGCAGGGCCTCGTCCCGCTCGCAGGCCCGGAAGAATGCCGACACCACGTCATCGACGTAGACCATGTGCCGCCGCCCCTCCCCCGACCCAAACAGGGGGAAGCGGCCCCGGCTCACGCCTCTGAACATCTTCAAGAGCCGCTGGTCCCGGGGGCCGTACACGTCGGCCGGCCGGAGCACCACGGCGGGCAGCTGACACTTCTCGGCGAACTCCTGCACCAGCCGCTCCGCGGAGACCTTGGTGCGCTCGTAAATATTGCCGGGCGCCAGCGGAGATTCTTCGTTGGTGATCCCGGGAGCCCGGTGTCCGTAGATCCCGATGGTGCTGCAGTAGACGAAGCGCTCGACCCGGCCGGTGCTGGCGGCCTCGAGCAGGTGGCGAGTTCCGTCCAGATTGATGGACTCGAAGAACTCGTCGCTCTTGCCACCCTCCCTCATGGCCACGGCCAGGTGGAAGATGTGGGTGGCTCCCCGGGCCGCACGCCGGCAGAGCTCCGGATCGGTGATGCTGCCGGACAGGACTTCTACCCCGAGCCGAGTCAGGAGCTCGGCATTGGCCTTCTCCTCGGGTCGCTCGGTCAACCCCAGAGCCACCACTTCAGCCCCGCGCCGCCTTCCCTCCTCCGCCAGATGCGAGCCGATGAAACCGGTACCTCCGGTGACCAGCAGCCTCATCCGAACCGCTCCGCCAGCGCCTGGACGATCCGGCCGCTCGCCTTGCCATCGCCATACGGGTTTACCGCGTTGGCCATCCGGTCGTAGGCCGCCGTCGAGGTCAACAGCTCACTGGCAACCCGGACGATGCGCTGCCGGTCGGTCCCGACGATGACGGCGGTTCCCGCATCCACGCCTTCGGGCCGCTCGGTGACCTCTCGCAGTACCAGCACCGGCTTGCCCAGCGACGGAGCTTCTTCCTGCACTCCGCCGCTGTCGGTCAGCACCAGGTACGACCGGTTCATCAAGTGGACAAACTCCACGTAGTCCACCGGCGGGATCAGGTACATCCCGGGAAGGTCGCAGAGCAGGCGCTCCACCGTGCTCTTGACCTGAGGGTTGGGGTGCACCGGCAAGACGAACTGCAAGTCCGGGAAGCGCTGGGCCAGCTCCCGGATCGCGGCGCAGGTGGACTCCAGCGGCGCGCCGAAGCTCTCCCGTCGGTGGGTGGTGACCAGGACCATGCGGCGACGCGGGTCGAGCGAGGCCAGCTGAGGCGAACGGAAGGCGTAGCCCTCGCGGACCGTCTGGAGCAGCGCGTCGATGACCGTGTTGCCGGTCAGATGCACGTCCGCCGGGGGGACTCCTTCGGCCAGCAGTGCCGCGCGCGATTGTTCGGTGGGAGCAAAGTGAATGGAGGCGAGCCGGGTGGTCATCACCCGATTCATCTCTTCCGGGAACGGCTGATAGCGGTCACCGGTGCGAAGGCCCGCCTCCACGTGCCCCGAGGGTATCCGCTCGAGGTACCCCGCGAAGGCCGCGGCGAAGGTCGTCATGGTGTCGCCCTGCACCAGCAGGACGTCGGGACGGATCTCGCGCAGCAGGGGTGGGAGACGCTGAAGGACTCGGGCGACGACGTCAGCCGGCGACTGACCCGAGGTCATGAGATCCAGATCGTGGTCGGCCCGGAGGCCGAATACCGCAAGCACCTGATCCAGCATGGCCCGGTGCTGAGCCGACACGCAGACGATGCTCTCGAACTCCGGCGCGCGCTGCAGGGCGTGCACCACCGGAGCCATCTTGATCGCCTCCGGGCGGGTCCCGAAGACGCTGAGCACGCGGATCATCGTCCGGCCGCGACCGTCCGCAGCTGCTCGGCCATGGTGTGCATCGTGACGAAGCGGAATCCGCGCTCGAGCACTGCCGCGAACACCTGCCGCAACAGTCGGTCGCGAACACCTTCGTAGCAGGGATGCCCGTAGAGCACCACCCACTCGTGCTCGTCCAGATGCTGCTGGAGCTGACGGAACACCTCGGATTCGGGTGTGTCGCGAGCGCCATGATACTCCAGGAAGGGAATGGTTCGAGGTCCCGAGAGGGTCACTGGGATTGTCCAGTGGCTCAGCTGACGCCCATTCGCCGTTGCGCGGCGGGGCTCGCCGCCGATCCCGTCGCCATTGTAGAGAAAGCCCAGCTGGTCGAGCAGCGCCATGACTCGATCATCCGAGTAGAACCCGGGTGACGAGAACCCAGCCGGCTTGCCGAAGTGCCGGACGAAGTGCCCGTAGGACTTCTCGACATCCGCGCGCAGCGCCTCGTCCGAGAGCTGGTGGAACCGGCGGCTCCAGATGACGTGATCCATGCCGCCGTGCAGCCCGAGCTCGTGGCCTTCGGCCTGCAGCGCCTGGAGCAGCGGCACGAACGAGAGCCCAACCGGCCGGGAGAGTGCGGTCTCCAGAATGAAGCGGGGCCAGCCGGTTTTCTTGATCAGATGCACGGCATCGCGATCGGCGAGCTTGGCTTTGGAGCGGGCGGTGCCCTGCCCGATCCACTCCACCAGATTGGTGGATCGCCCCATGTTCACGAAGAAGGTGTTGGGCACTCCAAAATCGCGGCAGGCCGCTTGAATGCGGGGAAGCCCGTCAGTGGCGCAGACCCGGTGATCGACATCCCACCGGAACGCGAACAGCCGCTCGCTCACCGCGTCATCCGGCTGGCGATTTCGCGGTAGATCTCCTCGAACTGTTCGGCAGACCGGTCCCAATCAAACAGGCGGAGCGCGCGCGCGCGGCCGGCCTGGCCCATGCGGCGCCGGCGCTGGGGATCCTCCAGGAGCGCCCGAATGGCTTGAGCCAGAGCCTTGGAATTGCCCCGTGGCACCACCAGGCCAGTGACCCCATTCTCGACCACCTCGGGGAGACCGCCGGCGTCACTCGCCACCACGGCGACCTCGCAGCCCATGGCCTCGGCCGCGGGAATGCCGAACCCTTCTTCGAGTGAGGGGATGACCGAGACCGCAGCGGCCCGATAGTATGGCGGGAGGTCGGCATTGGGCACCCAGCCCAGGAAGGTCACGTCGCCGGCGATGCCCAGGTCAATTGCCAGCTTTGCCAGCTCCGGCCGCTCGAACCCGTCTCCAGCCACGACGATCTTGAGGTCGGGAAACTCCGGCTTGAGCTCTGCCCCAGCCTCGAGGAGAAAGCGGATGCCCTTCCGGGGAAACAGCTGCCGGCAGGCGAAGATCATGTGCGGCCCGAACGGGGAGTCACCCCGACCGTTCTCACCGGGACTGAAACGGCGGAGGTCGGTACCGTTGAACACCAGACGAATGTGCTCGGCGGGGGCGCCCGCCCGGAGCGCGTGCTGCCGGCAGTCCTCGGTAATCGCCGTCAGCGCTCCGGCGTGGCGCAGAGTCCAGCGCAGCGCCGGCCGAACGTACCAGCGGGTGGGGAAGTCGTACCCCTGCTCCGGATTCACGTACACGTCCCCGCCGTGCATGGTGATGACGCTGGGGACGTGGAGTTTTCGCGCCGCCATCACGGCCGCGGGGCCCGTCGGAATGGCCCAGTGGGCGTGCACCACGTCTGCGCCGTGATCGGCCGCCTCGGCGATGATGGCCCGGTGCTGAGCCTCCATGTAGTGGGCCATGACGACCACGCGGGCGAAGCGCCCCAACCAGCTCACCCGACTCTGCGCGACCCGGCCATAGGTGAGGTCGGGGGGAAGCTCCAGGGGGAAGCGGACGATCTTCACCCCGTCGAACATGTCGGACCGCGGGAGCGAGCGATGGCCGGGGGTCACCACGGTCACCGAGTGGCCCCGGCGCACCAGGTGCCGGTTGATATCGTGAACGTAGGTGGCCTGAGTGTCGCTGGCGTGCTGAGGATACCAGTAGGTGGGACAGATAATGCGCAACGGAGTTCCCTGCCCCCTCAGATGCTCTGGGGGTCTCTGCGGTGCTGCGACCACCAGTCCCCCTGCAGTCATATGGCGTTCATTTCAGAAGATAACAGGGCTAAAAGGCTAGACGAGCAGCCACCAAAGATCAACATTTGTGCCACCTGCAGGGTATACCATGACGGGACTTAGCGTTGGGAGCCCCAAGCACTTGCCGAATCTCCGCAACAGAAATCTGCTGCCTGGGCGCTACCCTCCGAGCAGGGCTCGGACTTTCTGAACCAGGTCTTCCTGGGTGAAGGGTTTGGCCAGAAAAGGCGCTCCGGGCTCGATCAGTCCCCCCTGGAACACCTCCGAGGCAAATCCCGACATATAGAGGATCGGCTTCCCCGGCCAGCGCTGTTCGACCTGGCGACCCAGCTCCCGGCCATTCATTCCGGGCATCTTGATGTCCGTCAGCACGAGATGGATGCCGCCGGCGTGCTGCTCCATGGTGGCGATCGCCTCTCGGCCATGGGTGGCCTCCATGGCCTGGTATCCGGCCCAGGTCAGCATCCGACAGGCGAGTCGGCGGACCGCTTCTTCGTCGTCGACCACAAGTATTGTGAAACCTCCAGGCGGACGCTCGCTGGCACCAGGCTTGCCCGCCTTGGAGGTCTGACTTGCATGCATGGGCGAAGGTACCCTCCGGCGACTTGGCCTGGCAAGCTCCCGCTTGACGTGATGTACAGCACAGGGTATCCACCGGAAGACCGGCATTTTAGCTTGATGCCAGGCACTTGCTGGATTTGTGGTCTCTGAGGGGTAACTCTGAGGTTTTCATGTCGTCGTCCTGTCCCGAGCTTCTCGATCGACTGGAGTCGGAAGAACACGTCGTTCAGCTCTACGGCACGGATGACCAATTGCTCACCGCGAATGTCGGCCGGTTCCTCAGCGAAGGCCTGAGGCGTGGCGATGGCCTATTGGTCATTGCCACCCCGGAACATCGCACCACCCTGACTCGACAGCTGAGAGAGGATCCGGCGTACTCCAGGGCCGTGCTCGAAGGCCGGCTGGTTTTCCTGGATGCCGAGGTGACGCTAAGTCGCTTCTTAGTGAAGGGCGATCCTGATCCGGAGCTGTTCGACTCAGTGGTGGGTGAGGCACTGCGCGGGGTCACCGCTCGTGCAGGGCACACCGGCGTACGGGCGTACGGCGAAATGGTGGGCTTGCTCTGGAAAACTGGAGCGTACGCTGCCGCGATCGGGCTGGAGGAGCTGTGGAACGAGCTCCTCAAGGCGAGCGACGTCAGCCTGTTCTGTGCCTACCCGATCGACGTGTTCGGTCCCGATTTCCACACTGAAAAGATCGACGCGCTGCTCTGCAGCCACACCCACCTCCTGCCGCTCAATCCGGCTCTGGAGCAGGCGCTTGCGCGGGCGATGGAAGAAGTGCTAGGGCCGCGGCTCCCGGGAATCCAGAACCTGATCCGGGCCAATCACCGGCCCGCCTGGGGCCAGATCCCCAGACCCGAAGCCCAGGTGCTCTGGCTCAGAAACAACCTCCCCGGTTCGGTCGACCAGATTGTGTCCCGGGCCCGCGAGTACTACCTGCCGCTGTCTGCCAGCACTTCCTAAGCTCTCCCTCCCGAATCCGGCCATCCGCCAGGGCTTGCTTAAGCGGAAACAGCCCGCGAATTTCCTGCGCGTTGGAGTGGTGGCCGAGTGGCTGAAGGCACCGGTTTGCTAAACCGGCATAGGGGGTCAACCCCTATCGAGGGTTCGAATCCCTCCCGCTCCGTCTTCTCCCTGAAAAGCGTAAAACGGTGAACCGTAAACAGTGAACGGGCTGACCCGGCGGCTCCCGTTTACGTTCAGTTTCTGTTTACGCCTACCACAACTACTCCCCCGTTCACCCTTCACCGTTTACCGTTCACGCTGTGAAACAGCCCCGCGTTCGCTTTGCTCCTTCACCCACCGGATACCTCCATGTCGGCGGAGCGCGCACCGCGCTCTTCAACTGGCTCTATGCCCGCCGCACCGGCGGCACTCACGTGCTGCGGATCGAGGACACCGACCGGGAGCGAAGCACCGAGGAGCACACCCGGGTCATTCTGGATGGGCTCACCTGGCTGGGTATCACCTGGGACGAGGGACCGTTCTTTCAGGGCGAATACGCTGCCCGGCATCAAGCGGACGCTGAACGCCTGCTGGCGGACGGGAAAGCGTATCGCTGCTTCTGCACCCGGGAGGAGCTCGATGCTCAGCGGGCCAGCGCTGAGGCCTCGGGCGCGGGGTTCCGATACGATCGGCGATGCCGCAGTCTGACGCCGGCCGAAGTGGAGCGCCGCGCCCGTGCGGGAGCTCCATCCACCATCCGGTTCGTGATGGAGGACGAGGAGATCGCCTGGGAGGACGCCGTCCATGGTCGAATCAGCTTTCAGGGCCGCGACCTCGATGACTTCGTCATTCTGCGGAGCGATAACAGCGCCATCTACAATTTGGCGGTGGTCTCGGATGACATCGCGATGGGGATCACCCACGTCATCCGGGGCGACGATCACATCTCGAATACCCCAAAGCAGATCGCGCTTTATCGTGCCCTCGGGCACGAGCCGCCGGTATTCGCCCACGTGCCGATGATCCTGGGCCCTGACGGCAAGAAGCTTTCGAAGCGGCATGGCGCCACCGCGGTGGGCGATTACCAGGACCAGGGCATTCTTCCGGCGGCAATGAGAAATTTTCTTGCCCTCCTCGGGTGGTCGCCCGGAGAAGATCGGGAAATTTTGCCGGAGGACGAGATGATCCGGCTGTTCTCCCTCGAGGGCATTCAAAAGAAGCCGGCCATATTCGACACCACCAAGCTCGAGTGGATGAATGGGCAGTATCTGTCCACGTTACCGGTCGAACAGCTCGAAGGGCCGGTGCGGCGTCAGCTGGAGCAGATGGGCATTTCTGTAAGCCGAGACCTCCGCCCGTTGATCGATTCGGTAAAGGCCCGTTCCCGCACCATTCTGCACGTGGCCGAACAGGTCGCCGTGCGGCTCGATCCGGGGCGCTCGACCATCGATGCCAAGGGGGAGTCGTTGGTGAAGAAGATGGGTCCTGCGTTCGGGCGAAATCTCGGTCTGGCCGCAGCGGCCCTGGAACAGATCGACTCCGGTCAGTGGCAGCCCGACCGTCTGCTGGAAACACTGAAAGCGGTGGCCGAGAGCCAGACAGCCAAGCTGGGTGACATCATGCAGCCGGTAAGGGTGGCGCTGACCGGCAGCACCGTGTCGGAGCCCGTCAACGAGCTGCTGGCAGTCGTGGGCCGCGAACGAAGCCTCCGCCGCCTGGAGGAGGTGGCACGGGAGAACGGAGGAGTGGGCGCCGCGTGAAAAGGTGGAGCGGCCGGCTGTTGCTCTTGATCATTGCGGCTTGCGCCAAGGCACCACCTCCTCCTCAACCTCAGCCGGTCCCTTCCGCAGAGCGTCCGGATACCCTGGAGCTTCCGCCCTCTCCCCTGCTGGAACCCTCACCGCCCCCACCGCTACGCCGCTACGCCCCCGTACGCCTGGCCTTCGTAGGCGACATCAATCTGGGGACCTCCACGCTTCCTGACGGAGTGCCGCCCGACAGTGGTCGCGGCCTCTTGACCCAGGCGCGCTCCAGCCTCAGGGGTGATATCGTGGTCGGTAACTTCGAAGGGGTTCTGGCCGACACGGGGATCTCGACCAAATGCCTGCGCAAGGTGCAGCGGCCCCGCACCAAGCTGCGGCGGGGCATGCCCCAGCCGGCGGAGTCCCTGGCTACCCGGCCGAACTGCTACGCCTTCCGAACACCCACCTGGCTTGCACCGCGCCTGCTGGAAGCAGGGTTTACCCATCTGAACCTGGCGAATAACCACGCCAATGATCTCGGCGGTGCAGGCCGGGCGTCGACCGAGCGGATCCTCGACAGCCTGGGCCTTCGACTCTATGGGCCACTCGGCAGGATTACCGTGGACACAGTTCGTCGGGGAGACAGTCTGACGACCGTCGGCTTGGTCGGATTTACCACCTATCCGTACGCCTACGATCTGCTGGACATTCAGCGCAGCGCTGCGGTGGTGGATTCCATTCGTCCACTGGTCGATCTCCTGGTGGTGACCTTCCACGGCGGCTCCGAAGGGGTGAAGGCCCTGCACACGGGCCAGGCCGCCGAGTCGCTCGGTACCGAGCCGCGGGGAGACCTCCGCCGCTGGGCCCGTGCGGTGATCGATGCCGGAGCGGATGCGGTGGTGGGTCACGGACCCCACGTACTGCGCGGAATGGAGTTCTATCGCGGCCGTCTCATCGCCTACTCCCTCGGCAACTTCGTCACCTATCGTGGGTTCAATTTGACGGGACCCCTGGGCATTACCGGAGTCCTGCAGCTGGAGTTTGCCGGCGAGGGTCCGCTCCGGCGCGCTCGCCTGGTGCCCATGTTCCAGGTGCCCCGGAGCGGCCCCATGCCCGACCCGGAGCGCCGGGCGCTCGCTTTAATTCGGCAACTCTCCCAGGAAGATTTCGGCCCGGATGCCGCCGTCGTGGCGGAGAGCGGCGAGATCAGAGCTCCACGCTAGCGTCGCCTTGCTTCAGCGCACCGGCACGCCTACTGATTCCAGATGATCTCCGATGATTCCGCGCCGCCGGACGACAATGCCGTCCCCGTTCCGGCGGCGATTGCCGCTACTGCCGAGCCGGTTCAGCTCGAAGTCGGGCTGATCGAGGACGAGCGGGTGCCGGCCGAAATGGTGTGCATGGGGACCTATCGCAACGGACGGCTGGTGGCTCGTTCCGTGATGTCACCTGAGGCCTGGGAGCAAATCCAGGCGCACGGATTCTTCGACGAGCCGTTGCAGGTGGTGCTGGTCGCTCGGGTGGCGCCGCCGGGACTGCAGTGTCAGCTCTTTGCCATGGTTCCGCTGCCCGAAGAGGCCGACGAGCCGGAAGAGCCCTGGAGTGCCAGCGTGCCCAGCTCTTCGTATGAGGCCACGCTGGCGGATGAGGCCGCCGAGGCCGAAGACCCCGAGGTGGCGCCGGTACCGCTGGGCAACATCGTGCGCTACCAGCGGGACCGGGTCCACCCCGAGAGCCTTCCGCTCGAGACGGCGGACATTCTCAAGAAGATTGTTGAAGGCGAAGCGGCGGAGGTGGTGGACCGCGCGTTGGCGGATCTGTTGGGGCTTGATGGGGAACAGCGTGAACAGTGAACGGTAAACAGCGAAGGCGGGGCGGACCAGCTTGCCATGTACCGTTTACGCCTTTTACTCCACCTCTCAGGGAGTAGGCGGGTTCTCCGGCGGCGGTGCGGTGCGCTGGTTCCGCTGAAACTCGCGCTCCCGCTCCTTCCGTTCGCGCATCTCTCGAATCATGGTCTTGAACTCTTCCATGTTCTGCGCCCGCTGCGCCGCGTACATCAGATCGGTCCGCAGATCCATCAGGTGGTTATAGGCCCGGTTCTGATCGATGTTACCCGCCGGAATCGGCAGTAGAGCCAATACCGCGGCCGGAATTTTGAGCCCGGCGATGTAGATGTTCTTAGAGTCCAGCCCGAACTTCTTCCCCGCAACTTCAGTGGTCCAGCTCGGCAGACCCCGATTTCTGCTCGCAGGATCGCTGGCAATCGAATCCAGATACGCCTGGACGATGCTGGTGACGGCACTGTCGA
>Ga0307416_100000101_pt1 | contig 53409 bp, 44 predicted proteins | sample DK1Cmetagenome_2_FD_203821 | JGI IMG/M metagenome (GOLD analysis project Ga0307416, IMG submission 203821) | Maize rhizosphere microbial communities from greenhouse at UC Davis, California, United States - DK15-C-3 | ecosystem: Host-associated > Plants > Roots > Rhizosphere > Soil | place...
TCTGAGCCGCGGCTAGCCGCAGGCAGACACAGTGCGAGGGGGTCGACCCGATGGGGCGCGGCCGTGCAAAAGCAAAGCAGACGAAGGTTGCCCGCGAACTTAAGTACCGTTCGTTCGAGACGGACTTTTCGTCGTTGGAGCGTGAACTTCGGGGTACAGGGTCAGAGCACCAGGAAGTACCGCCGCAATATGCCGACCTTGCAGAGGAGTACGAAGACGACGACTCCTCCTCAGACGAGCGGGAGTATGGGCACCTTCGGAAGTCCGGCTAGGAAAAGCCTTCCAACTGCCTTCCGCTGGCAACACTGGCAATAGCCTGGACCGCATGAGCCAGAACCCCCCAGAAACGCCGGACCAATCGCAGTCGCAGAGCGAGCCTGGCGAATCAACCCAGTCGTCATTCCAGGCGCAGCGTCAGGCTGGGAGCGGGCCGGCAAGCCCGAGCTCGGCCGATACGGCCTCCACCGGTCCCACGAGTGCTGGCTCACCAGACCCGTACCAGTCCTATCCCGCCCCAGAGACTGCAGCCGACTCCTCGGCCGGCGTGGCGTACGGACAACAGACACCCGAGGGGTACCAGCAACCGGGCTACCAGTATGCGGATCCAAATCAGCAGTCCGGCTATCAACAGGGCTACCAGCCCTACGGCGACCCGAACCAGCAGCCATACGGTCAACAGGGATATGGGCAACAGGGATATGGGCAACACGGGTACGCGCCGCAACAGTACGATCAGCCCGGCTACCCGCAGCAGCCCTATCCGTACCTGCAACCCGTCTCGGAGAGCGATGAGAAGACCTGGGCGATCCTCTCCCATATCACGATCCCGTTCTTCGGCTTCGTCGGCCCGCTGATCGCGTACTTGATCTACAAAGACCGCAGCGAATGGCTCAAGCAGGTCACCACCGAGGCGCTGAACTTTTCGATCTTGTACAGCATCGTGACCGTCATCGGGTGGATAACCAGCCCGTTCCTCATCGGTTTCATCCTGTTGCTGGTGGCCTTTGTCGTCGCGCTGATCTTTTGCATAACGGGCACGGTTGCTGCGAACAAGCATGAGTTCTACAAGTACCCGATCAATGTGAGGGTCATTAAGTAGGCACTATGGGTGGGTGACCACCTGGCGTCCGGACTTCCTGGACGGGTACGAGACGACCGAGCTCGCATTGCCCGATGCCGAGCTCGCGCCTGGTGAGCCTGCCGACATCGACCCGGTGGCAACGCTGATCCGCAAGTCTGGTCCTCGGATTGGGTCTCGCGCGGCGCTGTATGTGCACGGCTGGAACGACTACTTCTTCCAGACCCACGTCGCCGACTATCTGACCGAGCTGGGATATGACTTCTACGCCATTGATCTGCGTCGTTACGGGCGCAGCCTACGGCCAGGCCAATTGCGTGGTTTCATTACCGATCTTGATCATTACTTCGTTGAGCTCGGTGCGGCTGCAGACCTGATCGCCGAAGACCATGATCGGCTGCTGCTTATAGGCCATTCAACGGGCGGCCTGATCACAGCTCTCTGGGCCGCGCACAGTGCTGATCGTCTCGAGGGCTTGATTCTTAACTCACCGTGGCTGGACCTGCAAGGCTCAGTCATTGTGCGAACGTTGGGTACGCCTGTGATCGATGCCTTGGGCAGTCGAACGCCGACTTCAGTGTTGTGGCAACCGAACGTCGGTTTTACGGCCCGATCACTCCACATCAGCATGGGTGGGGAGTGGGATTACGACTTGACCTTGAAGTCGACGCCGGCGCCAGCGATCCGAGCGGGCTGGTTGCGGGCAATGCTGCTCGGGCACCAGCGGGTAGCCGCCGGACTCGGCATTAGCGTTCCGATCTTGGTGCTTGCCTCGACGCTGAGCGATTTCTCCCGGCGCTGGCATGAAGGACTTCGCGTCGTCGATTCGGTGCTTGACGTGGAGCAGATCGCCGCTCGCGCCGTACGGCTGGGGCCCCATGTGACCGTAGTCCGGATCCCCGAGGGCTTGCACGATCTGACCTTGTCTGCGCCGCACGTACGCAAACAGGCATTGGATGAGATCGGCCGGTTCGTCGAGGCGTATGTCAAGCGCGGGGTCACCTTACAGGATGGGTCTGTTGGAGGCGGTGCGCGCCCTGATTAGATGAGTGTGTGACTGAGATGCCTCATGTAGTGGTTGTCGGCGCTGGCTTCGGGGGTATATCGGCAACTGACGAGCTATCCAAGGAAGGGTTTCGGGTAACGGTGCTGGACCGGTTCCCGTACAACACATTTCAGCCGTTGCTTTATCAGGTGGCCACTGGAGGTCTCAATCCTGGGGATGTCACATACGCGCTGCGGTACTTTGCCGCCAGGCACGAGGGTGTCCGGTTCCGCGTTGCCGAGGTCGTCGACATTGATCATGATCAGCAACAAGTAGTCTGCGACGACGGGGACCGGGTCGACTATGACTACTTGATCATCGGCAATGGCATCACGACGAATCACTTCGGTATTCCGGGCGCTGCGGAGTACACCATGTCGATGTACACCCGGGCTGAGGCGCTGCGGGTCCGCGACACGATCTTCGGCAGTCTGGAGATCATTGCCGGTGAGCCAGAAATGAGTACCCACGGATTCACGGTCGTGATCGTCGGTGGCGGCCCAACTGGGGTTGAGATGGCAGGTCAGCTGGCTGAGCTCAAGGCCGAAACCATTCCGTCGATCTATCCCGAGATCAATCCAGCGCGTCTCCATGTGGTGCTGGTCGAGATGCTGGATCGTCTCTTGGCACCGTTTGACGAGTCGCTGCAGAAGTACACGCTGCAGGAATTGATCAAGCGTGGCGTCGACGTTCGGCTCAACACCGCGATCACCGAGATTGAGCCCGATCGCGTCGACTTCAAGGACGGCTCCTCGATGCCGGTTGATCTTGTGATCTGGGCGGCCGGCGTATCCGGTGATCCGGCGGTGCGGAACTGGGGACTGCCCCTCGGTCGGGCAGGGCGGATCGAGATCAATGACGACCTGCGAGTTGTTGGCGAAGAGCGGATCTTCGCGATCGGTGATACCAGCGTCGGTGTGAACAATCCGTTGCCGCAGCTGGCTCAGCCGGCGATCCAGGAGGGGAAGTTTGCTGCCAGGCAGATTGCCCGGTTGCATCGCGGCCTGGAGACTCAGACGTTCCACTACCACGACAAGGGCACCATGGCGACCATCGGACGCGGCGATGCCGTGCTCCAGATGCCGGTAGGGATCAAGCTCCGGGGCGTAATGGCGTGGGTTGGTTGGATTGTGCTGCATATCGCGTATCTGCTCGGCGGCCGTAACCGGATACAGACCCTGATAAACCTGGGGTCCCGATACTTCGGGCCCAGACGCTCGAACGCGATCGTGGGAGACGTCTTGGCGACGCCGAAGCTACGGGCGATCCAGGCTCGGGAGGAGAAGTCGGCGTAGCGGAGCCTTGCCGCCTGAGCCTGTTGAAGTGGTGGCCAGGGCCGGAATCGAACCGGCGACCTTTCACTTTTCAGGCGAACGCTACTACCGACTGAGCTACCTGGCCTCGTCTTGGTGATCTTGATGCATCACCGCTTACGCGACCCCGACGGGACTCGAACCCGCGACCTCCGCCGTGACAGGGCGGCGCGCTAACCAACTGCGCCACGGGGCCTCACATCAAGCTTCGCACCCTTCCGGGCGCCCGCGAAACTATAGCGCAGCAGTTCGACCATGCGGTAAACGGGCGGCCCTGTGGGCTTCGGGACGGAAGGCCGACAGCGGCTGCTCACGCTATGGTTGCTGGTGCTAACTCGGTGTCTGACAACCGAGGAGGAGTTGAGGTCCCCATCGTCTAGTGGCCTAGGACACCGCCCTTTCAAGGCGGCAACACGGGTTCGAACCCCGTTGGGGACACAAGCTAAAACCACCTCTGACTAGGACTGATACCACCGCAAGCCGGTCAGAGTCTACGCGGATCCATCGCCGGGGACGCGCGAGGGACGCAGGAGCTCTCGCCAGTGCTGCCGTCGGCAGAGCTCCAGATCAGCCGACTTTGCTCGGCCACATACGGGCCCGCGAGTGCCGGCGGACTTGTGTTGTCGCGAGCTTGAACCTCGTACGGGACGGCAAGGCGCTTTGGCGCATTGCAAAGAACTACCGACGTGTCGGCGACCACCAGGCACGTGCGATCCGCCTTAAGGATGCGGGACGTCGACAGAACCCGCCATGGCTGGTGACTTCCCGACCATTCACCTTTCAGCGACAACCGGGAGGAAGGAAATGATCAACGAGCTTGATCGACTGATGACGATCACCGACTTGTCGGAGATGCTCGGCGTGCCTGTTGACACCCTGTACGGGTGGCGGCACCGTGGTGAGGGCCCGGAAGGCTACAGAATCGGTCGTCACGTTCGATACCGTAGGGCGGCCGTCGAGGCTTGGCTTGACACCCATGCCGATCGGCGCCAGAGGTAACGTGGCGCACATTGAGCGCCGTCGCCTTCAGCAGCGCGACGCGTCTGGACGAATCCGTACGGTCCTGCACTACAAGGTGCGCTACCGCGACGCGACGGGCAAGCACCACAGCGAGACCAAGACCAGATTGGTCGACGCTGAGCGCAGGAAAGCTGAGATCGAGGTCGCGCTCGCGACCGCAACGTGGCGAGATCCGAGGCGCGGTGAGCTCAGCCTCGCGGAATGGGCACAGGCCTGGCTGCCCACCCGATTTGATCTTCGGCCAACTACATGGGCCCGGCTCGAAACGACAATGCAGAAGCAGGTCCTTCCCTATTTCGGCTCCGCGCCGCTGAACAAGATCACCAACGCGATCGTGCGGGAGTGGGTCTCAACACTTCTGAGTTCAGGGCTGTCGGCAGCTACCACGCGTAAGGCTGTTTTCGCTTTGCGGCAATGCTTGGCAGCTGCAATTGCGGACGAGCGCATCCAGAGCAATCCTGCGTCCGCGGTGCCCCTTCCGACTGAGCGACAGAAGCCGCCGCGGTATCTATCGCAAAGCGAAGTTGAGCGCCTCGTGGATGAGATGCCTCGTCAGTATCGCGCCCTCGTGCTGGTCGGCGCGTACGCCGGACTTCGTTGGGGAGAAGCTGCAGGCTTGCGGCGCCGCGACATAGACCCGATGCGCTCCCGCATCCGCGTCACCTCGACGGCCGTCGAGTTGCGAGGGCAAGTGACGTTGGACAACCAGCCCAAAACGACGCGCTCGAAGCGTTCCGTTCCCGTCGCTCGCTCAGTGATGCGGAGGCTCGAAGATCACCTCTCGGAGTTTGTTGAGCCGACATCAGATGCCCTCGTGTTCACCGTGCCTTCAGGTGGGCCGCTTTTCCGTGTGTGGGGCCGCAGGGTCTTGCGGCCGGCCGTGCTGCGCGCCGGGTTGGACGACATCACCTTCCACGGACTTAGGCACAGCTTTGTTGCGATCATGGTGGCCGCAGGTTGCAATGTACGCGAGGTCTCCGAGTGGGCTGGGCACAACAGTGTCGCGTTTACGCTGACGAGGTACGGCGGCTTGTTTGAGGACAACACTGACGCCGCCATCGATCGGCTTGATGCACTTCTTGGAGGGTTCTGCGCCGCCCGCGAATCGCGCTAGGCGTTTCCCCTCCTCATACGACCAACCTTTAGCTGTGCCACAACTCAGAACGTATCCCGCAGACTTGAGCTAAGGAGCCGATCATGCCAGCAGGAACCTTCTCGACCGATACCTATCTGACCTCCCCCTCCCCCGGACTGTGAAGGCCGCGAGATCCGCATCACGCTGTGCAAGTTTCGGAGTCTCTCACGGCTCCCCTCGCCAGCCTGCGAGCAAGTGGTGCACCAGCTGGTGTTCGGACGCGACAACCGGAAATAGAGGGGACAAATTGGCGCACGCCAAGAGACGTGCGGCGGACTCGGCGGGACAGCGACGGGCCGTCTCGAGTGGCGTTTGGAAGGCGGCCGCCGATGACGTCCAGATGATCATGGGCGAACATCGCGCCACCTCCGGCCAGGGCAACCTGCCCAGCCTCCGGCAACGCGAGCGCGATTCGGGCGATCTGCTCGTGCAGCGGGTCAAGGCTCACGACGCGACATCGCCAAGCCGAGGCTCCCACACCTGTCGCACGTAAGGCGGCAACCACAGCCGGGGCCAGACCCGCAGCAGCTCCTCATAATTGAGATAGCGGCAGACGTCCTCGGCCGTTCCGTCGGTCAGCACGATCTCGTACAGCACGATGCGCTCGGCTTCGTTGCTCAGGTCGAAGCTTCGAGCGGGCCCATGGCCGGACGCGTAGATACGCAACGGCAACCGCACCATCCCAGTGAGCGGGCCGCGCAACTGTGTGAGGTCGGCCGGCAATGAGACCGGCCGTCGCCAACTGCCCCGGCGCGGTCCGAAAGCCGACGTCGTCATGTGGGCACCTCCCGCCTTAAGACTGGCACGGCATACCGACCACGCGTACACGGCCCGCCGGTTCGGTACCAGAGCCGAAACCACTCGAGCGGCATCGGACAGTGACGTTCAGCGGCTCGGGCCGAACGCCGGAGGTGGTGCCGAGCGCGGCACGGGCCGATGCCGGCCGGGTGACGTCGTAGCCGTGCGGCTGGTCGTTGGGACAGGGTTCGAAGTTGAAGGGTGCCGATTTGGGGCTAGTTGATCAAGGATGCGCCACCAGAGGGCTGCTGCGGGGTGGTCGTCAGGTAGGGGACCTTCGGCGGACGCCGACCGCACGAGCAGGGTGGCGTCGAAACCTGCCCGGGTGAGGTTGCTCAACCGTTCTGTCAGCTCCGACAGGAATGGATCTGCGGTCACACTTGGGACCTCCGTGGCGAGCAATTGCCGCCATCGCCGCGCCTCGTCGGTAGCCGCAGTGGCGAGTCGCTTGTCGAGTTGCTGTTGCCAGGTTCGCGCGGCATGGCCGAGTTGGAGTGGCCCGGTTGGTCGCAGGTCGCTGGGCTCGACCTGGGTGGCAGCGCGCCATACCTGCAGCTCGGCGATCAGCTCGGCCGGCACGGCAGCATGAGGCTGACCCGCCCACTCCGCACTCCCAGCGGTGAGGCGGATCTGGTCGGCGAGCTGAATGACCAGGCGTGATCGGGTACCCAGGTACAGCCCCCATGTGGGATCGGCAGCGATGCGGTCCGGAATTCCGGGCAGCCACGGCAGAGGACCGTCTCGACTACTGCGTGGGCTAGCGCTGTCTAGGCGCCAGTCCAGCACGGCGGCTTGATCATCGGCACTGTGCATCTCCCTGGCCTCGCATGCCTCCCGTAGGCGTTCGTCCGGGTCGGCGCCGTCCGCGGCAAGGAGCAGCAGACGGCCACGCAGGGTCGGCCATGCCGGCTCGTCTGTTAGCCCGGGCACCAACTGGTTCGCAAAGCCCTCCAGTGCCTGTGCCGCACTCTGACCGATGGCATGCTCGGCCGCCACGTGTAAGGCGTCGAGGTAGCGATCGACGGACTCTGCGAGCCGGACGGCGGGATCCTGTTGATCTTGGAGCATCCCGCTGGCGGACCGTGGGGTGTCGTCGCGGGCGAGGGTTTGTTCGAGCAGCTCGGTGGCGGTGGACGGTCTCATCGTGTCGGGCCGGATAAGAGCGTGCGTGTCGCCGTTGCCGACGAGCTGCAGGTAGATGTGGTTGCCTAGGCGTCCTCTGGTGCACATGGTGTACAGCTGCTGCCGCGACTCGGTACCAGTAATAAGGCCGTGCATGGTGTCGGCGGTGATCCCTTGAGCGCTGTGAATCGTAGTGGCATATCCGAGCTCCACGGAAGCTCGTACGTAGCTGGCAGGCAGGTGGACGGTGCGGCCGGTACGGCGGTGCTGCACCCGCAGCCCACCATGACGATCAGCGGCGAGAACGGTCCACCGGTCACCGTTCTTCACCCAATCCGTGGCTGAGGTGCGGAGTCGTCGGTCATTGCTACGGGTGATGATCAACTCACCGGAACTGGCCCGGTTTCCATCGGCCAAGATCACCTCTGGTCCAAATGCCGGTGCAGACGCCAGGCGATGCCCGCGGGCACGCCGGTTTAGCTCCGCCACCAGATCACGCGTTGGTGCAAGCATGACCGAATCCAGTCCACGACCCCGGTCGGCTCGCCACGCGTCGAAGAGATTCTCAGTGACTGTTGCGAGGTCGCCGACGTGGATCCGTTGCCGGTCGAGGTAGAAGCCCAACGCCTCCGGCCGTCCGTCCCGCAGCGCCAGCGAGGCGGCCGCTTCGGCGGGGTCGTGGAATCGGTGGAGTTCGGTCAGCCGAACCGCGCCATTGCTGTTTTCGATGTCGCGGAGGACACCGCCAGCGCCGACAGCGGCCAACTGTTGATCATCACCGATCAGTCGAACACTCCCGCCGCAGCCAACAATGAACTGGACGGCGGCGTCGAGGGAGAGCGTGTCCGCCATCCCGGCCTCATCGATCAACACCAACGTGGACGGGCCAATGTTGAGAATCCAGTCCGGCGGTTCGCTGTCTTGGTATTGTAGTGACCAGGTGAGTTTGGCGAGGGTGTCGCTGGGCGCACCGGTCTGATCACGGAGTTGGGCGGCCGCGGTGGCGGACGGAGCTAGTCCGAGCACGTGACCGCCGCCCTCCAGCCAAGCCTGGGTGAGCGCGCATAGTGCGGTCGTCTTACCGCTGCCGGCTGGGGCGATCGCCAGCTGCAGCCGGGCACCCGACGTGGCCATTGATCGGACAAGAGCGGCCTGCCCAGCGTCCAGGGCTACCCCGTTGGCTGCCGACTCCAGCAGCGCCAGATCAACGGCGACCGCATCGACGCTGCGCCCATCGGTGCGGTCCGCATTGGCGACCAACCGGCGCTCAGCGTCGAGGATTCGGGCCGAGGTGAACAGCTCTGCACCAGCGACGTTGTAGACCGATGAGCCGTCGGACCGCCGCAGCGATGCCGGTTCCACGGTGCCGTCGTCGGTGCTGGTGAGCCGTATCGATCTGGTGCCAAGTACTTCGGCGACGAGCCGCTCGACCAGCTGCTCCGGTTTGTCGGCGGTGAGGTTTGCGGTCCGGATTTGACGTTGTGCTTCGGCCCGTACATGCCAGATCTGCCAGGTGGAGCGGTGCTCCTCCATCGCCGCAAGCACCCGATCGGCCGCCGCCGCGACCCAATCCGGGTCAATGATCGGGCTGATCTTGTCCGAGCGATGAAGTGCGGCATGCACCATGGCATCGACGGCCTGAGGTCCGCCGAGGACCTTGGCGGCCTCGTTGCGCCAAGCAATCCGCTGCTCTGACAGACAGCGGGGTTCGTGCTTGGCATCACGCGTCTCCAATGTCGCCTGCTGCGCCAGATGCAGCATTTCTATCGGGGTCGCTGGCCGGCCGTGGTCTCGCTGAAACTGGCGGGCCAACTCCCCGCTACGCGCCTCGATGCTGGCCCGCCGTGCCGACCAGCGCCGGTTTAGGGCAGGTTCGACACCGACGATCTCCCGTATCGGCCGGGGTCGCGGATCACGGTCGGCTCGTTCCGTGAACCGAACCCCGAGGGTGTCGTGGAGATGGTGTTCGAGGGCGGTGTTGTAGGTCTCCGACGCAGCCACCGTCGCCTTGAACAGCACGCGGCCATCGATCGACAGCCACCGTCCGTCCAGGGTCTGCACCTTGTTCGCAACGGCGACGTGAGTATGCAGATCCGGATCCCCGGCTCGGGAGTCGCGGTGTGTAAACGCGGCCGCGACCAGGCCGCGTACGTTGACCTGTCGGACCCCGTTCCTGCCTTGCCTGGTGAACAGTGCGTGGCGTTCGATGAAGTTGAGTGCATCCTGCACCGCAGCCTGATGCGCCCGCTCAATCTTTGCAGCGACGTGCGGGTCGGCGACCGCCCACAACGTCGATACTGACTTGACCGGCGAGAAGGTCAGGTCATAGCCGGCAACCGTCTGGGTGCGCGGACGCGATTCCTTAGCGATGGTCGCGGCGATCTCGCGGGCATCCATCGGATCCCGGCCATGCTCTGCTCGGAAGAACTCCCGCGCCACCTCGGTGCGGACCTGCGCCCGCAGTGCCGCGGGGACTGGCTCGTCCGCCTGCTGCCTCGTGGCCTGCTGGGCGGCAATCCGCTTTGCCACCTCCAGCCGGAACGGGCTGACATCACTGGCGTAAATCTTGAAAGGCAACCCGAGTCGGGTCGCACCATTGATGTTTTCGTTGGTCAAGTCAGCAGGATCCAGCTGCTCCATACGCGTACTGGCGAGGGGATGCATGCCGGCGCCGAAGATAGCCCGCATCTGCTCCCCTGTCACCGGATCCCCGACGTTGAGGCCGTCGATGCCAGCCATGCCAGAGCCGATCCATACTCCCGGACTTTCTCCGCGTTCGGTGTAGTAGGAGGCCAGCCCAATGTGGCCCTTCTCGGTTGCATCTAACGCCGCAACTTGCCGTGTCAGGTAGTCGTACCCCGACCCGGCGCTGAGCTTGTGAATGCTCATCGTCACAACCACTGAAGGCGAAACCAGTCAACCTCGCGGTCATCCCAACCGGGAGGACTGTCCGAGAATGCAAAGAGGTGTGTCAAACAGCGGATCTTGAAATCGAGAGGGGTACGTGAAGCAGCTCGAGATCGTCGGTGATGACCGCTCGAGTCGTCGGAACGGCTTACGGCTGAGTGAAAGGCCGGTGTCGATACGGGTCCAGTGTCGATAAGGGAAGATGTGATGAGTCAGCAGTCGATGAGGCAGGCGGCGCGGCGCTCAGCGTTAGATGCCGAGGCGGTCCTGCGCAGAACGCGGCGACCGGGAACGCCGGCTTGAGGGTCTGGCGGTCGCGGCACTGACCGCGCTCGGCGAACGCGATGCTCTCGTCCGGGACCCGGAGCGGCGCGCTGGGTAAGCGCTGCGGACCTTGACCGACGATGAGGGTTGTCGCTGCGTGAGGCGGTCCACTAGGGCAACAGCGGCCTCACTGTGCGAGAGATAACCCGTTTCCGACGCAGGCTTCATCGCTGAAGTGATTTCACCTGGAGTTAACCGGCCATCCCAGCCGTGTCGATATTCAGTCCAGCGAGCCGCAATCGCTGTGCGAGTGCGTGGCGTTTCCGCGCTAAACTCCGCTCCCCGCGAGATGAATATAGGAGAGGCCGGAACTAAGGCATAGGCAAAGGTATCTAGGCCGCCGCTGACCCGTCTTGATTATTATTACCGTGACGCATCAGTCACGGACGAGTAACGCTGGCCTTGTCACCCTAGCCCCGCCGGTCGATGCGTTGGAGCGCAAGATGGACGACTCGTTATCCTCCCCAGTCCTGGCTGCACGCCGGTCTCTTGAGATCGAATCGGTGGATGATTTCGGACGGACGCCGCCTCGCCGGATTCGGCTGAGCTTGCTGCCGCGCTTCGCGATCGGCATTGACGATCGGCCAGTGACGCTAGGCAGCCGGTCAGAGCGGGTCCTGGCCTATTTGGCAATTCAGGGCGGTAGCTCGCATCGTGCGACCGTCGCCGGCACCTTGTGGCCGGACACCACCGGCGAGCGTGCGCTGTCCAGCCTGCGTACGGTCTTGTGGAACTTGGCTCAGCTGGGCGTGCCGCTTGTCAACGTGACACCGACAACTTTGACCCTCAGGCCAGAGGTGACAGTCGACATGCGAGAGGCGACAGATCGGGCTCGATCACTTATTGACGGGTCGCGCGACATCACCGACGTACCCGAAACGATCCAGCTGTTGCGCCAGGAAATGCTTGTTGACTGGGCCGAGGACTGGATGATCGTCGAGCAGGAGCGTTTTCGACAGCTGCGGCTGCACGCGCTGGAGGAACTCGGAGCACAGTTGATCGAGATGGGCCGGTACGCGCAGGCCGTCGTGGCCGCCCTCGACGCCGTTGGCTGTGATCCGTTGCGCGAGACCGCGCATTTGCTCCTCATGCGGGTGTACCTCGCGCAGGGCAATCGGTGCGCGGCAATCAACCAGTACCGTTCATGCGCTCGGGTGCTCCACGATGAGCTCGGGCTTCGGCCGTCTAGAACGATGACTGCGCTGCTGCAGCAAGCGATGGGTGATTCTGAGGTCGCATGACGCTGACGTCACGGTCGCGTGACGTACACGGCGCAAGGATCGCGTTCATGGTCACGGGGCACCGCAGCAATAATGCCGCCCATCGACCGGCGGGGCGTGTAGCGGTTCTGGCCATCCGGTCGCTCGACGATCTCTCCGGCGGTGCCGGACGGTACCGCGTCAACTCGAGTACATCGGTCAACGACGAGCCGCGACAGTCCATCACAGTAGAGGGTGCTGCGCAATTGCGCGCAGAAGTGCTGCGTTGGCTTAACCGGGTGCTCGAGCGCGAATCGGCCGACGGATGACCGCCGCGATTGTGACACGGGCACGGATGGGGACGGATTGGACACCTCCTGACAAAGCCGAGGTGCTGCGTTGGCTCGCGGAGCTCGACCGGCTCCTCGACGTCGCCGCAGCGGCAGCAAAGGGGCGATACGGCGTAAGTCCGGGGGACAATCCGTATCGAGGCTTGTACGTGGGTGCAGACGAGCTTGATCAGCTATTGGCCCGCGCGCCCGCGCTGCCATTGCTCGCGGACTGGGCCGCGGCGGGCTTCGAGCCGGCAGTCGAACCCCGCCTAGGGTTAAGTCCTTTGCAAAGTGCAGCGTTGCTCGTCGCGTTGGCTTCCGAGGTCGATTCGAAATACGAGCGCATCTACTGCTATCTCCACGACGACGTGACGCGGCGCCGGCCCACCGTTGGCCTGGTGCTGGACTTGTTCTGCCGGGATGGTGACGAGCGGATCCGCGGGCTCGTTGAGTTCGCAGTGTCGTCGCCGCTACGCTCCGGGCATCTGATCGAAGTAGGAGACGACAGCAGCCGACAGTTGCCATTGATAGTCCAGCCGTATCGACTCGACAGCCAGCTCACTCGACTGCTGCTCGACGGTCCCGACGTAGACCCTCGGCTTACGCGCGGGGTGCGGCTGCTTGATCAAGCGCTTGACATAGATGAACTACAGCTCGCAACGGGGACCGCGACCCAGGCGGCCGCGGCGATTCGTTTGATGGAGGTTACCGGCCGGCTGCAGGTGACCGGAGGCGACGAGCGGGTCGTTACAGAGCTTGCAACGGCACTGGCAGGGCAGCTAGGGAAGCCGGTGCTCGGCGTTGACCTGACTGCATTCGAAGCGACCGACGATGTCACATACCTGCTCGAGCGGGAGGCGCATTGGCATGGAGCGGCAGTTGTCGTACGGCTGGGTCATCACTCGGTAGCGAGCTGGGAGCGCCTACTGCGGCGGCTGCCGATGGTGTTGGTGACCCGACGCGAAGTCGATCTGGGACTCTCGGCAATCGGATTCCCGGCCCTTGAGGTTCCGCTCACCGACCTCGCGACCCGACGGACCTGCTGGTTCGGTGCGGCGGCGGCGCTAGGGCTCGGGTTGTCGGTCGACGATGTTGAGTCGCTGGCCAGGACGTACCGGCTGTCGGCGTCCGAGATCGAGGATGCCGCGCAGATAGCGGCGATAAGCGGAGCGCTGGCCGAGCAGTCGGCCGTGGTCGAGCGTGCCAGTGCCTCTTCTCGGGCCCTCGCGGCGCGCAGCATGGGGAGCGTCGCCCGTCAGGTCGAGCTTAGCCATGAATGGGATGACCTTGTCCTTCCTCAGGACACAACCGACCAGCTAAGGGAGTTGTGTTCACGAGTTCGGTTTGAGACCGAAGTGCTCGACGTTTGGGGATTTCGTCGGGCCTCCGTCGGAAGCAGGGGACTACACGCACTCTTCAGCGGCCCTTCAGGTACTGGCAAGACGGCCGCCGCGCAGATCGTCGCCGGTGCGCTCGGTCTGCAACTCTGGGGGGTCGAGCTGTCAACGGTGATTAGCAAGTACATCGGTGAGACGGAGAAAAACCTAGACCGAATCTTCACTGCTGCCAAGAGTGCCGACGTGGTGCTGATCTTCGACGAGGCCGATGCCTTGTTCGGCAAGCGGTCGGAGATCCGGGATTCGCATGATCGGTACGCCAATGTGGAGATCTCCTACTTATTGCAGCGTATGGAAGAGCACGACGGCGTGACCGTCCTCGCGACCAACCTCCGTAGCAATCTGGATACCGCGTTCTTGCGCCGGCTCGCGTTCGATGTGCGCTTCCCGTTCCCCGATGATGAGCAGCGGCTCTTGATTTGGCAGCGGGTTTATCCAGTCCAGGTGCCGCTGGGTGCTGACGTCGATTTTGCCGATCTCGCTGTCCGGTATCGACTGTCAGGCGGCCAGATTCGCAATGTTGCAGTCGCGTCCGCGTATCTGGCGGCGAGTGAGTCCAGCCTCGTACGTGCTCGGCACGTCGAGCATGCGATAAGGCGGGAGTATCAAAAGCTCGGCCAGCCGCTCGGCGCTGACCTTTCGGTACGGGATGGTTCATGAGTCGAACCCAGACCAGAGCGTCGAAAGACGACTTGGAAACAGAGTTCTCTGAGGCTGCGGATGCAGGGCGTACCGGTTCCGACCCCTCATGGGGTCATTCGTCTCTCGTGGCCACCAGCAACCAGGCGATCGGCCGGATGGTCGAAAGCCATCCGCCGGCACACGGGGCTGTTGGCTCGCCGCTACCGTCCGACTTGCAGGTGTGGGCCAATCAAGCGTTTGGAGCCGATCTGTCCGCAGTGCGTGTGCACACCGGCTCACAGGCCGAGCAGGCCAACCGCGAGGCTGGTACCTCGGCGTATACAGTCGGGAGCGACATTGTCCTTAGTAGTGATCACTTTCCCGTGCTCGTTCACGAGCTCGCACACACCGTGCAGCAGCAGCGGGGCGCAGATCTGCCAAGGAGGAACGCGAGCAGCGGTATTGCTTGGGCGCAGGAAGGGCTCGCGGATCGCGCGGTCGAAGGCGCTCTCACTGGCCATCATTCGGTCGATGTCGGAGCGGGAGCCGCTGTCGGATTCGCAGGCGCGGATAAAGACGAGGAAGCAAACCTCTCGCTTCGATTAATGAAGCATGTGCAGTCGCGGATGATCGACATGCTGATGGGCCCCCTCGGCACATCCGCGACGATAGCCAAACTTCTCGCGCCCGTGATACAGGGATTCGTCGAGGAGCTCGTGGCTCAGCTGTGGACGCAGCGGCAGGGAGCCAAGTTTCTCAATCGAATGCTGAGCATGGGGGTGTCCGGCTTCGGGCAGCTCGCCAAGGGCTACTACATCGGCCTCGTCGAGGGCCTCGCCAGCCCGATCACCGACCTATTCCGTCTCGGCGTTCTGATGGAGAAGCTAAAGGGTCTTGGGGAGCAGCTCGCACTGCAGATCTTGATCAAAATCTTCACAAACCACAGCGCGCTGGCTGCGGACCTGGCGAAGGTAACAGGGAAAGTCGGCGAGATTAAGGACCAGCTGGCTGCCGCATGGATAAACGCGAAGAACAATCCGGTCGAGACAATCGTCGGAATCTTGGACGCACAAGAACACCTGGGGGATTTTGCCAGGGAGCAGGCCCACGATCTTGGCCGAGCCGGTGCGAGCGCCCTTGTGGCGAGTTTCACCTCGCCGTTCGAGCCGAAGAAAGAGCAGGCGCCCGAAGCTGCGCCGTCGTTAGCCACTCCATTGGCGTTAGTTGAGTCGAAGGTGGAGTCGCTGGAGGCAGCTGTCATCGATACGCCATGGGCACAAGTTGGCAACAAGCTCGGGTATGCAGTCGGGTTCATAGCCGTGCAGTTAGCACTGTTCATATTCACCGAAGGCATCGGCAACGCCATCGAGCAGGTGGCGGCCTGGGTCAGCAAGGTGGGAGCAGCAGTAGGGAAGCTGGCCAGCGGTGTCGGGCTGGCGATCGAGAAGATGGCGGAAGTTGCCGGGGCCGTCGGCAAGGCAATCGCGGCAGTGGAGCATGTTGTCGGAGCACTGCTGGGCAAAGCGCTCAAGCCATTGGACAAAATATTTGGGGGGATGTTTGCGTCGCTCGGCGACATGATGTTCGCGCTGCGACAGTTCTTGCAGGACCTCTTCGGCGTCAGCAAGAAGGCGGCAACCCCACTGGTCGAGGCGGCAGCGTCCAAGGCTGGAGGGCTCGCGGAAGACCTGTCTAGGGTGGCGCCCACGCCGACCGCACCCAAGCCCAAGATCGGTACGGCGTCGTCGAGTGCCGAGTCGCTAGGAACGAAGGGCACCGAAGCGCTGGAGCATGTGCCAGCGGCCGGTGCACCAAAGCTGACCGAGCCGCCCACCGCCGGCCAAGCCGCCGCACCTGAGGCTGTCGGCAAGTTGCCTGAGTCGGCGGCGGCAGTGCCCCAGGGTATGGAGGCGAAGCAGGCGGCGGTGCCCCCGGGTATGGAGGCGAAGCAGGCGGCGGTGCCCCCGGGTATGGAGGCGAAGCCGGCGGCGGTGCCCCCGGGTATGGAGGCGAAGCCGGCGGCGGTGTCCCCGGGTATGGAGGCGAAGCCGGCGGCAACCGCGCCGGTCACGGAGCCGGGGGGAGCGGTAGGCGCTCCGGCCACGGAGCCGACGCCGGCAGCAGCTGGACCGGCCCCCGCTAGTGAGCCGGTCCCACCGGCGGCCGCCCAACCCCAGAAGGCGACGAAGCCGCCAAGTGCGGCCACTCCTCCGAAGCAATCGGGAGCGCCCAAGAAGCCCGCCCAGTCAAAGCCAAAAGTATTCAAGCCAAAAAAGATGCCATCGACTGGCTCGACAGAGCTCGACGAGGCGATCACTCGGATTCAGGCAGAAGTTCCCGAGGGCCTCGACCAGGAGGTCAAGAAAGGTGTCGCGGCCATACGGCGACTCGCGAAGAAGGATCCCGTACGCGCCAAGGGCCTAGCCGATGAGATCGAGGCGTTTCTCGAACGGCGTCGTATTTCGCCTGACACGCCGCTCGACCAGGACACGCTCGACACTTTGAGCATGAAGCGAGACCCAGAGATCGACGAGAAGGCGATCGCGGATGAGCTAAGCCCGGCCAACGTCGCCAAGCAGAAGTCAGCAGAGACCGCCACCGCTCGACGTCAGCAGGCCGCCGCTGGCTCTCCTCCACCCTCGGGCATTCGCCCCTTTGAGGAGCGCGTCCACTTCGGCGAACTTGACGAGCTTGAGCGACCCACTGGAGTCATCGGCGAGGTACATCCGTCTGATCTCCACACCGGAACTGAGACCGGTAGCTTCTATCCTGCACCGTTGGGCAAAGGGGAGCTGGATCCGCTCGGTGCCCGCCGCGGGCATCTTCTCGGGAACCTCTTCGGAGGACCAGGTGAGGACCCTCGAAACATTGGCTGGATGTTCAAGAGGATCAACAACTCCCAGTTCAAAACCGAATTTGAGAATATTCTGCGGGCGGCTCTCGAGAGTGGCGAGACCGTCGCGTTCGGAGTTCGACCCCTTTACAAAGGCTCCGAACTAGCGCCATATGCCGTCGAGGTGTGGCTCCAGGGTCCTAAGACCATGCTTCCGCCGAAGACCATCTTGACGCCCGGCCTAAGTGATTTGTGACTCGGCGAAGCTCAGGCATGGGGTCGATGACGGAGATGGAACGTCACGATCACGGTGAGATGACGGGGTACGCGGCACCATCGAGCCGTGCTCGATCAGGTCGATGGCCTCTTGCGTACGGTCCTCATGACGGGCGTGCCGGAGCTGACCAAGCCGACGCAGGTGAGCTTCCAACCGCCTGACGAGGATTGGCGTACGGCGGTCTCATCTCTGACGGAGAATGCGCTCAACGTCTACCTCGTCGACGTACGCGAACGCCGCGACCTGCGTTCCAACGAGTGGGTTACTGAAGTCGGTCCGCAGGGTGCGACCCGCACTCCGCAGCCTGCTCGGGTGGACTGTCACTATCTCATCACCGCGTGGAGTCCAGCCACCGTCACCCCATCCACCGAGCCGTCGCTGGACGAGCACAAGCTGCTTTACGCGGCGATGGCCGCATTGTTCGACGCTTCGCCCCTGATCGCGGCCAAGATCTATCCGACTGACTCCGCCGCATTCAAGGCTCTCGACCCACTGATCGCCAATGCCGAGCTCCCGACTGAGGTGGTACCACCTGAGGGCTTCATCAAGCTTGCCGAATTTTGGGGCGCGATGGGCACGGGGCACCGTTGGAAGCCCGCGATCTGGCTCATCGTCACCGTGCCGGTCGCGATGCGCACCGAGATCATCGGCCCGGTCGTCACCACTCGGATCATCGAGTTCCGGCAGGGTGACGATCCCGACACGGCCGAGGTGTTTGTACAGATCGCCGGCACCGCCACGCGAGCGGGATCAGCCATCGATGACGCGCTCATCCGTGTCGAACGAGACGGTGTCGCGCTGCAATCCTTCCGCACCGGCCCCGACGGGCGTTTCACGTTTGCTGACCTTCGTCCTGTACCCCACATCCTCCACGTAAGCGCACCTGGGGTCCCAACTCACAGCATCCCGATTCCGGTCCCCAATCCGCACGGCGGCTACGACATCGCCGTTCCTTAATCGCGGCCTCAAAGGAGCACCAATGGCAGTGCAGGTTTCCTATCCCGGCGTCTACATCGACGAATTCACCCCGGGCGCGCCGATCGAGGGAGTGAGTACAAGCACGGCGGCCTTCCTTGGCCTCGCCGAGAAGGGTCCGCGCAACCGCGCCACGCTAATCCAGTCGTGGGACAAGTTCCAGGAGACGTTCGGCGGATTCATGCTCGGGGTCGCCGATGCCTGGCTGGCACAAGGCCTCTATGGCTTTTTTCTCAACGGCGGAACGACAGCGTATGTGGTACGGATCTCAAGCGCGACCGAGTCGACGGTGCCTTTGCCCGACCGTGGTGCCAGCGGCGACGATGCTCTGGTCGTCACTGCTCTTACTGAGGGCTCGGCTGGCGACAACTTGTCAGTCACGGTGACCGACACCAGCCGAGTCGACGATGCGCTGTCGAAGTCGACGAATATCGCGGTCACGAGTGTGACGAATGGGCGTAAGACGCTGGCTGTCGCCAACGCCGGGACCGTGACCCCAGGCAGCTATGTGATGGTCGTCAAGGATTCCACCAAAGTCGTACGTAGGGTCGAATCGGTCACCGCGACGACGATCGTCTTCAAGACTGCGTTGCCTACTACGCCCGACTTCACCGGAGGCAACGTCAACGACGTCCTCGTGGTCGCTGCGTTGGCGCCCGCGACGATCCAGACGATGACAAGTCGGACTGCTCTCACGATGGCGAACGCCCAGCACGGCTTCGCGCCGGGCGACAGCGTCGTCGCCAAAAAAGGAGCTAAGCAGTCGCCGGGCGTCGTGCAAGGCGTGTCCGGCGCCGCCATCACACTGTCTGGTGCTCTGGTCGGCACCGACGACTACAGCGGGGGCACGCTGCAACTCGCCAACCTCCAGGCGGGCGGTCGACGACTACGCGTTCTGGCGCCAGCAACACTCGCGCTCAATCAGGCACTACCGCCTGGCACGCTCGTCGCCATCACATCGGGTACAAACACAGAGTTTGTCCGAGTGGCCTCGGCCGGCGGCGATCTCGTCCTGCTTGATGCCCCAGGCCTGGTCAATGGCTATGCCCTGGACGATCCGGAGGCGCCGCCGATCTTGACAAGTGCGGAGTTCGACCTTGTCGTCCTCGACGCCTCGACTGGCTCCTCCACCACCTACCCGCGAGTCAGCATGGATGGCCGGCATCCCGCCTACTGGGGAAAGGCGGTGACGTCGCCTCTCGTGAGGCTCGCTCTACCCGATACGCCCGCCGCGACGCCCCCAGCTGACCCTCGGCCCAAGAGCGGCAGCTACCCACTAACCGGCGGCGCCGCGGACGATCCGGCGGCGTCATGGACCAAGCTGAATGGCGACCCAGCCAGCTACCTCGATCCGCTGATGGGCCGCCAGGACATTTCACTTATCGCAGTGCCTGGCGCTATCGATAAGAACCTTCAGTCCCTCCTCATCGCGCACTGTGAGTCAACCTACGACAGATTCGCGATCCTGGACTCAATCCCCGACGCCGACATCGACGGTGTGACAGATCAGTTCGCTGGCGTTCGTTCCTCGAAGGGTTTCGCGGCGCTCTACTACCCATGGATCTCAGTGCGCAACCCCGCAACTGGCGACACCGAGCTGTGGCCGCCGTCGGGACACCTTGCCGGGATTTACGCTCGTACCGACCAGTCCCGCGGGGTGCATAAGGCGCCAGCCAACACCAATATCCGCGGGGCACTCGGGGTCGAGGCGCTGCTCAGCAATGCAGAACAAGGCCCGATCAACCTCCTCGGCATCAACGCTCTGCGCGTGTTTCCGGGCCAGTCGCAACCAATCGTGTGGGGCGCCAGAACAACCGCTGGCGATTTGGACCGCAACTGGCAGTACGTCAACATTCGGCGGCTGTTCATCTTTCTCGAGCAGTCGATTCAGCGCGGCATTCGTGGATCCGTCTTCGAACCGAACGACTTGGCTTTGTGGCAAAAGCTCAAGCGCACCATCACCAACTTTCTCACCCAGGTATGGAAGGACGGCGCCCTCTTCGGAGCCAAACCCGAGGATGCCTTCTATGTACGCATCGATGAGGCGCTCAATCCGCCGTCCACCCGGGCACTCGGGCGGCTCTACATCGAAGTCGGTGTGGTGCCGACCTACCCGGCCGAGTTCATCGTGCTCCGGATCGGGATCTGGGACGGGGGCGCCGAAGTAAGCGAGTCCTGACCAACCGATGACACGACAGCAACGAGAGGAGATAACAAATGGCAACCGGAGAACGAGTCGACCCGTACGCCAACTTCACGTTCCTGGTGGAGATCGATGGCATAACCCGAGCCGGGTTCTCCGACGCGAGTGGGTTTGACACCACCGTGGACATCCACGAGTACCGCGAAGGTGGCGACAACACCACCATGCGCAAGCTGCCCGGTCCGACCAAGTACGGAAATATCACGCTGAAACGCGGCGTCACCGATGACCGCGACCTCTACAACTGGTTGCTCGATGCCGTACGCGGCAACGTGCAGCGCCGCAGTGGCTCGATCGTCATCACCGATCTCGCCGGTAACGAGAAGGCGCGCTGGAACTTCCGCAACGCCTGGCCAACGAAGTGGACGTCTCCGGAGTTCAGCGCCAAGGGCAACGACGTTGCCATCGAGACCTTCGAGCTGGCTCACGAGGGAATCGAGCGTGCCTGAGATGTTCCGTACCGAGTTCGAGTTCACCCTGCCTATGGGATACGTCGATGGTGACGGTGCGCTCCGGCGTACTGGGACGATGCGCCTGGCAACGGCAGCCGATGAGATCTTGCCACTGCGCGACCCAAGGGTTCAAAAGAATCCCGCGTACCTCGTCGTGATCTTGATGTCGCGTGTCATTACTGCCCTCGATGGTGTCGATCAGATCACTCCACAGGTCGTCGAGGGACTCTTTGCCGCCGACCTTGGGTACCTGCAGAACCTCTACAACGAGGTCAACCGGGTCGATGACGGCAATCGATCTGTGCTCTGTCCCAACTGCCGCCAGAGCTTCGAGCTGGGGGTGGCGGGGTTGGGGGAATCCGTGGCTACCCCGTTGATCAACTGATGGAGGAGGTGACATTCCTTAGCTACCACCTGCACTGGTCGCACGACGAGGTGATAAACCTCGAGCATCGCGACCGCCGACTGTGGACGACCCACGTCTCGGCCCTCAACGACCGAGCGAACGCTGAGAACGCGACCTGAAAGGAATGTGCGTGAACCGACACGAGGCATTTGCACGTCGGGTGTCCGAGCGGCACCGGCGCAGCGGCGTACGTCCTCGTACGGTCCCCTTGTCGTTGCGACGCGCGACGAACTCAGTCTCCAATCGCTTTGTTGTTTCGGTCGACCGCCGTACGACGCTGGCGTCCTTGATCATCCGGCCGGAGCTGCGAATGCCGTGGCACGAGCGGCGTACGCGACAGGTACCCTCCAGACCTTCCGTACCGGCTTCGCTGCGAGTGGTCGAGCATCTGATCCGGCATCGGCCACAGGTCGCTGGGCACCGCCTGCGTCTTGCAACCCTGGACCATCCGCTGCAACATCGTGCAGGCGTCGTCGCGATCGAGTGGTCGCGGAGAAGCGCAGCCCACGAACCAGCCCTCCGATCATCGAGGGCTGCCCAACGGTTGGGCACCGCACGGCCCGCAGATTCCAGTCCCGTAAAGATTTCCGCCGTTCCCACGAATTTGCGCCGATCAGGTTCGGCGACTGTGCCGGCAGCCGCACCTCCAAGCGTGACACCATTCGAAGCCGCCTGGGGCCCCTCCGGACCGCCTCTGCAGGCGTGGAGTGCCGCCCAGCCGTTGCCGACAAGCCACCCCTCGGCAGCAGACCTCGAGCGTCTGACCGATCACGTCGTGGCAGCCATTGACCGCCGGCTCATCGCGTACCGAGAGCGCACGGGCAGGGGATGATCATGAGCGGACTCGAGAAAGCCACGTTGACCAACACCGTGACTGGCCGGCGCACGCCGGTGATGTTCAACCCCGGCGAGTACACCCTCAATCGTGACGTGACGTACGCCCAAGCGGCCGTGCCGGGTTTGTCCGCCCCGCTGCTCCAGTTCGTACATGGCGGCATGAAGACGCTCGAGATGGAGCTGTTCCTCGACACCTACGAGTTGCACCGCGAAGGCGGGCGGCAGGTCAATGCCGCCGGTGACGACGTACGCGACCTGGTCGCTCAGGTCACCGGTCTAATGGATATCGATCCGACGACTCACGCCCCTCCCGTTGCGCTGTTTACCTGGGGCAGTCTGACCTTCACCTGCGTACTCGCCCGTGCATCGCAGCGGTTCGTGATGTTCCTGCCGGACGGCACGCCGGTCCGGGCTCGAGTGCAGGTGACCTTCAACGAGTTCGCGAACGCCGAGCTGGAGGCCAAGGAGATCAAGCGCGAGACTGCCGACTACACCAAGGTGCGAGTGGTTGGGCAGGACGAGACTCTCAGCGCTATCGCCGCCGACGTGTACGGCGACCCGAGCCTATGGCGCCCGATCGCGCTGGCCAACCTGATCGACGACCCCTTAGGCGTGCCAGCTGGCACGGCGCTCTCGGTACCGAGGCTGCCATTTACCGATCCCGAATCCGGGCTGGTGATGCGCTGATGACCGTTGCCGCCCTCGCGCCGCGTTACGCGCCGGATTACGCGCTCAGCATCAATGGCAGCACCATCCCGGCACCGCTCCGTTCGGCCATAACGAGCGTCCGGTACCAAGACGGCCGCCAAGCCGCCGACCGGGTCGAGGTAAGCCTCGCCAACCCGGATCTGCGCTGGCTCCGGCAACACATTCGTGGCCTCGGATTTAGCCCAGCACCGACGGCGGTGCGGATCGGTCCGGTGGGGGTCTCTCCGATTCCACGCGGGCTTTTCGATCTTGACAATGCCCTGGAGTTGCAGCTGGGCTACACCGGATCTCGGCTGGAAAAGGTGTTTGTTGGCGACATCACCAGCCTGACCATGAGTTTCCCGGGCGGCGGCATGCCGACCATGACGCTCGTCGCACATGACCGCCTGCACCGGCTGGCTCAGGGCTCGGCGGCTCGCGGATTCGGGCTGCTCCCCGACTTCCTTATTGCGGTGATCCTCTCCGCCGAGAATCTGTTGATTCCAGCGATCGACCCAACAATCACGGCGGCCTCGTCGATCATCGCGGCGCTCAACTTCGTCTTCGGCGGAACCGGACGAAAGCAGCGCGGCCAGAGCGATCTTCAACTGCTCGCTGAGATCGCAAACTCCTATGACGCCGACTTCTGGGTCGAAGGTGACGTGGTTTACCTGTCGCGGTTTATCAAGGAGTACACGCCGCGACTGACCTTGACCTGGGGCCAATCGCTGCTCGACTTCTCGCCTCGAATCAGTACGGTCGGCCAAGTCGCCGGGGTTTCGATGAAGTTCACGTTGCGCGAGATTCCACTCGACTTTCTGGTCACTGCCTTCTGGGACTTTGATCGCGAGACGCTCGGCGCTTCCGTTATGCCAGGTATGGCGTCGGGAGGTGGGCCGCCGTTCTCCGGCCCCGCACTAACGATCATCGACCAGCCGGTTGCATCGCCCGCGGATATCACCACCAGCGCGATCCAGGCCATCAGCACCCTGCGGAAAAAGATCAACAATCGGCTTACCGGCTCGGCGACTGCTATTGGAGACCCGGCGATCCGCGCTGGCGCGGTCGTGCGGTTGGAGGGCATGGGTCCCGACTTCAGCGGCGATTACCGGGTGAGTGCCGCGACCCACACGATCGATGCCGGCGGATACCGCACGACTTTCGAAGTGAACAAGGAGATTCTGCCGTGATCGAAGAGCTGCTAGATGCCCAGGCTGAGGCTGAGGACGAAGTACGGAAGAAGTTTTACGGGGTCGCAGTCGGCACCGTACAGCTGACCACCGATCCGCTGGCGCTGGGCCGCGTCAAGGTCAAGACCCCGTTCATCGATTCCTCCGACCTCGCCGCCTGGGCGAGGGTCGCCACGCCAATGGCCGGACAGCAGGCGGGGCACTACATGATCCCCGAGGTTGGTGATGAGGTGCTGGTCGCCTTCGAGCACGGCGATGTCAACGCGCCCTACATTCTCGGCTGCTTGTGGAACGCATCGACACCACCACCGCTTCCGAGTCCGCTGCCGCACATTCGTGTTATCCGTACGCCACTGGGAAATCAGGTGGCCTTCCGGGAAACACCGCCGGCCATTACCGTCACCACACCCGACATGACGCAGTCAGCTTCCGGGTTGCCTCCCGGAATCACGCTGGCCAGCAACACCATGATCACCCTGCAATGTGGCGGGACCAAGCTGGTGCTCAGCTCGGCGGGTGTCACCATCACCGCCCCGGCCGTCACCATCACCAGCAACGGCACGCTTTCGGCCAGCGGTACCAGCGTCTCGCTGACCGGAAGCGGCGCCGTGAACATCAACGCCAGCGGCGCCTGCAGTATCGGCGGCTCCATTGTGAAGATCAATTAGGAGATTGGATGCCGTTCGCCGCTCGGGTCGGAGACCCCACAGCTCACCCCGGAACCGTGACCGGTCCCGGGGTAGCGAACGTACTCATCGCTTCGATGCCTGCTGCGGTTGTGGGCGACATGCACGCGTGTTCGATGCCGCCCAATGCCGGTCCGCATCCGCCGAGCCCCTTCCCGTCGGGATCGTCGACAGTTCTGATTAGCGGCCGGCCGGCGCTGCGGATGGGCGACTCGTCGGGCTGCGGAGCACCGATCGTGGTGGGTGCGCCAACTGTGGTGATCGGTGGGTGACATGGCATCGGTTCTTGATCAACAGCGGGCCTTCCTTGGTGTCGGATGGGCCTTTCCGCCCCAGGCGGCCCCAACTGGAGAGATCGCGGTCGCGGCGTACGAGGAGGACGTCCGGCAAGCAATCCGGATCATCCTGGGCACCACGCCCGGTGAAAGAGTGATGCGACCGACGTTCGGGGTCGGCCTTCGCGATCTTGTCTTCGAGCCGCTCAACACCACGACGATGGCACTCGCCAAGCATCGCGTCGAGGTTGCGCTCGCGACGTGGGAGCCCCGAATCGATGTCCGCGATGTGCGGGTGGAGGCGATCCGCGAGCACAGCCGGATGGACATCATGGTGTCGTACCTGGTCCGTAGCACCAATACGTTCTACAACCTGGTCTATCCGTTTTATCTGCTCGAAGGCGGCGAGCGATGAGCGGGGTGCCGGTCGTCGGACCGCACGAACCCGACCAGGTTTATAGCGATCTGCTACGCCGGTTGCCCGGCTTCGAACCTGGTTGGAAGATCGGCTCGGGTCCAGCGGCGGCCTTGCTGCAGGCGTACGCCCGATATATCTCGGCGCTCGGCGACCGGCTGGATCTTGCCCCGGACAAGATCCGGCTCGCGTTCCTCGAAATGCTCGGCGTTTCGCTGCTGCCTGCCCAGCCAGCGCGGGCGCCGGTCGTTTTCGCCCTGCCGCCGGGAGGGAGCGACACTCGTGCCCCGGCAGGCTCGCAGGTGGCGGCGAACGTGCCCGGCAGCTCGGACCCACTGGTCTTCGAGACGGAGTCCGACACCGGTTTGTGCGCGGCTCGGTTGGTGGAGGTGGCCAGCGTCTGGCCGGGCCGGGACGCCTGGGCCGACCACGGCTCGGCAGCCAGATCCGGGTCGGCGTTCACATTGTTTAACCCGCTTCGCCCGGTGCCTCATGAAATTTATCTGGCGCACGGCACCCTTCTCGCGCTGAGCGGCTCGGTGACGGTAGAGGTGACCGTCGAACTGTCCCAGCCAGCACCAGCCCCGATGCTGATCGTGTGGGAGTACTGGGATGGTGACAACTGGCGCAACTTCAAAAGCTTCGTTGAGTCCGTTACCGCGCTCAGCACCGACAGTGTCGACGGCACGATTGGGCTCACTAGAAGCGGGACGATTCGGCTGGTGGCGGATTGTGCGGCATCCAAGCTCCGCAAGGTGGCTGGATTCGAGTCCTATTGGATCCGAGGTCGGCTCACTACGACATTGCCACCTGCCAGTGTCGGAGCGCGGCCAGCTATTGACCGGATCTGGCTGCGGTCGGTCGTAGCGCCGAGCATGGGCATCCTGCTCTTGTCCGATCCGGACGGGGGCCGTGATAGGCAGATCGTGATCTTCGCGTATGGCTTGCTACGTCGCGGCATCGACCTTAACGACGCCATCGCCGAACTGTCCGATCCAACCGACCCACAGACGAAATACCCCCCGCAGAGCCTCGCCTCCGGTACCGCGCAGTGGGACGGCGTTGAGTACCGCGACTACACGATTCAGATCACAGTGCCCGGATACACGACCCTGGTTCAGACGATCTCGCCCGCCGAGAACGCGAGTTTCTACCGCCTCGGTACCGACTTCAGTGGGCTGGCATTCGACAAGGCGGTCAACGACGGGCTCCCGGTGGACCTTACGACGACCTTCTTCCCGTTCGGACAGAACCCGCAGACCGGCGGCATTTTCGCATTCTTGTTCGCTGAGGCGATGTCCAAACCGGGGGCGATGGTGACACTGCTCGCCGACCAGGCCAGCAGTGGCCGCGGTAAGGCGACGCTTGAGGGAGTCGATGAGGCATTTCTGACACCATTGCTGGTCGCGGAATACTTCAACGGCCGTGGTTGGACTTCCTTCGAAGACATCGACTCGGACTCAATCGTGACCCTTTTGAGCTACACGCGTGCCTCCATCACATTTACGGTGCCTCGCAACATCGCGGCGGCTGAGATTGCCGGGGTTGAGGGGCCTTGGATCCGGTTCCGGATCACGGATCAGACGTTCGGCGTGATCTTGACTACGAAATGGAAGGACGGTGTCGGCGACCCGCATGACTTCAGAGTTGTGGAGCCTCGCCCGCCGGTTCTAGCCAGCATGCGTGGTGGCTACGTCTACCGGTCCCCGCAGGTGGCTCCGGACTTCTGCCTGGCTTTCAACGACTTCGACTATGTCGATCATTCCGCGCAGGCGCGTGATCGCGGGTCGCCGTTTGAGCCGTTCTCGCCGGTTCGTGACATGACACCGGCGCTTTATTTCGGATTCGACCGCCGGCTTCCGGCTGACCTCATCAGTATGTACTTCGACGTGGCCGAAACCCAGGGTGTAATCAGCGGACCAGGCCTGACCTGGGAGCAATGGAATGGCACCTCCTGGATGCCCGTCACCGTTCGGGACGAGACCGCCAACCTGGCACTTCCCGGCATGGTTGCGATCGCCTCGTCGGGAACGGCGCCACCCCCGGTAGCCACAGTGCTCGACGCAGTAGACACATACGCGGACCTCGTCGATGAAGTAGCTGCGGCTCCATTCCGTGCACGTGATCTTGTTACCGCTTACGACAACTCGAAGTCGGAGCTGCTGACCATCGCTGCCGTCGACGGAGCGCGAGTCACCTTCACGACGCCGCTCAGCGATACCTACACGCGGGCCTTCTTAACTCTGGCCGGACTCCCGAGATTCGGCACTCCACGCGAGGCGTGGTTACGTGCCCGGCTGCGAGTCGACGGCGAGCCACTGCAGTCGGACTTGGGCGGGTTATTCCTCAACGCGAGCTGGGTTGCCCAGCGCGAGAGCGTACGCGGCGAGATCCTTGGTGGCGGATCGGGTCAGCCACGGCAAACGCTTACCTGTCGCAAGTCGCCGGTTCTGCCCGGGCAGGTGCTCGAAGTCCGGGAGCTGTCCGGTGCGCGCGCCGAGGTCGAGCAGGAGATCTTGCGCGTGGAGCTGCTGGCTGCGGGCCTACCTGCTGACGCGATGCGCACCGTCGCTGACCCTCGGACCGGTAAGACCAGCGAGGTGTGGGTGCGCTGGGAGGAGCGACCCAATCTGCACTTCTCCGGACCCGGCGATCGGCATTATGTCCTGGAACGCTCGCAGGGCCGAATCATCTTCGGCGACGACCGGCACGGGCGTACGCCTTCCGCTGGCACTGACAACATCCGGATGGCGAGCTACTTGTCAGGCGGTGGTACCCAAGGCAACGTCCCCGCCGGAGCCATTTCGCAGCTGCTGTCCGGGATCACAGCCGCGGGAATTAGCAATGTACGGGCGGCCGAGGGCGGCGCTGACAGCGAGGCCGTGGACAACGTTGCGCCGCGCGGGGCGGCCATGGTGCGCAGCCAGCGGCAAGCGCTGACCCTCGAGGACTATGAGGCGCTTGCCAAAGAGGCTTCGCCTGCCGTCGCAGTCGTACGCGCCGAGCCGTGCACCGACTCCTCTGGACGGCAGGCGTGTGGCTGGGTGCGCGTGACGATTGTGCCGCACAGCTTCGATCCTCAACCGCTGCCCTCATTTGGCCTCCGGCGCCAGGTTGAGAGCTTTCTGCGCGCGCGCTGCCCGGCGTCGATGAGTCGGCAGGTGACGGTGACCTCGCCGATGTACTACCCGGTCGGCGTGTCGGCGACCATGGTCCCGTCCGATGTCGCCGCTGGCGGTGAGGTAATCGCCGCAGTAACGGCCGCCCTTGCCGCGTTCTTCCATCCACTTGGCGGGGGACCGAATGGGCATGGCTGGCCGTTCGGGCGTGGCGTCCACCTATCCGACGTCGCACGCCTGATGGAACTCATACCAGGGGTCGACCACTTGGATGCCGTCGAGCTGCTCGTCGATGGTGTTCCGCGAGGCGACAGCGTCACCGTGCCGGCTGACCGCATCGTAGTGGCCGGCCCGTTGCTTCTCCGGTTGTCGGGAGGGGAGGTCTGAGATGCCACTGCCGCTTCCCAATCTTGATGACCGCCGGTGGTCCGACTTGGTCGATGAAGGCCGGGCTCTGATTCCGCGCTATGCGCCGGAGTGGACAGATCACAACGTGTCCGACCCAGGTACCACCCTGCTGGAGCTGCTGGCTTGGATGGTCGAGGCCGACTTGTATCGGGTCAATCGCGTCACCGATCGGTCCCGCCGGAAACTGCTCGATCTGGTCGGTGTTGCCGAGAGCCAACCCCAGCCGGCGCGGGCCACCGTCGTTGTTACTTCTGAGTCAAACTTGCTGCAACACTTGCCCAGCGGCACGGTGCTTTCGGCACGATCCCCGGCAACAAATGCGCCCATTCCGTTCCGTCTCGAGTCCGACCTTACCGTCACGGGGCTTCAGGTCGCCGCTGTCCAGGTCGCATGCGCAGACAACCGTGGATCCGGATCTATGCATCTGGTCGAACGGACGGCGGAGCTGCGTGACGGTCGTCCGATCCCGGCCTTCGGCGACAATCCGATCGTTCAGGCGGAGGGGCCGGCGCTGTTGCTGGGCCTGGGAGAAGGAACTTCAGATTGGGCCGACCAGGTTGTGACGATTGCCCTGGATCTAGCGGGCACGGATTCTGAGAAGCAGCGCGATGCGATGACTTCAGCTGGCATCGACCCGCTGCAGCACCACGACTGCAAAACCGTCTGGGAGTACTACGACGACGGGACGTGGCAGTCCTTCGGCTCTGGAGCCGTCGATGACGACACCCGCGGCCTAAGCGTCGGCGGATTCGTGAGAATACGACTGCCCGCAGCCTGGAGTGCGGCGGTCCTCGGCGTTGTACCTGTTCCGTTGCGCTGGCTGCGTTGCCGATTGGCAGCGGGACGGCCGGATTCGGTGGCGCGGGTCACCGCGATCGCTTGTGACGCAGTCGAGGTCCGCCAACAAGTGGCGGTGTACTCGACGCTCCGCGTAGCGCCCGGGGTGCGCTTGCCCGATGGCCAGCCGGTCGTCGGGAGTACGGGGTACGCGGAGATCGAACTCGACGCAACCGCCCGAGTAATCAGATTCCGACCGAACATTCCAGACGGCGTGGTGTGCACAGTCCTTGGTTGGGGAGCGCCAAGCGGGCTCGTGGACGGTGAGCTTACGGTGAGTCTGGCAAAGCTCGGCCCGTTCGACGGTGGGCCGGGCGAGAGCGCAGTCGTGCCCGGGGCGCCGCTCGTGCCCGAGACCATCAGCTTTGCGACCTGCGGCCCCGAGGGTGGGCCGGCGACCACATGGTCAATCGTGGCTGACTTTGACGCGGTCGACCGCAATAGCAGCGTCTTTGCCCTGAACACGACCACCGGTCGGCTGACGTTTGGCAATGGCGACCGCGGACGTACCCAAATGTTTGGGCAGTACGGCTGGGCCGGCGCCGATCTTACAGCGGCGGCCGCGGGCACACCGAGCCCCCTCGTCACTTGGGAGCTATCCGCTGAGGATCCGCGCAATCGGGCGGTCTTCGGGGTCGACGTCGACCTTGGTCTCTTGACCGCTGACCTGTCAATCGTCACACTGCCCGGATCGACCAGTCCAGGAGCCGACGCTGGTGACATCGAGGAGGCCGAGGGCGTCGCCGCCGAAGCACTGTGGGCCCATGAAAGGCTCATTGAGATAGCCACCGGCAGCCCGTCGTCGCTGGACCAAGTACCGGCTGACGTCGTGTTGGCACGCGCGGCACCAGAACGTGCGAGCACCTTGCTCGACTTCGAGCGGCTCGCGCGAGCCGTACCCGGCACCGCCGTCGCCCGAGCGCGAGCGTGGGCCGCGGTCGACACTGGCCGACCCTGCTTTGCGGCACCCGGCACCGTAAGCGTCGTCGTAGTGCCGTCGTTGCCCGCCGGACGCCCGCAGCCAACACCTGGGTTGCTCCGGGTAATCCGCAGCTATATGTCTGCCCGCTGCACGCTCGGTACGCGGGTGCTGGTTGTCGGTCCGCAGTACGCCGAGGTCACCGTTGCTATCACTGTCGCGGCCCGGGCTGGCGCCATTGCTGCGCGTGTCGCGAGCGACGTTCGCAGCGCCATAGCGGCGTTCCTAGATCCACTGACCGGCGGGCCCCTCGGGCTCGGCTGGCCGTTCGGCAGAGACGTGGCTCGCAGTGAAGTGCTTCATATCGCGGCCGCGGTTCCGGGTGTCGGCTACGTCGTCAGCCTGGAGCTGACCGCAAGCGCACCCGGATGCCCGGCGCAGGAGGGCGGCTGCGGGAACGTCGTTGTCGCAGCAACGATGCTGGTAACTTCCGGCCAGCACCTTGTGACGGTGGTGTGACATGGCGACCAGGGACCGGGTCCATCGGATCAACTGGCTGGATCGCCAAGCTCTGGAGGCCAAGGACCTCAGCGATCAGGCCCACCGCGAGACGTTCACCCGCCGGTTGCACGTCAGCGGCGTCCATAACACCTGGGGCATTGCGCTCGGTCTCTGGGCCGTCCGACGGTCCAACATCATCACGGTGCTGCCTGGTCTCGCCTATGACCGCTTGGGTCGAGAGATTGTGTCGGCAACGCCGATCGAGATGCCTGATCCCAATCCGTCGAGCGATGGACTCCCGCATTGGTTTGACCTCGTAGCGCGCTGGGCGGGCTTAGACCAGCTGGCCGCCGGCCGAGAACTTAGTGACACATGCGCCTCCGCCGCCGTTCTCGAGGAGCGGCCACTGCTGCGTTGGGTCGACGCTGGCCGAGTCCGCGTGGATTCCCAAGGCAATCTGTTACGCCTCGTCGGCTACGGCTCCGGGGTCCGGCTCGGGATCGATATCCCGCTGGGTCGGATCCCCTTTGGCTCCTCCGGTCCGCTTGATGAACTGGATCTCTCGACGCGGCGGGCGGCTCGCGGCCTTGTGCGCCCGCACATCGCCACCGGGACCATCCGGCAAGGCACTGTCGACCTCGATCCGTTCAGGGACCACCGGTGGTGGAGCATGCTTATCCACACCGCAGCCGGCGGATTCACCACGTCATCGACAACGTATCTGGCTGCTCTGGGTGCTCACCCATGGGGTGAAAGCTCGGCCTTCAACTCTGGCGTGGTCGACGCTGAGGGTGAGAGCCCTCGCAACATGCTGGCCGAACTGTTGCACTACGGACATGGGCCGTTCCTCGACATCTCCGAGCAGGACCGCACGTCCTTTCGGTTGACGGTACGGCATGCTCTTCCCCCGAAAGTCACACGCGCCTCGATCACCGTCCCGACCAATCCGGTTCCCGTCCACTGGATTGGGATCGAGTGGGTTGGTGGCTGCGAGCCCGTGTCAAGCCCATTCGTCTCGGTTCTGCTCAATTCCCTTGCCTCCATCAGCGGGGGCACAGGGTTCGCCGTGCGGTCAGGAGATCCGACATGACAGTCAACAACGACATGCCGATCCTCAGCAGGCCGGCCTTCTTTTCCGGGCAGCAGCTTCGGGCCGGAGACCTTGACGCGGTGACGTCCTACCACCGTGAGCTCTCCTGGCTTCACAACCGCAGCCTGCACAACTGGGGCATCGCTAACGGCTACGGCGTCACTGGCGGGACTGGCGCCAGTCAAGTTCGGGTGGGCGCCGGGTTTGCGCTCGACTGCCAGGGTCACGAGCTCATCTTGACCGAGGATCAGGTCTTTCCGATTCCCGCTGTGGTAAGCGACCCGAGTGGCAACCCAGCGCTCTACTTCCTAACCGTATCTTGGCTCGACGATGATCAAATCGACCCGGAGCTGCGTGCCGGCCTTTGCCAGACAACGGGTGCCGTGCGGCGTCCGGAGCAGGTCAATCTGCGCTGGCAGGATCCCAATGATCGTTTCTCCGCAGCCGCGTTCCGACCTGGACTAGACGTCGTGCTTGCCACCGCTGAAGTGCAACGGTGCCGGCTGGCGTCAGATGTGTCGGGCGCTGAGCGCCGCAACGCGATGCCCGATGAAATCCCGTATGTCTTCTCAGGGGAGACGCCTCGCGCGTCGGCCCGCACTCCTGCCGGTGGTACCAAATGGGAATTCTGGCCACCCGACGACGAGTCGGAAGGTACGCCATCGCCGCTCGGCGTCTCGACGAGGGTGAACACTGCAGAAGCAGGCTTCGGTTCGACGCCGCTATATCTCGCCCACGTTGTGGGCAGCCGCGAGTACGACATTGTTGAGGACGGCCCCGGCGAGACCGTCATCGTGGACGGCTACGCCGATGTGCTCGAACCGGGAGCGACTGGCTTCACATTGCGCGTGATCTTCCCAGTCGACAGCTTTACGGGAGGGCCAGACGGCAACTTTACGCGGATCAATCCGTCCGAGATTGTCTTCGACCCGTCGTTTCTCTTCTCGCTGACGGAAGTGTTGGAGTGGTCGGTCGTATGGGTCGGGGTGGAGGGCTGATGGCATCATGACCCAGCAGCCGACCTACCGATTTTTCAATACCGGCGACGGTTGGCCCGGGCTCTCGGTCGACGGTGTCGTCGTCGCAAGCGGCTCGCTGACGCTGCCGATCGTTCCCGGCGTGAATGTAGCGACGCCGCCCTGCGTTCCGATTGCTACTGAGGCGAACGGTCCGCGAGGCTATCGCTACGTCACACATCATGACGACGGAACGATCACGGTCGTCGAGCCGTCATCCGACCAGCTGGTCGCCACCTGGGGTCCATTCGCTAAACCGTCACTCATCGTCGCGGACGCATCCTCAGTCTTCGTTGTCGAATCAGGCAGTAGCAAGATCACCCGCCTGGACGCTGACGGAGTCCTCGACGAGTCGTGGTGGAACGCCATGGCTCAGTGGTCCGGACCGATCGAGGTCGTTGCCATTTCACTGGTCAACTTTGGAGACGAGACTCGGCTGGTCGTCCTCGCCGAAGGCGGCGATACCAGCACCAGGGTGCTCGTCGCGGATCTCAGCGGCGCCAAGGACGAGTCTCGGATGAGCTTGTGGAACGACCTCGTCGAGCGCTGGCGGGATGCACGCACCGGAAGCTGGCAGATCCGCCCCCGCCCCTTCCTGACGGGTCTGGCAATCGACGTACTCAACGACCGGTTGCTGGTTGCCGCGGATGGCGACTTATTGTGCTTCGACGTCGAAGGCCATTGGGTAGGTCGCGCCGAGACTCCGCTCGGCTGGCGGAGCGTGCTGATCTACGTTGTGCCCGATCCGTACCACACCTCGCGATATGTCGTTACAGGGGCAACGCCGGATGTGGCTCTGGTTCTAAACCCCGGGTCAGCCTGGACCCGGGTCGGCAGTTTCGTGTGCGGACCGGTTAGCTCCCCTGCTGCGGAGAGCGTCTGGTGCGAGCTGCGCTCGCGCCTCGTCGTGCCGGAAGGATGCCGCTTGCGATTGTGGACGTTGGGCCGCGAGATCGAAGAGCACCCGGACCCCGACAGCTTGCCGGGAGACCTGGCTGCGCCCACAACGCTTGACTGGCGTCCGGTCCATGGTGATCCCGCCGCCGCGTTGGTGGGGAGTGAGCCATCTCGCTACCTGTGGCTGGGGGGCGTGCTGACCGGCGACGGGACGGCGTCGCCTACGCTCGACCAGGTACGGGTCGACATTGGGACCAGCTCGTGGCTGTCGCACTTGCCGGCGATCTATGCAGAGCCGGGACCTTCGGCCGATTTCCTGGACCGCGCGCTGCGATGGCTGCAGAGCGAGTTGCGCGACGCTGAAGAGCTGCTTGCAGCGCTTCCTGAGCGCCTCGACGCCGGTGCGGCCGATGATGCCGGCGTCGGCTCGGCTCGCACCGCGCTCGATGAACTTGCCGATTGGCTCGGCGTTACTTTGGACGAGCAGTGGCCGCAGTCGCGGCGTCGCGCTGTGACGGCCGAGGCCTATCGCTTGCATGCGATACGCGGCACGGCTGAGGGTCTCAGCCGATTGCTGAGCCTCTTCTTAGACGCGCCGATCGAGGTACTCGACCCTGCGTACGCGGGAAGCTTCTGGGTGCTTGAGGACGACAGCGGCGCCGAGCCTGCTGCGTTAGGGCTCAGCACTATGCTGAGCGCCACAGCTCCTGAAGGCGCCGTGCTCGGTTCGACGGCGATTCCTGGGCACTCGACGCTTTCCGATGGTACCGAGTATGGTGCCCCGCTCTTTGCGGACACCGCCCATCGGTTTTGCGTTCAGGCACACGCCGTCGACCTTCCCAAACAAGCCGAGCGGGACGCGGTGCGTCGATTGATCGAAAAGGAAAAGCCGGCCCACCTGACCTACCACTTGTGCCTGATCGACGCTACAGCCCGGGTGGGCTTCCAGTCCCGGGTAGGGATCGATGCCATCGTGGCCGGCCCCCCTGCCGAAATGGTGCTCTCCGGATCGGCCGAGTCGGGCGCCGCGCGAGGCCTCGGTACCGGCTCGACGCTGAGCGCCCCTGACACGTCGCCCACCAATGACCCAGGCCGCCACCTGCACGTGGGCACGGCCGTCCTCGGAACCGGGCTGCACCTCACATGAATGTTTCACCACTCTTCACGAGGAGTTGGCCATGACCGAACTGACGCTTAACGAAACGCTGCTGAGCCAGCTTCGGGCTCCTGTTCGGAACCGTTACTTCTACGGGAAGCTCCTCGACGTCCGACATCTGGAGATGGAGCAGGCGTACGAGATAACTCAGCGTTGGCTGGTGAACCGGCTCGGTCTCGGCACCGGTGTGTTGTGCGGTCTCGAACTCGAACTCGCCGAACCCGGTCTGTTCGTTCGGCCAGGGGTCGCCATCGACGGACTCGGTAGAGAGATCGTCGTACCGGCGAGTTACTGCATCACCGATCCCACCCAACCGACCGACGATGCCGGTCGACCAGCAGGTGACAAGGTTGTCGACGGAGCCGTTACGGTTTATCTCTGCTACACCGAGTGCCCCGACGACCCAACGCCGGTGCTCGTCGGCGACTGCGATACCCGCAACGGTTTTGCACCGGGCAGTACTGTCGCCCGATTCAAGATGGTTCTCCGCTCTGGGCCACCGGATCGAGAACGGAGCGGGCTGACTGACGCCCAATGCGCCGGGCTGTTCCCGTCTGATGGCCGCGATGCCCACGACCTCGCTGCGGCCGCCTGTCAGGTGCTCACAACGCCATGCGTCCCACCCGATGATCCATGCATCGTGCTCGGAAAGGTTCTGGTCGACCCCGCCGGGAAGGCGACCGGTGTCGAAATGTGCAACACCCGGACCACGGTCTACAGCAATGCCAGGTTGTTTGACCTGCTGGCCTGCTTTGCTGAAACACTCGTCGGCTGCTGTGCTGTGGCCGAGTTGCGCTACGTCGCCGGTGACGCCCAACAAGGAGCGACCGGCCAGACGCTGCCGATATCGCTCGAGGTCACGGTCGTCGATCACGCGGGCAACCCAATCGATGGCACCGATGTGAACTTCAACGTCCAGGCCGGCGACGGGCAGCTCAGCGACGGCACAACATCCGGACGACGGGTCGTGGTGCGCAGTTCGAGAGACGGTCATGCGAGCGTGACTCTCGCCCTTGGGGCCAACCCCGGGCCTGGCTCGGTCGAGGCCGTCATTGAAAACGGTTCACGAGTCGTGTTCACAGCTTGGGGAATCAGTTGACACCGGCCAGACCCTCGCGAAGTCCGGCGACGGTGTTCCCACTGGGCTTCTCCCACTCCTGGTTCAAGGGGCACCGCGTGAGCGGTCGGCCGAGGAAGGACAGCAATGACAACGAGTCAAGTGACGGGCGGGGCCGGCTCGCGCGGCTGTGGCTGTCGGGGCAGCGGTGTGACGGCCCTTGCTGGCAGCGCCATGCGTAACTCGAGCGCCGCATTTTCGGGAGCGACCGCGAGCGGCACAACCGGCGAGGCAAGCTGGACGTCTCCCGGCTCGGTCAGCATGGAGCGCACGCGATACTTCGCGCGGCAGCTCGTTGGTCCTGACGATCTCACCCAGGACCAGCTGTACCTGCGGCAAAAGTTACGGCGCCACAACCGCATGTTGCATGGTTGGGGGATCGTCTGCGGCGCTCGGGTACGCAAGGGTGATGCTCCGTGCGAAGTGATCGTTGAGTCAGGGTATGTGCTGGGGCCGTACGGCGATGAAATCCAGATCGATAGCGAGATTGCCATCGATGTGTGTCGGGAAGACCTAGACGGCAACGTCGCCTCGACCTGCGGCCCGGTTGACCCTTGGTGCGCAAATGTCCAAGTTGACCGACCATCGGGACGACCGGTCTATCTGGCCGTCGCCTATGCCGAGTGCCTGTCACGCCCAATACGTGCGGTGTCGGACGGTTGCGGCTGCGACAACACTGCGTGCGAGTACAGCCGGATCCGCGACTCCTACCGCATGGTCGTGCTCCACGACCTGCCGTCGACCTATCCCGCCAAGGTGGATCCGCCGGACATCAGCAACTCAGTCGTCTGCCCGCCCGCGGTCGACGGCGAGGACTGCCACTGTCCCGCATGTCAGCCATGCCCAACAGAGCCGTGGGTGATTCTCGCCGATCTGACGGTCGAGGCGGGAGCGATTAAGGAAGTTGACTGCGACAGCCACCGCCGGTACATCACGAGCTTCCGCGACTACTACTACCGCTGCTCCTCACAGACGCTCCCGACGCCACAGCAACGCATCACGCTCTCCCCGGCGCTGGTGCCCATCGGCCAGGCGGCCTCTTGGGCGCACGATGTCGCGGGACTCGCCCTCCGGCCCGGTGACAAGCCCAGCGTGTCTGGGCTGCAGTCCTTCAGTCTGCCGCCGGGAGCACAGCTGCAGGCCCTGCGTGTTGTAGGGCAGGCGAACAGCACGAACCCGAACCTCCGGGTACGGGTTACGCTCATGCGCTCCCGGCTGCTCGGCACCCCGCAGCCAGCGGAGCGTATCGTACGCGTCGAGGTCACCAGCGATCCATTCGACCGCAGCCTCGACGTCGACGCCGCACTCGCCACCGTCAGCGCCGACTTCCGCTATTTCCTGCTCGCCACCGTCGACAACGCGGTGCCGGCGGACATCGTGACCCTGTCCGCCTTCCAGATCATTTACCTGGCCGACTCAACCAGGATTCCCTCCATTCCCTAGCCGCTCTCAAGGAGACGCCATGGCAGACAACTTGTTCCTCAAGATCGACTTCGGGCTGACGCCCTCCACAGACGACGGAACCCGCCCCTATACCGGAGCGCAGCCCCTGTGGTTTAACACGAGCATCTCACTCAGCGGCACCGGGGTGTCGCCGACGGAGACGAAGGAGGGCGTGGACACGACGATCAAGGTGCGGGTCAGCAACCGCAACAGCATGCTGACCGTCGACGATGTCAAAGTGGACGCCTATGTAATGAACCCGTTCGTCGGCGCTTTCGTGCCGGCCAACGCAGTGCAGACGCTGAGCAGCGGGCTCGCCCCAGTCCCGCCAACGGGCGCAGTGCTGGAGTGCAAGATCAACGCGGCAACGCCGTGGAACCCGACTGCCGCCGAGCTCTCCCAGACGCAGGACGGGCACTTCTGCGTGGTCGCTAACTGTTACGCCGACGGCGACGGGGCGCCAGCGCCGGCGGGGACGCCGTTCGACGTCGCCGGCAACCGACACCAGGGGCAGTGCAATATCCACGTCATCGCGGCGCCTCACTTCGCGCCCAACCTCCTGCCATTCTTCGTGATGCCGGTCCCGGAGGGGATCGAGGCAGTGCTAGACCTCCAGCCTGCGGTGCTCAAAAGACTCGACCCGGGCACCGAAGACTTCCTCGCTCGGCATCCCGCGGTAAAGGTGGTCGGCGAGGGGCCCGACCGACGCCTCGGCATCGAGGGGAAGGACGGCAACTTCATCCCGATCACACCTGCGGAACGTCCTCTCAAGGCGAAGATCGTACTGAAGGACTCCGACGATGACGACGATGACGATGACGACGGCCGTGGCCACGACGGGGCAATGCCGATGCCTACCCTCCACCGGCCGAAACGGGCCAAGCTGCGGCTCGCCGAGACCATCAAGGACCGCCCCGGCAAGTTGCACGGCATCGACATCGTGCAGCGCACCACGAAGGGCGAGGTGCTCGGCATCTTGCGTGTGCTCCCGCTCACGACGGCCTGACCGGCACTCGGTGAGGGGCCTCGGCATGCGGGTCCACTGCAATGTGCGATCGGGATCTGCTGGTTAGCAGGGCAGAGGATTCCCACCGTATCTCTGTCGATTCTGGTGAGCCGGCGATGATCCCCGCGTAACGGCGGAGAAGTCGAGCACCTCACCACTTCCGCGAAGTGATCAGCGACTCCATCGTACGAATAGGTTGTCGATTCGTCCTCGGTCTCGCAGGCGACGAAAGTGGATACGAAGGGGTCACAACGAGTTCACGGTGAACGCCGCCTGGTCGCGGAATGGCAGTACCACTATTCGAGCACGAGCGCTAGCACGACGGCGATCATGAAGATGCTCTGAACCGAGTGCACAATGATTCCCATCCACGCGCTCTGGAAGCGTCGCGCCGGATAGGGCTCGAGAAAGATGCCCTCCACCAAGGGGGCCGGCATGACCCACGGCTCGTGCGGGTGATAAAGGGTGAACAGCACTCGGTTGGCGACCCAGTCCCGTCTGCCGAGGACGGCCCGCATGCGCGGAGCAGCAACCCCCGGAAAAGCAGCTCCTCACTGAGAACGGTGTTGAAGGCGACAAACACGACGATGAGCGCGAGCCAGCCCCATGCGCCGCTGAAGGATGCCGCGCCACGGTCGGAGCCGAGGAAACCGCTGAAATCTCTGGCGGAGGGTCCTGGAAGCCTTGGCACCATCGCCCACACAGCGACGAGGGCGGCAAACAGCAGCGCCCAACACCCCTTCGGCTCGCCAGCGATGGCCAGTCTTCCGCGTGGCGGAAGCTCGTAGTTCAGGGGTGCTACTGGCAGTTGATCATCGGCCAGGGCCGGCACGGTTGAGGCCTGTCGACGCGTTGGCATCCAGCAACGCGACTTACTGGATGCCGCGCTCCAACCCAACCTGGAGCGGCGGTAAGCCACCCCCTTCCCCGATCCGGCTTTGAGTCTTGACGATCAGCGGTCGGGCGTCGATGAGGCGACCCACCCTGGGCACGAACCCGGTGGTGCGTTCATGTGGCTGTCGACGGCGCTCCTGCAGCAGCCGGCAACTTGGCGCCGAGTTGCCTGGTCAAGCTTTAAGTGTTTCGGCATGTCGTCTCGCGGCAGATGTGCGACCTACACCGCTCAGGCAGGTTTGGCGAGCCGGGCAGCAGTCTGTTCCGGGCTCAAATATCAGCTACCCAAATGATCAAGTACGGTGGCCATTTTGCCAAACGGCGAGGTGGACTGCGCCGAATTCCGGCGGAAGTCCAGCGCCTTTCTCGACTTCGAGATCGAGAAGAAGAACAAGCGTCGAGGCTCGTCGTCCCATATCCACACGCTCCGACCTAGCAGGAGTGCTACGACAAGTACTGAAACCCGCGTGCCGTCAGGAGTCATCCTTGAGCTGCCGTTAACAGGGGCAAATCGGTTTGCAGTATGAAGACTTTTTTGGTGGCCGGTAACCGAGAGTGTTCGTATTCCATGCAACTTCGGTGATAAGGACAACGACTCAGCATTCATGATCAGCCGCTCATCAGCCAGTGAGCAGCCGTGGCATTCAGAGAATCGCAACTCGATAGTCGGCCGTGGGGTATCGGATCGGCGATTTCGTTGCGCGCTAGTAATTTGACTTCTAAGCAGCGAGAACGGGAGCTCTCAGGTCAATGGCAATGACAGCATTTCCTGTTGAGTAGGCATGGGTGGCCGATGTTCGGCTAGTCTTTGCTGATCATGTGGCCCTACATATCGGACCGCGGTTCGAGGGAGCGTGCGGGACGCACGCCCCCGCAAAATAGTAAGAGTCATCGCAACCTGCCAACGAATTGCATGACGGTATATCTCCTAGCCATAGGAAGTTTTGGCCGATAATGACAAGCTTTAAAATGTGTCGAGAAATCCCCCATTTCGCGCTTTCAAGGCGGCAGCGCGGGTTCGAATCCCGTTGGGGACACAAGATCAAATCTTCTCTCAGCAGGTCAAACTCTTTCCTGCTTGTCCACGCAAGCTCAGGTGCAGCATGAGTTCAGGGAGGGAGCAGCCGGTTGACCGCGACTGGAGTAATTCGCGAACAGCTAACTGCACTGGGCAGCCCGAAGGTTTTAGGTCGGAGCCGCTCACTCGGCGCCGTTCCGGCAGCGACTGATAGCGCGGCGGTCAGGCTAGGGGCCCGAACCGGCTCCTGGAGGACCGCGTTGGAGCGCTGCGGCGACCGTGCTGATTCCCAACGGTGCTTTGGGATATCCGTGGTCCGCCGGTATGGCCAAGACGATGGCGAAAACCGCAGCGTCGTTGTCCCAACCGTCGAGGAGTCGGTCATGTCGCATTGGGTGTATCAGACGCCTAGAGCTGAAGTTCGAATAGTGACAGGCACGATCCCGAAGGAAGTCCACCATGGACTATCGGCAACATGCGCAACCTCAGGCGCCCCATGCTGATTTGCCGACCCCCAATGGGAAGTCCGCAGATGGGGGAGTGACTGCGTCGCTGCCCTCCTTATTGAGTAATGGCCAAATGGAGCAGGTTGGAGGCCCGGTTTCGGCGGCCTGGCGTGAAGGAACACTCACCGGGCCAAGGAGCTGGAATCTCTCTGCGCGTGGGTTGTGGCTAACTACCGACGGCCCGGCAGCGAAATTCTCGCTCAGTCCGTTTATTTCCATATCGAAGCGGCGAGAGAAGCTGCTCGCGCCGATGCGCTGAATCCCCAAAAGCGGCTTCACTTGCTTCGTTATGGACCGCTTCGGGAACGCGCCATGAGCAATCTCGATGCCGCTGAGGCTCAGCTGCTCAACATCGCCCCCGCCTGAGTACGTTTTGGGTCAGATGCCCAGCCTCTTACAGCACGTGCGCTGTCATCTCGTACCTGGTGACCAGAGGCGGGAGGAGTTTGAACACATTGCCCGCCGCCTCGGACTGAATGATCCCCATCCAACAGAGACGCCCGATCGAGCGCTGTACGACGAGAGAAAATGCATAGTCGATCTTGAGCGTGGTCAGATCGTAACGGCCATGCGAGCCGCAAGCTCCGCGTCACTGCGTGAGCAGGTCCGGGTCCGCAGTTTCCGCAACGTGTTGCTCGTCACTACGGCTGTCACGACCATGCTTGCGATCGTGTTGGCGATAGTCGGTTGGCTTTATCCAGCCTTGATCCCCCTCTGCTTTGCCCCGCAAGAGGCTGGCCAGGCCGTCGTCGTCTGCCCCACCCAACAATCCGCACCATTTAGCACCACGCAATCTTCCGCAACACCGGCACAGACAAGCGAGGACATCGACGATGCGATTGCTAGAACCGCCACACCGTGGGATCTCCTGGTCGTAGAACTCGTCGGATTGACAGCCGCCGCATTGGCCGCCACTGCGGCCATCCGTCGGCTCAAAGGTTCGTCGGAGAGATACGGTCTCCCGGTCGCGCTCGCCGCGCTCAAGCTTCCGACTGGCGCGGTTACGGCCTTCCTGGTCCTGCTACTCATGCGGGGGCAGTTTGTCCCTGGCCTCAGCGCGCTGGACGCCCTCACGCTGCTCGTTACGACTCTGGACATCACAGACCCGTCATTGGCATGGCAGCGGCTCCGGGCGCTCTGGGACGACGTCGGACCGCAGTTCCTCGCGTTTGGGATCAGCTTCGCAGTAATCGCCAGCTACTGGCTCGCCCACCACCGGCTCGTGCGGATGCTCGCCGCCGTCGATCAACCAACGATCGTTGCGAACCTGCTGCTTATCGCGTCGATCGTAGTCATTCCGTTCAGCACCAACTCGGTCGGAAACCCCGGCATTGAGGACCTTCCGCTCCCGACGGCGTTTCTGGCGGTCAACATCGCCATCGCCTCAGGGCTCCACACTCTCGTGTACGTGCTCGCGTACCGGCGCGAGCTATTCCTCATCAGACCGAGTGCCCGCGAGCTCCACGGATCGCTCGTTATCGGTCTGTCGCCGGCGGTGATCTTCCTCGCCTCTGTGCCGGTCGCGTATCTGGCCTCGCCTGTCATAGCGCAGCTGTGCTGGCTGTTGATCATTCCGATTCGGGTCGCCGCCCGCCGCTGGGCGGCAGATTCGGCCGGCGGGTCGGCTAGCTGATCGAGCGGCACAGCTTGGCGCCTCCGTGCGCCTATTACAGAGGGCGTTGACCGGTCCCAGCACGGTTTACTCGCCCCGCGATGACCTGCGCGGGGATCAGCAGGAGCAGCGCAAACAGGCCGATGCCGGGTGAGAAGAGCGAAATGATCAGCGCGATAAGGATCGCGCCAACGCTGAGGGCACTTGCGACGACATTTTGGCGACTCTCAGCCGCTGCCTCGCCGTCGGTGAGTTCCGGGTGATGGGCGAGATAGTTACCGATGAGGAGGTTAAGCACGGAGACGGCCAGTAAGGTGCCGATGTACAACGCCGCGAAGCCACCGTCGATGCCATCCGAGATCAGCGCTGTCGGAAAGGGTAGAAAGACGATCGCGGCAAGCCAGAACATGTTCAGCAGGACGATGGGCCCGTTGTGGTGCCGGAGCGGCCGGAAGAGGCTGTGATGAATCGTCCAGTAGTTGGCGATGACGGCAAATGAGAGCGCGAATGCTCCGAGTGCTGCGCTGTGCTCAACGACGATGTCGGCGAGGGTCGCGTCTTCGGTCGGGTGGATTTCGGTCAGCGGCAGGATCAGGAGCGTAATTGCGATCGCGAGAACTCCGTCGCTGAAGAGAATGATCCGTTCGACACTTGCCTCTCGTTCATGTGCCATCTGCTCGTCCAGCCTTTCGTCAGATCAACTTCCTTCGTTGGCAATGGCAAAGTACCGGAGTCCGCGAAGCGTACGACGAACCGGCTGATCAGGCCGAGCCAGATCGCACCTAGTCCCAGGCCGGTCAACCGAAGTACGTCGACGCATCCGTCCGCGTCACGACACTAGGGCGTCGGCGGGGCCGGCGACTGCGCGCAGCATTCCTCGATCCTCGCCGCGAGGGCCGCAACCATCCCCATGAGCATGAGATTCGTCGGAACCACCGTGCGCGGTCCGAGCGCATCGACCGTCAGTCCGCCGTCGTCGGCCACGGCGAGTGTTGCAAGCACGATGCTGGCATCCTCCGACGGCTCCGCACACACACGCTGCGCGAGTACGGCCAAGGCGCCGGTGAGGTCGTCCTTTCGGATCAGATCCAGGTCGGCCTTGGTCCAGGCGAGTCCGCTGGGATCGACCGCTTCCGCATGAACATCGATCCGATAGCTCTCGATCCACTCTCCCGCTTCGGTGTCCACTTTGCCTCGCCGCCGGGATCGGATGTGAACGCCGACATCAACTCCGCCGCGAACTCGCGGTAGCAGAGCCGCACTACAAGCTGTGGCGGCATCGGCACGTCCGGCCCTTGCGGCTCCTCACCGTAGTCCGTCACCTTCAGCGGCACGATGTCAACGTCCTCAGGCAGAACGATCCGGCGCCCCCAGCCGTCGACCGCGACGCCGGCGGACACACTTATGCCGACCGCCGACCCGCTGGCCACCGCAGTCCGGCGCGGATGCGGTTTCAGTGATCGATATCTAGTCGCAAAAGCCTCACGATCCACCCGGGCCGACGCTTGCAGGTATCGACCATCGGCGTCGGAAGATTGGCACAGCCATTCCGTATATTTACCGTTCGGTGTTTATCACCGTACGCACTCCTGCGAGCCCGTATTTCTTCAGCGAAGAATTGATCGCAGCATTGACGTCGGTGTCGACGGCGCGCCAAACGTCGGCGTCGACATCTGGGGCGGCCTGGATGCGAATCGTGATGTCGGTCAGTGCGGTCGGCTGGTAGCCGGGCCGGTGGCCTCGTGTCCGGTGAGGCTGTGGCAGCGTTGTCATGATCGGGTCCCGCCTTGGTGAAACTGGGCGAACGGCCGCCATATAGCGATTCCAAACAGTTCAATGACATCCATTAGTCCAGGCCTTCCTCTTGCGGCGCTGGAACCAGTGTCTGAGGCGCCGCTGGGATTTCCGCTGGACTTGTCGCTGGACAAAACGCCACTCCGCATCAATTACTCGAACGTCGCATCAGCTGCCGATGATGCGAAGTCCCATTAATTGATGCGGAGTGCGTCAGTGGCCTTTGAAAATCGTACGACAGTACGGTTGGCCCTCACCTGCCAGTGACGGCCGGTAGGGCGAGGGCAAGCGCGTGCTCACCGTCGAGCATCATCACGCCAAGCTGCTCAAACTCATCGAACAATCCTCGTACTTCCTCGACGCCTACATCGAGAGCCAATTCATCGTGCACTGCCGCGGCACTTCGTGGCCGCTCACTGCAGGCAACATAAACATCAGCGGCCTTACCTCTGAACGTGTAGCTGCGCTTGCGGTCAGGCCACCGCCCGTCGTAGATCTGAAGGAGTCGCGGAGCGAACCAGTACGTCAGCTCGGGCTGCGCATCCTGCCACACGTTTCGCCATTGCTCGATTGCCTGGTGGAAGTCGTTGTATGCGTCGTCGGGCAGCGTATTCTCCAGCTCGTAGTCGAAGAAGTAGGCCGCCTTGTTCAGATCGATTCCGGCGGGATAGACGTAGCTGTAGCTGCGTTCGGGAGCCTTGCGCCGGAATTGATCATCTGGCAACTCGGTAAACATGGGACTAAACCGCTCGAGCCAGATACGCCCGTCGGTGTCGGGAGGTTGCAGATGGGCCAGCTTGGGAACAAGCGCCGACTGTTGGGCGTAGTCCTGCGCGGTTTCCCCGGGAATTCCCCAAAGGATATTCCAGCCAACGTCAATGCCGTAGTAGCCCGCCCAGCGGAGCAAATTGACGTTCTGGGCAGCCGTGACTCCCTTCCGCATATGCGCCAGCACGGGTGTACTGAGCGATTCCAGCCCTGGCTGAATATGCGTAACGCCGCCCTTGGCGAGGAGGCGAATCTGAGCCCGCGTCAGATTGCTTTTCACTTCGTAAAAGAATTGATAGTCAGCGCCACTTTCAATAATTGCCGGAAAGAGTTCCAGCAGATAACGCACATCGAGAATGTTGTCGACGCCTGCGAAGCGAAAGCTGCCACTCTGGTATGCCAAAGTAGCGAGTTCTTCGATTACCCGGTCCGCGCTTTTCGCCCGAAACTGCATCGTTGTGCCATTCAGTCCGCAAAAGACACAATGATGCTTCTCGCCCCACCAACATCCACGAGATGTCTCCAGCGGGATCCAGGTACGCCGCCGGGCCGCTTTGGACATCAGTCCCAGTCGCTCGGCCCGCTCGAAGTAGTCGTCGTAGTCGGGCACCGGAGATGCGTCCAGCTCGCCGACCGGAGCCGGGGGCGTGGCGGTGAGATCACCACTAAGCCGAGACACCACTCCGGGGACTCGGCTAGGGTCCTCGCCGGCGGCAAGCGCGGATAGCAGACGCGGAAAGGCCTCGTCGGCTTCACCGACCACCGCTACATCAATACAGTCCACCGACCGCACAAATTCCGGACCCATATCACCATCGAAATTGGCTCCGCCGAAGACCGTTACCAGCTTCGGGTGTCGGGCCTTTAGCCGTCGAGCCAGCGCGAATGAAGCCGTGTTCTGCTGAAAGCTGGACGTGAAACCGACGACGTCAATACCTTGCCAATCAACGAGGTTCACCATCGCGTCCAAGAACTTGGGCACATGCTGGCTGCGCACGGCCAATAACCAGGCCCGAACCGCGCTCGGTGATGGGCCCAGATATTCGAGGGCATCGGCGAACTCGTCCAAAAGCGCCCCATCCGGATCGGGTGCCGCATCACCGAAGGCCTCGACCGAGAAGAGCCAGTCGCCGATCAGACAGCCACGATTATCGGCAAGCTTTCGGTAATCGTCCGCACCCAGCTGCGCAGCGAACTCCAGGTTGGCGTGAACCGGGCGAGTCGGGAAACCGTGGTTGTTCGCGATTGAGGTCAACAGTCCAAGCTGGATCGATGGCCGGTCGGCGTCCATGAACGGCATGGACACAAGAATTGTCGAGAGCAACCGATTGACTGAGGGGGCAACCGTCCCCCATTCCGCTGTTCCTTGGTCTCGTCGCGCAGCGGCGCCGCGGCTCACGACACTTTGCCAGGGCGCAGAGTCTTCGAGACTTTCGCAGGGCCCGGACCTGTTGTTCCGTCTTCTATCGTAATTTCGACGTTGCTGCCTACTTTGATTTGCACCCTTGTTGGGGTTGACGCGGCGACGAGTGGGTCCGGGAAATCGTCTTCGTCAAACGGAATCGAGTACGCCTCCCAGGCGTCGTTGGTGATGTATTGGTATGGAATGGTTCCGTAGCCGGCTCCGTAGGGCGATTCGTTTGCCCAGGTAAGACCCCAACTGTTTCTCACAATGAAGTGCCCACCGCCAGGGCTATTGGGGGAGTTTTGATAGCCAACTGCGACCAGTGCGTGCCCCCCGTTGGCTGGCTCGTTGCCGATCCGCATGGTGATGCGACCCGAGCGTCGCACTTCGTTGGACCGATACCAGCTGTCGTACACGGGGATGGAGAATGTGACTGGCCGACGTTTCGCAAGGTGCGCCCGGTAGGCGGCCACATTTCGCGCTGCAACAGCGACCGTCTCGAGCCGGTACTCCAGCCCGTTTGATCTCGCGTCGGCTGGCAGTGTTCCTTGATCATCACACGGACCGGTCGGGTCGTAGAGCCAGATGGATTCAAGGCACTGTCCGCGGTCGCGCAAAGCAGTGACGGCCCTAGCTTGCCAGGTGCCGCAGGCCTTCGGGGCGCCGTCTATGAGCTTGATTTCATAGTACAAATGCTGCTCAGAGAGGCCCCGAGGAACCCCACTTCGAATAAGAACGTACTCATTTAGCGCGGTAAGTGCGAATGCTACACACGTTGGGCGGCCACCCTGATTGCGGATCGCCGGCATAAATGGAATGAGATTGACCGATTCCGACAAGGCTTCCGCCTCTGCAGCGAAGACTGCTGAGTCACCAGCGAGGGCCGTGGTCTCGGCAGCCGTAATGATTTCCTCGCTCGGCTTTCTTACCCCGCGGCCCAGATCATTTGGCGGCGCAGGCTGGCTGAGGAGCTCAGCGCGCTCTGGAACTTCCAACCGCGCGGAGTCCAGTAATGTGTTGAACGCCGTCTTGTTTAGGCCGAGCTCGTTCCGCAGCATTTCCGCAATATCTGGTAAGGCCGAGGCGCCTATCAGCTGCTCGCAGTCCTGAAAACCCCATTCGGCCAGCGTGCCTGTCCCAGATCCGAAGACACCGACGGCAGCGGTTGGGACCGTCACGGTTCGCCGGTCGGATGGGACCGTCAAGGTTCGCAGAGGGCGACCTCCGAATCCGGACACTTCCGCCGCATCTTCGGCCTGGTCGACGTAATCGGGCATTCTTCCTCCCATATATCTGCTGCGGATACGGAGCTGATCGGGTGGCCGAAGGAAGTTACGTATCACCCTCGACGGGGGGAAGCGCGCCACGGCCAAAATCTGTCGTGTCGGCGGGTTGGTCGAGCTCTTGACGGGCCTCCGGAGAGAGTCGGTCACGGGCAGCCAGATAAAGTCGCCGGGCCTCCTCGATATCGACCTGAAGTTGTTCGCTGAGGGATTGCAGACCCTTCTTGGTTGCGGCGACCGCCACAACTTGTTCGGCCGTCGTGATCCCGACGTCCTTCATTCTGGAGACCTTTTTGGGTGTCCAGCCCTCGATCGAGTCCAGTGGAGTGGTCACGGGCTTCACCTTCGCTTTTGAAAAGGCAGCAAGCGCTCACGACACACGACGACTACTAATCCCCGTGGTGTGAAGGTCCAACAAGTTTGCCCCCGCATACCGAGCTTCCTCTATTCCATGGAACACGTCAAGGGTCACCACAGAACGTCTCAAAAACCCGCCAGTGCTCGCAAAATCTGATAAAGCGGCGACCGATTGCGTGATTTCAATAAAGGGTGAGGCATGTGTACGCCTTAGCTGGGGATTCTCCGTCCATCGGGACCCAAGTTTGAAACAAACACTTTGTGTAACGCTTTCTTTCGCGCAGAGTAGCCTCGTCCAGCGTGCATCGATCGTTCTCGAGCTTCTAGATCATCGACATCAGCGCATCTTGGATTCGTCGTGAGCTAATGCTGCCAGTTTCGTGCGAACCTTATCGGCCTCGGGATGACCTAGTCGGTTGAAGATGGAGATGGCGTGCTTCCAGGCAGCACGAGCCAGTTCTACCCGGCCGGCTGGCAAATGCATTTCGCCGAGCAGCATGAACTGATCGGCCTCGTTGTATTGATCGCCGAACTCCTTGTATAGCTGGATGGCCTCCTGACAGCAGCAAACTGCCTGCTCGTCGTGGCCGAGCTGGTGGTGAGCACGAGCGATGCTATCCAGAGTGTCCGCCTGGTCGTATCTCGCGCCGATTTCCCTCTGCAGCTCGAGAGCCCGCTGGCAGGTGTTCAGGGCGAGGGCATATTCGCCCAACCGGTAATGGAACCAGCCCACTGCATTGAGCGCTCGAGCTTCACCCGAGCGATGCCCGTCCTGGGCAAAAAGCTGGAGGGCCTGCTCTGCGTGGTGCAGGGCCTCCCGGTATTCGCGCTGGCGGTCAAGGACCAAGGTCATAGTGCGGTGGGCGTGTGCCATGCCGGTGATGTCACCCAGCTGCTCGTACAGCTGCAGAGCTCGGAGGAGATGCACTGTGGCGTCGCGATACCGCTCCATCCCGATGTAGGCATAGCCCAACCCGGCATGACTCACGGCCTGGGGACGGATCTCGGCCAGCCGCTCGGCTGCCCGAACGCCGGCCTCTTCGACTGTCGCCCACTCGTGCCAGTTGCCATGGCGGAGGAACTGAGCCAGGGTCCATGCCATCCGCCAGGCATGGGCGTAAAACCCGTCGTCGACTGCCTGAGTTGTGGCGGTCACCATGGCCGCACGCTCGGCGGCGAACCAGACGAGCGCGTCTTGATGATGCCGAAAGCTTTCAACACTCACGCCAGGCAGTGCCTGGTCGAGTTCGATGGGGTCGTCGCGGAAGGTAGTCAGTAGCTGGTCGGCGTGAAAGCCGGTATGAAGATAGTGGTCCAGCAACCTGAGCTTTGCGGCTCGTCGCTCCTCGTCGCTGTCGGTGCGCAATGCGAGTTCCATGGCGTACGCCCGCAGCAAGTCATGCAGAATGAACCGCCCCGGAACCCGTTCCATGATCAGATTCGCCCGGGCGAGCTGGCTTAACACCGGTCGTATCTCGCCGACCGTCACCGCTGCGAGGCTGGCCGCGGCCGCGATCGAGACGTCCGGGCCAGGTGTTAGCGCTAGCTGACGAAACAGACGAGCCACCGGGCCGGTCAGACTTCGGTACGACCATGAGAACACCGCCCTGACATCGACGGCCTGCTCGCCTCCATCAAACGGGTCGAGCGTCCCTTTCGCTGCCTGCAGCTCGTCGGCCAGCTGAGCCAGTGAGAACCAGGGATTGATGCTGGCCCGCGCGGCGACAACGGACAAAGCGAGCGGCAACTGGCCGCAGGACTGGATGATGGCGTCAACCGCCGTGGGCTCCGCGTCGACGCGCGCCTGGCCCAGCCTGCGAGCAATCAGCCGGCGCGACATAGCCGTCGACAACACATCCAGAGGCAACATCCGGGCGCCGTCCACAGCGACCAGTCCGCCGAGCTGATCCCGGCTGGTCACCAACACCACACAATTCGATGAGCCGGGCAGCAACGGGCGAACCTGCTGTGCGTCTCTCGCGTTGTCAAGGAGGATCAGGATTCGTCGGCTTGCCAGCAGGCTGCGATACATCGCTGCCTGCCCAGGAAGGTCAGGAGGGGTCTGGTCGGGCGACACGCCGAGCGCATCCAGGAAACCACGCATTGCAGTCGCCGGTTGCATAGGCTCCGCACTCGGATCGAAGCCTCGGAGGTCCACATACAGCTGACCGTCCGGAAAGCGGCTTTTGGCCCGATGCGCCCAGTGCAAGGCAAGCGCCGTCTTGCCGAGACCGGCGGCTCCCACAATGGCCGTAATGATCAGCGTGGGCGGCCCTCCGTTGGTCTTGATGGACTTATCCAGCTGCTCGATTTCATCCTCCCGGCCCACGAAGTCGGTTAGCGCATGCGGCAATTGGGCCGGCGAGGGAGTGAACGCCTGAGCGCGGTGTGCAGTGGGCATCGTCGCCGCAGCCGTCGGCGGTCCAAGCACGGCGGGATCCCTGGTGAGGATCTGTTGCTGTAGTCGCTGCAGACTTGCTGACGGTTCGATCCCCAACTCGGCCCGTAAGGTTCGCCGGGCGCTCTGATATGCGGCCAAGGCATCAGCTGCCTGACCGAGGCGATAGAGGGCCAGCATGAGCAACCCCCAAAGCCGCTCCCGGAAGGGATGTTCAGAGACCAGCCGCCGTAGCTCATCCACCAGATCTCGTTCGGTGCCGACAATCAGATCCAGCTCGATCCGGTCCTCGTGTACCCCAATCTGCTTCTCATGAAGTCGATCACGTTCCGCGTCCAGCAGCGGGCTTCGTAGTCCGTTACATAGGGGTCCATGCCAAAGGTCCAGCGCCGAGTGGAGCAGCCTTGCCGCCTCGGTGTTCTTTCCGCTGGAGCGCGCCTTCTTGCCGCGTTCCACCAGTTCCTCGAAGCTGGCCAGGTCCAGGCTCGAATGAGATAAGTCAAGGAGGTAGCCGGCCTCGGTCCACCGCAGACAGCTTGGGGCTGATCGCTCGGTGCGCTCCGGCTCCAATGCCCTCCGCAGGCCCGACATGTCCCGCTGCAGCAGGTTGACCGCCCATCGCGGCGCCGCCTCTCCCCAAATGGCGTCAATCAGCTGCTCTCGGCCGAGGGGCTGGTTTGTATTGAGCAGTAGGACGGCCAGCACCACGCGTCGCTGAACCGGCCCCAGATCTATGGGTTCTTCCTGCCGCCAAGCGCGCAGTGGTCCCAGTACCTGGAATCGCAACAATTGGTCTGGGCTACCCATGCCTTGTCTCTCGCTGGCGCTGCCCCCGGAACAACACGGTAGCCCAGCCGAGCCGCATGACGCATCTGAAAATATTTCGCCCGCACGCAACTCCGTCAAACCATGATCATCAAACTGACTCAGAGTGCCTTGGGGATCTGGAACTAGGCAAAGTTACGGCCGCCCAGCCGGAGGCTTGCTATACCATCCACTTGCTCCGAGCATGAGCCAGCGCAGAACCGGATTGCTTCCGTCGCCTCAAGAAGGGAGAGGGCATTCGGGTGACGCCAAAGTGTCCTCGGAGAGCTGGATTTGCAACCCGTTCGTCAGGTTCCCCGCGCCGTGCCAATTCGGCGGTAATGCTTTCGAGGAAACGGTCCAGTTGGCGGCGGCTATTTTCGGCATGAGCGAGCACTGAAACTAGCTCCGCTGTCGTATATTCGCTAAGTTTATGCTTTGTCTCTCGCTGATCGAGAGTAGAGTTTGTAGTCATTTCTTGGCATTTCTCTTCGTGTCTTTCTACGATCAAGATGTCAAACCTATGCGGCTACTGGCGTGAGGGTGTCCAGTTCATCCGTGAGAGTTATGGCGCGTACTGCATTGGTCTTGCGCAATCTATCAATGATCCGAGCCCGCGTGGGGCCGATGCTGCCAATCGGGCGACCCAGTTGTTGACTAATCTGCTGGTACGTCATTGGCGGGTCAGCCATTAAAAGGACGAGCAGATCTCGCTGCTCCGTCGGTAATTCCTCCATGCCTTTTCGCAAATATGTTAAGTCTTCCTTGCGTTGTAGGACGGCTGGCGGCTCACCTAAGTCGGATGTCCCGCTGAATGGGCGAGCGGAATCTTTTCGCTGGGTGAGCGTGACCGGATCCGTTGGAATGACTCGTACTTGGGTCTTGGCCAAACCCAAGGAGGTGTTTGCAGTCGTTTTCGCAATCCATCCGGGAAGCGCGCGGGGCTCGCGGATTCGATCAATGTGATCGAACAACTTCGCCCAAACCAGTTGGCTGACATCTTCGACGTCGGCGGGGGACAGCCGGTATCTTCGAGCGACGTTGCGGATCAGTCCCCCATAGCGCTGAATGATGGCAGTCCATGCGCGGGAGTCGCCTTCCCGCGCAGCCTGAACCAGTTGCTCCACTGATAAGCCGTTCTGATCATTCTGAGACATTCCACTCGCTCCAAGGGGTTCCGGGTGCTTGGAGCCAGCCTGTTCGTGGGCGTTGGAGTAACCGCTGGACTGTTCACTGGACTTGGATCTCAGACGGCAAGGTCAATTTGGGCATGGATGTGTCATCGTGGTTCCGTCGATCGATTCGGGAGCTAGCCGCAGAACCACTAGACGTCCGGATGGATCATGAGGCGGCGTTAGACGACTCCCGCACATTCATCAGGATCCCTTCGACCGACTCCTGATTGCTTAGGCCGAGCATGAGGGCGTTGCTGCTGACCGCTGATAGCACCCTGGCCCCGTATGGGAATGTCGTACGGCTGCTTTGACAGCTCGACGACAAGAGGTGCGTCCAAAAAACGTTCCCGCGGGAACGT